>Ga0247727_10006030_pt1 | contig 24066 bp, 19 predicted proteins | sample WisWelCaveWW1625_FD_202498 | JGI IMG/M metagenome (GOLD analysis project Ga0247727, IMG submission 202498) | Biofilm microbial communities from Wishing Well Cave, Virginia, United States - WW16-25 | ecosystem: Environmental > Aquatic > Deep subsurface > Groundwater > Cave microbial mat | place... | reverse complement strand
AAGACCGGACAGCACATTGCCGCCCTGCAAGGCCATACCGAAGCTGTTCAGGACGCGGCATTCAGTCCCGATGGGCGGTGCATCGTGACCGCGTCTTGGGACGGCAGTGCACGCTTGTGGGACGCAGGACCGGAAAATTGATCACCCCCCTGCAAGGCCATACTAACGCAGTGCTCAGTGCGTTGTTCAGTTCCGACGGACGACGGATCGCAACCACGTCTTTCGATGGTACAGCGTGTGTCTGGGATGTGGCGACGGGAAAGCAGGTCGTTTGCTTGGAGGGCCACATCAGTGGTGTGGTGAATAGTGCGGCGTTCAGTCCTGACGGCCATCGGATCGTAACCGCGTCGACCGACAAGACCGCGTCCATCTGGGATGCGACTGCGGGAAGACGGATTGCCCTACTGCAAGGCCATACGAGTGCAGTGCGCCACGTGCAGTTCAGCCCCGATGGTCGGCGTATCGTCACTGCATCTGACGACAACACCGCGCGTATCTGGGATGGGATGACGGGACAGCTGATCGCCTCCTTGCAAGGGCATACAAACGCCCTGAACAGCGCGCAGTTCAGCCCTGATGGCCAGCGGATCGCGACGGCATCTGACGACACTACCGCGCGCATCTGGGACGCGGCGATGAGCAATCAGATCGCCCACTTGCATCGCCATACCAGGGTTGTACGGAGCGCCTCTTTTAGCCCGGACGGGCAACGGATCGTGACCGCCTCTTGGGACAACACCGCGCGCATGTGGGACGCGGCGACAGGAAAACAGACCGCACTGTGGGCAGGAGAACAGACCGCACTGTGGGAAGGCGATACTGGTTTGGTCAATAGCGCGTCGCTGAGCCCCGACGGCCGGCAAATTGTGCTCGCGTCTCTCGGTGGGACCGCGCGCCTCTGGGATATCACGACAGGAAGACAGGTCGCCTCTCTACAAGGGCATACCGCGTCGTTCAGCCCCGATGGCCAGCGGATCGTGACCGCGTCTGACGGTAACACAGCGCGCATCTGGGATACGGCAAAAGGAAAGCAGGTCATCCTCGTGCAGGGCCATACGAGCTCTGTCAACAGCGCGTCGTTCAGCCCTGATAGTCAGCGGATCGTGACGGCCTCTGACGACAACACCGCGCGCATCTGGGACGCAGCAACGGGTAGACCGATCGCCACCCTGCAAGGCCATTTCAGTGCTGTGCTCAGCGCGCAGTTCAGCCCCGATGGCCAGGGGATCGTGACTGGGTCTGCCGACAGGACCGCGTGCCTTTGGCATGCGGCAACGGGTAAACCAATCGCCTCCCTGCGCGGCCATACCAGTAGTGTCCTCAGCGCATCGTTCAGCCCCGATGGCCAGCGGATCGCGACGGGGTCTGACGACAGGGGCTCGCGAGTCTGGGATGCGACGACGGGACAACAGATTGCCGCCTTGCAAGGCCACACTGCAACAGTTTCGAGCGCATCGTTCAGCCCCAATGGGCAGCGGATTGTGACAGCCTCGTTCGACAGCACTGCGCGCGTCTGGGATGTTTCGCGAAGCGCGGCGATCGTTAAAGACGGTGCCATAGCGCTCACCGCCGCGTTGGCGCGCGGCATTGGCTGGCGCACCAACGCGGAGAGAGCCGACCTGCTCATGCAGGATGCGCCGGAGGACCTTTACGCCGAGGCCCGCAGGCAGCTGCTCGATCCGCAGAAGTATCCGCCCGAGGAGATCGCCCGGCGCGAGCGGCTCCTGGAGCAGACCATCGCCGACCTGCGGGCGCCGCTGCACGAGAACTGCTACCTCTCGCCCACCCAGTTCGCGGAGAAGTTCGGCCTGCCGCCGCCGGGCGTTGAAGGGGTCAGACCCCTCGTCTCCACCGAAGGTGTTGAACGCGAGCGTGCGCGCGAGGGGTCTGACCCCGAGCCCGCTCCGACAGGCGCCGCGGCTGCGGCAGCCGCGAACGAGAAGGCCGGCGCCGAACCCGGCGGCGGCAGCAACGAAAGGAACGCGGCTCCGGCTGCCGCCTCCGCCGAACGGGTCAGCCCGACAACCGCGAGCTCCGATGCATCGGCGCAGAGCGCCGCGAACCTCGGCGGCGGCCGCGCATCGGCGTTGTCGGTCCTGGCGATCCTGGCCGCCGCCGCCGTCGCCCTGGCCATCGCAATCCTTGCCCGCAGCGCCCTCTTGTGAGGATGGCCGCATCGCGTGCCGCGCGCGGCGACGTCCGCCGGCCCTTGGGTGGTGCGGCCGGGCGTGGTAAATGCAAGCAACAGTGGTTCCGCATTGGGGGCGCCCCGCGATGTTGAAGCCGGCAAGGCTGTTTCTGCCATCCGCAATTGCTCTTGCAACGTGGCTCGCGCTCGGTCCCACTTCGATTGGTGCCAAGGAGTTCACTTTCGATCAGACGGTGAACCAGCAGATGGCGCGCAGGCTCGGTATTCCGGTCTACTTTGCCGTCCCGGCCAGCGCGCGCGCCGTGCTGCCCAAGGATATCAAGACGCCGGACCGCCTGATAGATTTCAGGCACCCTGACGCCGCGGCATCGCAGGCCAACGTGGGCCTGCGGCTCGTCGTCGCCAAGCGGGCCGGCCTCGCCAGGCGCCTGGGGCAGAGCGGACTGGTGCAGACCGGCGATCTGCTCCTGACCTTTCGATCCGAGTGGGGCGGTGCCGGGGCCTATCCGAACATCCAGATGGGGATCAGCCACGTGGGGCTCGCCTACGTCAAGAACGGCACGGCCCACAACCTCGACAACCCGCTGGATGAAGACCACCTCGGGGTGGGAATGCGCGCCGATCTGACCAGCAACCACTACCGCACCCTCAAACTCATTCACATCATCCGCCCGCGCAACTTGACCGACGCGCAGCGCGCGAACCTGCTCGCCTGGGCAACCCGTCTCAACGCCGGCGCCAAACGCGTTTATCCGAAGCAGATCAGCTTCAACGAGGACTACAACGACCCGAAATTCAAGCCGGGCAAGCCGCTGCAATTTGTCAAGCACCTGGGGCAGATCGCGCTCGGCCACAATCCGCCGGGCGAGCTCGAGATATTCTGCTCCGAGTTCGCGTGGTCCGTGCTGGCGCTCAGAGACTGCGATCCCGACCAGGCGGGAGACGCATTCAAAGGCAGCGGTGTGCCGTCCTGCATAAGGCCAGCGATGCGACCGATGCGCGCGACGGGCTCCTACATCACCCGAAAGAGCCGCAGCTCCTACACCGGTCTTGCCGATGGCCCACTGCTGGTCATCGACGCCTTGAAACTGCCGCATGCTGAACGGGACAAGATGCTGCGATCGATCTTCGTTGCGGATCCGAATGGCTTGTCGAAGCTGTCGGAAGGGCACAAGACCGTGGCCGAGACGATGCAGCCCAAGTTTGCCCGGCTCGAGACGTACTATCGCAGCGCCGCGGGCGGCGGCTGGTCGGGGCTGAAGGCCCGTTTGGTCGGCAGCATGATCAGCCGGGCGATACCGGAGAACTATTCTCCAACCTCGTTCCTCATCAACACGCTTCTGCCGGCAGACAGCAGCAATCGCACCATGGACTACGTGGCGACAGTCCTGATCGAATAGTGCAGCCACCCGGCACCCTCGACGCGGAGCCTTCCATCGGTCGGACAAGTTTGTCGGTGTCGCCCTAATCGAGAGACGGTCATGGATCGCCGGCAGTTCCTCATCGCCGGGCTCGCGTCGCCGGTGCTGTTCCCACCGCAGGCCTTAGCACGCGCGCCGGTTTTCATTGCCGACATGCACTTCCACTTGTTCTTCATCGGTCCCAACCCCGCTTCCTCGCGGTCGTTGGCGAGGGAGATGGCTGCCGGAAAAGCAACGCTGGTTTCCTGGTCCTTGGTTGGCGACCTCGGGTGGCTGGGCCGGTCGCCCCGCGGCTTCGTGCAGAAGGGCGCGCCTCGGCGTGGAGAGGCAGCCGCTTGGTTTCACGCCGAGCTCGGGCGGATCAAGCGGTACATCGCGGGGCAGAATCTGAAGATCGTTCGAACCTCAGCCGACCTCGATCTGGCCCTGAGGGGAGACCCGCATATCGTGCTCTCGGTGGAAGGTGCGACGTTCGTCGACGACGATCTGAGCCAGCTCAAAGTCGCCTACGATGCCGGCGTCAGGCACATCCAGCTGGTGCACTACATCAGGAACTCCATCGGCGATTTCCAGACCGAGCGGCCCCAGCACAATGGACTTACCGCCTTCGGCCGAAGCGTCGTGCAGGAGTGCAACCGCCTCGGAATTCTGGTCGATCTCGCGCACTGCACCAGCGACGTCGTGACCGCAGCTCTCTCCGTCTCCAGGGCGCCGATGGTCTGGTCGCACAGCTCGGTGACGCGGTGGCGCAGCCCGCACTGGTCGATGCCCGCCTGGCAGGCCCGGCAGCTGAACGCGGCAACGGCAAGAGCGATCGCGAGCAAAGGTGGTGTGGTTGGTCTGTGGGGCGTGCGATCCGACGTCGGCCAGACTATCGGGGCCTATGCCGACCGGCTTGCAGAAATGGCGGACTGGCTGGGCGAGGACCACGCTGCCTTTGGCACGGACATGAACGGGCTGATCAACCCCGTCATTGCCAACTTCACCGACTTGCAGCGCGTGATCGACCATTGGGGCCGGCGCAACACGAGCGATCGGCGCATGCGCAAGCTGGCCATCGAAAATTACGCGCGCGTCCTGCGCCAGGCTTTCGCAGCAAGGCAGGCATAGGAAAAAAGGGATCAGGTTCCAGGGACCAGCTTTCAGGCATCGCTGACCTGAAACCTGACCCCTAATCCCTGAAACCTGGTATCAGGGCTCCTTCGGACTGAAGGTGTCGCACGCCTGGACCTGCCCGGTCTCGAGCCCGCGCCTGAACCACCGGACGCGCTGCGCCGAGGTGCCATGCGTGAACGCGTCGGGCACGATGTAGCCCTGTGTGCGCCGCTGCACCATGTCGTCGCCGATGGCCGCTGCCGCGTTGAGCCCTTCCTCGATGTCGCCCGGTTCGAGACGCGACTTGACCTGCTCGTTGAGAGACGCCCAGACGCCGGCGAGGCAGTCGGCCTGCAGCTCCATGCGCACCTGCAGGGCGTTGACCTCCGCCTCGCTACGCGCCTGCTGTTTCCGCTCCTGCACCGCCTGGGCGATGCCGAGCAGGGTCTGCACGTGATGGCCGATCTCGTGGGCGATCACGTAGGCCTGCGCGAAATCGCCCCCGGCACCGAAGCGCCGCTTGAGGTCGTCGTAGAACCTCAGGTCGACGTAGATCTTGCGGTCGAGCGGGCAATAGAACGGCCCCATGGCCGACTGGCCGGGGCCGCAGGCGGTGGGCGTAGCGCCGCTGAACAGGACCAGCGTGGGCTTCTGGTACTGCCGGCCGGCGCCCTTGAACACACGCTCCCAAACATCCTCGTTGTCGGCCAGCACGCGGCTGACGAAGCGAGCCATCTCATCGCTGCTGCGCCCTACGCCCGGCTGGCCGGGCAAGCCCGGCAGATCGGGCCCCCGGCTCTGGCGCTCAGGCCTCGGCATGTCGGGCAGCTGCAGGCCCCCGCTGCCACCCAGGAAGGTCAGCGGATTGATACCCAGCATCAGGCAGACGACACCGATGAGGAGGAGCCAGCCGAGGCCGATGCCCCCGCTGCCTATCGGGATGGGTATGCCGCGCCCGCCGCGTCCGCGGCGATCCTCGACGTGCTGGCTTTCCCGGTCTCCTTCGCCGTACCGCATGGCGCCGTCCTCGGACTGGGCTCCGCCCGCGCAATCAAAGTTCAGGCGGGCGACAAGCCCATTTTCGTTCGAGGAACCCTACCGCGCGACCGGTGTGACCGGACAGGCGCAGGAAGCGACGAGGTTAACGGCGTGCGACCTGAGGGCAATGCGAGCTGATTGGCGAACCACATCGGGTCTTGCTGCAGATTGCGCCGGTATTTGCCGGATTGCGCTTGCGGGTTTGCACCAATTCCGAATCTCGACGCATCGGACAACACATGCTCCGTCCAACAATCCATCCAGCGAGATCAGCCCATGGCCACCAACACCAAGACGGCTACCATTTCCCTTGCACTCCTCGGAGTGCTTTGGGCGCCCTCAAACCTCATGGCCCAATCCGACCTCAGAGCGCGCGTGGCTGCCGCAATCGAAACGGTCCAAGGAGCCTGCGCAGCCGATATCGGCAAATTCTGCGGCAATGTCAGCCGCGGCGAGGGCCGGGTGGTGCTCTGCATGCAGGCTCACGACGATCAATTGAGCTGGCGATGCCAGTTTGCGGTGTATCGCGCGTCGCGCAATCTCGATCGTGCGCTCAGCCGCGTCGAGCGCATCGCCGACGCGTGCTGGAACGATATCGAAACGCAATGCAGGGACGTGGCGATCGGCCAGTGCGTGATGGACAAGGCCGGGTCGCTCTCGACGGCATGTCAAACGGTCGTTGCCGGGGTACGACAGGCCCTGCACGGCCTGGCATCCTTGAAGGGCATGCCTGTGTTCAGCGCCGATGGCAGGAACCTGGGCGAGGTCGTCGAAGTCGTGAGAGGGCCCGACGGCAAGGTCCAGGCCGTTCATATCGAGGTCGGGCGCTTCCTCGGCATCGGTGATCGCGTCGTGACGGTCGATGCCAACGCCTTCGAAGAGCTTGCCGACCGGATCAGATTACGGATGACGGGTGATACCGTGCGCTCCTTGCCGGAAGCCAAGAGACAGTAGTGCCGGCGCGATCAGAGCGACTGCCGCGCTCATTCGACCCTGCGATCGTGCCGCGGCTCGCCGCGTGGCGCCCGACAGGCGTTCCATGCCGTCAACGCAACCGGGCGCAACCCGGATCGCAACTCTCAGGGTTTTGCCTCACCGCTTACTGGGTTTGCACTGATTGTTCCATCAGCGATGCAACGTAGACTCGCAACCCGCGGCCGGACTTCGTGGCCATGCGGCCGGGAAGGTCGTGGCAATCGCAGGCTGGCGCTAATCGGTCTAGACGGAGAAGAACCATGAAGACGCTACTCAGCATTTTCGTCATCGCTGGCGCCATCACCCTCGGCGGCACCGCTGCCGAACAGTGGATGGGCGGCAGCGTCGCGCAAGCTCAGGGCAGCAGCGCGTGCTTCCAGAACTGCGCGAACGTGCGCCGCTGGCCCGCGGCCCAATGCCGTGACTACTGCAGAGGCAAGGCAAAAAAGAAGAGCTAGTCCTCTACTGCCAGTTTCTGACTGCCTCACCTCGCGACACGGCGCCAGATCGGTCGCGAGGTGAGCGGATTCCATGCGCTAGGGGCAGAACACCAGCCGGCCGCCTATGAGACCACCCGCGAGTTGCTGTTTGCGCCTTGCCGTCGTGTGGGCGGCACTGTGCTTTGTCCCGCTGGACGGACCCGAGGCAACCGCTGCAGAGACCGGGCAGATCGACGTTGCCTATCTGCCGCCTAAAGACTCCCGGCATCAACCGCTTTACGAGCTGCTGAAGGAGAAGCGCGCGCTCGAGAAACTGCAGCAGATCCTGAGCCCGTTTCGCTTGCCGCGCCGGGTGCTCATGAAGATCGAGGGCTGCGATGGCGTCGCCAATGCCTATTCCGGCGACGGTGCCGTGACGGTTTGCTACGAGTACTTGGACGAGATTTGGCAGAATGTACCCAAGGAGACCACGCCGGAGGGCATCACGCCGATCGATGCGTTCGTTGGGCCGCTGGTCGACGTGTTCCTGCACGAGTTTGGTCACGTCGTATTCAACCTGCTGAACGTGCCCGTGTTCGGACGCGAGGAGGACGCGGCCGATCAATTCTCCGCCTACATGATGCTGCACTTTGGACCGGACGAGGCGCAACGCCTGATCGCCGGTGCGGCCTACGTGTTCAAGAGCGATCTGAAGAGCCCTCAGGTCACCCTCAGCCTGAAGGAGTTCTCCGACTCGCATGGCTTGCCCGCCGAGCGCTTCTACAATCTCCTTTGCCTAGCCTTTGGCGCCGATCCCAATCTGTTCGAAGCCATCGTCAAAAAGGGATATCTGCCCGTGGAGCGGGCCATCGGTTGCGAGGACGAGTATCGTCAACTGGCCCACGCCTTCAACACGCTGATTGGGCCACACATCGACGACACGCTGGCCAAGCAGGTGATGGCCAAGCATTGGCTGCCCGACGTGACGGCCAGGCCTCCGCCCCGGCTGCAATCGAAGCGGTGAGGGGGCTGCGCTGCGGACGCCCGAACGCGACGAGAGCTACACCGGTGACGACTGGAAGCCAAGCCGCGCGCTTGTCGCTCGATCGGAGGACCGGTCCGGCACGGGCTGCGGCCGGTTCACCAGCGCCACCAGCACGTAGCTGATGATCATCAGCAGGTACCAGGCGCCGAGCTTGCCGAAGCTCACCAGAGACCAGCCGTGCCGCTGGTTGGGGTACATCCAGGCCGCCGTGAAGGTGCCGATGTTCTCGGCGAACCAGATGAAGAGGGCGACCAGGGCGAAGCCGACGAGCAGCGGCATGCGCCGGTGCACGCGCCACACCTTGAAGTAGACCCAGCAGCGGCCGAACAGCAGCGCCGTGAGAGCGAACAGGAGCACGCGGGCATCGAGCACGTAGTGGTGGCTGAAGAAGTTGACATAGATGCCGACGGCGAGCAGCACCAGTGCCCACAGCGGCGGGTGGTACGTGAAGCGGAAATCGAACAGGCGCCAGCAGCGGGCGATGTAGGAGCCGATCGCCGCGTACATGAAGCCGGTGAACAGCGGCACGCCGCCGATGCGCAGGACCGAGGCTTCGGGATAGATCCAGGAGCCCACCGAAGTCTTGAAGATCTCCATGGCCGTGCCGACGACGTGGAAGATGAGGATGACCTTCGCCTCCTCCCAGGTCTCGAGCTTGAAGGCGAGCATGGCGATCTGGATGGCGACCGCGGCGAGGACCAGGAAATCGTAGCGGGCGAGCCAGGCACCGCGCGGATAGAAGAAGTGGGTGCCCAGGAGCAAGGCCAGCATCAGCGCCCCGAACAGGCAGGCCCAGCCCTGCTTGATGCCGAAGCGGACGAACTCGTAGAGGGCGTGCGTGACCGCGCGTCGCTCGGCCCACGCCCCGATCCGCGCTTCTGCGTCGATGAAGCGGGCGAGCGGTGCCCAGTGGCGCGCACCGCTCCCGGGCGAGCCTTCGCGGACCGGTCGCTGCATGAAATCCCCCTAGATCGCTGCAGCAGCTTGAACCTAGCGCTTCTCGGCCACTGGCTTCGGCGCCTCCATTTCATTAGATTCAGGCATGGCAACGGTCGAATGGCGGCCGTTTCAAGCAAGACGCAGGCGCATGAGCCGAATACCGGACTTCACGAAGGTTGAGCTGGAAGCGGAAGGGGTCAGACCCCTTGCCTCCAAGGCTGCGGCTCAGAATGCGACGGGTGATGCAAGGGGTCTGACCCCTCCCTGGCTCACGCCCGAAGGCATCGCGGTGAAGCGGGTCTACACCGCGGCTGATACGGCGGGCCTCGACTTCCTCGACGGCTATCCGGGGATCGCGCCCTATCTGCGCGGGCCCTATCCGACGATGTACGTCACGCAGCCGTGGACCATCCGCCAGTACGCCGGCTTCTCCACCGCGGAGGACTCCAACGCCTTTTACCGGCGCAACATCGCGGCGGGGCAGAAGGGGCTGTCGGTGGCATTCGATCTCGCCACCCACCGCGGCTACGACAGCGATCATCCGCGCGTGCGCGGCGACGTCGGCATGGCAGGCGTTGCAATCGATTCGATCTATGACATGCGCACGCTGTTCGCCGGCATTCCGCTGGCCGACATGACGGTGTCGATGACCATGAACGGCGCGGTGCTGCCGGTTCTGGCGCTCTTCATCGTCGCCGGGGAGGAGCAGGGCGTGCCGCCCGAGAAGCTCGCCGGCACCATCCAGAACGACATCCTCAAAGAGTTCATGGTGCGGAACACGTATATCTATCCGCCCGATCCCTCGATGCGCATCATCTCCGACATCCTCGCGCATACGAGCGCGAAGATGCCGAAGTTCAACTCCATCTCCATCTCCGGCTATCACATGCAGGAGGCGGGAGCGACCGCCGACCTGGAGCTGGCCTACACCCTGGCCGACGGCGTCGAGTATGTGCGCGCGGGCGTCAACGCCGGCCTCGACATCGATGCGTTCGCGCCACGGCTGTCGTTCTTCTTCGGCATCGGCATGAACTTCTTCATGGAGATCGCCAAACTGCGGGCCGCGCGCCTGCTGTGGGCAAAGCTGCTAAAGAACGAGTTCGCCCCGAAGGACCCGCGCTCGCTCGCCCTGCGCACGCACTGCCAGACCAGCGGCTGGAGCCTCACGGCGCAGGACCCCTTCAACAACGTCACGCGCACGGCGATCGAGGCGCTGGCGGCGACGCACGGCGGCACGCAGTCGCTGCATACCAATGCGCTGGACGAGGCGATCGCGCTGCCAACGGATTTTTCGGCCCGCATCGCCCGCAACACCCAGCTCTTTATCCAGCAGGAGACCGGCACCTGCCGCGTCATCGACCCGTGGGGCGGCAGCCACTTCGTCGAGCGGCTGACCTATGAGCTGGTGCGCAAGGCGCAGGCGCACATCGACGAGGTGGAGGAGCTGGGCGGCATGGCCAGCGCGATCGCTGCCGGCATCCCGAAGATGCACATCGAGGAGGCGGCCGCGCGCACGCAGGCCAGGATCGACTCCGGCGCGCAGACCATTGTCGGCGTCAACAAGTACCGGGTTGCCGGCGATGCCGAGATCGAGGTGCTGAAGGTCGACAACCGCAGCGTGCGCGAGAGCCAGATCGCCAAGCTGCAGCGGCTGAAGGGCGAGCGCGACGCCGCAGCCGTCGCGTCTGCGCTGGCGGCGTTGACGGAGGCGGCACAGACCGGACAGGGCAACCTGCTGGAACGTGCGGTTGCCGCGGCGCGTGCGAAAGCGACGGTGGGAGAGATTTCCGATGCCATGGAGAAGGTGTGGGGCCGGCATCGGGCGGAGTCGCGGGTAATTTCGGGGGTCTACAGCGCGGAGGCCGGCGGCATGAGCCAGGATGTCGAGCGTGTGCGGCAGATGTGTGCCGCATTCGAGAGGACCGACGGCCGCCGCCCGCGCATTCTGGTGGCCAAGATGGGCCAGGACGGCCACGACCGCGGACAGAAGGTCATCGCCTCGGCGTTCGCCGACCTCGGCTTCGATGTCGACATCGGGCCGCTGTTCGCCACGCCCGACGAGGCGGCGCGGCAGGCGGTGGAGAACGACGTGCATATCGTCGGCGTGTCGTCGCTGGCGGCGGGGCACCTGACCCTGGTGCCGGACCTGACGGCGGCGCTGGAGAAGGAGGGCCGCGGCGACATCATGATCGTGGTGGGCGGCGTCATCCCGCCGTCCGACTACGACGCCCTGTTCAAGTCCGGCGCCAAGGCCGTGTTCGGGCCGGGCACGAATATTCCGGCGGCTGCGGCGGACCTGCTCGACAAGCTCAACGCTGTGATGGGTTATGGGCCGAGAGCCGCGGCGGAATAGGCGCGCGGTTGCCCAGATCGCACGAGCCTGCGATACTCAGGCCACGCAACGATAAGGTATACCATGAACACGCCCTTTCCGGTGCGGCAGGACGGCAAGTTCACCGTCGAGGAGTACCTCGCGTTCATAGACTCGCGGCCGGAGGAGGAACGCTGGCAGCTGATCGACGGAGTCGCCATGATGATGCCGCCGCCCACCCTCCGCCACCAGCGGATTGCGTCGAATCTTGCGCGACTGCTCAATGACCAGCTGGAAAGAGTCCGCCCCGAGCTCTACGCGTATCACGAGGTCGGCCTGATTGTGCCCGACGTGGCCAGCTTTCGCCCGGAGGCGGACGTGGCCGTCCTGGACAGCTCGGTTGATTTGGATACGCCTTACGCGAACAAGTTCTATCTGGTTGCGGAAGTCCTGTCCGACAGCAACACGGACAAGGATATCGCTGCCAAGCGCATCCGCTACCTCCAGCATCCGGACAATCTCTACTTTCTGCTCATCGAGCAGAAGCAGGTCCGCGTGGAGGTTTGGGCGCATGCGGCGGGATGGGAGCCAATCGTGCTGGAAGGGCTCGACGCAGTCCTGGATCTGCCGGAGTGGGGCTTCCGCTCGGCCCTGGCGGACCTCTATCGGGGCACTCGGGGCACACCGCTGGCCCAATAAGCGGTTTGCGCCCAGCGGCAGCTTCATGACAACGGCATTCCGACGTGAGATAAGTTCGGCATGGATAGGAACAGCTCACGTCGCCGGGTCAGGATCCTGCCGGCCAAGCATCCGCCATCCTCGGTGAGCAGCCGCCGCTTGAGCGCGGTGGTGCAGGATGTCGTCCGCCGGTGGTCCAAGGACCGCAAGCCCGGCGTGGCAGACGGGGACCGGTCTGACACACACAAATGAGGACGCGTACCCGCCCCCAGGGCTACGCGAATCAGGTCTTCATCAATTGTCCGTTCGACACTGGCTACGAGCCCATCTTCGACGCACTGGTCTTCACGATTTTTGGCTGCGGCTTCATTGCCCGCTGCGCGCTCGAGCTGGATGACAGCTCCCAGAATCGGCTCGAAAAGATCTTCGCCATCATCGACCAATGCAAGTTTGCCATTCACAATCTGTCGCGGACTGAGCTTGATCCGGCGAGCCACCTGCCGCGATTCAACATGCCGCTCGAACTCGGCATCTTCCTCGGTGCGAAGCGCTACGGCGACGGCTACAACGCCGAAAAGAGCTGCTTGATCCTGGATACCGAGAAATTCCGATATCAGAGATTCATTTCGGACATCTCCGGCCAGGACATCAAGGCCCATGCCGGCTCGGTTGCGAGGGCTGTCGGCTGCGTGCGTGACTGGCTCAATCACGCGTCGCACCGCACGACCATTCCCGGGCCCGAAGCCATACTGAAACGATACGAGAGCTATCGACGACAGCTCCCCGAGATCTGCAAGACTCTCCAGCTTCTCCCGCGCGAGATAACTTTCAAGGACAAGGCGGCGCTGGCATCCAAGTGGTTGCGTGAATACCCAGCGAAATAGATCGTTTGCTTCTGCTGGTGCAGCCCGGGCGATCGGCTAGATTCTTGGCAATGACCCACTAGCAGATCATATCGGCGTTAAAGGCCAAGGAGGCCGTGAGCAAGGCCAAGGGCGCGGTGCGGCTGGTGTGGGGCCGACGATTGCCGCGCAAGCCGAACCATGCAGCGACGTGCCGGTCGACCATCGATCCGATGCTGCCGCAACCTACGGATCACCCTTAGTTAACGGCCAACCGGTAGACTTGACAGCGGGCAGTCGGCTGTCTATGTCAGGCGCGACTGCTGGCACTCAACAGACGTCAGTGCTAACAGCCCCAATTCCCGTGCTTGTCACACCTGGCCGACCTGGCCGCTAACCCTCTGAAATCGGAGAGCTTTGTCTCATGAAATTCCGACCTTTGCACGACCGAGTGGCAGTCCGCCGCGTCGACGCCGAGACCAAATCGTCCGGTGGCATCATCATTCCGGACACCGCTGCCGAGAAACCCCAGCAAGGCGAGATCGTGGCCGCCGGCCCAGGCGCCCGCGACGAATCCGGCAAGCTGGTGCCACTCGACGTCAAGAAGGGCGACAAGATCCTGTTCGGCAAGTGGTCCGGCACTGAAGTGAAGATCGACGGGCAGGAGCTTCTCATCATGAAGGAGAGCGACATCATGGGGGTGCTCGAGAAGTAGGTTCCGGCGCCAGGGACGGCATGGCCACAGCCAGCGCCGCCTAGCGCGCCCCGCTGAATTCCCCAAGGCCAACATCAAGTTGCAGGAGCATATCCAATCATGGCAGCCAAAGACGTCAAGTTCGCCGCCGATGCCCGCGAGCGCATGCTGCGCGGCGTCGACACCCTCGCCAATGCCGTCAAAGTGACGCTCGGGCCCAAGGGCCGCAACGTCATCCTCGAGAAGTCGTTCGGGGCACCGCGCTCGACCAAGGATGGCGTGACCGTCGCCAAGGAAATCGAGCTCGAGGACAAGTTCGAGAACATGGGCGCGCAGATGGTGCGTGAGGCCGCTCAGAAGACCAACGACGCCGCCGGCGACGGCACCACCACGGCGTGCGTGCTGGCCCAGGCCATCGTGCGCGAGGGCGCCAAGGCGGTCGCGGCCGGCATGAACCCGATGGACCTGAAGCGCGGCGTCGACAAGGCCGTGGCCCAGGTGGTCGAGGAGATCGGCAAGCGCTCCAAGAAGGTCAAGAGCTCGGAGGAGATCGCGCAGGTCGGCACGATCGCCGCCAACGGCGAGAAGGCGATCGGCAAGATGATCGCCGAAGCCATGCAGAAGGTTGGCAACGAGGGCGTGATCACGGTCGAGGAGGCCAAGAGCCTGGAGACCGAGCTCGACGTGGTCGAGGGCATGCAGTTCGACCGCGGCTATCTCTCGCCCTACTTCATCACCAACGCCGACAAGATGATCGCCGAGCTGGAGGAGCCCTACCTCCTGATCCACGAGAAGAAGCTGGGCGGCCTGCAGCCGCTGCTGCCCGTGCTGGAGGCGGTGGTGCAGACGGGCAAGCCGCTGCTGATCATCGCCGAGGAGGTCGAGGGCGAGGCGCTGGCCACCCTGGTCGTCAACAAGCTGCGCGGCGGCCTGAAGGTCGCGGCCGTGAAGGCGCCGGGCTTCGGCGATCGCCGCAAGGCCATGCTGGAGGACATCGCCGTCCTCACCAACGGCCAGGTGATCAGCGAGGACCTCGGCATCAAGCTCGAGAACGTCTCGCTCGACATGCTGGGCCGCGCCAAGCGGGTGCGCGTCGAGAAGGAGAACACCACCATCATCGACGGCGCCGGCAAGAAGAAGGAGATCGAGGGCCGCGTGGCCCAGATCAAGGCGCAGATCGAGGAGACCACCTCCGACTACGACAAGGAGAAGCTGCAGGAGCGGCTGGCCAAACTGGCTGGCGGCGTGGCCGTGATCAAGGTCGGCGGCGCCACCGAGGTGGAGGTGAAGGAGCGCAAGGATCGCGTCGATGACGCCCTCAACGCCACCCGCGCGGCGGTCGAGGAAGGCATCGTCGCCGGCGGCGGCGTGGCGCTGCTGCGCGCCACGCAGGCGATCACGGTGAAGGGCGACAACGAGGACCAGAACGCCGGCATCGCCATCGTGCGCAAGGCCCTGCAGGCGCCGATCCGCCAGATCGCCGAGAACGCCGGCGTGGAAGGCTCGATCGTGGTCGGCAAGGTGCTCGAGAAGGCCGCGGGCTCCGCCTTCGGCTACGACGCCCAGAACGACGAGTACGGCGACCTGTTCGAGAAGGGCATCATCGACCCTGCCAAGGTGGTGCGCACTGCCCTGCAGGACGCCGCGTCCATCGCCAGCCTCATGATCACCACCGAGGCCGGCGTGGCCGAGGCTCCCAAGAAGAAGGACGCTCACGCGCACGCCCACGGCGGCGGCATGGGCGGCATGGACATGTAAGGGCGGCCCATCGTCGGCAGAAACTAAGCGCAAGGCGCCACCTGCGGGATTCTCAGGTGGCGCTTTGCATTTTGGCTATTTTCTCGCCTTTGCGGCCGGCTCGGCACTTTCCTGCGGCTTACGGGGTGCAGCAAACTCCCGAAACGGGGGAGATATCGCCGGCCCTCCTCCACACTTCCGACAACTTTGACTATATGACAGGGTGACCGACTCCATCGGAGGGGATCCATGTTGCGAACCGCAACTCAAAGGGGCCGAGTGGTCCTTGTGGTTGGCTCAGTGGTCGCGGCCACGGCCGGCGCCGTAGCGCTGCGGGCCGACGCCTTGGTTACCTACGGGTTCGGCAAAGCATTCGGAGCCCAAAAGGCGGCACCGCCCTTCGAGCTGGCTGCGCCAGGCAGCCGGCTGCAGAAGGGGGAGGTGGGCGATGAGACCTATTGGCGTACGCGCGCCGAGTTCGACGGCCCGGCGCCGTTCGACAGGCGGCTTGCCGTTGGCGACCGCATCACCATCGCTGGTCGGGACGGGCGGGCGCGCAATCTCGAGGTAGTCGGCCTCAAGGCCATGAGTGCGCCGCTCCTCAAGATTGCAGTGGGCGCGGCACCGGTGCCGCTGCTGCTGGTGATATGCCGGGTCATCGACGCAACCGATCCTCAGAAGCAGGAACTAGTGCGTTTCATGATCGAGGCTGAGGAAGAGGCCAAGCCGGCAACGCTGCCAGGCCCCCAAGAGCCGTTGGGGCGCACCTGAGGCGCAGTCGCTGACGGTTGGCATATTTCAGTCCTGACAAATTCGACCGCCGCCGCGCATCCCGCCGGGGCCTGATACGAACTCCGGTTGATTGGTTCCGGAGTTGTATGTAGCGCCTTGCGGTTGGTTGCGAAGGCGCGCCTATTTCCCTTTTCGGTGAAATCGTTTCCTTGCCGCCTGGCGTGGCCAGGGCGCCGCTAAAATTTCGCCGGCTATCCCCCCCCACCGACCCGCGGCCAAGGCTAATGAAAGGCCTGCCCCGCGTTACGGGAAACGGCATTCGGGAAGTGACAGTCGGGTGCGGCGGTGGCGCGCTTGCCAACACGTGCCTCTGGCATCCCCTGGATTGGGTATGAAACGGCGCCAGGCCACCGTACGGGCACGGCAGGCCCCCTTGGGCATCAACGGATGAGACAGGGTGCGAAGCTGCGGACCTGACGCGCCCCCGGCTTAACCAAGCTTGCGCACAACCGGGGTTTTTTTTGCGCCCGGACGCAGCCAGCCATCGGTTGGTTCAGCCCCGCGGAGGCTGGGGCTTGTGGCCACCGTGCCGGTCCACACCTTCGGGCACGACAAACTTGGCCTTGCGGACGCCTGCAGGCGCCGCGCGCTCGACGCCGACGACGGGCCCGCCGCGAATGGTTACCCGCTCCATGTAACGCCGCTGCGGATAGTAGTCGTGGATGGCGTAGTGCTGCGTGGAGCGGTTGTCCCACATGGCGACGGTGTGTGGCGCCCAGCGCAGGCGGAACTGGTACTCGGGGATCAGCGCCTGGTGGAAAAGCGCGTCGAGCAGCGAGCGGCTTTCGCGCTCGTCCATGTCCTTGATGGCGATGCTGAACTGGGGATTGACGAACAGCACCTTCCGCCCCGACACGGGGTGGGTGCGCACCACGGGATGTACCTGCGGCGGATAGAGCAGCTCGAAGCGCTGCAGGTTTCGGCGATCCTCCTCGCTGTCCCCGAACAGCGCCCGGAACGGCTTGAGGTCGTGGATCGCCTCGAGCCCAGATATGAACCCGCGCATGCGCTCGCTGAGGCCCTCGAAGGCCGCCGACATGCTGACGAACATGGTATCGCCCCCGAGCGCCGGCACCTCCTTGGCGACGAGGACCGTGGCCATCGGCGGCTCGGCGCGGAAGGTCTCGTCGGAATGCCACACATCGGTGCCGAATGGGGCATTGGTCTCGTCGTTCCTGAACTTGATGAGCTGGGGCGCCGTCCCCTCGTTCGGCGCAAACGGGTGGACGGTCAATTCGCCGAACCGGCGGCCGAAGCGCATGAGATCGTCGGAGGAGATCTCCTGGTTGCGGAAGACGATCAGCTCGTTCTCGACCAGGGCGCCCTCGATGGCCGCGAACTGGGCGTCGGAAAGGGGCCGGCGCAGGTCGACGCCGCCGATCTCGGCGCCCAGGTAGACCCCGGTTCGGGTGATGGTGACGCCGGAGCGCTCTGCCGTGACGGGCCTCATGTGGCGAGGGTCGGCGCGTTCGTTCATGGCGGTCCTCCCTTCAGCCGCGCGGCGGCGCACTGCCGGTAGCGATTGCGGGCACACGGCGGTTTTGGCAGTGTAGCAGCGATTGGCTGCAAGAACGAACGACGGGAGAGAGCAATGCAAGCGACTCGGCGCTGGTTGGGCACATCGATGCTCGCGGCGGTTCTTGGTGCAATGGCGGCCGCGCCGGCCGCCTGGGCCCAGCAGAAGTTCGAGATGAAGCTCGCCTATTTCGTCGGCGACCAGCATGCCATGTCGAAGTGGCTGATCAAATGGTCGGACAACCTGGCGAAGGACTCGGGCGGGCGCATCACGGTGAAGCGCTTTCCGGGCTCGCAGATGGGCCCGGTGCAGCAGCACTTCGATTTCGCGCGCACCGGACAGGCCGATGTCGCCTGGTTCCTGCACGGGGCGACGCCGGGGCGCTTCCCGCTGACCGAGCTGATCCAGCTGCCGTATCTGGCGGGCAGCGCCGAGATCGGCACCAAGGTGCTGAACGACCCCGAGCTGCGCGCCAAGTATCTCGACGCCGAGCACAAGGGCGTGAAGGTGCTGCTGCTCCTCACCCACCAGCCCGGCAACGTGAACACGACCAAGAAGGCGATCCGCGCGGTCGACGACATGAAGGGGCTGCGGCTGCGCTTCGCCTCGCCCACGATCCGCGATTTCGTCGCCGCACTCGGCGGGACGCCGGTCGGCGTGCTGCCGACCGAGCAGGTCGAGCAGCTGCAGAAGGGGACGATCGACGGCACCTTCATCGATTACGGCGGCGCCGGCATCGCCTTCAAGATGGGCGGCATCATCAAGTACACGACCGAGATGTATTCATACGTCTCGAGCTTCGCCGTGGCCATGAACGAGGAGTTCTGGAACAAGCTGCCGCCCGACCTGCAGGCGCTGGTGACGAAGTCGGTCGCCGGCGTCGAGAAGGAGGTGGGCGAGGCCTGGGACGCGCTCGATGCCATCGGCAAGAAGCTGCTCGTCGACGGCGGCGCCGAGGCGATCAAGCTGTCCGCGGCGGAGAACGCCAGGTTCCGCAAGATCGGCGCCGAGGTCGCCGAGGCCAGGGTGAAGGAGCTCGAAGGCAAGGGCATGCCGGCGCGCGCCATCTACACCGCGATGCAGTCGCTCGCCGACAAGCACGCCAAGACGTCGAAGAATTTCTGGCACTAGCCCGCATGGGACGAGGCCATGGGCGGCTATCTGGGACCTCGACTGGGATGGGAACGGGCTTCTGGACCCCCCGATGGCCGCCGCAGGCTCGCACCCGCCCGTCGACAACCACGTCGCAGCACCCGTCGCGCGCCAGCGCATCGTGCGCGGTTTCCGCCGGCCGCGTGCGCGTATCGACACGGGGCCGAGTGAAAGTCGCGGACACTCCCAGCTTAAGCTTAGTACGGCTTGTCGCCGCAGATCGTGACCCGATGGCCGTAGCGCCTGTTTGGGTAGTAGTCCCAGACCGCGCGGTGCTGCGCGCAGCGGTTGTCCCAGAATGCGATCGAGTTCGGCCGCCACCTGAACCGCATGCAGAACTCGGGCGTCTCGACGTGCCGGTAGAGCATGTCGAGGATCGCGTCGCTCTCATTCTTCTTGAGGCCGACAATGCGTGTCGTGAACATGCGGTTGACAAAGAGCGCCTTCTTCCCGGTGACAGGGTGCGTCCGCACCACAGGGTGCTCGGAGCGTGGATAGGTCTTGCCGGTATCGTCGGCACTGTAGCGCCCGCGGTAGTAAGGTTCGCCGTCGTGGATTGCGGTCATGCCGTCGAGGATCGTCTTGATCGGCCCGGACAGCGTCTCATAGGCTTGGTACATATTTGCGAACAAGGTATCGCCGCCACCATCGGGCGGCACCTCGGTCAAATACAGGATTGACCCCATCGGCGGCTCGGCATCGCACGACACATCCGAATGCCAGTCCTCACCGGCGACGTGTTTGGACTTCTCGTCGGTCTTGAGGACGAAGATCTCGGGGTGATCTGACAGCAGCCGCGGTGCCGCCGGGTGCACGTGCAGCTTGCCAAACCGGCGGCCGAACTCCTTGTGCCGCTCCGCGCTCAGCTTCTGGTCGCGAAAGAAGATCACCAGGTGATCCATGAGGGCGTCATGCACCTCCTGGAATTGCTGGTTGCCAAGCGGTTCGGACAAATCGACGCCCAGAATCTCGGCACCGATACGGGGCGTCGATTGGCATATTTCGATGGTCTGGTAGCCCATGTGCTTCTTCCTAGGGTAACGGCGCGATACTTCGTCCGGCCAGTTTGTCCCATGATGTTGCCCGTTGCTGCAGAATGCAACGAACTTCACCCCTTGGCACATTGCGTGCTCTGCCTCTGTCGGGACATGGCGGCGGTCAGCGAAAAGCGGTGGCGCGGTGACGCAGCCCGGCTCAGGGCTGCAGAACGCAGTAGACGTCGCCGGAGTTGGCGGCGTGCGGCAGGTCGGCGATGTGGGTGGCCATCTCGGCCTTCGAGAGCCAGCGGTTGAAGGTCAGCGTCTGGCTCTCGCCCAAGGCGATGTCGAAGCCATAGGGCCCGAGCGTGGCCAGCCGGTCCAGGCAGCCAAAGGCCACGTCGCGCTGGATCGTGGTGAACTCGAAGGACAACGCCGGCAGGGCCCGCGAGAGGCCCGCCAGCACCGCGTCCTCGAAGCCCTCCACGTCGATCTTGGCGAACGCCGGCGTGCCGAATTGGGCAACCAGCGCGTCCAGCGTCGTGCACGGCACCTCGACCTCTGCATCCCACACCTGGTCTTCCCAGCCGCCGGCGCCGTCGGCCGAAGAGATAAAATCGGCGGAAGCAGTCGAGACTGTCGGATTGGCCGAGTTGATCCGCAAGGTCAGCCTGCCGGGCCTGTCACCGCAGGCCGACTCGATCAACGTGACACCCCCGTCGCCCGCGTAGATCTGCAGAATAACCCGCACGCACAGCGGCTGCGGCTCCAGCGCCACCACGCGCGCTCCGAGCCGCCGGAAGCTGCCGATGCGGTCGCCCACATGGCTGCCGATGTCGAAAGCGAGCGCCCCCGGACGCACGAAGCGGGAGTAGAGCGCGTCCATCGCCCGGTCCCGCTCGGCATTCTCATAGTAGACCTCGAGCGAGCGCCGCAGGGGAGCCAGCGCCGGGTCGGCTTTGAGGCCGGCGATGCGGGAGGGGATGGGCATGCGCGGGCTCATGCTTGCGAACCAATGTACCCACCGTCTTGTATGGGCGGTCCCCGGTTGGCAAGGCGTTTTTGTTGTGACAACGCGGGTCTTCCGATGGTGCGCCCGTCGAATGTTGGGGCGGGACCCTCCAATCGGATGGGAGGGCGCGGGCTTGGCAACAATAGGCGCATCGCAGATGATGCGGCATGGCGGTCGTGGCTTTGTGCTGGTGCTCTCGGGGAGGGGCGCATCATGTGGCACGTCATTCGTTGCATTGGGATGATTTGCTGTACCATTGCTGGCCTGCTTGCCGGCCCCGCTGAGGCCAGGCGCGTGGCGCTGGTGATAGGCAACGCCGCGTACAAAGTCGGGCCGCTGCAGAACCCGGTCAGCGACGCCGCCGCCGTGGCCGAGGCCTTCGACAAGCAGCTCCGCTTCGACAAGGTGATCCTGAAGCGGAACCTCGGGTCCAATGGCTTCCGTGCCGCGCTGCAGGAGATGGCACGCGAAGCGAGCGGCGCGGACCTTGGGGTTGTCTATTTCGCGGGCCACGGCACGGAGTTGAACGGCCGCAACTACCTGATCCCGGTCGACGCCGTTCTGGCGATGGCCGGCGATCTCGACCTGGAAGCCATCGCACTCGACACCGTGCTCAAGCAGCTGGCCGGCGTGAAGAAGCTCAAGCTGGTGATCCTCGACGCCTGCCGCAACAACCTGTTTCCCATGGCCGGCGTCGAGCGCGCCGGGTCGCGCGGGCTCGCGCGCTTCGAGCCGAATGTCAACAATACGGTAATCGCCTATGCCGCCAGCTATGGCACGACGGCTGCCGATGGCGCCGGCCGCCGCCACAGCCCCTTCACCGAAGCCCTGCTCAAGCACATCGCCACCCCTGCCCTTGAGATCCGGTTCCTGTTCGGCGAAGTACGCGACGAGGTCGCGGCAGCGACCGGGGGCGACCAGCAGCCGCATGTCTACTATTCGCTCGGCCGCGAGAGGTTCTTCCTGCTGCCGCCGGCGCCGGAGCGGGCCAAGAAGCCGCCGCCGAGCGACGCGGCCGAGACCGCGCGCATCTGCCGGGACGTCGAGGGGATGTCGGACCTCTCCTCGCTCGGCATTTTGGCGAACCAGAACAAGGGCCAGCCGGCGGCTCGGTGCATAGAGGCCCGGATTCAACGGTTGACGCCGCCCCCTGAGGCGAAAGCCAAACCCATCGAGCCCCCGCGGCCGCGGGTAGAGGACGTCCTCGCACAGGCCCAGGACCGCATCGCAAGCGGGGACGTCGCTGGCGCGCGCGAGATTCTCCTGTCAAGCGAAAGCATTGCGCCGGGCCCGATTGCGCTCGCCCTCGCCGAAACCTACGACCCCAATATGCTCGCGGCCTGGGGTACACGCGGTATCACGGCCGACGCAATCAGGGCGAAGTCTCTGTATCGCAAGGCACATGGTCTCAATGTGCCAAGCGCCAAAAGACGCCTCGACAACCTGGAGCTGCCTGAATTTCTGGGGCTGAAGGGGATCGCCGCCGGCACCGTCTACGCTGACATCAATGTCGCGCCGGCAATCCTCGGTGAACCGGCTTCTCAAGTAGCGTTGTCGATTCGGGTCGGCCCCTCTGCGGCTCTACCCACCAATGCGTTCGTCCGATTGCGAGGGCTCCCTGCCAGCGTCTCGCTTTCGGAGGGGCATGCGATAGCGCCCGGGTCCTGGGCCGTGCCGTTGTTCGGGCTGGCTTCGCTCAAGGCCATTGTGCCTGCCGGACTTTGGGGCCGGACCGAGATGGTGGTGAGCCTTGTCGGACTGGACGCCGGCACACTCGCCGAATCCAAGACCGCGCTGGTGATCGCCCCGCCGCCTGCGCCGCCGCCCGTGGCGAAGCCCCCCGCAGAGCGGCCGCCAAAACGCGTGAGTCTTGAGCCGACTCCTGTCGCACCCAGGCCGTTGCCGCGTCCACGAGAGCTCTCCGCCGACGAGAGGACCCGTGCCGAGCAGCAGCTCGCGCGGGGACGGCGACACCTTGAGGCGGGCAACATCTCGGCCGCTCGCATGTTCTTCCAGCGCGCCGCAGAAGCCGGTTTGGCGGACGGTGCCATCAGCATGGCGGGGACCTATGATCCAGCGGAACTGGCTCGCTTCGACGCTGTGATAACCCCAGATCGCAATGAGGCGCGCAAATGGTACGAGCGCGCGCGTGAGTTGGGAGCCCCACAAGCCGACGAGCTGCTGGCGCGGCTAGCCGGAGTTTGGACTATCCGCCCTGAGACCGAGAAGCAGGCAAGTCGATTGCCGCGCGTCGGCGAGACCTTCCGCGACTGCCCCGACTGCCCCGAGATGGTGGTGGTGCCGGCGGGCAGCTTCATGATGGGGTCGCCGGCAAACGAAACCGACCGCGAGAGCAACGAAGACCCGCAGCATCGGGTGACTATCGCCCGGCCGTTCGCGGTGGGCAAGTTCGAGGTGACCATCGCCGAGTGGAACGTCTGTGTTGCCGAGGGCGGCTGCAGGCGCCAGGTCAAGGGCGGGGCCCGCCTCCCGGTTATCTTCGTGACGTGGCACGATGCGAAGGAGTACGTTGCCTGGTTGTCGCGCAAGACCGGCAAGAGCTATCGGCTGCCAAGCGAAGCCGAGTGGGAGTACGCGGCGCGTGCCGGCACCACGACGCCATACGCCTTCGGTGATACGATTAGCAAGAGCCAGGCGCAGTATTCAAAAGACGGGTCGTTTAGCGCGGGCTCATTTCCGGCCAACAGGTTCGGTCTCCACGACATGCACGGCAACGTGTCGGAGTGGGTGGAGGACGCCTGGCATCCGAACTATCTGGGCGCGCCCGACGACGGGTCAGTGTGGCCGGGCGGCGACACGTCCGCGCGCATTCTGCGCGGCGGTTCCTGGACCGATGTTCCGAGGCACCTCCGCTCGGCCTATCGCCTCAGGAAGGAGCCTGACTGGCTCCTCATCAACTCTGGGTTCCGTGTCGCCAGAACGCTGAACCCTTGATCTTTGCGCCTTGCCCAGCATCAAGGTTAACACCCGATCGCGAAAATCCCCCGGTGGCACTTATCTCCCCTGCCTCGGGCGTCCCTATAATGACCGCATCGTTCGGCCCGCGATGGGCGCTGGATACAGGCGCCCGGAGCGGGGCGGGTGATCGGCGCCCTTGGCGCCGCGCTCTTTGACATCGTGAAAACCTGGGCGCCGGTCCGCTAGTCCGAAGTTCCCAGACCGAGGAGCCGAAAACATCCGCCGCTTCAAGCGGTTGATGCGATCGATACAGTAAGCGCTACTGGGTACAAGAAATCTGGGTTTTGTGAGCCTC
>Ga0247727_10006029_pt1 | contig 24067 bp, 20 predicted proteins | sample WisWelCaveWW1625_FD_202498 | JGI IMG/M metagenome (GOLD analysis project Ga0247727, IMG submission 202498) | Biofilm microbial communities from Wishing Well Cave, Virginia, United States - WW16-25 | ecosystem: Environmental > Aquatic > Deep subsurface > Groundwater > Cave microbial mat | place... | reverse complement strand
CTTCGCCCAAATATTTTCCCGCTTTTGACTTTCGCATCTCTTCCAGTATCTCAGGCCTGCTCACCTTTAAAATAACCTGGGTCTGCACCCGCGCTTCGGTCCCGTTAACTTCCCAGCGCTTGAGTGCTTTGACCAGTGATGGCGGAATCCCCGCATCAGAATGTTTTGCAAGCAGAGACAATAAGTGTTCAACTTTCAACCCCTGTTCTTTGGCTTTCGTCAGCGAGTTCGTTGTGACACGATATTTATATTCATCATTTTTTTCATCATCCCATTCGCAAAAGCGCGAGACTTGATAACGAACTGCGCGGGGCGCATTACGTGGAATGGATATTTTCCCACTGGAAGTCACCACTATCTTTCCTCTTTCATCCTTCTCTTCATTGAAAGATGAAAGGCGAAATGAAGTCGGCTCTCTTGAACCTTCCGCGAAAGATAGATCAACCTGCCCAAGCCGGTTCAGGATGGTTGTAATAAAGTATTTGATGAGTCCGCCGTCTACTTCATCCCAATATTCGAAGCCGCGCAGATATTGTCCATCTGATGAGCGTTTGATGAACCACGAGTCGTAGTCACCAGCGGGTCTTTGAAAGTCCGCGTATTTTTGTTTCACGTCGCGCACAAAAGCATTCAAACTCCACCATTTTCCTTCGGGAATGGCATCCAATAAATTCAACAGGAATTCGCGCGTTTCGTGAGGTTGGTTCGTCCATTCGCCCTCACAGACAATGCCTGGCATGAGTTTTAGTTCATTGAACGAATCACTTTCCATCCACGCGCTTTGAAGAAGTTTCAACGCGTCAGCGCGCGGGGCTTCGAGAAAGACTTTTACGGCTTCGGTTTGCATTGCACTTTTCTTGATTAGTTTTGCAGTCGTAAGTAAAGTAGTTAATCGTAGGTCGGATTGTCCCACAGGGATGCTTCGCGACCAATCCGACTTACCCATGCGCAACGCGGCGAGCAAAGTAGTTGCATCATCCAAAATAAAATCGTTTGCGAGAATCTCGTTACCTTTTTCACTAGGAGATGCAGGTCGTCCTAACGGCTCTATTTTCTTTCCTCCCCTCGAGGGACTCAGGGCAACGCTTTCCTCTTTCTTTTCTCTGTGCTCTTCGCGGTTCAAAAGAGGAAGCAAATCATCTGGTATATACACAAACTCCTGCAGTCCTTTTTCCGTGTCAAAAAACGCGCGGGCGAGTAAACCGCGATAAAACAATACTTCTGATGCAGAGGCAAGTTTGAGATAAAGTTTCTCCCTGTCGCGCTTGCCTGCGCCTGCTTCGCGGATGTCACCGTATTTGCGGATGAAAGTGGGCCATGAGATTCGCCCACCCGTGTTGATGAGGAAGGTGAGGGCTGAGTCCGCTTCGGGGGGGAGAGAGTCAATTAATTCGGCGAGCAGGCTTGGGTCGAGGAGGGAAACGATTAACTTTTCACGAGCCGCGTCCGCATTTTTGGAATCCAGTTCGAGTCCCCAGAATTCCGCGATGATGCGGAGGTGTCCGATGTCTTGTTTGAGGAGGGAATCGAATAAATCTGGCATGGGAGGGAGTACAAAAGTAGACAGGTAAACAAGTACACATGCATTGTACCTGTCCGCTTGCGCGTGTTTACTTGTTTACTTATTTACCGCGCACTACTCTCAGCGCATTCGGCAATATCTCAAATGAAACTTTGCGAATATCGCTTCCGGGACCCGAGAAGATCTCACCGTCGGCATGGATGTACAAAGGGCGGTCTGCCGTGAGTGTGAATTTTTTGCATTTGCCCATGGTCACCTGTTTGAAGCGCGGGTGTGTGCCCTTCATCACTTCAGGCACGATGCGGAACATCATCAGCCGGCTGACGTTCGTGATCATGGCAAAGTCGAGAATGTTATCGTCAATTTTGGCTTCGGGCGCTATGAGGAATCCGCCGCCTTCACGCGGACCGTTGCATAACACGAGATATATAACGCTTTGTTCCCACTTCTTTCCATCCGTCTCGATCTGCATTTTGATCGGGTTATGATCGATCATGATGGTCTGGATGACGGCGGCAAGATACATCAGGAAGCCTCGCAGGATTGGAAGCCTGTGCGAACGGATCGTGACGATTGCGCCGAAACCGATGCCGAGCGTATTGTCAAAATATTCCCTGCGATCATTTTCATCGGTCATCAGGCCAAGATCAACAGTGGATGCATCTCCATTCAGCGCGTGCGTGAGCGCCTCAGTCGAATTTTTGGATGCGCCGATGCCGTGAGCAAAATCATTGCCAGAGCCGACCGGGACAACACCGAGGATTGGTCGTTTGTTTTCGGGCACTTGTATGAGGCCATTCACCACTTCATGCACCGTGCCATCTCCGCCCATCGCGATGACCATGTCATAGCCTTCTTCGCCCGCCTGTCTCGCCAGTTCAATTGCATGGCCCGGATACACCGTACCACTCCAGTCCACGCCACCGTGCTCGACAGTAACCGATCTCAGGTCACGCGCGACCCGCCATGCGTTGCCCATATCTGCCATGGGATTCAGAATGATTTTGACTTTGCGGGGCATGGGTATTCTCCTTTACAAATATGTCACCCTGAGCGCAGCGAAGGGTCTCGAAATTTCTTCCAGAGACTCTCACCTGCACTTGCATGCAGGTGCAAGTGTCGGGCAACGAACGCCCTCAGAGTGACATGATTGTTTATTTGTCTATTATAACCCCGACCCATATTCCATTCCCCCTTCATGAAGCAATTTGCGGGCATCATCGCTGGAAAACAAAAAATCGCCGCATGGTCAGCGGCGATGAAGAGACAATGGAGGATGGGCTATTCGATTCCGATCCTGTGTGATGCAAGCGGGCCTGTAATCCCGCGCGCCACCTGGAATGATCCACGCTGATATTTCTTGGCTTGATAAAGAGCCGCATCCGCTGAACGCAGTAGGTCTGGTCCGTTGCGGGCATTGACAGGGAAGATGGCGATGCCGCCAGAAATGCCGAGTCTAAGTTTCCTGCCATCGGGAAGTTTATACTTAAGTTTGCCCATCCCTTCGACGATCTTCTCGGCAACGATCTGGGCAGACGACATATCAGACTGGGTCAGGATCAGGGTCAATTCATCGCCGCCGTATCGGGCAAGAAAATCCGTATTGCGGACGCCGCGCGCCATCTGATTGAACACCAATCTCAAAACATCATCCCCTACCGAATGTCCGTATGTATCGTTGATATCTTTGAACCCATCGAGGTCCATCATAATCACTGCAAAGGAGTAATTGTTCCTGCGCGCGGATTGAACCTCCTCCTCGAGCCTCTCATCGAGCGCGCGGCGGTTTGGCAGGCCTGTCAACGTATCGCTATAAGCCTGCCTGCTGATCATTTGATGCAGGCTGGCATTCGATATTGCCACCGCCGCCTGGTCGGAGAGCAGGCTGAGTAAACGCAACTCAGAGGGCGTGAAACCGCCCAGGGTTGAACGCGAAAGATTCATCACACCGAGAACTTTATCACCCACCTTGAGCGGGATGCCGATGATCGAGCCTGACCAATCCTTAGGCGCCGTTGTGAATAAAGGGTGTTTGCGTATATCTTCGACGATGATAATTTCACCCTTGCGCGCGACTGTGTACGTTAGGCCATTGGCTCGCGGCTTGGACCAGGGCTTGTTGCGCGATCCCTCCGCATCCAGAGCCGCGCCGAACGAAAGCTTGTAGTTTCGATAAAGAAAAATATGCACATCCCGCGTATTCATTATCAAACGCATTGCCTCTGAAACCACCGCATCCAGCACATCCGGGAGATCCAGGCTGGACGTGAGGTTGATGCTTAACTTCTTGAGCGCATCCAGTTCGTCGGTCTGCTGTTTGAGCATGGCAAGCAACGCCCGATTGTTGATCAACTCGCGGGCGATGCCTTGCGTATTGGCTATATCTTCAGGGGAATATTTTTCCAGCGCGGCAGTTAAAATATCGAGCAATCTAACGATGGCTTCCCTGTCATTTGGGGAACCACCCTGTTTTTCCAGAAAGCGGCGGGCTTCTGCCAAAATTTTTAATCTATTGTCACCCATTCTTTTTGTTTCTCAGTACGATACTACAACAAATCAGATAAAACCTGAGAGGGTCCTTTCTCTACCAATCATGGAATCAGATTGGCACAATTATAACGATTCGTTTGCCGATAATTATTACATACACGTTACAACCCGCATCGCCGCTGGAAGTTTTACCTGGCAGGATGGGCATTCGGCGTTGAGCAAAGATGGCGGGCGGGTTATGTTAGAATGCACTTACCCACATATGGATGATAACGTGTCAGTCTCCCCCAAGCCTGCTCCCGTTTCAAAAGCATTACCAGCCGTGACGCCTCTCAACCCGCGCCGGCGCGGAATCATCATCGGCGCATCAGACGGACTCGGCGCAGCGTTGGCGCGTTGCCTTGCCCGCGAAGGATATACGCTTGCACTGCTTGCCCGCAGAAGTGAACTCCTTGAATTATTGTGTGATGAGATCAATCGTGCCTCCAATGAGAACCGCGCATTTGCTTATCATCATAACGTGGCGGAATATGACAAGGTTCCAGACCTCCTCCGAAAGATCGTTTCAGACCTCGGCGGGTTGGACCTGGTTGTCTTTTTAGCGGGCGTGAACCATCCGCCCGGCGGCATGGATAAATATAACTTTGAAAATGACCGCAAAATGATTGAAATTAATCTGATCGGAGCAATGGCCTGGCTGAGCCCCGTCGCCGAGATGTTTCAATCTGCAAAAGCGGGGCAGATCGTTGGTATCGGGTCCGTCGCTGGTGACCGCGGCAGGGTTGGAAACCCCGGCTACAACACATCCAAGGCGGGGCTGGCGACTTATCTCGAAGCCCTGCGAAACCGTCTTACGCGTCATGGTGTGAATGTGCTGACCGTCAAACCTGGCTTCTTGAAAACCGAAATGCTCAAAGCCGCGCAAGGCGTGACTCCGTTTGCGATCCCTCCTGAAAAAGCCGCCGAAGATATTTTGAAAGCCATGCAGAAACGCAAGCAGGTGATCTACACCGCCTCCATCTGGCGTTGGATCATGCTTGCCATTCAACACACACCGTCTTTCATATTCAGAAGGTTGTCATTCTAAAAGAAAGGTGACAGTCACCCGCTTCGCGAAAGTGACTGTCACCTCATGTCCCCAACATGTCTCTCCCCCTTAACACCTTCACTCAACTCGAGAACTTTGGGCATTCCCTCAAAGCCTCATCCTATCGAATTCAAATCAAAAAAACAGAAGATATCTTCGAAGCCTTTCAGCTCGCGAAAAAACTTGGGCTTAAAGTCACTCCGCGCGGAACGGGCATAAGTTATAACGATGTGTCCCTTAACGGCGGCGGCATCGTGCTGGATATATCGGGAATGAATCAGATCCTCGAATGGGAACCAGCTTCGGGCGTGATCCGATGCGAACCGGGAGTCACGCTTGAGCGCTTGTGGCAATTCGTCGAGCCGAATGGCTGGTGGCCCCCCATCGTATCAGGCACGATGAAGACCACGCTCGGAGGGTGTCTCTCCACAAACATCCATGGCAAAAATAATTTTCGGGCGGGTCCTATCGGTGAGCATGTGGTTGAGTTTACCGCGATGCTGCCGACGGGCGCGGTAGTAACATGCGCTCCCAAAAAGAACGCGGATTTGTTCCACGCGATGATCAGCGGACTTGGGATGCTCGGCGTGTTCACATCCATCACACTGAAGATGAAACGCATCCATTCGGGACTTTTATCTGTGGACGCGTGGCACGCGCCAAATCTCAGCCGACACCTGAGCGGCCTGCTTGACAACGCACCTCACTATGATTACATCGTGGGCTGGCTCGACACGACCGCGCGCGGCAGGAGCCTGGGCCGCGGACAAATCCACGGTGCACAGCAACTAAAGGAAGGCGAAGACCCAAACCCGCAGGAGACGATGCAACTTAAGGTTCAGCATTTGCCTGACCGATTATTGGGCGTGATGCCGAAATCATATCTGCATTATTTTATGAATCCCTTTATGAATAATCTGGGCATGCAGGGAATCAATATGGGGCGCTATGTTACCGGTCTGCGCAGACACACGTTTCGACAATCCCATGCCGAATTCCATTTCCTGCTGGATTATGTCCCCAATTGGGAACGTTCATTTGGGCGCGGGGGTCTGATCCAGTATCAATCTTTCCTTCCAAAAGAAACTGCTGAAGACGCCTGGCGCGAGATGATCCGCCTTTCTCATCAACGCGGCTTGCCTTCGTATCTGGGAGTCACCAAGCGGCATCGCCCCGACAATTTTTTATTGACCCACGCAGTGGATGGATTTTCGCTCGCGCTGGATTTCAAGGTGACTGATCGAAACCGCGCAAAGTTAAGCCAGATGCTTCAGGATTTCGACCGCATTGTCCTTGAAGCGGGCGGTCGCTTCTATTTTGCCAAGAACAGCGAAACATCCTGCGAAACAGCACGCGGCTTTTTGGGCGATGAAGTAATTGCCAGGTTCAAGAAACTCAAGAAGCGCTGCGACCCGAATAACTTGTTGGAATCGGATTTGTATCGTCGTGTGCTCGGATGATGGCTGAGTGTGCGACGCGCTGCTTCGAGGTAATCTATGGAACACTATGATCTGATCGTCATCGGCTCAGGACCAGCGGGGGAAAAGGGCGCGGCGCAAGCTGCCTATTTTGACAAGCGCGTCGCGTTGATCGAACGATCTCCGTATGTAGGCGGCGCGGGGATCAACACGGGGACCGTGCCATCCAAGACATTGCGCGAAGCCGCGTTATATTATTCAGGCTTGCAACAGCGAGGGCTGTATGGCATCGATTACTCGCTCAGGGAAAATATGTCGGTTGCGGATTTCATGCACCGCGAACATATCGTCGTTGAGGAAGAGCGAAAGATCATCGGACATAATCTTCAACGCCACAAGATCATCCTCATGAATGGCGAGGCGTCGCTGAAAGACGCGCATACAGTACGTGTGACTTCAGCCGATAGTGTGAAGGAGATCAGCAGTGACGTCATCCTCATTGCAACTGGCTCCTCTCCATATCATCCACCAGAGATTCCATTCGATGGGGATTTAGTCTACGACTCTGATTCCATTTTGCATATGAATAGAATTCCCAAGACGATGGCAGTGGTGGGCGGCGGCGTGATCGGCACAGAATACGCATCCATCTTTACCGCCCTGGGTGTGGAGGTCACGTTGATCGAGCCGAAAGAGCACATCCTGCCCTTTGTTGATTCCGAGATCATCGAGCGATTGGAGTATCGCTTGACTTTGCTTGGGCTTCATTTTGCGTTGAACGACAAAATGACCGCAATCGAGAGCCATAAGAATTACGTGCAATTGACGCTGGAAAAAGGCGGTATGATGGAATTCGATATTGCGCTGATAGCTTCGGGGAGGCAGAGTAATGTGCAGTCACTTGGGCTGGAACAGATCGGTGTGAAACTTGGAAATCGCGGCTTGGTCATCGTCAATGAAAAATATCAAACAAGCGTGTCGAACATCTACGCGGCAGGCGATGTGATCGGTTTTCCCGCGTTGGCTTCCACCTCCATGGAACAGGCGCGCGTCGCGATGGTGCATGCATTCGACTTGGAATATAAGGAGCGGATGTCGCCTGTCCTGCCGCTGGCGGTTTATGCAATCCCGGAGATTTCATGGGCTGGCATCACGGAAGATGAATGTAGGGCAAAGCAGATCCCATATCTCGTTGGGCGCGCCTATTACGATAATAACCCGCGCGGGCAAATCATCGGCGACATGAGCGGGATGATCAAACTTGTTTTTTCTCCCAACGACAAAAAATTGCTCGGCGCGCACATCATCGGCGAGCAGGCTTCGGAGTTGATCCACATCGCCGCGCATGTGATGATCGCGGATGGCACGATTGATGCATTTATTCAATCGGTCTATAACTATCCAACTCTTGGGGATTTATACAAATACGCCGCTTATGATGGGTTGGGAAATTGGGAGAAGTGGAATCTATCAAAACAATAATATGGCTTGATGAAAATTCAAGATAGGAAGATATGAGAAAAGAAAACATCTTCGTGGTTGTTATTATTGCACTTATGGTTATTGGATGTGGCGCACCGACAAACCCTACTCCTTTGCCCATTCAAAGCCCTACACTATTTGCTCAATCAACATTTACTTCCCTACCCACTGTTACTAAAGAATCTGCAATTCCTACTTCTACACCTGAATCCCCATTGAAAACCAGTGGGCCTTTTTTCACATATCTCAGGGATGTAGATGGGGTTCAACAAATCGTAATGATGGATGCCGATGGAGATGGGCGAAAGGTTATTGAGTTACCAAAAGAAACAAAAGATTATTCGCCATATTCCGAGATTGATATGAACTATGTTTCCCCTGATGGAAAATGGCTAGCGTTTTATTCAGGATTTGCTGGCAATTATTGGTTCGAAAAAGAGATTGGCGAGGGACCTTTTGATTTGACGCTCAATTTGCTTGACCTGACAACAGAGAAAAGACACACCATTATTCCTATATTGTCAAAGGAATACCCAAACAACTTTACTGACGCAGCAAAACAGTTGAACAATCCCGATATAACTGCTGCTATGTTGCAGGGCGCTTTTCTTCATGGAATCACACAAGCGATTGCTTGGTCGCCCGATGAACAATACTTGGCTTTTGCAGGTCAAATGGATGGACTTTCATCCGATTTATACGTGTACGAAATGGAAACAAAAACGATTCGCCGTTTATCGAGTGGAGATCAGGAACTTCAATGGATCAATTGGTCACCAGATGGGAAATGGATTTTGCACGGAAGCACATATGAAGCTGGTGAAGGAATGACTTTTGATATATATGCTGCGGCTGTGGATGGTTCTTCTGTTAAACAATTTTCCAGGACATCTTCATATATGATACTGTGGCTAAGTTCTCATGCATATTTTGAGCATGAAAATGAGAATGTATTTGGTGATTATGGATTGCGCTTAGTCGATATTAATACAAGTAAGATTACCAAGATTTGGGATGGATCTTATCTTTCGTACAGTGTGGATAAGAGCGGAAATTTTTTGGTGCTTACCACTCTTACCCCTGACATATCGCCTTATGTGTATGAAACTGGTTCTAGCTCAGATTTTGTACCAGGATTATATTTAATTGATTTGTCGACTTTATTAAAGACTAAAATCGAATTTCCCTCGGATGGAATTTTCATTGATTATTCAGCCATTCCTTTCGATTTAGGCGGTCATATATTTGTTTTAATTGGCGAAGGTTCCAACTCATATTTCTTATCTAAGAATATGGAGCTTATATCTCTTGAACTGAGAGGTGCAAAAATCTCAATTTCTCCAGATTCAAATTATTGGGTTGCAGTTACAGGTAAAACTATCAATGTCTATTCCGCGGACAATGTTCTTGTAAACTCCATTCCACTCTCAGTTTCGAACGTGAATAGAAGCGATCTAAATTGGAGACCAGACTCATCGGGTTTATTTTTAGTAGACGATACCCTAATCTACTCTGTGAATATTTTAAATGGCGAAACCAGACTGCTTGAAAACAAATTGATCAATAACTTTGGAAACTTTGGTCCCCAATATAAGTGGATCGATGGTCAATAGAATGAATTTTCAAATCCTTGATCTTGGCTTGATCGAATACGAAACCGCGTGGAAATTACAAGACCAATACGCTGTAGAGATCGCGAAGGGAAACCGCCCGCCGACTTTATTGTTACTTGAGCATCCGCATGTTTACACGTTTGGTCGGCGCGGGAAACAGGAAAATTTGTTGTGGGGCGAATCTCAACTAAAAGAAAAGGGGATTGCCATTCATTGGGTGGACCGAGGCGGCGATGTCACGTATCATGGGCCCGGTCAGTTGGTTGGGTATCCGTTGATTCCGTTAAAGCTCCCTTCTCCCTACGGGAGAAGGGCTGGGGATGAGGGAGAGTCGCGAATCCCACAGGCAGATTACGTCGGGTACGTTCGCAAATTGGAGAAAACGATTATCGGCGCGTTGGCGCGTCTCGGGCTCGCGGCGGGACAAAGGTCAGGATTGACCGGTGTCTGGATTCAGGCGGATGTCCATTCGCGGTGTCTGCGTTGCAAGCCTGAAGATCGCAGGAAGCCTGCCAAGATCGCAGCGATCGGCGTCAAAGTAGATGCGCGCGGGGTCTCGCGCCACGGCTTTGCTTTGAATGTGAATCCCGATATGGAATATTGGGATGGTATCATCGCCTGTGGATTGCAGGATGAGCCCATCGCTTCGCTCGCAGACCTGTTCGAGAGTCCGCCTGCGATGGAACGCGTGAAGCAGGAAGTGATTACTGCTTTCAGTAACGTGTTCGATCTTGAAGTTAAATAAAAACAGGCTTCGCGTCTTTTCGGACCCGAAGCCTGTTTCCGTTTAATGAACCGAATCTACGCCCGCGACTCTGCCGTCGCCTTCGCGGGAGCCGTATCGCGTCTCCAAAAGACAGTCACGACAGCAAGATACATAAAGTATGCGATCACCTCTGTAAGAGATGGGTTGCCGTTATAGCCGAATAATGTCTTGAGCAGTTCGCCTGGGAGGGAAGTCTCGTCAATGATTGAATTCATATCCCAAACATGCTCAACCACGACAGGAATCCAGCCAACCTCATTGAATTCATGCACGCCGTGCGCAACAAGACCAGCCGCGAACAGGATGAGCAGGAAGCCTGTCACCTGGAAGAAGCGCCGCAGGTCAAGGCGGACTGTGGTGGCAAAGAGTGTCCAGCCGAGCAATGCCGAGGTGCCGAGGCCCAAAATCGTGCCAGCCAATGTTCGAATGATATTGCTGGCAACCTGGCTCTGATCCCCTGCGAAGAACGCGGCTGTCAGGAAGAACGCCAGTTCAACGCCCTCACGCGCAACTGCAACGAACGCCATCCAGAAAATCGCGCGCTTGCCCGTGGACGCGGCGGCTTTGTTGACGCCAGCTTCAAGTTCGCTCTTGAGGAAGCGAGCCTGCTTGCTCATCCAGAAGATCATCCAAGTCAGGATGCCTGCCGCTATGAGCATGGTAATGCCTTCATACACTTGTTCAGCCACACCTTCCAGGCTCAAGCCAAAGCTGGTGAGCAGAACCGCGACCAAAATGCTGACGGCTACTGCAACCCACGTCCCGAGCCAGAGGGCAGGAGAGAGATCGTTGCGGCGAATTTTGGTCAATGCGCCGAGCACGATGCCAATGATGAGCGCGGCTTCAAGTCCTTCACGTAGCGAAAGGAGATAAGATGGGAGCATGTAAAAACCTCTCTTGGTTTGATGGATATTAAAATCAGCCTAAGGCTGATTTACGACGGCATTCTACCCGTGAATTCCTGATTTGACAAGATATTTATCAAAAAATTGATAGATATTCACTCCCAAATCAGGTTCAATTTGTCATAAATTCGGGATTATTAACAATGAGTGTTATGTAATCTCAATCCCTATACTTCCCTGATTTTTGAGATTGGTGTGGAGTAAACCATGATGATATTTGCATAGTAGTGCTAAATCGTCAAATCTTTCGTTGCCTATATTCGAATAATTTAAATGGTGCACTTCCACCTCTGACTCGTTTCCTCCATACCAAGGTTCTCCTATTGTGTTGCATTCTTTAGCTTGGCAAACAGCTTTGCTAATTAAGAGTATAGCGGCACGTGTTCTTTTCCAATGTGTTGTTTGACGATACTTTTCGTAATTTTCGTGAGAAACTTTTTTTAGTTCTTCAACCTTTTGAGGAGAATTATTTATTATCTGATTAAACCAAACCCTGTCAATTTCTCGATTCGAGATCGTTTCTTCAACAAAGAATGAAGTCTTTGTATCAATCTTTTGTTGTGCTGTTTCTTGCAAGTGTGCCAAACTTTGAAGAATCTCTTGATGCTCATCGTAATGGCTGTTGAGTCTATATTCTTCTTTCCAATTTTGCCATTCAATCTCAAGATTGAAATTGTTTGGATTTTCATAATCTGGTAAAGAATAAGTTTGGCAAAAGGCTGACCAAGTGAGATCAGAGTGTTTACGATATTGGAACTGGTAAAAAATTTGTGCTTTACGGCAATTGTCAATTAACCATTGTATATAAGCGTTTTTCAATAGATCGAGCGGATAATTATCGGGACGGTGATTGAGCTTTTCTATAAATTCTTCCAGGCTTAACGGTTTGAAAAAGAAATACTCGAAATCCATTTTTGCCTTTTGCTTGTTTTCTGAAGATCGATAATCTTCATATCCTTTTAGCAGAGAATGCCTAAACTACTTTGATCCTCTTTTTTGTAGTTTAGCCTTATCTGGTTTTACCAAACGGCGATAGGGAGGCATATCAATCACGTGAAGCTGGCACTTGGATCTATCCAGCAACTTATTCCATAAACTCGGATAACTCAACGCAAAAGCCTCAGGCCTCAAAGTGGATGTCAACACGGTAGGCAGGTGTGTGTTAAAGCGATAATTTAACACACTGTATAATTTGTCCTCTGCCCATACAGAACTTGCTTGGCTTTCTTTTATATCATCTAAAATTAAAAGCGGCGTAGTGCGAATTTCATTGATACGACGGCTGAATGAGACATCAGAATCTTTACTGAATGTTTGTCTTAGATAATCAAGCAGTGAAGATACGTCAACGAGAAGGGCTTGCCCTCCCAACAATATCCGATCATGCCCAATAGAGGCCGCCAGATGGGTTTTTCCGCAATAAGATTCCCCTAGAAAAACCAACCAGCCTTTTGGATCCTTTGCAAAATTAATTGCAGCGTTGAAAGCAGCATGCAAGGTCTTAATATCATTTTGCGTGACTGTTTTTCTAGTGACTATTCTTTCTTTAGACCGATTTCGGAAGCCAGTTTCTTTTTCCACTGTGACTGTAGTAACGATTTCCTTGCCTAGATCATCATCACGTGGCTCAAATCTTTCAAAGGTCATTTCTGCAATTTCTGGCCACGACAGCATTGAGATTCCAGGATTACTTGTCTCCTCTGGCCTGCGATAATCGGGTGCAGTAATTCGGATATGTTTGACAAATTCGTCATCCTGCAAGCGCGAGCGAATTCGTCCTTCGATCTCATCCAACATCAAATTGGTTGTAATGACAGTGGGCAGTTCATTAATATAACGATAATTGATGATTTGGAATAACTTTTCCTGCGCCCAACCAGTCGCGTTCTGAGTCCCAAAGTCATCCAAAATCAACAAACTTGCGTTGCGGATTTCTTCAAAGCGTTGTTCAAAAGTGGTTTCTGGATCAGCATATGCAAAGCGTAAAGAGTCCAACAAATCAGGGACAGTGATAAACAAAGTTGGTATACCTCTGTTCACTGCATCGTTTGCAATAGCCGCTGCGAGATGAGTCTTTCCGCAGCCATATCCACCTTCGAGCAAGAGCCATCCTTTTTGTAAGCGCGCAAATTCTTCGCATACTTTCAATGCGTGATGCAATCTTTCTTTTTCTTGCAATGTCATGAACTTGGCTTTTTCATTTCCAGCAGGGTTGAAATTTTCAAACCCTAAATGACTTAAACGGTCTAAATTGCTCAATGCAAATAAGCGTGCACGGGCTCCTTCTGCAATATCTTTTGCACGGCATATGCACGGTTCCAGTCTGCCGAATTTTTCATGACCCAGAGGAGCATCTATGCGTATATAACCCACGCCTCCGCAATGTGGACAATTCGGATCGCCCAGGGTTTTGACCAGGCTCTTAATCTCGTTTGATGAATTCTGAGAACTGGCTGTCTGTGTATCTCTCTGAACCTTTTCCAGAGTTTTGCTGATCTTTTTGTCCATGCCTTCCTTCTTCTTTCCAACGCTTCAAAATGGCTTCGCAATATTTCCAGTTGCGCTTGTTGTTCTTCACAGCCAGTTCAATCACATCCGCGATCCATTCATCTGAATAAAGCCCCTCTGCATCTTTCAACGCATCTGCGATCAACGGCGTGAGCGGACCAATATTTTCCTCATACAATTTAAACACATTCGGACGTTCCATCGGCGGCGACATGATTTTTGCGGACTCCCACCACTGACCTTTCGCGAACGCCTCCGCCGCGGCGCGCCCTCGCGGAGAATTCAGGAAATAAAACGCATCCGCTTCATGCTGTGACCTGAGGATGCTCCCGCGCTGGATCGCATTCTCCAGCCCGCGCGTGATCTCGTCCGCCGCCAGCCCCAACTCCTTCGCATCGAAATCCGATTCGCACAACGCCCGAAACGGGCCTTCCATATGCTCCACGCGCCACAGGAAATAGATTGTAACCTTCAACTCCGCCGCGTCGTCAATCTCTTTCAAAAGGCGATAGAAGAATGCATCGGGAAGCGAGGTGAAGGTTTCCGCGTCTGAAAAGCCTTTGAATTTACTCATTTATTGAATCGTTCTCTTGCGAGACGTTGGCGGGTAAAGACTTTGTTTGCGTAGGAGCTTTGAGTCTTGGCTCTTCATTGAATGAAATCATTCTCGTCGCCGCGTTCTCGAACTTCGCTAGTGCATTGCGGAAGACCAGCTCCACGCTTCCCACGGGCCCGTTACGATGTTTCGCCACAATGATCTCCGCAATGTTCTGCTTCACAGTATCTTTGTCGTACTGGTCGGAACGATAAATGAACATCACGATATCCGCGTCCTGCTCAAGCGAACCCGATTCGCGAAGGTCTGAAAGTACCGGGTGTTTGTCCGAGCGTTGCTCAACGGCACGTGACAACTGAGCCGCGGCAAGCACGGGTACATTCAGCTCGCGTGCCAGCACTTTGAGATTGCGTGAGATATAAGAGACTTCCTGCACGCGGTTGTCGGTGCGCGTATCGCCGCCCATTAACTGGAGATAATCAACAATGACGAGATCGAGACCAAACTCCATGTGCAAACGGCGGCACTTCGTGCGTAATTGAAGTGGGGTAATGGCAGGTGTTTCATCGAGGTAAATGTGCGTATCAGAGAATACTTCGATTGCATGCGTGAAGAGAGGCCATTCGCCTTCCTGCAATTTACCAGTTCTTATACGTTGAGAATCGATGCCTGTTTCTTGCGATATAAGACGCTCGGCAAGTTGTTCGTTCGACATTTCCAATGAAAATATCGCAACATGTTTTTTGTGAAGAAGCGCAGCATTTTTTGCTACTGATAGCAAAAATCCACTTTTTCCTTGTCCGGGCCGTCCAGCAATGATTAAAAGATCAGAGGGCTGCAAACCACCTAATAATCGATCCAGATCAATAAAGCCTGTGGGAACACCAAAAATCTCGTCAGATCGTTTAGCTCTCTCATCTACTTCATCATAGACAACGCTCATAACTTGCCGTATTGGCTGAAGGTCATGTTTGAGGCGGCGTTCGCTCACGTTGAAGACGGCTTTCTCCGCCTCATCCATTACGTCGTCAACGCTTGTCTTTTCATTGTATGCAATCGAAGCGATCTGGTTCGCGGCGTTGATCATCTTGCGGCGGACTGAATACCCTTCCACGATGCGCCCATAGGATTCAGCGTTCAAAGAGGATGGCACTTGATTAACCAGCGAGGTCAAATACGCGGGTCCCCCCACTTCGCTCAATTGGCCGCGTCGGTCCAATTCATTGGCAACAGTCAACAGGTCAATCGGGATGCGTTGTTCGTGCAGGCTGGTGAACGCATCCCAGACCCATTTGTGCCGGTGAATGTAAAAATCATCCGCATTCAAAAATTGAGCGACATCATAATAAACTTCGGGGTTAATGAATACCGCCCCAACGACTGCTTCTTCGGCTTCCCGGCTGTGAGGGACTGCCGTTGGCGATGCGGGGGCGGTTTCTTCGGAGGGCAGATAGTCGGTCATTTTTTCTTTGGCTTTTTCGGTTTGTCGGGTTTATCCGATGGCTCGTCGTCTGATTTATCCGCATCGTCGAGTTTATCCAGGTCCAGTTTGCCGAGAAAATCCTCGAAGACGGTTAAACGCTCGACTCCTTCCTTGGATAATGGGACTGGTTCGCTTTTCTCAGGCGCTTCACTAGCATCAGGCATATCCTGTTCAGGGACAATGCCTGCCGAGTCCATTACGCTTGGGTGGACGAGAATGGGCACGTGCGCGCGCACGGATAATGCGATCGCATCCGATGAGCGCGAATCGACGAATATCTCCCTGCCGTCCGCTTCCGCGACGATGGTGCCGTAATAGATATCATTCTCCAGTTTGACGATCTCGATACGTGTGATGCGCGCATTGAACGCGCCGAAGACGTTCTTGAGCAGGTCATGTGTGAGCGGGCGGATCATTTCCACTTCCTGCAGGGCAACGGTGATCGCTTCCGCTTCATAGGGTCCCACCCAGATGGGGAGATACCGTTCGGAGTTGACTTGTTTTAGCACGACCAGGCGGCTGGGCGTCATCAGATGCACACGGACGCTGTCTATTTGAACTTCTATCATGTCAGGCATGGGAACTCCAACAGGTTACTTGCTATTTCTTGAATTAATTTATCAACTCGATTTGGCTGATATTTGTTAGGAGAGAAAACTCTGGTTCAGATAATAACACCGTTCTGTGTATTTTAGCATAATCAAAGAGTAATGTCATTGAGTTGCCAGATCGATGAAATGAGACTATAATCCAGCCTTGCCAATCGGGGCGTGGCGCAGCCCGGCTAGCGCGCTTGCATGGGGTGCAAGAGGTCGGAGGTTCGAATCCTCTCGCCCCGACTAATAAAGATAAGGCGACAGTTTAACTGTCGCCTTATCTTTTGTTAATACACAGTGATAAACTTGCTTGCAAAGGCTCTCCCATTCGATTATCCTTGTACGCGGGAGTGGTTAGGTCCCGGTGGGCTTCCTGGTCTTCAAAACCTGTGGCGGGTCGCGTTGCGGGCCGCGGTGGGTTCGACTCCCATCCACTCTCGCCTATTATTTATTGTACGCAGGGGCGACCCGCCATGGACATCCCAAAATGCTGGATTGCGCGTGAGTCTGCCGCAGCGTCATCAATGATGATCGTGAAGGGTCGCCCCTACCAAACCTTCTAAAGGTGAATCATGTCCCTCCCCGAAATTGACTTACTTACAAATCACGTATCAAGAATCTTTCGCGTCGAAAATGTTACCGCGGGCGATCCCAAAGAGTGGATCGCGCGTTATCGCGGACATCTTTTGAACAAAGAAGACAGCGCCGCCGCGTATGACCAGTTGGCGGATTCACTGCGCCCATACAACATCACGCCGCTCTTTCGAAAAGAGGCGGGTGATAAACAAGTCATCTTCCTGGTGCCGAGTCCGACGCTTCCCAAACTTTCCCCGCGGATATATACAAATATTATTCTTTTCGTCCTTACGATCTTCAGTGTCATGCTGACGGGCATGGACGTGCCTCCTGAGGCGATGCCAACTGACGGATCGTTGCCATTTTCACTACTGCTTCGCTACATCTGGACCGGCTGGCCCTTTGCTCTCAGCATGATGGGAATCCTGTTCGCGCACGAGATGGGTCATTATATTGCCTGTCGTTATTACAAAGTGCCTGCCACATTGCCATACTTTTTACCTGCGCCACTTTTGAGTCCGTTAGGGACGCTGGGCGCATTTATTATGATGCGCGGAATTCCAAAGAACAAGCGCATTTTATTTGACGTAGGAGTGGCAGGTCCTATTGCAGGTTTGGTTGTCGCCATCCCTGTTCTATTCATTGGTTTGTCCCTCTCCCCATTAGGTCCAGTTGAACCTCCCCCGCCTGGAATGTCTGGCTTGCTCGAAGGCAATTCATTATTCTATCTATTCTCCAAATTTATCGTCTTTGGTGAATTACTGCCCAAACCTGCAAGCATGGGCGGACTTTCCCCCGCGGCGTATTGGCTGCAATATTTCTTAAGCGGTCAACCGATCCCGTTTGGCGGGTTGGACGTGCAACTCCATTCGGTTGCATTGGCAGGCTGGGCGGGATTGCTCGTCACCGCGCTCAATCTTGTTCCTGTAGGCACTCTCGATGGCGGACACGTTGCTTATGGTTTGTTCGGCGATAAGGCGCGCAGGATCTTTCCATACGTTATCGGTGTGCTGCTTGCGCTAAGTTTCCTGCCGGTCTTGTTGACGTTCTCACTGGCCGGGTTCAACTTTAGCTGGCTCTTGTGGGTGATGATCCTTTTCTGGCTTGGAAATGTCCGTTCACAGCCGCTCGATGACATCACCGAACTCGATTCGCCCCGACGCGCGCTTGGCGTCTTCATGTTGATCATATTTATATTGCTCTTTACGCCCATACCGATGGTTGCTTATTGACGAGAGGATGCGTCGCACCTTCCTTAATGACTCACCTTACGCACCTTTTGTTTTATATACCATAGGGGCGACCCGCCCAGAGAAAGCAAAATACCCTGCCGATCTTGATGGGTCGCCCCTACTGCGTAAGGTGAGTTAATGAGATTAATCCCCCGTCTGGTGCGACGCACTTCATCCCCGCATGGGAAGGTATAAGGTAACTTATTAATGCTTATAATGCGAAAATTTTGGAACATCCTTCTCTTATTCGCTTTCATTCTTTCGGCTTGCGCTTCTTCAACTGATTCGATCACAGCTACCCCGCGTCCGAACGCGACGGAAAATGCGTCAGATAAGAATACGCCCACTCCCGCGGCGAGCAGGTTGAACGTCGAGAAAGAGGCGCTGCGCGGAGTCCAGGTGAAGGTCTGGCATCCGTGGTTTGGCGCGGAGGCGAGTCTGTTTGAGTCGCAGGTCGCGCAGTTCAACACGGAGAACGAATGGGGCATCATTGTCGGCGCGGAGGCAAAGGGGAATTACAGCGAATTGTTTTCGCAAACGGATGCCGCGCTGAAAGATTCGAGTAATCCACATATTGTGATCGCGTTTCCTGAGCATGCATTCGCCTGGCAGGATGATGTCGTGGATTTGAATCCGTATGTGAGCGATCCGATTTATGGCTTGAATGCTTTTGAAGTTTCGGATTTTCCCACCGTGATCTGGACACAGGATGAATTGGATGGAAAGCGATACGGCATTCCTGCGCAACGGACAGCCCGCTTCATTCTCTACAATCAAAGCTGGGCGCGTGAACTCGGATTCGATTCGCCGCCCGCGACTTCTTCTGAATTTGAGCGGCAGGCTTGCGCGGCGCACAGGGCATTGGGCAATGACGCCGACGAGACCAACAACGCGCTGGGCGGCTGGCTCATTGACACGAACGCGATGACGCCTCTTTCATGGATGATCGCATTCGGCGGTGGCGCGCAAGAGGAGGATGGCTATCGTTTTCTTGCGCCCGGCAATATTGCCGCATTCAAGTATCTGAAATCCTTGCAGCAAAAAAATTGCGCGTGGGTCGCTTCCACTGAACTTTCAGCCCTCGACCGCTTCGCTTCACGACAGGCGTTGTTTGCAACTGCAAGCCTTGAAGATTTTCCCGATCAAACCCGCGCGTTCACTGCCGCGAATAACAAGGATGAATGGACCGTGCTGGCATTCCCCGGCGATGAGCGGGATGCATTCGTGGTTTATGGTTCGTCGTTCGTGATGTTCAAATCAGACGACGCGACCCAACTCGCCTCGTGGCTCTTCGTGCGCTGGATGTTGACGCCCGAGACTCAAGCGCGCTGGGTGCAGAGCACGGGACTCTTCCCGCTTCGTGACTCGACGATGAACCTGCTTGCTGATTATTCGACGGGACACCCGCAGTGGGCATCTGCCGTTGAACTGCTTTCAAGCGGAGAGTTGACCCCGCAACTTTCCTCGTGGCGCGTCGTACGAATCATGTTAGGAGATGCTTTTCGCGATATGTTTGACACGATCCGCCATCCCGATCTGACCGATGGACAGGTACCTCTGATCCTGAGGCAAATGGATGAAACGGTTGATGATATAGCGAAGTAAATCTTGCTGGTTGAATAGGCGGTGTTCGTCCGCCGTATCGAAACCAGATGAGCCGGAGTCGAAGCGCGCTTCGTCTACGGGACAGACAAACACTGTCCCTCCGCTCAGCGCGAATGATTATAAGGAGTTCCAATGCCCGAATCTCAATATCGCGCCAGGCAGGTCAGCGCAAAGACGCACGAAGTGGTTGAATACGATCATGACGATTCCCTGCCTGGCAAGCCATTGCATATCCTCATCCCCGGCGGATTGATTGCGCTGGCTACACTGGCGGTCATCATCTTTGTGGCGTATCTAACATGGTTCGAAAATCGCCTGGATCAAAACACGGGAATCATCCTGCTGGTTATATTGGCTCCGTTTTACGTTGGCGGGGTGTTTCTGTTCAGTTATGGATATGAGTTGTATAACATTCCGCGTGCTATACGGTTGACGGCGATCATCGTCTTTGTGACCGTGGCAGCGGTTGTAATCGTGGCTGTGCTGTTCTTTGCGCTCAGCTCGGGCAAAAGCGACTTTGGATCAAAAAAGAAATCCTCGGGAGGCGGGTCAAAGCCGCAGGCGAAGAACGTATCGCCCTCTTCGGGTGGTTCGGGTCTGCCAAACCTTGGCCCCGTTGTCTTTTTAGGCGGCTCCGGGCGGACTCATACTCGCGAAGTGACGCGTGAGGTCGTAAAAGAAGTGGAAGTGCCTGTCGCGCCTCGTTCCATTGATTGTCCGTATTGCAGACGTTCCTATGTGCCCGCGGACGAGAATTATGCCTGTCCTGCCTGTGGCGCGGCGACACCGAAAGAGTTGATCGAAGAATCGCAGGAACCGAAGGGGAGGGAGTAATTGGAGGATTAGAGATTGGAGAATTAGAGACTGGAGACTTGAGATTATTGGGTAGGGGCGACCCGTCAATGCCATCACTCATCATTGTATGTCAGGATTCTATGCAATTGTTCATCTCATCTTACTCATGGCGGGTCGCCCTTACACATAGAATCACAACAGAGGTGCATCATGAAACTCATGTACATCAACGGACAATTCACCAAAGGCAACGCGACAGAAGAGGCCGAAGTCACGAATCCCGCGACAGAGGAAGTGCTGGATGCTGTCCCGCGTGGGACGGCTGAAGATGTGGAGTCCGTTGTAAGGTCCAGTAATGAGGCGTTCAAGTCCTGGCGGAAAATGGGCGCGAACGAACGGACGAGTCTCCTGCATGAGGTGGCGTCCAAGGTAAGGAGTTACAGGGAAGAGATCGTTCATTTGCTGACGCTTGAAGAGGGCAAGCCGATCCCTGAAAATGACGAAGAGTTGGAATGGGTGGCGAACACGTTTGATTATTATGCCGAGTTGGGACGGCATGATAGAGGCAGAGTTATCCCGCCTGGCGAGGCTTCGCAATTCAATTTTATTTTGAAAGAGCCGTATGGCGTGGTGGGATGCATCGTGCCATGGAATTATCCGTTGCTTTTAATGGCATGGAAAGTCGCGCCCGCGCTCGCGGCGGGGAATACGGTAATTATCAAGCCGTCGGAAATGACCCTGCTTACGGCTTTGTATTTGGCAGAACATTGTTTTGATGGCTTGCCCGCGGGTGTTGTGAATGTGATAACAGGCTTTGGCGCGGAGACTGGGGAACCATTGGTGAAGCACCCTGATGTGCCAGTCATCGCTTTTACTGGAAGCCTTGCAACTGGACAGCGCATTGCCTCTCACGCCGCGCCGATGATGAAGAAACTGCATCTCGAACTCGGCGGCAAGGATGCGACCGTCATCGCCGAAGATGCTGACCCCGAAATCGCAGCGAAGGCTGTAGCGTATGCGGCGCTCATCAACGCGGGACAGGTCTGCACAAGCACTGAAAGAGTTTATATCCCGAAGCGGAAAGCAAAGCAATTCACTGAGGCGATTGTTGAACATGTAAGATTGTTGAAATTAGGTTCGGGACTGGATGCCTCAACAGATGTCGGTCCGATGATCGGCGATTCGTATCGCGCAAAAATCGAGTCGCATGTGGAAGATGCGCGCTCGCGCGGCGCACAAATATTGACGGGCGGCCAGCGACCAGTGAATATTTCAAAGGGTTGGTTCTATGAGCCGACTGTGGTTTCTGGCGTTGACCATACCATGCTCATCATGCGTGAAGAGACCTTTGGCCCCGCCGTGCCGTTAATGGATACACTTCGTTTGAGGAAGCGATTGATTTGGTGAACGATTGTCAATATGGCTTAGGCGCTGTCTTACTTTCGGAAGACCCAAAGAAGATCAAGATGTTCTTTGAAGACGTGAAAGCAGGGACGATCTGGATCAACGATCCATTGACTGATAATTACGCGGGTCCGTTTGGCGGGATGAAATATTCAGGCGGCGCGCGTGAACTCGGCATCGAAGGCCTCGATGAGTTCCGCGAGACCAAACACGTGCACTGGGATTTCAATATGGAGGATAAGGGATATTGGTTTCCGTATGGGAGATGACTCATGTCATTGCGAGGGCGCTCGCGCTGAACGGAGTGACGAGCGACAGCGAGGAGCGCAGTCGAAGCGGCGGCGAAGCAATCCCCCACTTACAAGAGGAAATTGCTTCGCTTCCTCGGTCTCGATACGGCGAACGAACACCGCCTACTCGACCAGCGGTCGCTCGCAATGACATGAACTTATTTCACGCAAGGTGCATTGCCAGAATCAGTAAATGTCTTCCCTGGCTCGGGAATGAACTCCCAACTATAACTTGTGGAGTGCAGAGTCAACTTGAGCAAACCAGAGGTATCGCCATTTCGCACTTCACTATTGGCGATGGGAACACCAAATTCATAATGGCTGCGACCTCCACTGCCGACCACGAATTGGCGAATCCCACGTGTGGGGTCAGCAATGCCTCGCGGGTCTTGTAGCGCGAATCGCTCATAATTATGCTCATGACCGACCAGCACTACGTCAGCACCAAAATCATATAATGCCTGCCAGAGTGGCTGCATGTCCTCATCACTCCCATGGACAGTGCCCGAACTAAAGCGCGGATGATGCCAGTATGCTAACGTACAAGCAGCGGGATGTGCAGAGAGCTCTGTTCGCAGCCATTGTTCTTGTGGCGAGTCAGCCCTGACCGGGATATTGCTGTTTAATACAATAATGTGCCAATCACCAAGCTCATAACTGTAATAACCCTTCCCGGGTTCGCCTGCTCTTGACCCGAAATATTCAAAATAACCCGCGCCGTCCGCGGTGTGATAGTCATGATTTCCCGGGGATGGGTAGGTGCGTTCCTTGTGACGTCCCCAGGATGGATCGTAACAGTTCGCAAACTCTTCAGCGGTTCCATCTCGATACACATTGTCACCTGTGGTGAATACGGTGCCGGGTATATCGTCGAGCATGCTGGCTGTGATTTCGTCGCCGTCACTGCGACAATGCGCGATGTCGCCTGAGCCAACCAGAACTGGATCGCCTTCAGGCAAGGGCGTTTCCGTGGAAGCTGGCGGCGTGATGGGCACGGCAGATGTAGGAGTGGGTGTAAGGACGGGCGCAGCTGAGGTAGATGTTGGGGTCATTTGCTCAGTAGGTGACATACAACCTGCAATCAAAAGACTGATCAGAATAATATGTAAAAACTTCATGAGAATTTCTCCTTTTCGGCTTCAAAATAATTCATGGAATTATAAACTCACCTACCCCACTCTATTCTTGATAGACGTAGGGGCGACCCGCCCAGCGGGTCTGAATACTTCGCCGACCCTGACGGGTCGCCCTTACGGTGCGAAACAGTAATGATTAAGGAACGTGGTACGGGATGGCATGCCGCACCAGAAGGTGAAGCGCTTATTTTGAACTATCATCCTTTTTATTGAGCAGGATTAAGGACGCGTCCGATAAAAAGGATTTGCCCCGTAGGAATGTCGCGGATGAGGAAGATGAATGGACGATCAACCGTCAATGTGACATCGAATAACGGCGCACTGGTGACACCGACGATGACCGCGGTGGCTGCTGCGGCTTCAGTGCCTTTCTCATCCACAGCGACAAATGCCTTATGGACGACAGCGCTGATGTACAGATCATTCCTCTCTGTCATGCCAGTGAAATCAGCCTTATCTGGATTGAAAGCGTCCGTCATGCCGAGGGCTTTGAGTTGATCCGCAAGACCGAACGCGCTTTCAAATTTGAACTTTGGCAGAGCGAGCGAGACAGATGTCGGCTGGAGACTGCCCAAGATAGCGGAAGCAGTTTCGTTACCAGGC
>Ga0247727_10006028_pt1 | contig 24068 bp, 24 predicted proteins | sample WisWelCaveWW1625_FD_202498 | JGI IMG/M metagenome (GOLD analysis project Ga0247727, IMG submission 202498) | Biofilm microbial communities from Wishing Well Cave, Virginia, United States - WW16-25 | ecosystem: Environmental > Aquatic > Deep subsurface > Groundwater > Cave microbial mat | place... | reverse complement strand
TCGAGTGGCCGCTTGCCGACGCATGGGCGGTGGCCCTGATGGCGCCGATGCGCATCGTGGACACGACGGTCGAGATCGAGAACGCGGACGGGACGCCTCTTCCGGTCGGATACGAGGACATCCACCATCGAAACGAGACACTCGTGGGACCGGGCGACCTCTGGCTCACCGCGCGGCACGCGCCGAGGTTGGGCGCATGGACGCTGGACGCGACCGCGGGGGTGACGATTCCCGTGGGGCGGACGGAGGGGAACCCATATTCGGCGGGGGAGCGCGGCGAGGAGCACGAGCACATGCAGTTCGGGACGGGGGCGTTCGATCCGATCGCGGGACTGCGGATCGAGCGCGGATTCGGCGGGTTCTCGGCGGCGGTGTGGGGGCTGGGGATCGTGCCCGTGTACGAGAACGGGCAAGGGTACCGGGCGGGGAGGCGGTTCTTCGCCGGGCTGACGGGGGTCGCCGCGGTCGGGAGCGCGCTGCGCGTTCACCTCGGGCCGGAGATCGTGCGCGAGACGCCGGAGGAGTGGGACGGGCAGGTGCCCTCGGGCGAGGGGAACCGCGGGAGGACGGACCTGTTCGCGGCGGGAGGGGCGAGCCTGGCGTTCGCGGACGGGTGGAGCGTGTCAGCGACCGCGCGCGTGCCCGTGTACACGCACGTGGTCGGTGGCCAGCTGTCGTACCCGGTTCTGGGGGAAGCGACGCTATCGCACACGATCGAGCTGGCCGAGCACGACCACGGGCACGGGGACGAAGGGCACGTCCACGCGCACGGGCACGGCGAGGGCGCTGCGGCAGACTTCACGGGTCTGGACGTGGTCGAGATCGCGCCGAACGGCGAGGCCGTCGACCTCGTCCCGGTGGCCGGGAAGATCACGGTGTTCGACTTCTGGGCGACCTGGTGCGTCCCGTGCCGGGAGCTGGACCGGCAGCTCGCGGCGCTGATGCGCGACCATCCGGACCGGATCGCGGTTCGCAAGGTGCACGTCGAGCAGTGGGACACCCCCGCCGCGCGCCGCTACCTCGGCGACGCCCCCGCCCTGCCCCACGTCGTCGTCGTGACGCCCGACGGCGAGCGCTTCGAGAGATCAGGAGATCCGGAGGCCATCGTGGCAGCGATCAGGGATCTGGCGCTTCAGTGATCTGGCAGCGGGCTAGAGCGAGGGCGCCGAGACGGGGAGCGAGCCGGAGCCCTCGGAGGCGCGGACGCCGCAGGCGTACTTCTGGGTACGCCGAGGACGGCTGCGCCGAGAAGGCCCGGCGCAGCCCCCGTATCGGCGGCCGCAGCTATCGGCAGCCGTCGGCTTCGATACAGGAGAGGCCATAGCCGGTGAGGTTGCAGCAGGGCTCGTCGCCGGGGCAGAAGTCGCAGGCGTCGCAGGAGTCGCAGCCCACGGCCGGCTCGTAGTCCCAGCACTCCCCGTCGGTACAGACCTGGTCCTCGGCGCAGTCGTTGCCGCAGTCGCCGCAGTGGAAAGGATCCGTTTCGAAGTCGACGCAGGCGCCGCCGCACTCGTCGAGGGCGCCGCAGTCGGCGCCGCAGACGCCGGCCGCGCAGACTTCGCCGCCGCCGCAGCCGTCGTCGCACCCACCGCAGTGGTCCGGGTCGGATTGCGTGTCGACGCAGTCGCCGCAGTCCGAGAGCCCGGGCCTGCAAACGCAAACGCCGTCCGAGCAGAACTGGTCGGGCTGGCAGTCGGGGGTCTCGCAGCCGCCGCAGAACTCGGGGTCGGCCGAGACGTCGCGGCACTCGCCGCCGCAGTCCACCATGCCGTCCGGGCACACGTCCGCAGCGCCGCCGCAGACGCCTGACCCGCAGGTCTCGACGCCGGCGCAGACGTTGCCGCACACACCGCAGTTGGCCTCGTCGGTGGAGACGTCCGTGCACGCGCCGTCGCAAAGGATCTGGCCCGCCGGGCATTCGTCGCCTCCGGTCCCGGTGTCCGTATCCGTGCCCGTGTCGGTACCGGAGCTCGTTTCCGTGCCGGTGTCGGTGTCGGTGCCGCTGCCGGTTTCCGTGTCCGAGTCCGTGTCGGTGTCCGCGTCGGTGTCCGTATCCGCGTCGCTGTCCGTATCCGTGTCCGCGTCGGTGTCCGCGTCGGCGCCGGCGTCCCCTTCGTCGCTGCCGCAAGAACAGCCCGTTCCGAGAAGCGCCAGCAAAGCCGTCAAGCAAATCCGGTCCATGGTCACCCTCCTTTGAAGTTCGAGGGGGGATTGTACCCGATGCGGCGGGGCCCGCGCGCCTTTATGTCTGAGCCTTGACGTCGAGCTGGTGGGCCTTGCGCCCGCCCCTCGCCAGCCGTCCGTGGGCCTGCCCGTGGTGGATCAGCGTGTGCGCCATCTCGATCGCCCGCGCCGCAAGCTGCTCCACGCCCTCGCGCAGGTCCGCGCTCTTCGCCACGTACTCGACGTTCTTCTCCATGTCCTCCGCCGACCAGCCCCGCGAGTGGCCGACGAACGGGAACTGCGGAAACACGCAGCCGAGCTCGGAGAAGAACGTCAGCATCTGGCCCGCGACGGCCTGCACGTTGTCCTGGCCGCCCGTGATGACGAAGCCGGCGACCTTGTTCCGCATGAGCACCTTGTTCGCGATCGTGATCTGGTTCTGGATGCAGTTCATGCGTTCGATCATCTTGTAGTACAGCGCGCTCGCCCCGCCCCAGCGGATCGGCGTCGCCACGAGGATCACGTCCGCCCAGCCGACGACCGCCTCGTAGACGCGGTCCATCCGGTCGTTCTCGTCCATCTGCGTGATCGAGCACGGCCAGGTGCACGCGCGGGCGCTCTTCGAGTAGTAGCCCTCGCAGGATCGGAAGGACAGGTCGCGGAGCCGGATCTCGCGCGTCTCCGCGCCGAGGGACAGCGCGTGCGAGAGGGCGACGCCGAGCAGCGCGTCGGAGGTCGAGTACCGGGGGTTTGCCGCGTCCATCGCCGTCGTGGAGATGCCGACCACCCGGATCGGCGCGTCGATCGGCGGCCCGCCGGGCTCTCCTCGCGCGTGGATCTGGGTGAGCGGGTGCGGCGCGTGCGCCAACTTGTGGCGCGCGGTCCGGGCGGTCTCGGCGACGAGCACCCTGCCCGCCTCGACCTTGAGCGCGTACGCGGGGACGCGGTCGGCCTCGAATCCCGGCTCGCCCTCGCCCGTCTCGCGTTGGAACTTGTACGCGTGCCACGGACAGACGACGTAGGCGCCGTCCAGGCGCCCCTGGCCGAGCGGGCCGCCGACGTGGTTGCACACGCCGCTGATCGCGCCGAACTTCCCGTCGACGAACGACAACGCGACCGCTGCGCTCCCGACGCGCACGGTCTGGACCGCCTTCGCCGACAGCTCGTCCACGGAACCGACGTCGTGCCAGGTCACGGGCGCAGCCGTACCCATCAGGAGAGCAACGAACGGATCGCTGCAGGGTCCAGGGATGCGACCTTCGCCACGGCGAGGTTCTCCTCGACGTGGGCGACGTTCTTCATCCCGACGAGCGCCGTCCCGACTCCAGGGGTCGACCGGACGAACTGGATCGATCGCTGCGCGTCCGTCGACGCTCCGATCGCCGTTCGCAGATCGCCGGGCAAGTTGCGCGTGAGCTTGCCCTGCAGCACCGACGCGGAGGTCATCACGTACAGGCCGGCCTCGGCGGCGACTTCGAGAAGCGAGACCTCGCGCCCGCCGGACCGCTGCGTCTTCTTCGTGAAGGCCTCGGGCATCCCCAGGTTGTACGGGAGCTGCACGACCCGGAAGTGGTGGCTCTCGCCCCCCACCTCGCGGGCAATCCCGAGCAGGTCCGTCAGGGACAGGTGCCCAGCCGCGCCGGCGGGCTCGCGGTAACCGTCCCAGGTCGCGGTGCCGTACACGCCGATCCTCCCGTCCGTCGCAGCGCGCTCGAGCGTCTCGAAGGCCGCACGGATCCTCCGATCGAACTCCGGGCGCGGAACCTCGCCGAGCTGCGTCTCGGGGTTGTGGAGGTAGTAGACGTCGATCGTCTCGAGCCCGAGGTTGCGGCGGCTGCGGTCGATCTGGTCGTCCAGCCACACCGGCGCCATGCAGTGGCAACCCGCGGCGAGCTCGTCGACGGGAAGGAGGCCCGGCCGGACGAACGTGTCCTGGAAGTATGCGCGCGCGTCCCGCGGGCGGGATCCGTCGAACGGGATGAAGCCACCCTTGGTCGTGACGACGATCTCGTCTCTACGCAGGCCCCCGTCGAGGGCGGCCTTCGCGAGCACGCGCCCGATCACGCGCTCGCTGCGCTGCGCGCGGTAGTTGATCGCGGCGTCGAGCACGTTCGACCCGAGCTCCATAGCGCGCGCGATCGCGGCCGCGTACAGCGCGTCCGTCGCGTCGTCCTCTGGCCCGAGGTACGTCCCGAGCCCGACCGACGCGAGTGAAAGGCCGCGGTGCTCGCGGAAGTGGGTCGGGTGCATACGATCGGCCAAGCGTGCGCGATACGCCGCCGTGCCCTCCGGCGTCGCGCGGCCCCGTATCATGTGCCTTCCAGCAGATCGACGAACGTCTTCGGCCGGTCGACGTGAGCGGCGCCCGTCCGCTCGAGGTGCGCGAGGACCGCGATGACGCACGCTTCGTCCCACGCGTCTCCCACGATCTGCAGGCCGATCGGCAGTCCATCCCGGTCCATGCCCACCGGCGCGGAGCCCGCGGGAAGCCCCGTCAGGTTCGCGAGGAACGCGAAGCGGCAGTGCGCGTGCAGGACCGCCGCGTCGAGAAACCCGCCGGCGGCCTCGGCGTCGGTCACCGCGGTCGCCGTCATTCCCACGGACGGGAGCGCCAGGACGTCGACGTCCCGCAGGACCTCGGCCGTCTCCTGCCGCAGGCCCGCCCGAAGGCGTTGCGCGTCGAGATAGTCGCCCGCGTCGAACGCGCCGAGCGCGCGCAGGTTGACGCGCAGGTCCGTGCCGAGCTCGGCGTCGTGGGCCAGCCGCGCCTCGCGCAGGTCCGCATACTCCTCGAGGCCGATGGTCAGGTAGCCCATCGACGCAGCGTGTCGGGCGAGCTTCATCTTTACCGGATGCAGGACGGCGCCTTCCTTTTCGAGCGCGCCGAGCGCCGCGCGTCCGGATCGGGCAACGTCGTCCCCGGCCTCGGCCCACTCGCTGTCGTCGACTCCAATGCGCAGGCCTTTCACTCCGCGGCCGGTGGCTGCCACGAGCGAGCCCGGCTCGATCGGCGGGACGCCGCGTGTGCGCGGGTCATCGGGATCCTCGGGGCCGATCGTCTCCATCGCGATCGCGATGTCGGCGGCCGACGACGCGATCGGTCCCTGCACGGTGACGGTCCCCGCGATTCCGTGGCCCTTGCGGGAGACGCGACCGAGCGAGGTCTTCAGGCCGAACACGCCGCAGTGCGCGGCGGGCGTGCGGATCGAGCCGCCGCCGTCGGCGCCAATCGCGACGGGAGAGACACCGGTCGCGACGGCGACGCCCGAGCCCGTGGAGCTGCCGCCCGCGAGGCGGCGCGGGTCGTGCGGATTGCGCGGCATCGGCCGGTGTCCGTTCGCGCCGAGCGGCGACATGCCGTACTCAGTCATCGGGGAATGGCCGAGGACGATCGCACCTGCCCCGCGCAGCCGCGCGACGCTGGTCGCGTCCGCAGGGGCGCCGGTCTCGGGAAGCCAGGAGGTCCCCAGGCGCGTCGCGAGGCCGAGGACGTCGATCTCCTCCTTGATCACGACGGGCACGCCGTCGAGGGGACCGAGCGCCCGGAAGGCCCGGTGGCGCTCGGTGGCGGCATCCGCGTCCCGGAGTCCGCGGGCCTCGTCGTAGACGTGGATGGGTCCGAGCGAGGGCTTCATGGCGGCGAAGCGGCGTGCCGCGGCGAACGCGCGTTCGACGACCTCGCGGGGCGTGATCTTCCCGGCGGCGTAGGCGGTCGCGTAGGAAAGGGTGGAGCGCGGCCACGCCTGCACCGGCAGCGCGCCGAGGTCCTGCGACGGACGCGCGTGGCTGGCGCGCGCGGCGAGCGGGTGAAGCGGGATCGGGATGGGACCGCGAAGAGACTCCGGAAGGTCCGCGAGCGCTGCGATCCCGAGGTCCTTCTTCATCATGTTGACGAACGTCCGGCGGAAGGGGCCCAGCTTCAGGGCCGACAGGACTGCGCGCAAAGCCGCGCCCGACACGCGGGGGGAGCCCATCAGGAGGGATCGCAGATGAGGGGAACGAGGGTGGGATAGGCCATCCCGGCGGTCACGCACATCTCCTGCGGGAAGTTGAGAACCTGGTCGGTCGTGTTCAGCCAGGTGCAGGTCGTCGTGAAGCGGTCGCCCGCCGCGACGGTGAACTCGCCGGCGTCGTAGTCGTCCGTGGGCGGGGAGTCTCGCATCGCCGGGTCCCACCGGGGGATTTCGTAGATGCGCTCGGTGCCGTCCGCGTGGGTCCAGTCCACGGAGAAGGCGGTGCCGTGCTCGTGCATGTGGCCGAGCAGGAAGAGGACGTTCGCTTCTTCCTCCCAGGTGCACTCCACCGTGAGGGTCGTCTCCTCGTGCGGCGGGATCGGCATCTCGGAAAGCGTGTGCGCGTACGGCGCCGCCCAGGTCTCGACGGTGTCCGGGTCGACGTATGTCAGGTTGATCGCGTCGCGGACGAGGATCGGGTCGGGGGATGTGTTGATGTAGTGCGACTGCAGCACGAGGCGCGTGTCACCGCGCAGCTTGGCGGCCATGCCTTCGGGAAAGGCCATCCCGGTGCGGCCCGGCTCGAGCGCCTTGACGATCACGAGGGGCTCCATGTTCGTCATGGGCAGCGTGTTGCGATCGGTGCAGTCGAGGACGGAACCGTCCGGGTACTGGCGCGCGTCGGCGTTGGAGATCATGAGGATCGCGTGGTGCCCGTTCTCGGACTGCCAGGTCCCTGCCGCGGAGACGCCGACGTCCTCGCCGTCGTAGCGCATGAAGGAGCACCACTGCTGCTCGGTGTACGCGGGGATGGTCAATGTCGGCGTCACGAACTGCTGGCCGTCCTCCGGAGCCGTCGGGAGGTCCTCTCGCAGGTCGACGGCGTCCGATGTCGGGTCCGAGCCGCCGCAGCCGGGGAGGAGGAGAAGAACGAAGCACCTCTGCATGGAGCACCTCATGGATTGAGCAGTCCGAAGAAGACCTCAACGGGCGTCTCGAAGCCGCCGACGACGGAGAAGGTGTTGTCGCCGGGGAGAGTGACCGGATCTCCCTCGTCGGGCGAGGCGTCCTCGGGATCGGCGTTCGCGTCGGTGTCGAGGAAGCCGAGGATGGCGACGTCGTTCTCGTCGAGCTCGCCCGTGACGTGGAGGACGTCCGTCGGCCCGCCCGCGGGGCGCAGGTCCACGGCGACGTCGACCGCCGCGAGCGACTGCGCGCCCTCCTCGGGTCCGAGCGGCCCGACCTCGTCCGCGAGGAAGACCGCACCGTGGAAGGTTCCCACGGCCTCCTCGTCCATCGCGGTCATCCAGTCCGGCTCCATCGCGAAGGAGATCGCGAGCGTGCCGGGGCCGGGGTCAGCAGGGCCCGAGTCGGCATCCCCTCCCCCGCAGCCCGCGCCCAGGAGCAGCGCGAATGAACCGGCATTCAGACCCCGCACGGCGGCGGACCATGGCAGGGCGGCAGGGGTCGGTCAAGGGGACGCGTGGACGCTGCTTGCCACGCTCGTCGGCGCGTCCTAGAAGCGTGGAGCATGAGACACGCGCTCGACCTGTTCTCCTGGGAGGGAAGGGTCAGCCGCAGGGCGTATCTCGCGACGGGGATCGTCCTCTTCGGCATCAAGTACGGGATCGACGTCGGCATCTCGATGCTCTTCGACCACGCCTGGAATCCGCTGATGTACCTGTCGCTGCGGGTCTCGCCGTTGCTCGCCGACGCGACACCGAGGCCGTACCTGCTCGCGCTCGTCGGGGCGGCCCTGCCCTTCCTGTGGATCGGCGTGTCGCTGTCCGCGCGCCGCCTGCGCGACATGGGGATCTCGCCGTTCTGGTCGGGCCTCTTTCTGCTGCCATTCCTGCAGTTCGCGTTCATCCTGATCCTCGCGGTGGCCCCGCCGGCGAAGGCGGCGGACCCGAAGGCCCCCGGATATCGCGACGGCGCGGGTCCGACTCCGGCTCCACCCGCGTTCTTCACACGCATCATCCCGGCGGGCCATGCGGGCGCCTTCCTGCTCGGCCTCGCCCTGTCGATCGCGAGCGGTCTCGCGTGCTTCGTGGTGACGGTCCAGATCGACGAGACGCTCGGCGGGGGGCTGTTCGTCGGGGTGCCGTTCGGGATGGGGTTCCTGATGGCGTTCACGACTGCCTACGGCGGCCGGATCGGCCTCGGCCGCGCGATGGGGTACTCGCTCGTCCCTCTCGGGGTCGCGATGCTGATCCTGCTCGCGTTCGCGTGGGAAGGCGTCGCGTGCCTCGTGATGGCGGCGCCGATCCTCGCGGGGATGGCGGTACTCGGGGCCATCGGCGGCTACTACGCCTCGGGGGCGAAGGCGCTTCGGATGGCGTCCGCGGCGGGCGTGCTCTTCGCCCCGACGCTCATCGGCGTGGACATCGGCGCGCCACCCGAGCCCAGGTCGTATCGTGTCGTCTCCGAGATCCGGATCGATGCGCCGCCGGAGGTCGTCTGGCGGAGCGTCGTGTCGTTCCCGCCGATAGACTCGCAGCCGGATCCGATCTTCGCCATCGTCGCCATGCCGATCGAGGCGCGCATCGACGGGGAGGACCCGGGCGCGACGAGGCGCTGCATCTTCACCAACGGGGAGTTCGTCGAGCCGATCCTCGTGTGGGACGCGCCGCGCGAGCTTCGCTTCGGCGTCGAACGGCAACCCGCTCACCTCGGCCGCTACATCGACGTCCACCAAGGGCAGTTCCTGCTGACTCGCAACGACGACGGCTCGACGTCCCTGCGCGGGACGACCTGGTACGATCTGCGCGTCCACCCCGCCGGTTACTGGCACTTCTGGACCGAGACGCTCCTGCACGCGATCCACATGCGCGTCCTCGATCACGTCAAGAACATCTCGGAGCACCCCGAACGCGTCGCCCGGATGGGCCGCCCGGCTCCCCTGCCCTCATGGATCGCGTCGTCCAACGCGACCTGCAACTGCACGCGGCACGCGCCGGGCACCAGGCAGATCCTGGGCTACTAAGATGTCTTGCGCGCCCGAAACACGTACGAATGAGGCAAGTTTTGAATCTCACCGCGGAGCGCGCGGAGGACGCAGAGGAATGTGAACTTGCCCCTCCGCGCTCTCTGCGTGAATCCGTCGGTCTCGCTGCGCCAGAGGCGCGCTAGCAACTAGCCTCACAGCCCCCGCGTCGTGCCCCAGAGCGCGGTGTCGACGGTCCCGAGCCCGCGCGTCGCCTCCGAGAAGCGGACCTCGAAACCGCGGCGTTGCTCGTCGAGCCAGTCGAGCGTCTCGGGCCGCGGCGCAGCGCCGGGCTCGACCACGAGCACGAAGGCCTGCCGGAAGGATTTGGGCGCCTCGTCCACGGGTGGGTCGCGCGGGCCGAGGGCTTCGACGACGTCGGTCATCGAGACGTCGACTCGCTCGCCGGAGAAGGTCCACGACAACGTGTCGTAGAAGTTGGCTGGCGGCTCCGCGGGTGTCGCGTCGCGCACGAAGAAGAAGTCCGGGACCTCCTCGGCGGCAAGCAGCCCCAATCCGTAAAGGTCGGCGGACGAGTACTCGGACGGGGCGTCCCACGCCTCGATCCGGAATGTGCCGTCGCCCAGGTCCTCGACCGGCCCGTACCACGGCTTCATCGGCGAGGGGGCGTCGAGACCGACGTGAAAGTCCCAGTGGCCACCCCACCAGTCGCGGAGGATCGACGGGTCGGCTTCCCACGGGAGCGGGAAGTACGCGAGCCAGCGGTGACCGAACTCCTGCAGGAGCACGTCGAGCTGCCGCTCGCCCCAGACCTTCTTCGGGAACTCCGTCGCGGCGGCCTCCCACCACTGTGGGCTCTGCATGAAGGCCGCGCCCTCGAGCCGCCCGTCGCTGCCGGCGTCGCCCGAGCGGTCGTCGCCCATCCGGTACAGCCCGTCGAGGCCGATCCCCGCGACGTCGATCCGGAGCGGTCCGCCGATCGGACGACTGTCGACGACCGGGAAGTCCGTCCACATCGCCGCGGAGACGTAGTCGTCCGGGTACAGGTCGTAGAACGGCAAGAGCTGCGAAGGCCACAGTCCCATGTCGATCGTGAAGCCCCCCTCGCCGGCGGGGAAGCCGTAGGCCTCTACGATCGCGAGGTTCGGGTGGTCGACGAGCTGCACCACCGTGAAGTCGGCGGACGCCGGAGTCTCGTCGGTCTGGCCGTCCGCGGTCGCACGCACGTCGAGACGGTGCGGGCCGAGGGCGAGCTCGGTCCACGTCGTCGGCGCGGTGCAGGGCTCGAAGGCACCGTCGTCGAGACGGCACTCGAAGGAGGCAAGCGCCCACGTCGCCTCGAACGAGGCAGAGGTCGGCAGCCCCGTCACCGCGGGCGGCGCCTGAAGGATCGTGTCGAGCGCGGCGCCGGCGTCGCCCGGTCCCGCGTCGTCCGCTCTCTCGCCGCCGCTCGGAGCGCCGCACTCGCAACCGGCGAGGCACGTGACCAGGACGAATCGAGGAAGGGTCGTCATGTCAAAGGCGGCGCAGCAAGACGGGTGCCACGCACAAGCCCAGGAGATCGTTGAGAGCGGGCTGGGCCGTGTTGTGCCAGCCCCGGAGTCGATTGGAAATCACACGGCCCGGCATCCAATTGCCGATGAACGGAGGTACGAGGAGGGGCGAGGCCCTCCGACATGTGATGGTCCTCGCGCTCTGTGGATCCGTGGCCGGGTGCCTTGCGAGCTCCGGAGGCGACGGCGAGCCGCCGGGTGAAACGTCCGACGATACGTCCGACGATCCGCCCGGAGACACGTCCGACGACTCGTCGGACGATCCAACCGACACAGCCGACCCCACGACCTGCGAGGGGGATGCGTTGCAGGACGCGGCGCCCCTCTCGGCGGACCTGGACCTCCTGCGAGAGAGGTTCAACGCGAACGTGGATCTCCTGCGAGGCATGACGGCCCTCAGTCCGACTTGAACGGGCTGCGTGGCCGGTGCGGCCACCGTGGTGGACATCCTCGGCACGATTCCGGACCCGGCGCTCCGCTTCGATTTCCTCTGGGCGGGCATCGGCGGCGCCACAGAGGCCGACGCGATCCGCGTGATGCCGACCGGGCCCGAGCCGCGCGTCCGGTCCTGGTGGGACGGCGCGGCCCAGAGTTCCCTGGACCTCGGCCTGGACGACTTGCTCCTTTACGAGGCAGGACGGACCTGGCCGGAGGGTGCGCCCAGCCCCGGCGCGGCGGACTTCACGACGTCGATCGAGATTGATTTCGACGGCGACGCGTTCCGGGAAGCGATCGTCCAGAGGCTTCCCGACTGCGAGTCCGTCGAGACGCGCTGAGCCGCTCCGACGGCGACCTGTAGGTTCGGATTCTACCGCGGCTCTTCCTTGGACCCGATGACGATCAGGTTCGCGCCGACCTGAACGGGGACGGGCTTGCCGTTCACCATCAAGGTCGCCTTGCCGTTCACGTTCCACCCGAACGATCCGGTGGAGAACTGCTTCGGGACGGCGGTCAGCTTGGTGCCGCCGATGTCGATCTCGATCGGGGCTGCACCGGCTTCGAAGTCGCTTCGGGAGATGGGGCTCTTGGACATGGCAAGGGCAACGGTATCACCGGCGCCGGCCGATCTTCACGATCGCCTCGGGCGGGCCGACCTCGGGCTGGACCGTCACGTGATCGATCCCCGTGCGGTCGTGCACCCTGCGGGCGACGTCCGCGGCGACCTCGGGACCGTGGCGGGAGCCGTCGAGGACGACGTGGACCGTCACGGCGTCGAAGCCGTCGCTGATGCGCCAGGCGTGAAGGTCGTGCAGCGCCCGGACGCCCGGCGTGCCGCAGATCACCTTCTCGAGGTCCGCGAGGTCGACGCCCGGCGGGGTCGTCTCGAGCAGCACGAGGACGGTCCGGCGCACGAGCCGCCACGCGGAGAAGCCGACGAGGAGCGCGACCGCGGCGGAGAGCAGTGCGTCGGCTCGCATCCAGCCGAGCCACAGGACGCACACGCCCGCGGCGATCGCGGCGACCGATCCGAGCGCGTCGGACAGGACGTGCCACAGCGCGGCCTCGACGTTGAGGTTGTGCTTGCGTCCGCCGTGCAGCACCTTCGCGACCGCGAGGTTCACGACGAGCCCGGCGATCGCCGTCGCCAGGAGCGGCCCGCCGAGCACGGGCCGCGGTGCGCTCCACCGGTCCCAGGCCCGCCCGAGGATCCAGAAAGCGAGCACGGCGAGGACCGCGCCGTTGACGAACGCGGCGAGCACCTCCGCGCGGCGGTAGCCGTACGTGCCGCGCGCGGACGGGGGCCGGATCGCGAGGCGCTGCGCCGCGAGCGCGAGGACGAGCGCACCCGCGTCCGAGAGCATGTGCCCCGCGTCCGCCAGGAGCGCGAGGCTTCCGCTGTACACGCCGACGGCGACCTCGACCCCCATGAAGGCGACCGTCGCGACGAGCGCCGCGGTCAGCCCCCGGACGGGCTCGTGCGCGTGATCGTGCTGGCGAACGTCGTCCACGGCCCGATCAGACGAGGCGGTCAATCTTGGCAGCCAAGTCGATCTTGGCGGCCAAGATGAAGTCGTTCTCCGTCAACCCACTCGCGGCGTGCGTCCAGATGGTGAAGTCCACGCGGGAGTAGTGCACGCAGAAGTCGGGGTGGTGTCCCTCCGCCTCCGCGACATCGGCCACACGCGAGAGGAAGGCCATCGCGGCGACGAAGTCGGGAAACCGGAACGTCTTGTGGATCCGGTCGTCCTTCGCTTCCCAGCCCAAGACCTGCTCCAGGAGCAGGGCGACGTCGTCCACACCCAGCTTTGGCATCCCGCCTTCGCACGGCACGCACCGCTTGCTCTCGAGGCCCATGTTCACAATCATACGGCGCATGAAGAGACTCTGGGTGGGACTGTGGATGACGTTCGCCTGCGCCACGCACGAGCGCGAAAGGGTGGCTCCGGAAAGCGTCGCGGATCCGTACGGGGGCGCAGAGAGCGAGAACGAGTCGCCCATGGGCGCCGAGCCCCTGCAGCCCGCGCCCGAGGCCGACAAGCTGGAACTGGGCGCGGACCTCGGCGGGCGCAGCGCGGTCCTCATCGAGCGCGCGCACACGGCGGCGTGCTCGACGAACCCCTCGCGGGAGGGTCGGCCGAACCTCGACGTCGTGATGGAGTCGCTCGCGGCGTCCTCGGAGGCGCTGCAGACCTGCTACATGGACGCGCGATCGCAGAACAAGCCCGACGACAGCGGGCTCACGGTCGACGTGCAGGCGACCTTCGGCGAGAACGGTTGCCTCGAACGCGCGATCATCGCGGACGAGAACGCGCTCACCCCTCAGTTCACGATGTGCGCCGCGAACGTCGCGAAGGGCTGGACGATCCCCGCGTACGTGAACCGGAGTCAGCATCAGTTCTCTCTGGAACTGGCGCCGTAGCCTCCGTCGCTTCCTTGCGCAGCTTGTAGATCTCCCTGTCGGTCAGGAACCGCCACTGGCCCGGCGGGAGATCCTCGACCGTGAGGCCCGCGAACGAGGTCCGCTTCAACCGCGAGACCTGATGCCCGGTCGCCTCGACCATCCGGTGGATCTGGCGGTTGCGTCCCTCGCGGATCGTGATCTGGATCCACGTCGCGTTGTCGCCCGGGGAGATCATCGACACCTCGGCGGGCGCGGTCATGCCGTCCGCGAGGCGGATGCCCTTGCGCCAGCGGTCGAGGATCTCGGGCGTCGTCCGTCCGCGCAGCTTCACGGAGTAGGTCCGCGGCACGCGCTTCGAGGGGTGCAGCAGCGCGTGAGCGAGGTCTCCGTCGTTCGTCAGGAGCAGCGCCCCCTGCGTGTGGTAGTCGAGCCGGCCGACCGGGACGACGCGGACGCCGACGTCCTTGACGAGGTCCGCAACCGTCGCACGGCCTTCGGGATCGGTCAGCGTCGTGACGACCTCGCGGGGCTTGTGCAGGAGCACGTAGGTCGGCGAATCGCGCACGAGCCGCCGGCCGTCCACCTCGATCTTGTCCTTGCGAAGGTCCGCCTTCGAGCCCAGCTCCCGGATGATCCGGCCATTCACGCGCACGCGTCCGGCGGTGATCATCTCCTCCGCCGCGCGGCGCGAGGCGACGCCGGACTTGGCGATCAGCTTCTGGATTCGCTCGACGGCCATCGCGGGACGCGGCAGACTCGCACGCGTGAGACGCGTAGAGAAGCCCTGGGGTCACGAGATCGTCTTCGCCGAGACGGCACGCTACGTCGGCAAGATCCTGCACATCCGCGCCGGGCAGAAGCTGTCCCGGCAGTACCATCGGGTAAAAGACGAGACGCTGTTCGTGCAGACGGGCGAGATGGACCTCGAGATCGGGCCCGCGGCGACGAAGGAGGTCCGGCGCATGCGGCCGGGCGACGTCTTCCACGTCGTTCCCGGGACGATCCACCGGATGATCGCCGTCAGCGACATCGACGTGTTCGAGGTCTCGACGCCGGAGCTGGACGACGTCGTCCGCCTGGAGGACGACTACGGGAGGGAGGGCACGAGCAAGGCCTGAGCTGCGGTCGCCGATCCGGGGGCTGCGCCGGGCCTTCTCGGCCCCGCCTTGACTCGGCGTACCAAGAAGTACGCCTCCGTCGGCGTGGCCTCCGAGGGCTCCGGCTCGCTCCCCGTCTCGGCACCCTCGCGTTGCTCGCCACTCGAACACGAGGATCGGATCGACTGCCGGGCTGTCACCCCCTTTGAATCGGGGGCCTGGGGGCGTACGCTCGGGGGCGGATGAGAATCGCGCTCGTGGCACTCGCGGTGTGCACGGCCGGCGGCTGCTTCTGCCTGGAGAGCGACGGGTTCGACGACTTCTCGGACGACTCGCCGGACGCCGACGCGGACACGGACGGCGATACCGACGCGGACTCCGACGGCGACACGGACGAGGGGTTCTACTGCGAGTCGCCGACGGGGACGCGCGACTGCGCGTCGATCGTGGACGAGTGCGGACGCGGCTGCGGGACGGACCGATCGTGCGCTCAGGGGTGCCTCGACGAGGCGGCGGACCTCCCGACCTGCGCCGAGGCGCTCGACGTCATGGAGTGCCTGGTTTCGGAGGGCGAGGCGGGCGGCGGCTGCGTGGACGAGTGCGCGGACTACGAGTCCGACGAGTGCGGGACGTGCCTCGCGGCTCAGTGTACGGACTGGGGCTCCTGCGTCGACGGGGGCTACGACGGGTACTAGCGTGGACCGTCCCTTGCAGCGGCATCGAATCGGGACAGACTCGGTGCCAGGGGCGGTGGCCGGACCCCCCTACGGCGGTGCGCGGCCGGTGGGTCGGGCCACCACCTGCGGAGGTGTGACGTGAGGCCTTGGATCTTGATCGTGTTCGCGATGGCCCCGGGCGGTTGCCTGTCGGGCGACGACGGGTTCAACGGCGGCGGAGACGCCGACGCGGACACGGACGGCGACACCGACGGCGACACCGACGCCGACACGGATTCCTGCGCGGACATCCCCAACGGCCCGTTCGAGCTCCAGGAAGTCCAGGGGCTAGCCTCGGAGGACCTCGCCTTCGACGGCGACGGGAACCTCGTCGGAAGCGACGACAACGCGATCTACAAGAGCGCCTACGGCGACGGGCCCAGCATTTTCGTCCCGGACATCCAGTTCCGCGCGGGCATGCGGTACTCGTCGGACGGAGACCTCGTGATCTGCAACAACAGCGGCGGCTACGAGGGCGGCGCGGACGAGCTCACGCGGATCGATCCGGAAGGCGTCCGTCACACGATCATCTCCGGGCTCTCGTACCCGAACGGGATCACGGCGGATCGCAACGGCTTCGTCTACTTCACGGAGCAGAGCGCGAACGCCGTCCGGCGCGTGGATCCGCTGTCGGGCGACTTCTCGTACATGGTCGATCCGGGCGGGATCGCGGCGCCGAACGGGATCAGCTTCGCGGCCGACTACCAGACGCTGTACGTGTCGGGGTTCAGCGGCGAGGGCATCATCTACCAGATGTCGATCGACACGGAGACCGGCGACCACGGAGACCTCGAGGTGTTCGCCACCGGCGTCGGCTCCGGGACGCTCGACGGGATCGCGGTGGACGCATGCGGCAACGTCTACGTGTGCGACTACGCGACGAGCGAGGACGGATCCACGCTCATCTACCGGGTCTCGTCGGACGGCGAGCGCGTCCGGCTCGTGATCGATCCGAGCGACATGGGGGGTTACGGCTTCGTGTATCTGCCGAACATGGACTGGGGATCGGGGATCGGCGGCTGGGATGCGAACAAGCTGTACATCCCCGAGGGGTCTACCCATCGGGTGTTCGAGGTCGACATCGGCGTGCCCTCCAAGCCGCGGGCGTTCCCGTGACACGGCAGGCCCTCGCGAAGCTGGGCCTGCTCGCGGGGCTCGCTCTGTCGTGCGGCGAGCCCGGTCCGCACCAGGACGGCCGCAGCTGGGAGTGCGTCGTGTCCCCCGGCGCCGACCCTGACTACGCGAGCGAAGTCGGGTGCCTCGCGGACTTCGACGCCCTCGCGTCGGACCCGCTCGTGGCGAACATCCCGGGCGCCCAGAGCGTCAAGACCGAGATCGACCAGCGCGACGGCGACGCGCTCTACTTCCAGAACAGCACGCGCTACGCCATCCACTGGGACTTCGCGAGCGCGCACCTGTCCGGGAACGGGCTTCCGATCGTCCCCGACTGGGGATCGTTCAACACGACCGAGTACTACAGCCCCGACCGCCGCTTCCTGCTCGGGGCCGTGACCTACTACGAGGGCCCGGACGTCTTCGCGTACGAGGTCGCTCCGTACGACACGGCGACGGCCGACATGATCGCGAAGGCCTTCCGCATCGTCTCGCGCAACGCCTACTTCGGAAACGCGCTCAAGTTCCACCCGACTTCGGACGCGATCGAGCGGGTCGCGGCGGAGCTCCCCCCGTCGATTCCGATCGTCACGACGGACGAGCTGTACGCCGGGATCGACTACCAGCCGCTCAACCTCGGCGAGAGCTATGGCCTCTTGCGCTTCGTTTCGGCCGAGGACCTCGAGACGGACTACGTGGGGTTCCGCGACATCGTGGTGCTCGACACGGTGCCGTTCGACATCTCGGTGACCGCGGGGCTCATCACGCAGGACTTCCAGACTCCGCTGTCGCACGTGAACGTCCTCTCGCAGAACCGCGGGACGCCGAACATGGCGCTGCGCGGCGCGTTCTCGGACCCGGCGCTGCGGGGCCTGGAAGGCAAGTGGGTCCGCCTCGTGGTCGAGGCGCAGCAGTGGTCCATCGAGGAGACGACGCGCGCGGAGGCGGAGGCCTGGTGGGAGGATCACCGGCCCGAACCCCTCGGGATCCCGGCGCTCGACCTGACGGTCACCGACCTGCGGGACATCGAGGAGGTCCTCGACGTCGAAGGGCTCGGCCTGGCGGAGGCCTTGCACGTCGCGATCCCTGCGTTCGGGGGGAAGGCGAGCCACCTCGGCGGCGTCGTGCTCATCGGCGACGACGTCCCGCATCCCGAGGCATTCGCGGTCCCCGTCTACTACTACCGGCAGTTCATGGAGGACAACGAGCTCGACGTCCTGGTCGAAGCGCTCGTCGCGAGCGAGGCCGTCCAGGACGATCCCGCGGTCCGCGCCTCGGAGCTCGAGGCCCTGCGAGCGGCGATTGAGACCACGGAGGTCGGCGACGAGTTCCTGACGCTGCTCGCCGACAAGATCGAGCAGAAGTGGCCCGACCTGCCGCGCGTGAAGCTGCGCTCGAGCACGAACTCCGAGGACCTCGGTGACTTCACGGGCGCAGGGCTCTACGAGTCGCACGCGGGGGACATCGACGATCCGCTCTATCCGCTCGAGGACGCCGTGCGCAAGACCTGGTCGAGCATCTGGACGTTCCGGGCGTACGAGGAACGCGAGTACCGCGGGATCGATCACACGGCCGTCGGGATGGCGATGCTCGTCAACCCGTCGTTCACCGACGAGGAAGCGAACGGCGTCGCGGTCACGGCGAACCTCTTCGACACCGGCGGGCTCGAGCCCGGGTTCTACGTGAACGTCCAGCGCGGCGAGGTGTCCGTCGTCCAGCCCGTCGGCGGAGAAACGTCCGACGAGTTCATCTACTACTTCTACCAGCCGGGACAGCCGCTGGTTTTCGTCTCCCACTCGAGCCTCGTCCCGGACGACGAGACGGTGCTCACGCGCGAGGACACCTACGACCTCGGCACCGCGCTCGACGCCATCCACCAGTACTTCCTCGAGGCGTACGGCCCGACGGACGAGGAGCCGGACCGATTCTATGCAATGGACGTCGAGTTCAAGTTCGACGACATGGGCACGGGCGACGCGCCGAGCCTGTGGGTGAAGCAGGCGCGTCCCTACCCGGGGCGCGGCGATTGACGGCGCGCGCCCTCCTCGCGCTCTTCGTCCTGCCTGGTTGCGGCCAGGACGACGGCAAGCCCCCTGCGGACGACTTCGAGTTCCCCGAGCCCGGAGACTGGGGAGAGGGCTGCGCGGACGGGACGCGCGTGGGCTCCTTCGAGGTCGGGCACCACGAGATCTACGCGGCCGTGACGGGCTACGTGCAGGAGGCGATCGTCCCGACCATCGCCGAGGAGGTCGGCGCCGAGGGCGACTGCGTGCTCGTACGCCGCGACAACCCCTTCTGCGATCCCGCGTGCCTGGCCGGGCAAGTCTGCGACCTGGACGGGACCTGCATCCCCTACCCTGCCAAGCGGTCGGTCGGCGTCGTCCACGTGGGAGGGGTCGCCGTCCCGGTCGCGGCCATGCCCGACGCGTCGAATGACTACTACGCGACGGACGTGCCGCACGACTTCTTCCTTCCCGGAGCGACGATCCAGGTCGTCGCGGTAGGCGACGAGATCGAGGGCTTCGCGCTCGACGGCGCCGGAGTGCCGTTCCTGCAGATACCGGGCGGGTCCTGGTCGCTCGCGCCGGCGACGCCGCTGGAAGTCTCGTGGACGTCGTCGGATGGTCCGGGGACGATCCTGCTGTCGTTCAACGTCGACCAGCACGGGAACACGCCGGTCACCATGTACTGCGAGGTGGAGGACTCCGGCACGCTCACGGTGCCCGCGAGTCTCGTCGACCAGCTGCTCTCGTTCGGGCGCTCGGGCGTCTCGAGCGCGACGATCGCACGCCGCACGGTCGACGCCGCGGAGATCGCCCAGGGCTGTGTGGAGCTCGTCGTCCTCTCGCGCGTGCGCGTCGACTTCGTGTGCGAGGGGTGTCCGTGCGATCCAGGGCCCTGCTGAGCGGTCTCCCGAAACCGCGGGCGCCCTCGAAGGAAAGCAACAGGAGACAGGAAACAGGCAACAGGCAACGGGCAATTCGAATTGCCTGTTGCCCGTCGCCGGTTGCCTGTCTCCTGTTGCTTCTACTTTCCGATGGTCCGATCGAGGAAGTCGAGGCTTGCGATCCACGCCGTGGGGTCCTGATCGCTCGTCGACAGCTCCCAGCCGCCGCCGTCGACGCTGGGGTTCAGGAGATGACCGCCGCCTGACACGACGAGGAGGCTCGCGTCGTTGCCTTCCGCCTGAAGCGCATCCTGCATTTCCTCGATGCCGTCCTGGTCCGCGGGCGCGTCGTCCTCCCCGACGACGAAGAGGTAAGGGGGAAGCCCGGGCCGCACGTGCGTGATCGGAGAGGCGGTTTCGTAGCGCTCCGGGACCTCGTCGGGGGTACCGCCGAGGAAGTCGGTGATCCACCAGTGCTCTTCGGCGGCGAGATCTTGCCGGCCTGCGCCGCTGACCACCGCGGCCGGCAGGCCCGTGGCGCCCGAGGCGCAGTCTGGAACGTGCTCGGGGTGATCGGCCGCGTCTCCCACGATGGACGCGAGGTGGCCGCCCGCGGAGTAGCCCCAGACTGCGACGCGATCGGGGGCGAGCCCGTACGCGTCGGCGTTCGCGCGCAGGAACGACAGCGCGCAGACGCAATCCTGGACCGCGGCGGGGTACTCGCCGTCGGGGACGAGGCGGTAGTTGATCGTCGCGGCGACGAAACCGGATCCCGCCAGGCGCTTCGCCGCCCGCGTGTAGTCCTCCTTGGATCCGATGCGCCAGCCGCCCCCGTGGATGAACATCACGGCGGGACGGGCGTCGCCGCCCCCGGCCGGAAGGTACAGGTCCAGAGTCGTCGCCGCCCCGAAGCGGTCGTCGTACGAGACGTCCAGGATCTCCTCGGGCGCAGAGCAACCCGTGAGGACGAGCACGAGGGGGACGACGGCACGGCGCACCACGAACGATCCTACGCGACGCCTACCCCGCTTCTCCCTCGGCCGCGCCTGCACCTTCGGCCTCCGGACCCTGGTCGGACGCGCCGATGCCCTCTTCTTCTTCCTCGTCGCGTTCCATCGCCGCGTTGCGGTCCCAGTGGTCGACGACGCCATCGCCGTCCGTGTCGATGCCGATGCGCTGGACGTGTCCCTGGACGTAGTACTCCCAGTAGTCCTTGCGGCCGTCGCCGTTCGTGTCGCGCTCCGCGCGCGTCGGCGCGGTTCCATCGTCGAGGTAGACCCAGGTGTCGACGCGGCCGTCCCCGTTGGAGTCGAGCTCGCGCCGCGTGATCTTCGCGCTCTCGAAGAAGGAGACCTCGTCGAAGCGGCCGTCGAAGTCGCGGTCGGACTCCTCGCGAAGGGCTCGGCCCTCGTCGGTGTAGTAGCGCACGACGTCCTTGCGGCCGTCGTGGTTCAGGTCGACCTCGCGGCAGACGAGCACCATGCGGTGCGCCTCCGCGGTGCCGATCTTCGCGTAGGTTCGGCGCACGTCGTTCTTGCCGTCGCGGTTCGTGTCCGTCTCCTGCGAGATCGCGTTCGGACGGTCGCATCGACCGCGGTCGTCGGTCCCGCGCGCGCCCTCGAGCGCCTGCGGCTGATCGACGTGGCCGCGCCGCGCGACGCGGGGCGGCTGCGGCCGCGAGCACCCGAGAAATGCGACGACCGTCAGGGCGAAGCGGATCACGGATTGCCTCCTGGAGGGGCGGCGGCAGGCGGCGGCTCCGCGGGCGGGGGCTCCGCGGGCGGCGGCGGCTGCGCTGCAGGAGAACCGCCTCCACCCCCAGAGCCCTGCTCGTCGTCGGGATGGTCGTCCGTGCGGTCGGGCGTGCCGTCGCTGTTCTCGTCCCACTGGACGCGCGCGAGCCGGCCGCCCTGGTAGTGCTCCCAGTAGTCGATCGCGCCATCCATGTTCGCGTCGCGCTCGGCACGGACCAGGACGCCCGTCGTGTAGAACTCGTGGGTGTCCATCATGTCGTCGAAGTTCGTGTCGATGTCGCGCTGCGTGATCGTGCCGCCCTGGTACATCGACACCTGATCGACATGGCCGTCGAAGTCGAGGTCCTCGTCGAGGCGCTCGAGGACGCCCGAGTCCGTGAAAAACCGGTAGAAGTCGAAGCGCCCGTCGAAGTTCCCGTCCGACTCCCGGCAGGTCTCGACGCCGGAGAGGAAGAGCTGGCGCAGGTCGTGGCGCCCGTCTCCGTTGACGTCATGCTTGCGTTCCTCGCGGCCGGAATCCTCGCACTCGGGCCGCTCGTACTTGGCGCGCTCGAGGGCCTCCTCGGCCGCCGCCGTCCGGCGTCGCCCGGCCGCCGACCCCCCGCCGCAGGCGGCGAGGGCAAGACAGGCCAGGAGGGACACGGCGCGCATCAGGAAGATTCAGCGTAGGCCAGCGAGGCCCGGCAGGCAAGCTACCGTGGCGTCATCGCATCCGCTGGTTGATCCCCCGCGGTCGAGACGCGCGGCAAGGACGAGGTGCTCCGCCCCCGGTTGATCCCGCTCGCCCGAGCCGGTTCCAGGGCGAAGGTGGGTGCTGGGCTGGAGGTGGAGGCCGATCGAGGTTGATCCAGAGGGCCGGACCCGCTAAGAACGCCGTGGAAAAGGGCGCATAACTCAGCGGAAGAGTGCCATCTTCACACGGTGGAAGTCGCAGGTTCGAACCCTGCTGCGCCCACTCCGTAGCTTTCAACGCGAAACAAGACACGCTCCTCAGCGCTCGGGTCACGAGAGGTGTGTCCTCATCGGTCCGGTTCCCATCAAGACCCGGTTCGGGAGCGGAACACCGATCGCCGCGTCCAAGCGCGATCGGGATTGGTACCCACGCAGGCCTAACTTCCTCCTAGACTTCAGCGTGATGGGGGCACTGGTTGCGCTCGCGATTCTCGCGTCTTGTGGCGGGGACTCGATGACGCCGCCAAGCGCGACCGCCGCGCCACCCAGCCCTACGACGGCGGACATCGAGCCGCGTGCGTTTCGTTCGCTCGAAGTCGTTGCCCAGAACCCGTTCGGTCTGGACCAGCTCCACGACCAGGAGCTGGCGATGCTCGGCGTCTATGCCAGGGCGTTGCGGCTCCGCGATGCTGCCCACGGCGTCCCGCCGCGTGAACTGCCTTCAAAGGAAGCTCAGCGCCGGTTTCGCGATGTGGTCCGGGTTGAGCCGGCGGTCGAGGCGATCTGTGCACGGGCACGATCGAAACGAATCGTCATCGTCAACGAGCATCACAACGCGCCGCCACATCGTGCGTTCGGACGGAAGCTGCTCTCCTGCCTCCGGGACGCCGGGTTCGTCGACTTCGCGGTCGAGGCGCTCGGAGAGGAGCCTGAGCTGCTTCGGGCGCGTGGATGGGTCTCGGTGGTCACCGGGTTCTATCCGCGCGAGCCGCAGATGGCCGGACTCATCGGGGACGCGATGCGCCGGGGGTTCCGCCTGGTTCGATACGAGACCCGGGAACGATGCGAGAGCTGCTCTAGGGAGGAGCGCATAGCGGGGCGCGAGGAGGCGCAAGCGCAAAACCTCGTGAACGAAGTCTTTGCGAAACGCCCGGAGGCCAAGCTCTTCATTTGGGTGGGGCACGGGCACGGCGCGAAGCGTCCGCAGGGACCTGACGCCTGGGATCGTTGGATGGCGGCACGCCTCTGGGAGAAGACCCGCATCGAGCCGCTCAGCATCGTTCAAACATCGGAGTCGTTCCAGGCGAGCGGCGCGGTCTTCCGAGCCGTGTCCCCGGTCATCGCGGACGAGCGCCCTGTCTTCGTCGACATCGCCGCTGCTTGGGAGCGTCTACCCGGCGAGTACCGCGCGATCCTGCGCGCGTCACCCGACGTCGACCTCCCCGACGTCGACGGCGTCGTAGTGCATCCTGCGCGTCGAGAACTCGATGCTCGGCATCTCTGGCTCGGTGCGCCCGCGTCGCACCGCCTTCTGATCCGCCCGCGAGCGAGCGTACGGCGCGCGTACGTCATTCAGATCTTCGCGCAGGGCACACGGAGCCCGCCCAGGGGAGCGGTGCCGCTCGATCAGATCCTCTGCAACGAGGGCGAGGTCTGCGAGATCGTTGCGCCCGCCGGTCGGTACTTCGTGCGCGTCTGGGACGAGCACGGCATTCGGTTCGACGACAACCGTCAGCTCGCCGCCTCGGGCGTGGTCGACGTGAGAGTGCCTTGACCCTGGGTCCCGGCGTCGGCAGCACGGGGGGGCCCCTCGTCATCGAAACTGGTTGAGCCAAACGAACCCGTTCAGCATCGCCTCCCCAGTACGAAGCGCGAGACGCAGCCGCAGGAGTCGCCGGCAGACCTCGGGCGCTGGAAGCTGATTCGACACGACGATCCCGGCGTGCTCGCGGCCCTCGGCCGCGAACCGGCGAGCGAGGACCACGAAGTCGCGCACGTTGAACGTCACGAGGACGCGCCGTTCCCCGACGGCGAATCGAAGCTGGTTCTCGTCCGGCATGCCTCGCCTTCCGATCTCGGAAGGACACACCACGTCCAGCCCGCGGTCGCGAAGAAGCCGCGCCGCCAGCGGATCTACGTCTTCGTCGAGGAAGAATCGGAGGGGTTCCACGTGGTCCCTAGCTTCCCCTGCCAGAACTCCTCCGAGTTCTCCGCGATCTCGCGATCGATCTCCTCGCGATGGTCGTAGTAGTAGGAGAGCGACGCATATACTTGAGCGAGCGTCACCGAGTACGCGCCGGCGAATTCCTCCGGGGTCTCGCCCTGTTGAAGAATGCAGGTGACGACGGCCCGGACCGTGATGCGGGTTCCG
>Ga0247727_10006027_pt1 | contig 24070 bp, 17 predicted proteins | sample WisWelCaveWW1625_FD_202498 | JGI IMG/M metagenome (GOLD analysis project Ga0247727, IMG submission 202498) | Biofilm microbial communities from Wishing Well Cave, Virginia, United States - WW16-25 | ecosystem: Environmental > Aquatic > Deep subsurface > Groundwater > Cave microbial mat | place... | reverse complement strand
CGACGGCGCCGCCGGAATGGCCCTGCGCGCTACCATCAAGGACTCAGAGGTCGACCTCGAGATCGGCACGCTGACGCAGGAGATCCGCACCTACTACGACCTGCCGGCCTCGGTGGCGTTCCTCGAGACCATGCGCGCCGCGTTCGACGATCATCCGTACCGCTGGCCGACCCTGGGCAATTTCCGCTCGGTCGGGACGCTGCGTTCGGAGCCGCTCCTGGCCTTCTACCGCAACCTGTACGTGCCCAACAACATGGCTCTCGCAGTGGTGGGCGACTTCGAGCCCAAAGGCGCGCTGGCGCGCATCGAGACGGCCTTCGGGGGCGCGGTCCGGAGCGCCACGCTGCCGACGCCGCCGGGGCCGCCGGCGACCCTCGCGGGACACATCGATGTCGAGAAGCGGCTCGATTTCGGTGAAAACTGGACGACCCTGTCGCTCGTCGGACCGGGCTACCGGCATCCCGACCGGGCCGCCTTCGATGTGCTCGCGGCGGCCCTGGCGGATCCGTCGTCGGGACTGGCGGCGTCGGTGGCGGCCGCCCAGGCGGGCGCCGTCGCGCAGCTGTCGTACTACGGCCTCGAGGAAACCGGCCTGCTGTACATCGCCCTCAACCCCGCCACCCCCGAGCTGTCGTACACGGCCGCGACCGCGGCGACTCGCGCCCTCACCGCGTTCAAGGCCGCCGGCATCGGCGCCGCGGCCCTCGGGGAGCGGACCGCGCGCATGGTGCGCGAGGAGCGCGCCCGCGCCGCCTCGGTCCAGGAGCGCGCCGAGCGTCTCGGCGAATCGGTCCTGTTCGGCGGCCCGCGCTACTCCTGGGACCGCCTCGATGCGCTGCGCGCGCTGACCCCCGCCGACATCACCAGGGTCGCCACGCGCTACCTGGTGTCGGAGAACCTGCGCCTCGTGGTGCTGGTGCCGAAGGCCACGGGCGACCTTCCCGAGCCGGGCAAGGTGGAGTTCCACAAGGCGCTCGACGGGCTGGGGGCGGCGGGCGGCAACCTGGGTTTCGGGCTCCAGCCGACGCTGTACACGCGCGACGACGCCCAGCGCCTGAACCCGACCGCGTGGGGCAACCCGAAGGGGGCCGCGGCGCCGCGCTCGGCCGCGACCACGACCCTCAAGAACGGCATGACCGTCGTCGTGGTCGAGGACCGGCGCTGGCCGACCGCCGCCGCCTCGCTGCACCTGCGTGGCGGCTCCGAGCAGGACGAGGCGGGGCGCGAGGGGACCGCGGCGATCGCCCTGCGCCTGCTCGCCGGGCGCACCGTGGCGGCGCTGCGGGCCGCGCCCGCCGCGGCATCCCGGCCGCCCGCCCTGGTCCCCGAAGCGCAGGTGATGCGCGATGCCCTCGAGGTGCGCTTCGCCGGCGATGCCGCCGACCTCACCGCCGGCCTGCACGCCCTGGCCAGCGCCGTGCGCGAGCCGCTCTCCGGCGGCGGCCTCGAGCCGGTGCGCCAGGCGGCGCTGCTGTCGCTGCAGCGCGGCGAACAGGATCCGGACGGCGTGGCCCTCGACCTGTTCCGCGAGAAGGCCTTCGCGGGGCATCCCTACGCGCACCGCCCGGACGGCACCCCCGCCGGCCTGAAGGCGATCACCGCCGGGGATGTCACCGCCTTCGGCGCGCGGGTGCTGCGCCCCGGCGGGGCGGTGGTGGCGATCGTCGGCGACATCGACGGCGCCACGGTGGTGCGCGAGGTCGAGCGCCGGTTCGGCGACTGGAAGGGGGAGCGCGGATCGGACGGCGGACGCAACCCGGCATCGCCCGCGGGTGCCGCGCCCGCCGGCGGCGGGCCGCGGAGCGCCACCGCCGGCGCCCTCGCCGGCGGCTATTCGCGCCAGATGAGCGTCGCCCAATCGCGCGTCGTCGCCGGCGTGCCCGGCGTGCGCGCCGACGATCCCGACTTCGCCGGTCTCAGGGCAATAGGCGCGGGGGTGACGCTGTTCGCCTTCGACGACCTGGTGTTCAAGCGGCGCGCCGCGTTCTCGGCGGTGTCGATCCCCGAGGGGCTGCGCGACGGCGGCACGCTCGCGGTGGCGCTGACCACCTCGCCCCAGCGCAGCGCCGAGGCCTTGTTCGACGTGCAGCGCCTGCTGCGGCGGATGGCCGTGGAGCCGCTCGCGGCCGACGATGTCAGGGACATCGGCCGGGTCCTGGCCGGGCGCGAGGCGGCGGCGGCGCAGTCGGCGACGGCGCTGGCGAGCGCCCTCGCCTGGCGCGTCGTCAGCGGCGCCGGCGCCGCCTCGTGGCGCCCGGACCTCGCGGGGACGGTGCCCGACGCCGCGCGCCTTCAGGCCCTGGCCGAGGCCAGCATCCGTCCGGAGAGCCTGATCACGGTCGTCGTCGGGCCGCCGGTCCCCTGAGGCGGGCGGCGACCGCCGCCGCGCCGGGCCGCCCCGACCCGGCGCGCACCCACGTGCCGCTGCGCCCGCCGCTCTTGCGCAGCAGGCGGACCGGACCCAGGACCATGCCGCGATCGAGCGCCTTGGCCATGTCATAGAGGGTCAGCAGGGCGGCGCTCACCGCGACCAGCGCCTCCATCTCGACGCCGGTCGCATGACGGGCGCGGGCGGTGGCGGTCACGATCACGCGCCGCCGTCCGCCCTCGAGGCGGATGTCAACCGCCACGTGATCGAGCGGCACGACGTGACACAGCGGGATGAGATCGGCGGTCCGCTTGGCGGCGGCGATGCCGGCCGCCCGGGCGAGGGCCGGCGCCTCGCCCTTCTCGAGCGTCCCGCGGCGCAGGGCGGCGAAGGCGGCGCGCCCCATGCGCAGGGCTCCCTCGGCGATCGCCTCGCGCCGCGTCGGCGGCTTGTCGCCGACGTCGACCATGCGGGCGCGGCCGCGGCGGTCGAGGTGCGTCAGCCCGGCGCGCCGCGTCACCGCTTCACCGCGGTGCGCACGGCGGCGGGCGCGCCGGCCAGCGCCGTTTCCACCCGCGCCCGGTCCTCGGGGGTGTTGACGTTCGCGAAGATCGACGCTCCGCCGTGCGGCGACAGCGTCTCCTCCTCGAGGACATGCAGGCGCACGCGGCCGAGCCAGCGGTGGATCGAGCGATCGCCCGCGGCGAGGGCGGTCTCGATCGCCGGCAGGCAGGTGGGCCGGTAGGCGGCCGCCAGCACCTGCAGGATCCCATGGGCGCGCGGCACCGCCGCGTCCCACTCGCCGGGAAGATCGACCAGCATGCGCAGGAGCGCCGACGGCACGAGCGGCAGGTCGCACGCGAGGGCGACGATCGGCCGGGCCGCCCCCGGTCGGGCCGCCCCCGGCCGCGCCGCCCCCGTCGCGGCAGCGGCGGCCTCGCGCAGGCCGCGGGCGAGCGCCGGCAGCGGGCCGCCCGGGGCGCCGCCGTCGGTCTCGTCGATCTGGCGCGCCCCGAGGAGCGCCGCGGCGGGGCGCGGCGGCGTCAGCACGAGCGGGGTGCCGCCGGCGGCGCGCACCGTCCGGATCGCCCGCTCGAGGAGCGTGAGGCCGCCCAGCGCGAGCGCCGCTTTGTCGCACCCCATCCGGCGCGCGCCGCCGCCGGCGAAGACCAGGCCGATGAACATGCGTTTACGATAACATGCGCGCGGCACACGCCGATGGGAGGTCCGTCATGATCAGAGCGCAGCGCGCCGCGGCGGCCCGTATCGCCGCCGTCGCCGCCGTCGCCGCCTTCGTCGCGTCGACGCCGGCGGCGGCCGGCGCCATCGCGGGGAAGGTCACCTTCCCCGGCAAGGCGCCGGATCCCCGGCCGATCACGATCACCAAGGACGAGACCGTCTGCGGCCGCACACCGCTCGTGGACGAATCGCTCGTGGTCGGCGCGGGCGGCGGCGTGAAGAACGCGCTGGTGCGCATCCTCGACGCGCAGGGGGCGCCGCCCCTGCCGGCGCCGACACCGAACGTCGCGATCGATCAGAACGGCTGCCGCTTCGTGCCGCGGGTGCGGATCGTGCCGGTCGGGGCGCCGCTCGACATCGTCAACAGCGACGGCATCCTGCACAACATCCACACCTGGTCGAAGGACAACCCGTCGTTCAACCGGGCGCAGCCGAAGTTCAAGAAGGTGCTGACCGAGACCTTCCGCAAGCCGGAGATATTCCGCATCAGCTGCGACGTCCACAGCTGGATGAACGGCTGGATCGTCGTCGCGGCGGACGCGCACAACGTGCTCACCGACGAGTCGGGCCGCTTCACGCTGAAGGACGTGCCCGCCGGCGGCTACACCGTCGAGTTCTGGCACGAGCGGCTCGGCAGGGAGACGCGGACGGTCACCGTTTCCGCCACCGGCAGCGCGACCGTCGACCTGGCGTTCAAGGCCCCGCCGGAGTGATCCCGTCCGCGCCGCGGTCGGCGTCGAGCGTCTGGAGCCAGGCCCGGATCGCCCGCGGCGCCCAGGGCCGCCCCGCGAGGGCGGATGCGAAGGACGGCATCACCGGACCCACGCCGTAGTCGAGCGCGCGCGCCATCGCCGCCTCCGAGGCGCCGGCGCGCAGGCCGCAGGGGTGGCGCAGGTCGCCCGTCGCCGGGATCGGCCGGCCGGTCTCGTCACGCCACGACGTGCCGTCCCCCGGCGCCGCCCGCCCCGCCGCGCCCGCCCCGTGACAGGCGGGGCAGCCGAGCTCGGCGAAGAGCGCGGCGCCGGCGGCGGCGGGATCGCCGCCCGGCGCCGGGACCGGGGCAGCGGCCGCCACCCGGTGAGGCGCGCCGGGCGTGCCGCCCGCGGCCTCGAGCGCCAGGCCGCGACCGCGCAGCCCCGGTGAGAACTCCCTGATCCGCCGCACGAGCGCCCAGCGCTCCTCCGCGCCGAGGTTGGCGAAGCCCGGCATCGCGCTGCCTGTCCCGGTGCCAAGCGTGATCGATCGGAACAGGTCGGCGTCGCGCGGCGGCTCGTCCGGTGGCGTCGAGCGGAAGCGGTAGGCGGCGGCGGTGAAGTCGCGCGGCGGAAGCGCCAGCAGCGCCGCCGCCGGCCCGCGGCCGTCGCCGGCGTCGCCGTGGCAGGCGGCGCAGTGGCGCGCGTACAGCCGCCCGCCGAGCGCCAGCCGCTCGCCGTCGGGGCGCCCGTCCGGCGGGGGGATCTCGGGGTCGCGGAGGCGCGTTTCGGCCCAGACGTCGCGCCGGTCGCGGCCCAGCGTCTGCATCCAGGCCACGAGCGCCCGCGCCTCGGCCGTCGGCTCGGGCCGGCCCTCCGACCCGGGGCGGTACAGGTGCCGGGAGGCGGTCATGCGCGATCCCGGAACGAGCACGTCGGGGGCGTAGAGGTGCGCGTGGTGCCAGTCATCGCTGCGCCGGTGCCCCTCGAGACCGAGGTCGGGCCCGACGCGGGAGTCGAGCGCCGACGGCATGTCCGGCCCCGGCAGGCTCACAGGGCCCGCGGGCGGAGGAGCGTCGAAGAGGGTGTGGCAGCGGGCGCAGTTCTCGCGGCGGTAGATCGCCTCCCCGGCGCGCTCCTCCCCGGTCAGCGGGCGGCCGGGGCCGGCGCGGCCGGCGGCAGCGAGGCCGGCGGCGGCGCGGCCAGCCCCGTCGCCGCCACCACCTGGGCCGGATGGGTCCCTCCCACCGGATGGGTCCCTCCCGCATGCCGCGAGCGTCAGGGCCAGCGCGACGACCAGTGCGACGACCGGCGCGAAATCCAGCGCCCCGAGGGCGGGCGTGGCGCCAGGCGCTCGGCGGGTCACGCGGCGATCAGCGGACGGGGATCTGACGATCGAGCGCCATCAGCCCGAGGAGCGCGGGGAGGTAGGCGACCGAGGCGAGCAGCAGGCGGCGCGCGGCGCGCGGCGTCCGGTCGAACATCAGCGGCACCGCCGTCAGCGCCAGGGCGACGCCGAGCGCCAGCGCGCCCCAGAAGTAGGCGCCGCCGGCATGCCCCCAAAGCGCCGGCAGGAGGCTCAGCGGCACCAGCAGGACCGCGTTGGCCGTGGCTATCCGCCCGGTGACCTCGTGGCCGCCCGTGACCACCGGCAGCAGGACGAACCCGCCGCGGGCGTAGTCGTCGCGGTACAGGCAGGCGATCGCCAGTGCGTGCGGCATCTGCCAGACGAAGAGGATCGCGAACAGCGCCACGCCTCCCGGGGTGATCCCGCCATCGGCGGCCGCCCAGCCGACCAGCGGCGGCAGCGCACCCGGCAGCGCCCCCACCAGGGTGCACAGCGCGCTCCTCGTCTTCAGCGGCGTGTACACGAAGACATAGCTGAGGAGCGTCAGCGCCACCAGACCCGCGGCGACCCGGTTGGCCGCCAGCGCCAGGTGCGCCAGGCCCGCCATCGACAGCAGGCAGCCGAACAGGAGGGCGTGCGCCGGCTCCATCCGCCCGGCGGGGAGGGGGCGGGCGCGCGTCCGCAGCATGCGCGCGTCGGCGTCACGCTCGACGTACTGGTTCAGGGCGCTGGCGCCGGCGGCCGCCAGAGCGGTGCCGACCAGGACGTTCACCAGGAGCGCCAGGTCGAGGGCCCCCCGCGATCCCATGTAGAAACCGGCCAGGGTCGTCAGCAGGACCATCGACGTGACGCGCGGCTTGGTCAGCTCGAGCGCGTCGGCGAGCCGGGCGCGCAGGAGGCGCGCCGGGGCGACGCCGGCGACGGTCAGCGGCTCGGCGGGCGTCATGCCGGGATCCCTTCGGCCGCGGCGGCCGGCACGCGGGCCGCACCGGCCAGGGCGGCGCGGCTCGCCCGGAGCGCCGCGACCAGGAGCGCGGCGAGCAGGAGCGCGCCGTTCACCAGGTGGGCGGTCGTCGGCACGACCGCGAGGCGGCTCAGCACGGCGGCCCCGCCGAGGAGAATCTGCACGATGACGAGGGCCGCCGCGAGGCGCGCGGGGATCGCCACGTCGGGTCGCCCCGGATCGCGCCCGGCGACCACCGCCGTCCAGGCGACCAGGAGGGCGATCACCGCCGCCATCACGCGGTGCGCGTAATGCACGCCGATCGCCGCCGACGCGAACGGCGGCACGATCCGCCCGAAGGCCAGGGGAAAATCGGGGATGGCGAGACCGGCGCCCGTATGACGCATCGCCGCCCCGAGCACCAGTTGGACGAAGACGGCAGAGGCGGCGATTGCCGCCGGGTGGATCCGGCGGGCGCGCGGCGTCCCGGGGCGCGCCGGCGCGGCCGTCCACGAAGGCGCGGTGACGACGGCCAGGGTCACGACGAGCGCCCAGAACCCCTGAGCCAGGCAGGCATGCGCCACCGACACCAGGGGCGGCAGGCGGAGGAGCACGGTCAGGCCGCCGAGGAGCCCCTGGACGATCACCGCCGCGAGGGCCGCCCAGGCCATGAGCCGCACGTGCCGGCGTGTCTCGCGTCCCTGGTACCAGACCGCGAGGACGATCGTCAGGATGCCGATCGTGGTCGCGACCAGGCGATGCCCATGCTCGAACAGGACGCCCCCGGCCATCGGCGGCATCACCTGGCCGAACGACAGCGGCCAGTCGGGCACCGCCAGTCCGGAGCCGGTGCTGGTCACGAGCCCTCCCGCGGCAAGCAGGCCGATGGTGGCCGCCGCGAGCAGAAGGGTGAAGCGATGCCGCCAGGGGTCGTAGGTCAAACCGATGTCGTCCGGGACCGGAGGCGGAAGCGACCGCCCGCGGGATGTGAACGTTCTTTATAAGGGACCGCCGCGGCGGGCGTCAAGCCTGCACGACCGCCGGTGCGCGGCGGCTGGCCGCTGCCGTCGGCCCTCGGCCGGCGGCGGCACCATGTATCATGCGGCGGCCATGCCCCCTCCAGGCAGTTTGGACACGATCGGCGCCCGCCCGGCCGTGGCGATCGAACGGCTCGAGCACGCCTATGGCGGCCGTCCGGCGCTCGCCGGCGTCGACCTCGAGGTCGCGGAGGGCGCGATCGTCGGCGTGCTCGGCCCGAACGGCGGCGGCAAGACGACGCTCTTCCGCATCCTGGCGACCCTGCTGCGGCCGGCGGCGGGGCGCGCGCGCGTGTGCGGGCACGACACGGTGACGGAAGCGGCGGCGGTGCGCGCCTGTCTCGGGGTCGTCTTCCAGTCGCCGGCGGTCGACCGCCGCCTCACCGTGCGCGAGAACCTCACGACCCACGGGCGGCTGCACGGCATGCGGCGCCCGGACATGCGCGCCTCCATCCCGGCGCTGTTGGCGCGCATGGGGCTCGAGGAGCGCGGCGGCGACCTGGCGGGGACGCTGTCGGGCGGTCTCCTCAGACGCGTTGAGATCGCCAAGGCGCTCCTGCACCGGCCGCGCCTGCTGCTGCTCGACGAGCCGTCCACCGGCCTCGACCCCGCCGCCCGCGCCTCGCTGTGGGACGACCTGCGCGCGCTGCGGCGGCGCGAGGCGGTGACCATCCTGTTCACCACCCACCTGATCGAGGAGGCCGAGGGGTGCGACCGGGTGGCGATCCTGAGCGGCGGCCGGGTGGTGGCCGACGGCGCGCCGCGCGACCTGACTGCTGCGATCGGCGGCGATGTGCTGGTGATCGTCCCCAGGGACGGGGCCGCGGGGCTGCGCGCCGAGGTCGAACGGGTGCTCGGGACGGCCGCGGCCGAGGTGGACGGGACGGTGCGCGTCGAGGTTCAGCAGGCGCACCTGCTCGTGCCGCGCGTCATCGAGGCGCTGCCGGGACGCATCCGCGCCGTGACCATCGGCGGGCCGACGCTGCTCGACGTGTTCGTGCGCCGCACCGGCAGGCGCTTCGACTCCGGAGCGACGCCATGACGACGCACGTCATGGCCGTGGCGGCGCTGGTCCGGCGGGAGATCGTCCGCTTCTGGCGCGAGCGGACGCGGGTCGTCGGTGCCGTGCTCCAGCCGCTGCTGTTCTGGGCCTTCTTCGGCGGCGGGCTGGCCGCCTCGTTCCGCCTGCCCGGCGGCGGCCCCGGCTATGCCGCCTGGCTCTTTCCGGGCACGGTGGTCCTGGTCCTCCTGTTCACCGCGATCTTCTCGACCATCTCGGTCATCGAGGACCGCCGCGAGGGTTTCCTCCAGGGGGCCCTGGTGGCGCCGGTGCCGCGCGCCGTCATCGTCCTCGGCAAGGTGCTCGGCGGCACGGCGCTGGCGGCCCTGCAGGCCGGCGCCATACTCCTCGCGGGGCCGCTGGTCGGCGTGCGCGCCGGGCCGGCGGACTTCGCCCGCGGTCTCGCTCTCGTGGCGATCATCGGGTTCGCCCTTGCGTCGCTGTCGTTCGCGATCGCCTGGCGCATGCGATCGACGCAGGGCTTTCACGCCATCATGACCGTCTTCCTGATGCCGCTGTGGCTCCTGTCGGGCGCCTTCTTCCCCGCCGCTGGCGCGCCCGGATGGCTCGCGTGGCTCATGACGATCAACCCTCTTACCTACGGGGTCGCGGCGTTGCGCCACGCCCTGGGCAGCGCCGCCGGCGGCGGCCCGGGCTCAGGACTGCCGGCGCCGGCGCCGGCTGCGGCGCTGACCCTGGTCTTCGCGCTCGCGGCATTCGCCGCGGCGCTCCTGGTCGCGCGCCGCGCCGGCGGCGGCGCCGCCGCGTGACGCCGATGACGCTGCCGGCCTTCAACGCCGCCATGAACGTCCTGGCGGCCTGCTGCCTCATGGCCGGCTACGCCGCCATCCGCGGCGGGCGCGAGGCCCTGCACCGCGCCTGCATGCTGGCGGCCTGCAGCGCCTCGACGCTCTTTCTCGCCGGCTACCTGACGCACCATGCCCGGGTCGGGTCGGTCCCCTTCCGCGGCACCGGCGCCCTGCGTCTCGTCTACTTCGCCATCCTGATCACCCACACCACGCTGGCCGTTGTCATCCTGCCCCTGGTGGCCGTCACCCTGACGCGCGCCCTGCGCGGCCGCTTCGCGGCGCACGCCCGGCTCGCCCGCGTCACCCTGCCGATCTGGTTGTACGTCTCGGTCACCGGCGTCGTCGTCTACGTGCTGCTGTATCACTTCGGGGCGTAGCGGGACCGTGGCCGCGCCGCGCCAGCGCCCGCGCCGCTCCTCGCGCCCGCACCAGCGCTCCCGGCCGCGCCCTCGGCCGGTCCCGCACCCCCGCCCGCGCTCTCGGCCGCGCCGCCACCCGCGCCGCCGCCCGGTCGCGATCGTCCTGTTCGCGCGGGTGCCGCGCGCCGGGCGGGTCAAGACACGGCTGGTGCCGCCGCTCGACACCCGCCAGGCGCTCGGCCTGCATGTCGCGCTCGTCACCCACGCCGCGCTGGTGATTCGCCGGGCGGCGCGCCGCACCGGGGCCGCCGCGTTCATCGCCTGGAGCGCTCCCTGGAAGTCTCCGGCAACCGGTCCGCTCGCGCCGCTCACGGCGGCGGTTGCGGGATGCGCGCGCCGGCCGCAGACCGGGGGGGACCTCGGCCGCAGGATGCGCGTCGCCGTTCGCCGGCTGCTGGCGCGCGGGCATGCCGGGGTCGTCGTGGTCGGGAGCGACGCGCCCCTGGTCGGCGCCGGCCACATCGTCCGGGCGGTGCGGGCGCTCGGCGCCGGCGCCCCGGCCGTGATCGGACCCGCCGAGGACGGCGGCTACTACCTGATCGGCCTGTCCTCGGACCGGCCGGATCTCTTCACCGGCATTCCCTGGGGAAGCGGGCGGGTCCTGGGCGCGACGCTGGCGCGGCTGCGGCGCGCGCGCCTGGCGGTGGTCGTGCTGCCGCGCGCCCGCGATGTCGACCGGCCGGCCGATCTCGCCTGGCTGCGCGCCGCCCTCGCCGGCCGCCGGCGCCGCCGCGCGCCGGCGGTGGCGGCATTTCTCCGGACCCTCGGCGTCGGGAGCGATGCCTGGAGCGGTGCAACGAAACCCCTCACGAAAGTGCTTGACAGATTGCCGGTGTTGTCGTAACTTACACTCACCTCGACGCCCCGCCGCCCCGCGTCGCGCGAGGAGGTCGGCCGCCATGAAAGCCGGTCGTACCGCCGCATCGCCCGCGGCGGAGTCGGTTGTCCACCTCGCTTCCGAGACGTCGCTGGTCCCTGAGGAGATCCTGGCGACGCCTCGGGGTGGCTCGCGCGGCATGTTCCGCGACCTGGCGGCGCTGCTCCTCGATCGTCACCTGCGCCGGCTGGTGCGCATACGCCAGCCGGTCGATCTGCGCCTCGGACGGCTCCTCGCGCGCATGGACGGCGGCTCCGGCTATCTCGCACTCGGCTTCGCGCGGTTGGCCGACTACGCGACCGAGCGGCTGGGGTTGCCGGCGCGGCGGGTGCAAACGTTGCTCGCCCTCGTGCGTCGCCTGGCGGAATTGCCGCGGCTCGCCGCCGCATTCGAAGCCGGCGCCGTGTCCCTGAGCCAGGTGCGGTTGCTCCTGCGGGTCGCGACCGCCGCGAGCGAAGCGGTGTGGATCGCGCGGGCCGAAGCGACGACGGTCCGGCGGCTCGAGATCGAAGTGCGCGACGCCGTTTCCGAGGCGGGCGGGGCCGGCGACGGCCTTGCGGCCGGGGGCGACGAAGGGACCGGCGACGGCGGCGGGCCGGGCGCCGATTCCGGGACCGTTGACGACGACGCGGCCGCCGGCGAGTTCATCAGCTTCGACGCGCCGGCCGCGATCGGCGTCCGCTGGGAGCAGGCCCTCGAGTTGGCGCGCCGATCCGCCGGAGCGGGCGACCCCGCGTGGCGCAGCGTCGAGTTCATGATGGCCGACTATCTGTCGGGTGTTCCGGATCTCGCTGCGCTCCTGGCCCGGGTGTCCGATGTCCGGAGCGCCGGCGACGCGCCCGCGGGCGACGCATCCGCTCAGCCGAGCGTCAGCGGGCCGGCCTGTCCGGGTGAGGTGCTCGATGGCCCTGGTATCGAGCTCTTCGAAGAGGTGCTTGCCGGTCTGGCGGCCGATCCGGCGAACCGCGACCCGGCGATCCCCGTCGATCGTCCCGTCGTGGTTCTCCCCGATTCCGTCCGGGAGGAGCCAGCCGATTCGGCCGCCGATCTCGATGCGCGGTTGCGCGCGCTGGTCCGTCTGCGCCAGAACGTTTCGTGGAACCTCGGGCGGCTGCTGCGCCTGTTCGCCGATCGCCGGCTGCACCGCGAAATGGGGTTCATGTCGTTCTCGCGCTACTGTCGCGAGCGCCTGGGCTTCGGGGTCCGCCGCGCCTGGATCCTGATCGGTCTCGAGCGTCGCCTGACGCTGCTCCCCAGAACCGCGAGCGCTTATCGAACCGGCGCGCTTTCCTGGGTGAAGGCCGCTGCGATCGCCCGCGTGGCCAACGAGATCAGCGAACCGCGCTGGCTGCGGCTCGCCGAGGGCGTGACCGTGCGCCGACTGCTCGAAGAGGTGGCGCTGGCCGAGGCGGGCTCGGCATAATCAGGCCCGCGCGGGCTCGGCGACGATGGCCGAGTGCAATTGTCGACGCCCACCAGAGGCTCGACGGGGATCCGGCCAGCCGACATGTCCGTGACCGCGGCGGGTCCATCGAGCGAATCGCCGGCGGGGGCCGGGTCGGCAGCAGGCGTGGGGACGGCGGCAGGTGTCGGGTCGGCAGCCGACGTCAGGGAGGCGTCCATCGCCAGGCAAGCCCCCGAAGCCGGCCGGCGAACACGGATTCGCTTCTGGGCGCCGCACGAGGTGGCCTCGCTGTGGCACGAGGCACTGGCCATCTGCCGCCTGCGCGCCGGCCGGCCGCTCGATGACTGGGAATGCATTCAGTCAATCCTCGCGTCGTTTCTGGACACGTGGGGCGTGCGCGCCGACCCGGCCTGGCGCCGCCGCTACCGCATCTTCGAGCGCGACGGCTGGCGCTGCCGGGTTCCGGGCTGCACCGCGCGGCGCAACCTTCATGTCCACCACATCGATTTCCGTTCGCACGGGGGCACGGATGACGATGCCAATCTCGCGGTGCTGTGCGCCACGCATCACCTTCAGGGAATCCACCGCGGGCGGGTGCGCTGCCACGCGCTGCCCGACGGGCTGCTCGCCTGGGAGTTCGCCCCCGATCCGCCGCGCGGGCCGCTGGCAGCCTACGTCGAGGATGTTCTGTGGTCGGTGGCGCGGGCCGCCGTGACGCCGGAGGCCGAAACGAGCGCCGGCTGATCGCCTTGCGTGGCGCGCGGCCGCGCCTCGGCGCATGTGCGCCCGGGTGCCGGCATCCTCGGCGGCCAGGGTGGCGGGCCAGGCTCGGCGGCCAGGGTGGGTGGCCAGGGTGGATGGCTAGCCGACCTCGATCATCCCGAGACGGCCGGCCGTGCGCCGGCCCAGGTGCTCGAGGAGCGCTCCCCCGCCGCCGGCGCGCGTCGTCGCCGCCGCCGCGAACGCCGCGGTGCGCGCGTCCTCGAGGAGGTCGCGGTCGCGCAGGATGTCCCCGAGCCGCAGGTCGGCGAAGCCCGACTGCCGGGTGCCGAAGAACTGCCCGGGGCCGCGCAGCTCGAGGTCGCGGCGCGCCACTTCGAAGCCGTCGCCGGTCTCGCACATCACCTCGAGGCGCCGCCGCGCCTCCTCGGTGATCTCCGCCCCGGCGAGCAGGATGCACCAGGAGGCGTGCGCGCCGCGCCCGACGCGCCCGCGCAACTGGTGCAGCTGCGACAGGCCGAAGCGCTCCGCCTGCTCGATGACCATCACGGTGGCGTTGGGCACGTCGATGCCGACCTCGATGATCGTGGTCGCCACGAGGATCGGCAGCCGGCCGGCGACGAATTCGGCCATCACCGCGTCGCGCTCCGCGGACTTGAGGCGGCCGTGCAGCAGGCCGACGCCGACGCCCGGGAAGACGTCGCGCCGCAGGCGCTCCGCCATGGCGGCCGCCGCCTTGAGATCGAGCGCCTCGCTCTCGTCGATCAGCGGGTAGACGACGTACGCCTGGCGGCCGGCGGCCACCTCCCGGCGGACGAAATCCGCCACCTTGCCGCGCGCGGCCTCCTCGCGCAGGACCGTCCTGACCGGGCGGCGCCCGGGCGGCAGCTCGTCGATGACCGAGACGTCGAGGTCGCCGTACACGGTGAGGGCCAGCGATCGCGGGATCGGGGTGGCGGTCATGACCAGCACGTCGGGGCCCTCCCCCTTCGCCCGCAGCCGCGCCCGCTGCACGACGCCGAAGCGGTGCTGCTCGTCGATGACCGCGAGGCGCAGCGCCCGGAACCCCACCTCCTCCTCGGTGAGCGCATGCGTGCCGACGACCAGCGGCAGGTCGCCGCTCCGGAGGCCGCTCATGACCTGGCGGCGCGCAGCGCCGGCGACCGACGCGGTGAGCAGGCCGACGCGCACACCGCTCCCCTCGAGCGCCCTCAGAAATACGCGGTGGTGCTGCTCCGCCAGGATCTCGGTCGGCGCCATGAAGGCGGCCTGCAGCCCGTTCTCGGCCGCCAGGAGCATCGCCAGGAGGGCCACCACCGTCTTGCCGCAGCCGACATCTCCCTGGAGAAGGCGGTTCATCGGCCGCGGCGACATCATGTCGGTGGCGATCTCGGCCAGGGCGCGGCGCTGCGCTCCCGTGAGACGGTACGGGAGCACGGCGCGCAGGCGCGCGCGCATGCCGTCGTCGACCGCGAGACGGGGGCCGGGGCGGCCGCGCGCATCGCTCGCGGCGCGCTGCAGCGCGAACCCGAGCTGCAGGAAGAAGAACTCCTCGAAGATCAGGCGCCGGTGCGCCGGGGTCCGGAACCCCGCCAGCGCGGCCGGGTCGGCGTCGGGTGCCGGGAAATGGACCTCCGCGAACGCCCGGCGCCGCGCCGGGAAGCCGCGCGCCGCCGCGACGCCGGCCGGCAGCGGGTCGGCGAGGTCGGCCGGCAGCTCGCGCAGGAGATGGTGGACGACGCCGCGGATGGTGCGCGGCGACATCTCCGGCAGGCGCGGGTGGATCGGCACCACCCGGCCGGTGTGGATCGCCTCGGCGTCGCCGTCCGGGACCACCTCGATCTGCGGGCTCTGCAGCGCCAGGCCGTGACGCCCGTGGCGCGCCGGTGTCGCCTCGCCGTAGAGGATCACGTCCCGGCCGCGCGGCAGGAGCGTCTTCAAGTAGGGCTGGTTGAAGAACACCGCCCGGATCGCCCCCGACCCGTCCTCGATCACCGCCTCGAAGATGGTGAGTCCGCGCGTCCGGGTGCGGCGCAGGGCCGCCGTCGAGACCCGGCCGCGGATGGTGGCGCGCACGCCGGGCAGGAGCGCCGCGATCGGCAGGAAGGCGCTGCGGTCCTCGTAGCGGAACGGCACGTGAAAGAGGAGGTCCTCGACCGTCCGCAGCCCGGCCTCCTCGAGGGCCGCGGCGCGCCGCGGCCCGATCCCCTTGACGTAGCGCAGCGGGTCCTCGGGCCGGATCAGGGGCGCACCCTCAGAAGTCGATCTGGAACCCGACCTGGAACCGCCTGCCGAACTGCCGCAGGCCGTTGATCTGCAACGGCCCCTGCGGAACGCCCTCGGGGGAGATCCCGAGATCGGGCGGCACCGGTTCGTAGGTCAGCACCCGGAGATCGTCGCTGTTGAGCAGGTTGAACACCTCGAGGAACAGGCCGGCGGTGTTCCTGCCGATCACGAAGGTCTTGCGGGCGCGCGCCCCGATGACCAGGGTGGAGTCGTTGCGGTGGGTGTTGCGCTGTTCCGACAGGAACACCGGCGCGGTCGGCCCGGGCACGGAGTAGCCGTAGAGAGTGCGGAACTGCTGGTAGTCGACGTTGTCGAGCGCGAAGAAGCGCGACACGACCGAGTACGGCAGACCCGAGCCCCATGCGGCGGTCCATCCCATCTGCCAGTCGCGCGGCAGGAACAGGCTGGCGTTCAGCTTCACCACGTGACGCTGATCATAGTCCAGGTAGCCGAACTCCGATTCGATCGTCGAGGGGTCGTTCCCGAGACGCGACTGGTAGTCCTCGGCGTCGCCGACGGCGCGCGAGTAGGCGTACGACCCCTGCATCTCCCAGCGGCGCGACAGCCGCTTCACCAGCTCGATCTCGAGGCCGCGGTAGCGCGCCTGGTTGTAGTTGCCGACCCTGAGGACCTGGTTGAAGAAGAAGTTGTTGATGTAGAGGTCGGGGCGGCCGTCCGCCTGCCGGCCGATTGTCGCGCCCCCGGTCCCGAACGCCGCGGGCAGGCGGCCCAGGTCGTCGCGCGGCTCGCCGGTCGACGGGTCCAGGCGCAGCGTGTGGTTGACGTCGATGTCCTGGAGCTGCTCCCGGTAATCGCGCCGGATGAACATCACCGACAGCGCCATCTCGGGCGCCAGCTCGCGCTCGAACCCGACGGTGAACTCGTCGCTGTAGGGTGTCTGCAGCCCGCGGTCGACCTGGGTCGCGGAAGGCGGCGCCTTCGACACCACCTGGCCGATCTGCCGGTTGGGGACCCCCTGTCCGGCGACGCCGTCCGGGTCGAGGACGTAGTAGCGGTTGATGGTGTCCGGCCCCTCCTCGCCGACGATCGTGTTCAGGAAGAGCTTGTCGTAGTAGCGCCCCCAGGTGGCGTACACCTTGGTCCGGCCGTCGGAGAAGGGGTCCCAGGCGACCGACAGGCGCGGCGCCAGGTTGTTGTTGGTCAGCCTGAAGGCCTCCTGCTGCTGGGGGAGCACCCCCAGGCTCAGCAGGAGCGCCGCGCTGACCTCGTCCCCGGAGTTGATCCCGGGGAACAGGAGCGCCAGCCGCTCCGAGACGAACGACGCCTCGGTATGATGCCGCGTCATGCGGGCCAGGGCCGCCGTGCGCAGCGGGTCGACGATGAACTTCGTGGCGTTGTCGATGCCGATGATATTTCCTTCCGTAAGGAAGATCGGGTCGTTCTGGATGCCGCGGCTGAGGATCCCGTCGTTGTTGCCCGCCACGACGTCGTCCTGCGTCCGGCGCTCGTATCCGGCCAGGGCGTTCAGCCGATCGAACTGGACCCTCTCGGCGGCGGGGTCGAAGAAGGTGTAGCCGAACGAGTCGGTGGCCTCCCGGTCGAAGCGCAGCCCCAGACCGATGCTCAGGTTGGGGAACGGCTTGTAGGCGTCCTGGAGGTAAATCCCCCCGGTGAATGCCTCCGCCTCGTTCTCGACCTCGGTGTCCGACGGGATCAGGGTGCGGACGGTGCTCGGCCCCTCCCGCTGCGTCCTTATGAGGGGCGCGGTGATCGGGCGGCCCTCGGTGACCCGGTCGAAGTTCTCGCGCTCGACGATGAAGCCCATCTTGAGATCGTGGCTGCCGTAGAAGTCGGGGACGAAGAGGGTCAGGTCCTGGCGGAAGGTGAGGCGCCGGCGGCTGTCCTGGAAGTCCTGGTAGTAAGGACCGCTGGTGATACCGCGCCGCTGGTCGATGGCGTAGAAGCGGTCGGCCGCGATCGGCTGCGTGCGGCCGTACGGATAGGTGGTCTGCGGGCGCGGCGTGTCGTCCAGCTGCGAGTTGCCGTTGCGATCCTCGAGCCCGGAATCGAGACGCCCGTCGGCATCGACGTCCTCGAGCGGGTCGAGCACACCGTTGCCGTTCTGGTCCTCGGCGATGGTGTCGAGGTGGCCGTCGCAGTCGATGTCCTCGCGTCCGGCCCCCTCGCAGGCGAACGGCGGGGTCTGCCGGCGGTCGCCGTCGACGTCCTCGCGCAGCGGATCGAACTGGCCCTTCGGCAGGAGGAAGTCCTCGAAGACGTCGAAGACCCCGTCGCTGTCGTAGTCCTCGCCGGGGTCGTACTCGCTGACCTCGCTGAACTGGTTGCCGTTGCGATCGCCCCAGAGCAGGCCGTTGCCGTTGGTGTCGGGGTCGAGCGTCGGCGACCGCCCCGGCCTCTCGTCGAAGCTGCTCAACGCGGTCTCGAGCGAGGTGTTCGGGGAGAGCACCCCGACCCACCGGGCGGTGACGATCGGCCCCCCCTGGTCGACCGTGTAGCCGCTCTCCACGCGGGTGAAGCTGTTGACCCCCTGGTTGAGGTATTCCTGAGGATCGTAGTTGAGCGACAGCGCCAGGCGGTGGCTCGGGGCCGCCTGCCAGGTCAGCTTGGCGAAGTGGCGGGACTCGCGCTCCTCGGTGACGAACGCGGTGCTCAGCGCGTTCACCGGCTCCTGGACCTGGATGTACTCGCTGGCGAGGAAGAACCAGGCGCGGTCGCGCACGATGGGGCCGCTCAGCGACAGGAACGGCAGGATGTCGTTGAAGGTCAGGTCCCTGAGACCGGCCTCCCCGAGGCCGGCGTGCAGCCGCGGGTCGTCGGTGCCGGCCCCGTCGCCGTCGAGCGCGGACCCGCGCCAGAAGACCTTGAAGGTCCCCTCGAAATCGTTGCCGCCCGACTTGGTGATGATGTTCGCGAAGCCGCCCTGGGCGCGGCTGTACTCGGCGGTGGCGCCGGCGGTCTTCACCTCGATCTCCTGAATCGACTCGATGTTGAGCTGGGCGCCGATCTTCCCGGTGAGCGGATCGGTGGTCGAGACGCCGTCCACGAGGGTGATGACGTCGGTGTCGCGCGCGCCGTGGATGTTGGGATTGCCGTCGCCGTCGACGTCGCTCACACCCGGGGCGAGCGCCAGCAGGTCCTGGTAGTTGCGCCCGAGAATCGGCAGCGCGTCGATGAACTCCGAGGTGAACCGCGCCTGCGAGGTGACTTCCCCGAGGTTGACTATCGGCGCCGTGGCCCGCACCTCGACATGCTCGCGCAGCGCCTCGGACTCTTTCTGCAGAGTGAGGGCGACGTTGGTCACCTGACCGGCGGAGACCTCGACGTCGGTGAGGGTGACGGCGGCGAAGCCGGGGCAGGTCGCGCCGATCTTGTAGTCGCCCCCCGGGGGAAGGCTGCCGACCTGGAAGCGGCCGAGGGAATCGCTCCGGGCGCCGCGCCCCGTCACCCCCAGCGCGGCGCTGTCGACGGCGATGGTCACGCCCTCGATCGGCCGCCCGGCCGCGTCGGTGACCGCGCCGCGCACCGCTCCCGCCGTCTGGGCCGCCGATGCCGCGGGCAGCGCCATGAAGACGGCGGCCAGCAGAAGACAGCGAGGTCGCGGAACCCGCACGTCCATGTCCCCCTGGGTACCGGCCCATTGTACACAGGCCACCCCGGCCCCCTCCCGCGCCTGCCGGCGGCGGGGTGCGGAGCCGGCTCCGCGCCCGGCCGGCGGGCCGCGGGGGTCCCGGGGATGCTTGGAATGCCTTGACCGGTAAGGGGTTGTGTCATATATTTCCTCGTTCGAGGAGCCTCGAAAACCGCGTGCGCCGATCCCTGACCATCATCCTCACGGTTCTGCTGGCGAGCGCCGCTCACGCGGCGGCGGCGCCCGCCGAGGTGCGGCTGTCGGCGCTGCTGCAGGGCGCCGACGCGCGCCCGATTCCGGGTGCCGTCGCCGACGGTCCGGGCGCGGTGCTGGCCGCGGCGACGGGTCTCGACACCTTCCCGGTGCCCTGCGCCACGCCCCTCGTGACGGCGGCCGAGCAGGCCGCGCCGGGCTCGGCGCTGCGCCAGGCGTTGCTCCTGGTCGCCGTGCCCGCCGGCGCTCCCGCCGATCGCGTCCTGGCGACGCGGGACGGCCGCTTCCTCCTGCACATCGCCGCGCCGGCCCCGGGCCGCGCGGCGACCGCCGGGCCCGAGTACGTCGCCCGGGTCACCGAGGCGCTGGTGGCGTCGCGCGCCTATCTCACCGGCACGCTCGGCTACCCCGATCCGGCGCCGGGTCCGGAGCGGCTGGCGGTCTTCCTTGCCGGCCTCGGGCACGGCCTCGAGGGGTACAGCGCCCCCGGCCGCCCCGGGGTGCGCGGCGGCGCCCCGGCGATCGTCCTCGACACCGCCTTGCCCGCGGACCGCATCATGCCGGCGGTCCTGCACCAGATGGCCCACCTGGCGCTGCCGCCGGCGGCGCTGACGGGGATCGGCTGGGGCGAATCGGTGGCCGCGTTCCTGACCCTCAGCGGCACGGGCGACGTCGAGGCGCAGCGCGAGGCCCTGAGTGCCTGGCTCCAGGAGCCGGCGCGCGGGTTCGACGACGACGCGCTGCTGCGCATGCAGGGCGGCCTCCTCTGGCCGCTGTTCCTCGCCGAGCGCACCGGCGACCCCGACGTCGTGCGCCGGATCGCCGCCGAGATCGCCACCGGCGATCTCGATACGGCGGGCGCCACCGACCTGGTCCTCAAGCGCGGCTGGGACCTGGGCCGCGAGGCCGCCCTGCGCGAGATGGCGATCTGGAACCTGCACACCGGCGCGCGCGCCGATGGACGGCACTACGCCGGCGCCCCGGCGCTCCCCGAGGCGGCGCTTTTCGCCCTCGAGCCCGCGCTGCCCCTGTCCCTGGGCCCGGTCGAGCCCGTGGCGCCGGGTGGCAGCGTCGCTTTCCGCCTGCCCTCCGAGGGGGGGCGTGGTTCGCTCGCCGTCGCCATCGACGGCGAGGGTGGCCGGCCGGGCGCCGACCTCCTGGTCTTCTACGCCGGCGACGATCGCCCGGCGCTCGTCCCGGTCGACCTGGCGGCCGGCAGGGGGCGGGCCGCCCTGCCCTGGGGCGAAGCGCGCGAGGTCTGGATCGTCCTGCGCAACGATGCGGCGCCCGCCGGCGCCGCGGCCCGTTTCGACCTCGACCTGGCGCGCGATCCGGTGGCGCCCTTCGACCTCGCCTCGTTCACCGCCACGCCGCTGCCGCGCGCGGTCACGCTCGAGTGGGTCACCGCCTCGGAGAGCGGGCTCGTCGGCTGGAACATCTTGAGAGCCGAAACACCCGAGGGTCCGTTCGCGCGCCTCAACGGCGTGGCGCTGCCGGCCTGGGGGGACGGCGGCGCCGACACCGGCTACGTCTTCGTCGACGACGGCGCGCGCCCCGGCCGGCGCTACTACTACCTCATCGAGGGGCTCACCGCCGCCGGCCTGGTGGAGCGCTCGCACGTGGCGAGCGCCCGCATGCCCGGCCGCTGACCGCCCTCAACCTCCCTCCACCCTGCGCCCCTTCCCCTGTTCGAGGCTGATGTAGCGGTCGACGCCCGCGGCGGAGAAGACCTCGGTGCCACCGCGGCCCGGCCAGCGCACCGTGATCCGGTCGACCGCGGTCGCCGCGCCGATGCCGAAGTGCAGCCGCCCGTCAGCCTGCGACCCGTACGACGAGGCCGTGCGCCGGCAGCGCAGCGGGCGTCGCCCGCCCGCCTCGACCGTGACCCGGGCGCCGATGGCGTCGCGGTTCGGCGGCCGGCCGGCGAGCCGGATGCCGAGCCAGTGGCCGCGCGCCGGCCCGTCGTTGCGCAGCAGGAGCGCGGGCCGGTCGTTCTGCGACGCCAGGATGTCGAGGTCGCCGTCGTCGTCGTAGTCGAACGGCACGGCACCGCGGATCACGTAGCGCGCGCGCAGCGCCGGCGCCGCCGGCGGCAGGTCGAAGCGCCCGTCGCCGAGATTGCGGAACAGGAACGGCGGCTCCTCGAAGGTCACCGAGTCGCTGTACAGGTGGATGTTGTCGATGATGTGGCCGTTGCCGACGAACAGGTCGGAATGGCCGTCGTTGTCGGCGTCGAAGAAGAAGGCCCCGAACGCCAGGGTCAGGAGCGACGGCGGCCCGAGCCCCGAGGTGTAGGTGGCGTTGGAGAACGAGCCGTCCCCCTCGTTGCGGTACAGCTCGTTGGTCTCCTCGGAGAGGTTGGTCACGAAGATGTCGAGCCGGCCGTCGCCGTCGTAATCGGCGGCGTCGGTCCCCATCCCCGCCTGCGGAATGCCGTCCTCGGAGAGCGCCACGCCCGCGCTCTCGCCGATCTCCTCGAACGTGCCATCGCCGCGGTTGCGCCACAGGAAGTTGGGGGTGTCGTCGTTGGCGACATAGAGATCCTCGTCGCCGTCGGCGTCGAAATCGGCCGCCACGACGCCCAGCCCCTTGCCGGTGCGGTCGTCGATGCCGGCGGCCAGCGCCGCGTCCTCGAACCGGCCATCGCCGCGGTTGCGGAAGAAGTAGTCCGGCTGGCTGTCGAAGTTCTTCGGGTGGCAGACCGTCCTGTGGCCCGGACGGGTCTCGCCGCAGTAGAGGTTCGCCTCGATGTCGTAGGCGACGTAGGTGGTGACGTAGAGATCGAGGTCGCCGTCGGCGTCGGCGTCGAAGAACGCGGCGCTCGCCGCCCACAACCCGCCCGCGATGCCCGCCTCCGCCGCCGCCTCCTCGAAGGTGCCGTCGCCGCGGTTGCGGAAGTAGAGATTGCCGCGGTAGCCGCCGACGAAGAGATCGCGGTCGCCGTCGCCGTCGGCATCCCCCGCCACGCAGGCCATGCCGTAGTGCCCCTCCGCCCCGACACCGGCCCCCGCCGTGACGTCCTCGAAGCGGCCGCCGCGGTTGCGCAGGAGCGCGGCGCGCGGCGCGGCGCCCCGATAACCCGGCAGCCCGCCGCTCTGCACGAAGTAGATATCTTGAAGGCCGTCGCCGTCGGCGTCGAAGACGCAGACCCCCGAGCCGAGCGTCTCCATCATGTACTTCTCCCCGGTCGCGCCGTTGACGTGGCGGAAGACCACCCCCGCCGCGGCGGCGACGTCGCGCGCCTCGAGGAACGCCGGACCGGTGTCCGGTCCGGGCGCCGGGGCGCCCGGACCCGCCGGCGGCATCGGAGTGCCGGCGGGGCCGCCCGGCGTCGCGCCCATGATGGCCTTCGGATCGGGAGCGCCGGCCGGGGCCGGGTCGCGCGAGCAGGCGCCGAGGACGAGCGCCGCGAGGAGGGACGGCAGCACGCGCGCGAGCCGGCTCACCGCGGGAATCCCGACCCGGCCGGGGACAGCTCCATCGCCGAGACCGGCGCCCGCGCCTTGAGTTCCTCGAAGCGCGCCATCTCGGAGCGCCCCCCCGCGGCATCGCCCTGCGCCATGAGCACGGCGGCCAGGAAATAGTGCGGTTCGGGGAAGTCCGGGTTGATCTCGATCGCCCGCCGCAGCGCCGCCACCGCCTCATCGAGCCGGTTGGCGTGCGCTTCGAGACGCCCGATTTCCATGAGGGCGCGCTCGTTGCGCGCCTCGATGGCGAGGCTCTTCCGCAACGCCGTGCGCGCCTCGTCCATGCGCCCGAGCTCCATGAGCGCCGACCCCATGTAAAGGTGGGCCTGCGGGTCGTCCGGATCCTGGCGCGCGATGAACTCGAACTCGGCGAGTGCTGTGGCGTAGTCCTGGCGGTTGAAGGCCTCGACACCCCTGACCCGGTTGCCGCGCACCCTCTCGTCCACCCGACTCCTGGCCAGCGCCACGCGGTGCGCCGCGCGCACCCGTGCGGCCTCCTCCCCGCGCCCGAGCCGCGCCAGGACCGTCTGCAGCCGCGCCAGCGCTCCGAGGTGGTCGGCCTGGATCGCGATCGCCCGCTCGAGGGCCGCCGCGGCCCCCTCGAGGTCACCTTCGTCCTCGAGCGCCAGCCCGAGCACGTAGTGCGCCTCCGCCTGGTCGGGGGCGCGCTCGATCGCCGCCCGGGCGCCCGCCTCACCTTCCACGGCGTGTCCGGTCCTGACCAGGAGGAGCGCCTCCTTCACGCGCCCCGGCAGATGGTCCGGCTGCGCCTGCAAGAGTTCACGGGTCGCCGCGAGCGCCTCCGGGTAGCGGCCGGTGTCGGTGAGCACCGAGGCCAGGCCGTAGAGGGCGCCCGGCTGCCCTGGCCGCGCCGCCAGCGCGCGGCGATAGGTCTCCTCGGCCTTCCGCCAGCGGTCGGTGTGCGCGTAGACGAACCCGAGCGCCTCGAGCAGGCGCGGGTCGTCGGGGGCGGTGGCGAGCGCCGCGACCAGCAGCGGCTCGGCGCCGTCGAGATCGCCCTGCCGGGCGAGGCGGATGCCGGCCGCCGCCGGCGGCATCCCCGGAGGCGATCCGGGCGCGATCGTGCCGGCGCCCGGCGTTCCGGCGCCCGGCGTTCCGCCGTCGGCATCGGCGTCGCGCGGCGCCTGCCCCGACGGACAGCCCGCGAGAACGGCGGCGAGGGCGACGGCGAGCAGGGCGTTGGCGGCGGGGCGGGCGGGGCGCACGGTGGCGATTCTACAACCTCGCGCGCCGCGACGGCGCCGGCGCCGCGGCCGTCGTCCCCGGCCGGGCCGGTCCACCGTGGTAGACTCCGCGCCTCCGGAGGCAGGCGATGGAAGCGCTCAAGGACGAAAGCGCCCGGGTCATCCGCGCCCTGGCGGAGCGCCTCTACGCGGCGGCGCCCGACAAGGTCGTCGTCGAGTACCCGCCGCGGCCCGACATGGGCGATCTGGCATCGCCCATCGCCTTCGACCTGGCCCGCCGGCTGAAGCGCCCGCCGCGCGCCATCGCCCAGGAGCTCGCCGCCGCCTTCCCGCGTCTCGACTGGCTGGCGCGCGTCGAGGCCGGCGGGGCCG
>Ga0247727_10006026_pt1 | contig 24070 bp, 13 predicted proteins | sample WisWelCaveWW1625_FD_202498 | JGI IMG/M metagenome (GOLD analysis project Ga0247727, IMG submission 202498) | Biofilm microbial communities from Wishing Well Cave, Virginia, United States - WW16-25 | ecosystem: Environmental > Aquatic > Deep subsurface > Groundwater > Cave microbial mat | place... | reverse complement strand
AATGGGCAATTGGAGTTGGACGCTGCGCTTTATCTCGTCCTGCTCGATGCGCATAATTTCGGCTCCGAGGATGTGGGTGTGGGCATGCAGGAGCCTCCTGTCCTAGCGTATCATATACGCACGGATTATTGAGACAAAAAAGAGAACCCAGCCAATCCTCACTCCTGAGACGCGCACCCTTGTCAATTGGGCCCCTTGACATCCCCCAGGTCTCCCCCTTACAATTGACCTGACACGCTCGGGAGGGGAGCGATGACCCGTTTCCTGATTGCCGGCGCCCTACTGGCGGCGTCGCTTTGGGGCGCCGATCCCTATTGTCCGGCCTACCCCCGGCCCCAGCGGGATGCCCTGCGGAGCCGCCTGGAGCTGGAACGCTCCGCCCAGGCCTATTCATCCGGTCGCACGAAACTGGCCCCCCGGCCCATCGCCCAGTCCGCCAACATCATTGATCAGCACGTCTTCGCCAAGATGGCCCAGGACGGGGTGCAGCCGGCTCCAGCCACCACCGACTTCGAGTTTCTTCGTCGCGTCACCCTGGACCTGGCCGGCCGCATCCCCTCGCCCGAGGAGGTCGAGCAGTTCCTGGCCGACGAAACCCCCAACAAGCGGGGCCTCCGGATCGATGCCCTCATCAACTCCGGCGACTTCGTCGACACCTGGACCCAGTTTTTCGGCAACATGTTCCAGGTCGGGTCCAACTACTATAATCTCACCGGCATTCCCGGGCGCAACCTCTTTTATGGTTACCTGCGCGACTTCGTGCTGCGGGACCGCTCCTATAAAGATGTTGTTTCCGAGTTGATCACCGCTACCGGGGATTCCCACCGCTCCGGCCCGCCGAACTTCCTGGTGCGAGCTTTCCAGCAGGGCGACCCAACACAGGACACCTGGGACACCATGACAGACCGCATCACGACGAAGTTCCTTGGTGTGCAGACCCAGTGCGTGTCCTGCCACGCCGGCCGGGGTCACCTGGAGCAGATCAACCTGTATCTCACCAACCGCCGCCGGGAGGAGTTCTGGCGCCAGTCGGCCTTCATGTCGCGGATCTACTGGACCCAGTTGTCGGTGGACGCCTTCAGCCAGCAGCTTCATTTCCTGTTTACCGACCGGTCGACCGGCGGCTACCACGGCATCGTGAACGCCAACAACCCTGGCCCGCGGCCGCCCCGGCCCGGAGGTCCCTACGACCCGGTTTACATGTTCACCGGCGAGAGGCCGCGCAACGGGGAGTGGCGCAAGGAGCTGGCGCGGATCCTGACCTCCGACCGGCAGTTCGCGCGGGCCACGGTGAATTACCTGTGGGCGCGCTTCTTCACCATCGGCATCGTGGATCCGCCGGATGCCTGGGACCTGGCCCGGATCGACGCCAAGAACCCGCCGCCGGCTCCCTGGACCCTGCAGCCCAGCCACCCGGAGCTGCTGGAGGCTCTGGCCGATGAGTTCATTGGGTCGAACTACAACATTCGCCGGATCCTGCGCCTGCTGGCGGAGTCGAATGCCTATCAGCTCTCCAGTCGCTACGAGGGCGAGTGGCGCCCCGAGTACGCCCGCTATTTTGCCAAGCATTTCCCGCGGCGGCTGGCGGCCGAGGAAGTCTACGACGCCGTGGCCGCTGCCACCATGACCGAACAGCCCATGTTCGTGGAGGGGTTCCCTCACCAGCTGCTGTGGGCCCGCCAGCTCCCGGACACCACCGAGCCGCGAACCGGCGGCGGCATTGTCACCTTCCTGAACCAGTTCGGCCGGGGCGACTGGTGGACCCAAAACCGCAACGACGAGACCACCGTGCTCCAGGTCCTGTTCCTGATGAACGACAACTGGATCGTGAACCGCACCTGGGGACTGGGCGCCAACGCCGCGGGCCGCCTCGGCATCACCCGCACCGGCTACCTCATGCAGTCCAACAGGAGCGACGACGACGCCGTCCGCCACCTCTACCTGGCCACCCTGGGCCGCTATCCCTCCGACGAGGAGCTGTCCACGGTCAACCGCCGCAAGAGCCCCAACCGCGAGCAGTGGCTCTCGGACCTCCAATGGGTCTTGCTCAACAAGCTGGATTTTATCTTCAACCAATGAAAAACTGCTACAGCTGCGCCATGATCACCCGTCGCGAGATGCTGGCCGGCGCCGCCTCCTGGGCGGCCTTCTCGACGCTGGCCAGCCGCGGCGACGCCCAGACCGAGAGCTCCCCGGTCCGCGTCCGCGGCACCGCCCGCGCCTGCATCTTCGTCAACCTCAACGGCGCCCCCAGCCACCTGGACACCTTCGACCCCAAGGACGCCGCCTGGAATCCGGAGGATATCGACCTGCGCCAGTACCCCGGCGGGATCGTCCTGTCCTACACGCTGTTTCCGGAGCTCTCTAAGTACGTGCAGGACCTTTTGATCCTGCGGTCGGTTTCCAGCTGGGAGGCGGCCCACGATCGCGGGCAGTTCTACATGCAAACGGCTCACCCCTCCAACCCCGCTTTCGTCGCCGAAACCCCGCACATCGGGGCGGTGGTGGCGCTGGAGAGGGGCAACCAGGGTCCCCTGCCTCCCTTCCTGGCCCCCAACGGCGGGGCCGGACAGGGCGCCACCTTCCTGGGCGGGCGCATGGAGCCGCTGAGCGCCCAGGCCAACGCCGGGGGCCTCACCACCATCACGCACAACTTTTACGGCCCCCAGAGCCAGGCCCGGTTCGAGCAAAAATACCAGTTCCTCGCGGACCTGGACGGCCCCTTGCGTCAAGGATCCATTGATCAGGAGCTGCGCAACCACGCCACCTTCTACGATTCGGCCAGGCAGCTGATGTACGACCAGTCCATCGCGTCGGTGTTCCAGTTTTCGAACGACGACAACCTCCGTTACGGCAACACCGCCTTCGGCCGGGGCGCCATCGTGGCCCGCAACGCCGTTCGGGCCAAGAACGGCACGGTGTTTATCAACCTGGTGAACGGCGGCTGGGACACCCATCAGCAGATGTTCGACCGCCAGTACTCGCCCAACATGTACACCCTGAGCGCGAACCTCGACCGGGCGCTCGGCAACCTCATCGAGGACCTGAAGGCTTCCGGCGACCTGGACCAGACCCTGATCGTCGTCATGGGTGAGTTCGGCCGCACCCCGGGCCAGCTCAACGCCCGCGGCGGCCGCGACCACCACCGCGACGCCATGAGCGTCGTCATGCTGGGCGGCGGCGTCCGGGGCGGCCGCGTCATCGGCGCCACCGACAACAACGGCGAGAAAGTCATCGAGCCGGGCTGGAGCGGCCGGCGTCCCATCGTGATGGAAGACCTCGCCGCTACCATGTACTCCGCCCTGGGCATCAACTGGACTAAGCGCATCACCGACACACCCACCCGGCGGCTGTTCGAGTATGTGCCGTACGCCTCGGAGGGACGCTACACGGCTGTGGATGAGGTGTTTGGGTGAGGCGGCGGTGAGAAAGAAAGTCAAAAGGCAAAAGTCAAAAGGCAAAAGGCAAAAGTAGATGCCTGTTCGCGCTAGCTGCGCGCTTGTCCACGCAGGGCCGCCTCGCCACCCCAGGTCCGTGGCAGTAGTTCGTACCTCGAAAAGGGGGCTTTTCCACTTTCGCCTTTTGACTTTTGCCTTTTGCCTTTTGCCTTGTCTTTCCTCCCTCCAAGCGCAGGGTCCGGCCCGCTCCGTCCACGTCATCGCCGGCAAGGCCCGCCTGGTCTCCGGCGAGCAGATCCCGGTGAGCGCCATCGCGCGCGACCAGAACGGAGCCGCCCGGCCGGGCGACAGCTTCACGTGGCGCTCCACCAACGCCAACATGCTGGCGGTGGACTCCGGCGGCCGGGTCACCGCCGGGCGTCAGCTCGGCATCGCTGATATCGTCGCGACCACCGCCGGCATCTCGGGATCTATCCGGTTCCAGGTGTTGCCGCAGCGCATCGACGTCTACCCGCCCCAGGCGGAGGTGCAGGTGGGCGGCCGCCTCCAGTTCAGCGCCATGGCGCGCGACCTCAACGGCGAGGCGCTTCCCAACATCAACTTCGCCTGGCAGGTCACGGGCGCCAACGGAGGCGGCACCCAGGCCGCGGCCGTGGCGGCCAACGGCGTGGTGACGGCCAGGGCCTCCGGTATCATCACCGTTCGGGCTATCATCAATTACACCGGCTACGTTGGGGAGTACCTGCCGGCGTTCCTCGGCTTCGCGCGGCTTGAAATCAAGCCCAAGAACGACTTCCGACTCACCCGGCTGCTCTCCAGCGGCGAGGTGCGGCATTCCTTCGGGCTGCGCCCGGCCAACGCCCGCGGCATCGTCGCCAACGACAACGGACAGGTGGCGCTGGTGGGCTTGCTCGACGGCCTGGCCACCGCGTTGCTGCTCTATGACAACGGCCGCTACGACCTGCTGGCGGCGGGCGGCGCCCAGGGACCGTTGGCGTCGACCATCCTGACGGACTTCTCGCAGCCGGCCCTCAACAACCGCGGCCAGGTGCTGAGTGTGGCCGCCGTGCAGGGGCTCGGCTCCGCCCTGTTGCTGGCCTCTCGCGAGGGCCCCACCTGGCTGGCGGTGCAGGGCGAGCCCGCCGGCGGCGTGGAGGCCCTCACCGGCTTTCAGGTCGCCCCCAGGTCGCTCAACGACAACGGCGACGTGGTCTTTTTCTCGAACTTTCGCCTGCCGGGCACTGGCCAGAACCGCAATGGGCTGTTTCGGATCCCGGCTGGAGGCCAGCCCCAGCGCGTAGTGACCCTGGGAGATGCCCTGCCAGGAATGCCCAACCCGACCGGCACCGATCCCAACTGGGCTCTGGACCGCGACGGCGTGGTCTACTTCACGGTGTTCAGCGGCGCCAACCGCGGCATCTACCGCCAGGAACGCTTCTTGCCGCCCAGCCGAATCGCGGGCACCGGCGACGCCCTGGGCGGCTCCACCATCCGCGCCATCGGGGCGGTGTCGGTCTCGGCCGCCGGAGAGGTGGCCTTCTTCTATACTCTCAACGACAACACCAACGGCTTGGCCCGCATCTCGGGGGGCCAGACCCAGAACATTCGGGTCAACTCTTACGGCGGCGGCGGCGCCTTGTGGATCCACGGAACCAGCGGCGTCCTGTTCTGGGCCGATACCGGGCGCGGCTGGGGGTTCCATCGTTGGAATGGCGCCGAGATCACGCCGGTAATGCTCAACGGCCGCCTGGCCGCTAACAACGAGCCGCTGCGCCAGGTCTACTCCGGTTGCATGAACGCCAAGGGCGAGGTCTTCGCCGCCATCGGCACGGCTGAAACCGACTGGCTGGTGGTCCGTGGCGGCAGTCCCGGCTCGGTGCTGTTCGGCCTCGGCGCCCGTGTAGATGTTACGTCGAACATACAACTGATCAGCGGCAGCCTGTTGCGCGGCTACGGCTCGGGCGCCCCTTACCTGCTGCTGGGAACTCCCCTCAGCATTTTTCAGTTCGACGGCCGGGGATTGGTTCCCCGCGTGGTGGTCGGCGATACCATTCCGGGCGGTTATCTGCGCAACGTCAACCGCCGCTTCGAGACCTATTCCGGCGACCTCTACTTCGATGCCGCCGGCTTCTCGATGAAGAGGCTGACGCCGGACCGCCTGGAGGACGTCGTCATCGGCAACTTCCGCGACGACAGCGCCAACGTGGGCCGGGGGCTGTACCTGTTCGTCAACAGCCGCGGCGACATTCTATGGGACGCCGGCACCGACCAGAATCACTCCCGCCTCTACCTCACCGAGAACGGCCAGCACCGCTCGATCGCCACCAATGCCGGCCGGGTTGGCGCCCCGCCGCAGATCGGCCGCTGGCAGACCCCCGGGCCGGCCGGCGGCATCGTGACAGGCTGGGGCGTGACGGCCCTGAACGACGCCGGCCGGGTCATGGCGGCGCTTGCGACCCGTGACGGCCCGGTCGGGAACGGTTTGTACCTGTGGGCCAACGGCCGCTGGCAGACCACCATCACGTTTCCCCCGCTGCCGGCCTACGCCACCTTGGGCGGACGGGAGATCACCGGCTTCGGCAACCTCCAGGCCGTCAACGACAGGTTCTACGCCCTGTTCAACCTGCGGCAGGGCGGCAACTTCCTGGCCGAGTACCGCGACGGCGAATGGGTTAAACTGATAGGTGGCCCCAACGACGGCGCCCCCAACGGCGCCACCATGAACAACGTCAACACTTACGACGTCAACCGCCGGGGCGAGATCCTCATGATCGCCAACCCCGCCGTTATCCTGCGCCGCCCGGACGGCGAGCTGCGCATGGTTCACAGCCTCGCTGACCCGACCGAGAGTGGAGACTTCCTCCGCAACTTCCAGGACGTCGAGCTCCGCGAAGACGGCCGCATCTACTTCACCGGACTGGACTACAACGACCGCACCCTTCTTTACGTCGCCGAGCCGCTGCGCACCACGCTGCCCTCGCGCAGCAGGCAGCCGGGGCGATGAAGAGGCGGTTTCGAATGACCCGGCCGCTCGCCGTCTTCTGTCTCCTGTCTTCTGTCGGCTGTCTCCTTTCCCAGGAGCCAAGCGATCCGGTGTGGCTCATCGAGGTCACTACCTCGCAAAACTATCTGCTGAGTGGCCGCACCCTGCGCCTGGAGGCCCGCGCCACGACTCTCTCGGGCTCGCCGGCGCCGAACTTCTCCCCCGAGTGGCGGTCGAGTGACGCCCGCATCGCGCAGGTGGACGCGAGCGGAATGGTTCGGGGCCTGCTCCCGGGCGAAGCCCAGATTGAGGCCCTCGCCGATGGTATTGCTGGGGGCATCACGCTGCGGGTCGACCCGCTTCGCATCGAGGTGCGGCCTGCCTTTGTGGAACTGGAGGTTGGGCAGCGGGTCGAGCTCACTGCGCGGGCTCTCAACGCCGACGGCGCTCCCCTAACGGACGCTCGCTTCCTCTGGTCCTCCGGCCTTCCGGGTGTCGCCGCGGTGGACGGATCCGGCGCCGTAACCGGCGCCGCCGAGGGCTCCGCCAACATTACCGTGTTTCTCGAAACCTCCTCCTCCAGCCCCGGCTGGAGCTCCCAGGTCCCGGTTCGTGTCCGGCCCCGTCAGCCGTTCCGGATCACACCCCTGACCTCCGGCGACCGGGAAATCCGCCCCGTGACTATCCGGCGAATTGAATACCTGGCGGCGGCTGGGGACCGGATCGCCATGACGGCGATCCTTTCCACCGGCGGCCAGGCTCTCCTGCTCGGTGAGGGAAGTGAGTTGCGGGCCCTGGCGATGACCGGTCAGTACCTGGACCTGATCGGCCAGATCGTGGACGAGTTGATCGAAGGGGTTTCGCTCAACTCCCGGGGCGACCTGCTGGCGCGCGTCCGGACCCTCAACGGGCCTCAGCGCCTTCTGGTGTTTCGACCGCCCCAGTATCTGCCGGAGATCGTGCCCGGCAGCGAGGCTTTTGGCGGCATCTGGGTGCACCGCGGCTACATGGGCGAGCGCGGCGAGATCCTCTTCCGCGGCTGGGACAACCGCGGCGAAAACCTCATGTTCCGCCGCCAGGACGGCCGGTTGGAACGTATCGCCACGTTGGGGGATCAACTGCCCGGCTTCGGCGCGGTCAACTGGTTCGGCGAAGCCAGCATCGCCTCGGGCCGGATCGTGTTTCACGCCCAGGGTTCCGGCAGAACGGGAACCTTTGAGTGGGACGGGCGGCAAATTCGCAAGGTCGTCGCGGTGAGCGATACGGTGTCGGGCCGCACCGTGCGCTGGATTCATGGTTTTGCCCCCATCGCGTCCTCCGGGGAGGTCTACCTCGCCGCCGGCTTCGACGACGGCAACCAGATCCTGCGCTGGTCCGGAGGCGCCTTGTCCACCGTGGTTCAGACCGGGATCCCGCTCGCCAACGGCGCTACATTACATTGGATCGATAACTTTCGCGACCTCCGCGGTGGGGCGTTGCTGCTCAGCGGCGGCTCCGACCGCGGCAACGGCCTTTTCAAGCTCGAAAACGGAGCCCTCGATCTCCTGGCCCGGTACGGCGGCTCGGTCCAGAACGAGGAATGGTCCTGGTTCGATCAGGCCTACTTCAACACTCAAGGCGGGGTCACGGTGCTCGGGCCCCAAGCCAATACCATCTCGCGGGTGGCGCGCCTGGGCGCCGGCCCTTCGGTCACCCTGGTCGAGGCCGGGCGAACCCTCGACCAACCCGCCCCGGCTTTCCCGCCGCTGTGGAGCTTCCGGGGCACGTCGGCGGGTCCGGTCGGGGTGACCATCGGCCAAGCGTTGGTCCGGGTCAGTCGCGATTCCATCCAGCCCTTCCTGCTGCCCGGCGACGTGCTGCCCGGTGGGCCTTCCCTGCGCGCGATCCGCATTCACGCCCTGAGCCGCAACGGCGATATTGCATTTCACGCCGAGACCACCCAGGGTCAGGGCCTGCTGCTGTGGCGCGACGGCCGCATCGTCCAACTCTTCGCCCAGTGGTCCGGGGAGGCCAAAGGCCCGGGAGGCGCCAACATCCACTGGTTCAACTGGCCCATCGCGGTCAACAACAACGGCCAGGTTGTCACCTGGACCCAGTACGAAGGCGGCTCGGGCCTGCTCCTTTTCTCCGAAGGGTCGCGGACGCCCCAGACCGTCTACCTGAACGGCGCCGCAGCTCCCGGCGGCGGAACCTTCTTTGGCCCCAGCCAGGTGGCCATCGACGACCGCGGCCGTGTCGCCTTCCTCGCCAACCCTGGCGGTCCGTGGGCCCTCTTTCTTTGGGACAACGGCCAGATCCGCAAGCTGCGGCAGATCGGCGACCCCGGTCCGGGCGGTCTGCCAGCTTCGGCCTTCGAAGGGCCCCTGCTGGCCACCGGCAACAAGTTCTACTCCTATCTTCGGTTTGGGGGGTATCAGGCCTTCGAGATCGCGGAGTACGACGCCGACGGCGCCCGGCCTCGCGTCACCACCGACCTTTGCGGTGGTAACTTCTCGGTAGCCTCAAATGGCGACATAGCCTACGCTTCCTGCTCCCGCAGCGGCATCGTGGTCCGCAAGCTCGACGGCCGGGAGGCCTTGGCGGCATCCACCAACCAGCGAACCTCCGGGGGCGAGTGGCTGCTACTTTTCCTCGGCTGGCACCTCACCGATCAGGGCGAGCTGGTCTTCGGAGCTCTCACTCCGACTGGTTTCCGCGACCGCCTGGGTTTGTATCTGGCCCAGTAACACAGGTTGGCGTGGTTGAAGGCGTCGAACATCCCCTGTTGGTAATACCCTCTCCTCACGGCAGGAACCCGAAATTAGTCTCGCCAGGGCTTGTCTTTGCTCCCATCCCAGGGTAGACTTGGTGCAGTCAAGCTGCTCGGAAAGGGGTGCCCCATGAGACAGATAGTGCTTTTGTTTTTGGCGGCGGTTCTTCTCCCGTCGACCGCATGGCCACAGGGCGGCAACAGTACGGTTCGTGGATCGGTTCGGGACCAGGCGCAAGCGGTGATTCCGGCGGCCACGGTTACCTTGACCAACACCAACACCAACGTCGCCAGAACCAGCCAAAGCAACGAGGCCGGGATTTTTGTTTTCCCCGGCGTCATTCCAGGGTCTTACCGCCTGGTGGGGGACTTTGCAGGCATGCAGAGGTTCGAGGGCGCGTTGACGGTGCAGACCGGAGACGACGCCACGATCGATATCGTCCTGCGCGTGGCGACGGCAGCGACCACCGTGGAGGTGCGTGACGTGACGCCCCTGCTGAGCTCCGATAGTCCAGCGCTGACCCGGACGCTGGAGCGGCAGCGGATTGAGCAAATGCCCCTGCTCGGGCGGGGCTATCAGAACCTGCTGGCGACGGTCCCGGGCCTGGTCTATTCCAACCACGGCCATCAAACAGGCGGCCGGCCGCTGGCTTATGGCCTGCAGGTGGGCTCGACCCAGTTGACGATGGACGGCAACCCCCTGACCGAAGAGCACGACGGCTGGGACATGGCGCGGCTGCCGGATCTGGATGCCATCCAGGAGCTGCACGTCGAGGTGAACAACTCCACAGCGAAGTACGCGCGGCCGACTACGATCGTGATGTCGAGCCGGAGCGGCGCCAACGGTTTTCACGGGGCGTTGTTTTACAACAACCGCAACAGCGGGTACGGCGTGGCCCGGCAGCGCCAGGACAATTACCAGAAGCCGCCCTACGTGAACCGGAACGAGTACGGCCTGTCGGCCGGGGGGCCGCTCTCGATCCCCAAGCTATACAACGGCAAAAACCGGACGTTCTGGTTTTTTTCCTGGGAAGGGACGCGGTCCATGATCGACTCGACCACGCAGTTGGCGGTGCCGACAACGGCGATGCTGAACGGAGATTTCCGCGAGCTGCGCGACGTCCAGGGGCGGCAATATGTCCTCTACGATCCGTTCACCACCAATCCAACCACCTGGCAGAGGCAGCCGCTGGCCTGGCGAGGGATCCCCAACACGATCGACCCGGCCAGGATCAGCCCGGTGGCGAAGTTCCTGTTCGGCCTCACCAAAGCGCCGACGCACCCACAGGTCAACCCGCTGGTGGACAACAACTTCATCGGCGTCTCCCGACGGCCGCTGGAGCAAGAGACCCACAGCATTCGCATCGACCACCGGATCTCGGAGCGGGACCTGATCTACGGCCGGTTCGGGTACAACACCCACTTTGAATCGCTCGGCAGCGACCACGCCAGATGGGAACCGATATTCGACGACAAGCCGATCGGCCGCTACACTCGCTGGTGGCCGAATCATCAGATCTCGACCACCTGGATGCACACTTTCTCCCCGACGACGACCAACGAGATGGTAGCCACCGGGACCCGTGACTACAAGATCGGCGGCTCGGGATACAACGCCGGTTATCCGGTGGACTATGCAGCCGTGATGGGCCTGCCCAACCCGTTCGGGGCGAGGAATTGGCCTGCCATCACCAACGTTGGTCCGGGCAACTACGGGGCCGGTTTGCAGTCCTCTCCCTTCTTCCAGGTCGTCAACTACCTAACGTTCCAGGATAACGTCACGAAGGTGATGGGCAAACACGAGCTGCACTTCGGCTACCAGTACCGTCTCGACGACCTCCCCAAAGCCAACCCATCGACGGCGGGATCCTTCGATGCGGCGACGCAGGCGACGTCGCTGTACGATACTGCCTCCACCCCGGCCAACCCCATCTCCCGGCCATTCACCGGATTCGGGATTGCGAATCTGTACCTGGGCATCCTGAACTACAACACCACCTTCCGGCGGCCTACGGCGTTCATGCGGAGACACGAACACGCCCTTTACCTCCAGGACAACTGGAAGGTGGCGCCGCGGCTGACGCTGAACCTGGGACTGCGCTATGAGGTCCGTACCCCGCTACGCGACCGGAACGGCCTGATGCTGAGCTTCGACTTCGACAAGCGGGCGTACGTTTTGGGCGCGGACCTGAGCCACTTCATCGAGCGGCAGGCCATGCTGCCGTCCATCGTGGCCGCCTTCCAGAGTTTCGGCGGCAAGGTCATCGGCTACCAGGAAGCGGGACTGCCCAAGGATATGACCTACATCAACTGGAAGCAGTTCGGTCCCCGGGCCGGGTTTGCGTATCGTGCGCTGGACGGGCGGAAGGCGTTTGTGCTGCGGGGCGGCTACCGGATCTCCTATTATCCGGAGACGACTGGAACTCTTTACAACGCTCTCAGCAATCCGCAGATCGAGTCGGGGAACTTCCAATACAGCGTGACCAGCACCCCGCTGTCGCCGGACGGACTGCCGAACTACGGGCTGCGCAGCGTCCCGCAGTACATCGCGGGCGTGAATACGCCGAATTCCATCATCAGCACCACCGACACGCGGCTGATCACCCGCGGCAATTTCTCGGCGAACCGCATAGATCCCAACCTGGTCGACCCCATGGTGCACGACTGGAACCTGACGCTGGAAAAGGAAGTCATGCCGAACACCGTCGTGCGCGTGGCCTATTTGGGCAACCACACGGTAAATCAAAGTCAGCTCGTGAACAACAACAGCTCCACGCCCGACTACATCTGGTATGTCACCGAGAGGCGGCCTCTGCCGACGGGTGAATTCGCCAGCGTGGCGAGGCGGCCGTACGATCAGCAGGTCTACGGCAACATCGATACGGTCCGCAACGGCGGGTTTTCCTGGTACAACGGCCTGCAATTGGGCATCGAGCGGCGCTTCAGCGGGGGGTTCGGCTATCAGATTTTCTACGACATGGCCAACGCGCTGGAGACCACCGGCGCGCTCCAGGGCGTGAACCAGTTCTTGCCGGGAGCGGTACCCACGGATCTCGATGCGCGCACCCGGTTTTTGCAGTACCGGCGCGAGGGCGATCCTCCTTTTAGCGGCACGGCCGTGGGGGCTCCCAAGCACCGGGTCCGATGGAACTTCATCGCCGATCTGCCGTTCGGTCGCGGCAAGAAATTGGGCGGCAACGCCAGCGGCTTGCTGAACAAGGTCATCGGCGGCTGGCAGATCGCTGGCGGTGGCTTCCTGGTGAGCAGGTACTGGAGCCTGCCGACCAACGTCTACCCGACGACTGGAAATCCCATCGAGATCTATGGCTACAAGTACCCGATCGAGGACTGTACCGGCGGGATCTGTTATCCAGGCTATTTGTGGTGGAACGGTTACATTCCCTCCAACCGGATCAACAGCCACGACGCCACCGGGAAACCGAACGGGATCATGGGCGTGCCGGCCAACTACAAGCCGGCCGCGCAGCCGCTGATTCCGTGGGGTTCGACGGCGTTGCCGGCCAACGCTCCGGTGGGAACCAGCTTGCAGCAGTTCTGGGACACGAACAATGTCTGGGTTCCGTTGAGCAATGGGACGGTGCAGCGGACCACCTTCAACGACGGCCTGCACCCCTGGCGAAACCAGTACTTCCCGGGCCCCTTGCAGTGGTTCCAGGACGTATCGCTGTTCAAGTTCGTGAGCCTCACCGAGCGGGTAACGCTGCGGTTCAACGTGGACTTTTTCAACGTGTTCAACCACCCCAACAACCCCACCGCGGTGGCGGGAAACGGCGTCCTCGACACCCGGAACTCGGGCGGCCCGGCGCGGTTGACGCAATTGGCTTTGCGGCTGACGTGGTAGGAAATAAGTCTCACGTCAAGGGGCAAGCGCACAAGCTCCGCTAGTGTCCTGAGTCAGAGGTTCGTTGAATAAGTCGAAGGCGCGCCGGCAGCCGTCATCCCGAGCGAAAGCGAGGGATCTGCTGTTCCCGACCGTGCAAGCACAGCAGATTCCTCGCTGCGCTCGGAATGACAAATTTTGGGTTGCTGGAAACTTCTGACTCAGGACACTAGAGCTAGAGAGGGCGAAGTGCACAGGGTCTCGCGCTCCGATTTAGGTAGCGCTTCCATCCAAGTCTGCACCAGACCGGTGACCAGTGCAAGGTCGGCGTGCTACGCAGATGGCTTTTATCCAGCCGCCAGCTTTTCCAGCCGCTGCAGCGTGTCCGGATATTTGCGAACAAAAAGAACCAGGGCGGCGGCTTGTGGATTCGGCTTGGCGCGCCCCTGTTCCCCCGTGGCGCCATCGGTGAAGCTCAACTCCAGGCGATACTCCCCAAGGTGCCGAACTTGTTTGACTCTCGGAAACATGCCTTGCCTTTCAATCGCAACCTGCGCCTCGTTCCCGGCGTAGATGGCGTGGAAATGCGGGGGATTATGCTCGTCGAAATACCTACGAATCACGATGCCAAAGAACCGGTTGACTTCTGGCATTCGCCTCCATCCTACCACGCCGTTAGGGATGCCGAACCAGCAGTTGCATTCCTGACTTTCGGGTGTATACTGTCGCCAGGGTATCTCAGTAGGGGAGGTGAGGGTATGCTCGACCGCATCGTAGGTTTGGCTGTACTGCTGGTTTCACTTAGCGCCGGGTTGCGGGCCCAGGAGCTGCGGGGCAGCGTCCAGGGCCTGGTCACGGATGCCACCGGCAGTGTCATCGTAAAGGCCCAGGTCACGCTGCGCAACGTCCACACCGGCGTCCAGGTGAGCCGGGAAACCGGCGCCACCGGGTCCTATCTGTTTGACCTGGTCCCGCCCGGCTCCTATCTGCTCAGCGTCGAGATGACCGGCTTCCGCACCTTCGTGCAACAGAACATCCTGGTGCAGACCCGCTCCGACCTCACGGTCAACGCCCGCCTGGAGCTCGGTCAGGTGACCGAGACGGTGAACGTGGTGGAGTCCCCGGTCACGGTCCAGTTCAACAAGACCACCATGGAGACGACGCTCGATACCAAGATGTCGAACTCGCTGCCCATCATCCACCGCAACCCGTTCCTGCTGCTGCAGCTCGATCCCCAGGTGACCTTCACCTCCACCTCGCAGGAGCAGAGTCCGTTCCATCACTGGGCGGGCTCCCGCCTGGACGTGGGCGGCGGCACCCAGCTCAAGAACGACATCCTGGTCGACGGCACCCCCAACACCTGGGGGCCCAAGACCAACTACGTCCCGCCCATGGACGCGGTCAGCGAACTCAACGTTCAGCAGAACGCCACCGACGCCGAGTTCGGTCACTCCGCCGGCGGCATCGTCTCGGTGCAGATGAAGTCGGGTTCCAACGAGTGGCACGGCACCGCCTACTACTTTGGCCGCAACCCCAAGCTGAACGCCCGGCCGGACTCCACCAACCCCAATCCTTCGCTGATCCGGCACAACGTCTGGGGCGTCACCTCCGGCAACCCCATCGTTAAGAACAAGATCTTCAACTACGTCTCTTGGGAAGGCCAGAACCTTCGCGAGCCGGTCAATCAGAACCGCACGCTCCCCACGGCGCTGGAGCGCACCGGCGATTTCTCCCGTACCCTTTCCTTCAACAACAATCAGACCGCCGTCAAGCCCATTTATGACCCCTGGAGCACCCAGGCGATGGGCTCCACCGTCACCCGCACTCTGTTCCCCGGCAACATCATTCCCCGCACCCGCATGGACCCCACCTCCCTCCGCTTCCTTCAGGACATCTGGGGGCCCAACAACCTTGGCGACGACCCCACCGGCGTCAACAACTTCCGCCTCACCTTCCCGCGCGTATATGAGTACTACAATTTCACCGATCGGGTGGATTGGAACATCTCCGACCAGTGGCGCATCTTCGGCCGCGTCTCCCGCTTCCATACCGATGTCCGCTCGCCCAATCCCTCGGGGACGCCGGCCGGCTCCACCGGCGGGTCGGAACGCAACTCCCTGACGGTCTCGGGCGACGCCGTGTGGAGCCTGAACCCGACCACGGTCCTGAACTTCCGCGGCTCCTACGGCAAACCCGTCGACCGCTTCATCGACCCGGTGGCCGAGATCAAATCCATGGCCGAATTCTTCCCGCAGAATCCGACCTTCTTCGACAGTTATGCCAAGGCGCTCCCGGTGCTCTACTACCCGGGTATTAACCTGGGCGGGAACTTCGGGCGCGGCGGCTACTGGTACTCGGCGCCTGATTTCTGGAACGCGCAGGGCAAGCTGTCGAAGCAACAGGGGGCGCATTATTTGAAGATGGGCGGCGAGTTGCGGGTCTATCGCGGCAACTCCTCGCTGCCATCGCCCTTGCTGTTCACCTTCCCGGCGGCCAACACCGCCAACACCTTCATCAACGCCAACACCCGCCTGAGCGGGCACGAATGGGCCACCTTTCTGCTGGGGGCCATTGGAAACGACTCCCGCGCCCGCAACGTGCCCGCCCTGCTGGCGCACAACCGTTTCTGGGGATTCTATTTCCAGGACGATTTCAAAGTCAGCCAAAACCTGACTCTGAACCTGGGGCTGCGTTGGGAGTACGACGGCCCCATCACCGACCCGCAGCAGCGGCTCTCACGCTTCCTCGATTTCACCAATCCCATTCCTGAATTCCAGGGCGCCAGCGCCCCGCGTCTCCCCGCCGAGGTCGCAGCCATCCGCCGTCAAGCTCCGGTCTACAATGGCGCCTGGATTCACACCGATGATGCGCATCCCGGCGCCTACAGCTCACCGCGGAGCGCTTTCCTGCCTCGCTTCGGGGTCGCCTGGCGCCTCACCGACCGAATGTCGTTGCGCTTCGGTTACGCCCGTTACTCCATCCCTTCCTCGGTCGACATCGAGGGAGGCATCAACCTCAACGACGTGGTTCCGTATCCGGGTTACGGGCAGGACTCCTTCCCGCTGCCGCTGCTGGAGGGAGTGCCGCAGGCGCGCTTCTCCGATCCTTTCCCGAAGGGAGCCAACCCGCTGGTGCCGCCGGCCGAAAGGACCTTGGGTCGCTACACCGAGCTGGGCTCCACGGCCCAGTCCATCGTCTGGAATCAGAATCTGCGCGACGCTTACAACGACCGCTTCAACGCCAGCATCCAGCGCCAGATCTGGAACCAGATCGTGGTGGACGTGACGTATTTCCTCAGCTTGGGCTTCAATCACCGTTACCTGCGCGAGCTCAACGATATCGATCCTCGCTACGGCTATGAGTTCAAGAACGCCGTCACCCAGCGCGTGAACAACCCCTTCTACCAGATTCTGACGCCCGAGAAGTTTCCCGGCGGGCTGCGAAACCAGCAGCAGGTGGCCGCCAACGCTCTGCTCCGCACCTATCCCCATTACAACCGCGTGACGCAGTGGTTCGCCGAAGGCATCCACCGGCGTTACCAGGCCCTGCAAATCAAGGCCCAGCGGCCCTTTGTCACCGGATTCAACTTCCTGCTGGGCTACAACTACCACCGCATGGGCAACGACGAGTTCTTCGACGGCGTCGACACCTTTCTCGACAACCTCACCTTCCAGGACTCCAACACCGCCCGCCACAAGTTCAACGTCGGCGGCATTTACGAGCTGCCTTTCGGAAAAGGCCGCCGTTACGCCTCCACCATGAACCCCGTGCTCAACCACGTGCTGGGGGGCTGGGCCATCAGCGGTATCTGGCAGCAAATCAGCGGCGAGTACCTCCGGATGGGGGCGGCCATCGTCTCCGGCAATCCCAAGATCGATAACCTCAGCCGCGATCGTTGGTTCGACACCTCCAAAGTCGTCCGCCAGCCGGACTTCACGCGGCGAGGGAATCCTTTGCAGTGGCCTGGCTTCACCGGTCCCGGCATCCGCAGCCTCGACTTGACGCTGGGCAAAGAGTTCCAGCTCACCGAGCGCATCGCATTCGAGTTGAGGATGGAGTCGTACAACCTGCCGAACACCTTCATCGGGGCCAATCCCAACCTGAATCCGGACAGCTCCCTGTTTGGCCGTGTCACAGCGCAGCGGAACACCTACTACGGCCGGCAGTTACAGTACACCGGGCGGATCCGCTGGTAGTTACCGCAGGTAGGGAGTTGCGGTCGCCGTTGGCCGACAAGAGGACAGATCATGCAGATGAATCCGTATCTGAGCTTTAACGGACAGTGCGAGGCAGCGTTCAAGTTCTATGGGCAGTGTCTCGGCGGCCAACTCGGGGCGATCTTCCGTTACGCCGGGACACCCCTGGCAGATCAGGTCCCGGCCGACTGGCAGGACAAGGTGATGCACGGCAGTCTGACGGTCGGCGAGCAGGTGTTGATGGGTGCCGACGTAGCGCCGGACCGCTACGAGGAACCAAAAGGCTTTTCGCTCTCGCTCCAGATCAAGAGCACGACTGAGGCCGAGCGTACTTTTCACGAGCTGGGGAAGGACGGTCGGGTTGCGGTGCCGCTCGAGGAGACGTTCTGGGCCACGCGTTTTGGCATGCTTGTCGATCGGTTCGGGATACCGTGGCTGATCAACTGCGAAGGATCCGATCAGCCTCCGGAAGGGTAAGGCCGCTATCACTACAGCCGCTACCTGACTCTGCCTCTCCCTGATATTTCCTTTGGGTTTCCCTCACCATGGCCGATCCCCATTTGAGATGACCGTCACCACCCCTACTCCTTCTTCAGCACTTTGTCCGGCACCGTCTGGGCGGCGCCCCGCTTTTCCTGCTGCTCCAGGTGGGCAATGAGGTCGTTGCGCAGGTCGGCGGCAATCCAGGCCGGAGAACTGGCCATCAACGTCTTGATGGCAAACTCCACGAAGCCCTCGGAGCGTTTCACCTTCCAGGGGCCGGTTTCCTTTTTCTCCTTGAGGCGGTACACGGCGTCGGGTGGGGGAGCGAACTTGAACAAATCGACCAGCCAGCGTTTGGGCAGACCGGCGGCCCGCCCGAAGGCGACGGCGGTCTCGATGTAAGGCGCCGCCACCACCAGGTAGCCGTCCTGGAGGGCCGGCCGGATCTCCCACCGCAGGCGGAAGACCAGGTCCGCGGCGTAGAGCAGGATGAGGGTTCGGGGCGAGGGTTGGGGGATGTGCTTATCGCCTTTGCGGAGCTCGAAGAACAGGCCGGAGGCGTCTACACTCGAGACCCCGCCCTCCTCGCCGCCGTGGAGCAAATGACGCACCAGGCGCTTGCCGACCAGCGGGAGATCCGGGCCCCGGCATCCTTCCAGCGCCACCAGGCGTCCCGGATTGGGGCCCTCAGCCGCCAAGTTGAACCTCTGGCGATTGGAGGTAGCGGGCCAGCCATTCCAGCATGGCGTCGATGTTGTAATCGGCCCAGGCTCGCCGCTCGCCTTGCTTGAACAGCTGGCGAACGGCGCGGTGCTGCTCGTAGATGGATTGTTCCGCGTCCACGGTCACCATCTGGAAGATGGCCGCCAGGGCCTTGTACTCCTGGTTCACCCGGCCGATGAACTTCCGGTAGCTCTCGTGGGCATCCTCGATGCCGGTGACGTCCTGGCCGGAAACGTAAAACCCAGGCGTCTTGGACAGGCGCTGGTCGGACTTTTCCGCGGAAATGTGGAAGTAGAACACCAGGTCAGGCCAGAACAGGGGCTCGTAGGCGTTCAGCACCCAGTGCAGCGGAACGCCGCGCGCGCCGTCCCGGGCCATGCCGGTGAACAGGTATCCGTCGGCAATCACCATCTTGCCTTCCCACAGCGCCGGCAGGATCTTCATCTCCAGCTGGTAGCGGAAATCGGAGGCGTACAGCAGGCAGTACTCCTCCGGGCTCAGCGAGTGGGCGCCTTTACGGGCCTTGATCAGCGGCTTCACCAGCGGCGAGGAGTTCCACTTTGCCGACACCACTTGGTGGCCCATGGTTTGCAGCCACTTCTTGAAGAGCCGGCGCTGGGTGGTCTTGCCGGAGCCCTCCGGCCCCTCCAGCGCGATCAGAAAACCGCGCTTGGCTTCCCGGTCGCGCAGCAACTCGCGAAGTCGTTCTTCGCTGATTGTCTCCATCCGTCCGGTAAGTTCAGGCCGAGCCGGCCGCCACCTTCAGAGTGGCGCCGCAGCGGCAAGAACTGAGGTATTCGAGCAGCAGGATCATTTTGTGTTCGACCTCGCCCGGGATGGCGGGCTCCGCTACACGCCAGCCAGCGAGCGACCCGACCAGGCAGCATTCATAATGCATGATGTCGGAGGCCATCTGCCCTCGGGAGGCGGGCGGCTGCTCTTCGCAGGCGGCCTCCAGCAGGCAGGCCCCCAGATAGCCTGCGATGTAGCGCAACTCCGCGATCGATAGTCCTTGTAGAAACCGGCGCGCCAGCCGCCTGCGCTCCAACAGCGCCACGGTAGACAAGGCCTTGACTAGGGACGCGCGTTCGCTCGCCATCGGCACATGCAACTCCTGCGGCTCCATCTCAATCGGTGTTCTTATTATGGCCGAAGTGGAGTCCGGAGGCAAGACGTTCGTAACAAATCTGTCAGAAGGCGGGGGGATCCGGGAGGCACCACCGTGCCGTGGTGGCCTCCGGCACCCCGGCGCGGTTGGAAGCCTCTCACGGCTTCTTTTCGCCGATCCCGAACAGGTGCCGCTGGGTGCGCACGAAGATCATTTCTTCCGAGATGGCCGGCGTCGCCATGACGACCTCCCCCATCGGGTTGGTCGCCAGCAGTTGGTATTTCGGGCCGGCCTGGACGACGAAGATCTCCCCGTCCTGGCTGCTGAAGTAGAGCTTGCCGCCGGCCGCCACCGGGGAGGCCATGTAGGCGCCCCCTTTGCCGCCGATGCGCTCGTGATATACCCGCTGGCCGGTCTTCGGCTGGTAGCACGCCAGGATCCCATTGTTGGAGACGGTGTAGAGCAGATCGCGGTAGAGGAGCGGCGTGGTCAGGTACCACTGGCCGCCCCGGCGAATACTCCAGGCGACGTGCTCGCTCGACGGCTGGCCCGGCGGAGGCGTGATGTCACCGGAGGCCCCCGGGCGAATGGCGTAGAACGGCTGCACGGGCGGGAACCCGTCGGTGATGAAGACCAGCTCCGGCCCGACCACCGGAGTGGCCACGGTGTATTCCGACTTGCCGGAGAGCTTCCATAGCTCCCGGCCGGTGAGCGGCTCGTAGCCCCGGATGTGCCGGGCATTGGTTACCAGCTCGGCCCAGGGCTTCCCCTGCTGCAGACCCTGGTGGATGGCCGGGGTGCTCCACGAAGGCAGCTCCTCGCGCGGGGTGCGCCACACCTGCCTGCCGCTCCGCAAGTCGTAGGCGGCGATAAAGGAGTCTTTCTGGATGTCGGCCTGAACCACGACCAGGTCCTGGTACAGGATCGGTGAGCTGCCCACGCCCCACTCGAAATCCGGATCGTGGTACCAGCCGGCGCTCAGGGTCCCCAGATCCTGCTTCCACAGCAGCTTGCCATCGAAATCGTAAGTGTAGAGGCCCTCGGAGCCAAAGTGGGCGACGACGCGCTTTCCGTCGGTGGCCGGCGTGGCGTTGGCCTGGCTGGCGGTGGGGTGCCGTTTCGATTTCGGCGGCCCGGTGTGGGCGGTTCTTTCCCACAGGATCTTGCCGGTTCGTTTGTCCAGGCAATACAGACGCCAGCTATGCGCCGAGACATCCTTGGCCGGCTCGAAGGAGTCCTCCAAGCCCGGCCGAAACTCGGATTTCGGATCACTGGAGACGGCGGTGGTGACGAAGACCCGCCCGCCCCACACGATGGGGCTGGAATGCCCCAGGCCCGCAATGGCGGTCTTCCACCGGATGTTCACGGACCGGGTGGCGTCCCAGCGCCAGGGCGGATTCTGCCCGTCGGCGACGCCCGAGGCGTTGGGTCCGCGAAACGACGGCCAGTTCTGGGCCCCGGCCACGCTCGCCAGTCCCAGCCAGACAGCGGCGAGGCGTGTCATCTCGGCGCCTTCCGGAAATCGAACTCGCCCCCCATCTGCTGGAGGCGGAACCCGACGACCCTCTCCCCCTCCAGGCGGAAAGTGACGGTGGCTTTTCCGAACCCGGACACCTGGAAGATGGTCTTGCTGGTTGGCTCCCACGACACCGGGTCGTCGAAGATGTTGCCTCCGGCGAGCTTCCCGTCCTTGACGGCAAAGGTGAATTCCATGCCGTCCTGGCTCTGGTAGGAGCCGGCGTACTGGGCGAGCGTCGCGGAATCGACGCGGACCTGGGCCTGGGCGAGCACCTTGGCGCCGGTCTTCTGGAGCCGCTCCGCGATGGCGGTGTGGCCGCCCTTGGTAGCCGCGGCCAGGGCCGCCGAGAGCGCTTCCGCCTTCAGTCCCGGCTGGTTGAGAAGAAGCTCGACCATCTCGGTTTGGCCGCGCATGGCAGCAAACTCCAGAGCCATTTCCGCTCCCTCGGCGCCCTTTTCGAGCAGCATCCGGATGATCTCGGCGGATCCCTGAAACGCCGCCGAACCCAAGGGCGTCATGCCGAAGGAAGCTTCCTTGACATTCACGTCGGCGCCATGGGCCAGCAGCACCCGCACGACCTCGGTGTGCCCCTTCCAGGCCGCCCACCACAGCGCCGTGGTGTCGTACCGGAACCTGGTGTTGACGCCGACGCCCTTGCCCAGCAGGGCCTTCACGGCGGCCACATCGCCCTTCCGGGCCGCCGCCCAGAGCTGGTCGCCCAACTCGTCGGCCGAGACGGCCATCGACGCCAGCAGCGCCAGCAACGGCAAGATACCTTTGGCGCTCATGACATGCCTATCCTTTCTTCATGCTTTGGCAATCCCGGCATTGGCGATGTGCACGCAGTTCCAGGTTACCAGGAAGCGATCCTGCTCGGCTATGGCAATGCGGGCGGCGCCGGTTGCGGCCAGAGGCAGCCGGGCAGAAACCGGACTCCAATCTGCCGACTCAGGAGGTGGTATGCGTGTATACTGTCCCTCGTCCGGGAACCCAAGACAGAAATCCCGGCTCAAGGCACGGATATCCGCTCTAGCGTGTGGGTATAGACATGAAAAAGATACTGTTGCTCGCTGGGCTCGCGCCGGGACTGTCATCGATTGGTTGGGGTCAATCGGGCGTTCCCTATTACACGATCACGACGGTGGCGGGGGTTTACCCCATCGGGGACGGTGGACCGGCTGCTTCGGCGTTGCTTTTTGAGCCCACCGGCGTGGCGATCGATACTGCCGGCAACCTCTACATCGCGGACACCAGGAACCACCGCATCCGCAAGGTGACAGCGGCGGGTGTGATCAGCACCCTGGTTGGTGGGGTGATTGGGGACGGCGGGGATGGCCGCCCGGCGAGCGCCGCGCTCCTTAATGCCCCGCGGGGCGTGGCGCTGGATAGCGCCGGGACCCTTTACATTGCCGCCACCAGCAACCATCGGGTTCGCAGGGTCACCGCCGACGGGGTGATCCGCGGTATAGCCGGGAATGGGACTGCCGCCTTTGGCGGGGATGGGGGTCCCTCGACCTTGGCGCGCCTCAACACCCCGACCAGCGTGGCGATCGATAGCGCCGGCAACCTCTACATCGCAGACACCGGGAACCACCGCATCCGCAAGGTGACGCCCGACGGTCAAATCAGCACCGTGGTGGGAACTGGGAACGCAGGTTTCAATGGAGAAGGCGCGCCGGGACCATCCACGCAATTGAATTCTCCGACGGACGTGGCCGTAGACAGCGCGGGAAACTTGTTCATCGCGGATGCGAACAACCACCGGGTCCGCAAGCTCACGCTGGGGGGCAACGTGAGCACTGTAGCGGGCACCGGGACGGCCGGCTTTAGCGGAGACGGTGGCCCGGCCAGCTTGGCCCAACTGAACACCCCGCAGGGTCTGGTGTTCGACCGTGCGGGAAACCTATACGTCAGCGGCAATTTTCGAATCCGGAAGATCACCCCTTCCGGCGTCATCAGCACCTTGGCCGGGACTGGTAGCGCAGGCTTTAGTGGAGACGGGGGGCCGGCGACGACAGCGGCCCTAGACACGCCGCGCGGGATGGCGTTCGATGCCGCGGGGAACTTATATTTCGCGGACCAGCTTAACCAGCGAATTCGCAAAGTGGACCCGGCGGGTGTGATTACAACGGTGGCTGGAGCCAGCCATGACCAGGGGGACGGCGGACCCGCGACGTCGGCAGTGTTGTTCAGTCCCTCGAGCGTGGCGCTCGACACCAACGGGAACCTGTATGTGGCGGATGAGGATAATCACAAGGTTCGCAAAATCACGGCCGCCGGTTTACTCAGCACCGCGGCTGGGACCGGGCTAAAGGGCTACAACGGAGACGGCCGGGCAGCGACTTCCGCGCAACTGAACACACCCGGCGGCGTGGCCGTCGACGGCGCCGGGAACCTCTACATCGCGGACAGTCTGAACCTGAGGATCCGGAAGGTAACTGGTGGCGCCATCACCACCGTGGCGGGCAATGGGACGCGGGGAGCAACCGGGGATGGCGGCATCGCCACAGTGGCACAGGTCAGCAGCCCTCGCGGCCTGGCGGTGGATGGCTCGGGAAACCTCTACATCGCCGACACCTCGAACAGCCTGATCCGCAAGGTCAGCGCCGCTGTGATGAGCAGGGTGGCCGGCGATGGGACCAACGGCTACAGCGGGGACGGGGGCCCGGCTGCCAATGCCAAGCTCTTTAACCCGTTCGGAGTGGGGGTGGACAGCGCTGGGAACCTGTACATCTCGGATACCGCCAACAACCGAGTGCGCAAGATCACCCCTTCCGGCACCATTAGCACGGTTGCCGGGACCGGGAACCGCTCCTACAGCGGCGACAGCGGGCCGGCGACCGCGGCGGGACTCCGGCCTGTCGGAACGGCCCTGGATGTGGCCGGGAACCTGTATATCGTGGGCCCCGACTCCCGCCGTGTCCGCGTGGTGACACCGGCCGGGGTCATCTACACCATCGCCGGCACCGGCCGGCTCGGCTTCAGCGGGGACGGAGGGCTTTCCATCCTGGCGGATCTTTATGATCCATACGGCGTGGCCGTGGACAGTGCCGGCAACGTCTACTTCTCG
>Ga0247727_10006025_pt1 | contig 24070 bp, 19 predicted proteins | sample WisWelCaveWW1625_FD_202498 | JGI IMG/M metagenome (GOLD analysis project Ga0247727, IMG submission 202498) | Biofilm microbial communities from Wishing Well Cave, Virginia, United States - WW16-25 | ecosystem: Environmental > Aquatic > Deep subsurface > Groundwater > Cave microbial mat | place... | reverse complement strand
GATCGTAGCCGACGCTCACGTCAAAAATCGTTTCAGTTTTGGCGAGCGGATCATTTTGCTCCAACACGTTCGCGGCGACGAGCATTTCAATGAGCATGTGTCCGGCGACGTATTCGCGCAGCGATTGTTCCAGCCGCAGCTCCTGCGACCATTCGACATTGTAACCAACGTTGGTCATGTCGATGCACGGCCGCGCGATTTTGAGCTGATCGAGAATTTGCACGGTTTTCAGCTCGAGGATGCGGCTGCCGCCGAGCCACGAGAGCACGAGATTTTGCGCCATTTGCGTCTGCGGCCCGGCCGCCGGGCCAACAGGAGTTGCGGCTTTCATGCCGCAAAATTCGACCGCAGTGTCCGGTCCGCCGTTGCTGCGATAAAATTTCTGTTTTGGAAGATCGAAGATCTTTTGTTCCTTCGCAAATTCCTGAAACATGCGGCGCACGAGATGCTCAAAAGGGAAGGGAATAAGCTCGGCCATAGGCTGTCACTCAAGTGGTTTGGGTGGAATCGCCATTTTGTTCTTGCGTTCGAAGTTCTTGCAAGATCTTGGTGGCTTCTGCCTTCAGAGCGGGCAAATCGTTTTGCGCCGTTAGCCAAACCTGTTCAAGGTCAACCCCAAAGTAGCGGTGAATAAGCGTGTCACGCATGCGTGCCATTTGCCGCCAAGGAAGGTGGGAATATTTATCTCGCAGCACATTCGACAGTAATTTGGCGGCCTCTCCAATAATCGTAATTTGCCGGATAACACCATCCTGAACCAGCTTATTTTTGTCGAAGCCATCTCGATCAAGACCTTGTATATATGTTTCGACGGCAGAAATTGCGTCCAAGATGTTTTGCAGATAAAGCCGATCATCGTGCTTCATAAATAACCTTTAGTTCGCGTTTGACTTGATCACGAATGTAAGGGCTGATCGCGGATTCAGTAAACAAATCAACTCGCTTGCCAATTGCCGTTTCGATTTGAATGGCTAAATCAGCCGTGCCGAGCAGGCTTTTTTGTTTGGAGAAACGCACTAGCAAATCAATATCACTTTGATCGGTGGCTTCGCCGCGTGCGACAGAGCCAAAGATACCGAGCATTGCCACATCATTCCGGCGGCAGATCTCGATCATTTTATTGGCCTCAAAAGGCAGGATAGTTGCACTCATGGTTATTCTTTTGTAAGATTATCTGTTTTGTTTACTTGTGTAAGATAAGATTTTAATTGCAGAAATGCAACTGCGAGATCAATTGGCCGCGCTCGCGCCGGAGATAATCATCGATTTCCTTTTGCCGGCATTGGATTTAATCATCCATTGTGCTATCTTATAAAATGGCAGCAAACGCCAAATCACCTCGTTCATATTGATCATCATGCGTCAAGGAGCAGGTTCATGAAATTGCTTTTTTCTTATCTCAAACAATATTGGAAGCTGATCGCATTGGCTTTGACGCTGGCGGCGATCAACCAGATTTTTTCTCTGCTCGATCCGTTGATTTTTCGGCACGTCATCGACGAGTATGCGACCAAATTCGAAAAATATACGCGCGCCGAGTTTTTTAGAGGCGTCACATTGTTGTTGGCGGCTGCCGTGGGCGTGGCCTTTGTCTCGCGGGTGGCGAAAAATTTTCAGGATTATTTCATCAACGTGATTACGCAAAGGCTGGGCGCGCAGCTTTATTCGGACGGCCTGCGGCATTCGCTCGAGCTGCCGTATCAAGTCTTCGAAGATCAGCGCAGTGGCGAAACGCTCGGCAAGCTGCAAAAGGTGAGAACCGACGTCGAACGGCTGGTGTCGGCGTCCATCAACATTCTATTCTTCTCTTTGGTCGGCCTCATCTTTGTGATGGTCTACGCGTTCAGCGTGCACTGGCTCATCGCGCCGGTGTATTTTCTCACGGTGCCGCTGCTGGGAATTCTCAGTTGGGTGCTCAGCAAGAAAATCAAAACGATTCAGAAAGTGATCGTCGCGGAAACCACGGCGCTGGCCGGCGCCACCACCGAATCGTTGCGCAACATCGAGTTGGTGAAGAGTCTCGGACTCGCGCAGCAGGAAATCGGGCGTTTGAATACGACGACGGAAAAAATTTTGCAACTGGAACTCAAGAAAGTGCGCTATCTGCGCAGCCTGAGTTTTGTGCAGGGCACGGCCGTGAATTTTTTGCGGACGAGCATTCTCTTTCTGATGCTGTATTTGATTTTCGCGCAAGAGATCACGGTCGGCCAATTCTTCTCGCTATTCATTTATTCGTTTTTCATTTTCGGCCCGTTGCAGGAGTTGGGCAACGTCATCAATATTTATCGCGAGGCTGAGATCTCGCTGAAAAACTTTTCCGACATTTTGAACACGCCGAAAGAGCCGAAGCCGCTCGCGCCGATTTCACTCAACGGCATCACCACGCTGGCGTTTGACAGCGTCAGCTTCAAGCATCAATCGGCGTCGACTCACGCGCTGGAAAAAATTTCATTCCAAACTCGATTGGGAGAAACCATCGCGTTTGTCGGACCTTCGGGTTCGGGAAAAACCACGTTGGTCAAATTGCTGGTCGGCCTTTACACGCCGCAACTCGGCAGCATTCTGTACAACGGCCAATCGAGCGCCGCGGTCGATCTCGACCAACTGCGCGAACGCATCGGTTTTGTGACGCAGGATACGCAGCTTTTTTCCGGCACGATCCGCGAGAATCTGCTGTTCGTCAATCCCCGCGCTTCGGATGCAGAATGTTTGGAAGTGTTGGAAAAAGCCGCGTGCCAAAGCCTGTTAGCGCGCGCCGACAAAGGATTAGACACGGTAATCGGCGAGGGCGGCGTGAAAGTCTCCGGCGGTGAAAAGCAGCGCCTCTCGATTGCCAGAGCATTATTGCGGCGGCCGAACCTTCTGGTGTTTGACGAGGCCACTTCCTCGCTCGATTCGTTGACTGAAGAAGAAATCAGCGCCACCATTCGTGAGATTTCACAACAAAAAAATCTCATCACCATTTTGATCGCGCACCGGCTTTCGACCGTGCTGCACGCGGATAAAATTTTCGTGTTGGAGCGCGGGCAGATCGTCGAGTCCGGCCAGCACGAAGTTCTGTTGGATTTGAAAGGTCTCTATTACGCCATGTGGCGGCAACAGATTGGCGAGCGCAAAAACGGCGAGCTGAAGCTCGGCATAGCGCAGAGGGCATAGCGCATGGCGCAAAGGCTTGTAAACGCTATGCGCTATGCGCCATGCCCTCTGCGCTCTCACTCATAATGCAGCGCCTCCGCCGGTTGCACTTTCGTCGCAAGAAAGCTGGGATACAAACCGCAAAGTGTCGCGATCGCATAGATGATGAACAGCGAAGCCGCCAGGCCCATCAGAAAAACTTTGGTGCTGATGAATCCGATCAAATCGAGCAGCGGAAATTGGATGACGATGAGCGTTCCCAGCGCGAGGCCGAAAGAAGTGAGCATGAGCAGCTCGCCCAAAATCTGCGTGTGAATTTTTCCGGCGGTGGCGCCTTTGGCGCGGCGCAGGCCGATCTCGCGGGTGCGTTGCGTCACGTTCTGCCAGAGCACACCCATCAAACCGAGGCCGACCATGAGCATCAAAAACGCGGCGACGACGCCGAATCCGATCAGGATGGCGAGATAGAGTTTAAGATGCGACTCGCGCATCGCCGCCAGCGGCTGGACTTCAAACGACCAGTCGCGGGCAATGGCTTGCAGCTTGGTCACTAATTTTTCCTCGAATACCACGGTCGTGCCGGGGCGAACTTTGATCAAAAGATTACGCGGCGGTCGCTGGGTCGCATCGTTCAAATTCCGTCGTTCGAACAAATAATTTTGCAGTTGCGAGTATTCGCCATTTTTGCGGAAATCCGTGACCACGCCGATGACGCGGCAATCACCGTCCGACGCCCACGGCTTGAAACTCTTGCCAATCGGATCTTCCGCGCCAAAAAGTTCCTGGCTGAGACGTTGATTGATCACGACCGGCTTCCAATTCATCGCGTCATCTTCTTTTGCAAACCATCTGCCGCTGGCCAATTGCAGATCGAGCACGTTTTTGAAGTCGTCGGTGACTTCGTTGACATCCATCTCAACCCGCCTGCCCTCGTACAAATTGACCGAGTGTCGGCTGGAAAAAACGAATGGCGGCGTCAACGCCGCGGCCGTCGCTTCGATCTCCTCAAAATCTTTTAGCGCAAGAAACAATTGTTGTGTCGTGGCCGCTTGCTCCGGCGACCAATAATCATCGCTGCTCTGTTTCGCGTCGAGCTCGACGTTCCAGACATTTTCGCAGGAAAATCCCAGCGGGTGATTATAATTATCCGCATAAAAAACGCCGAGCGTGACGACGGCAAAGAGCACGAGAAACGAAAAAAAGATTTCGAGAATGATCAGGAAGTTGGTGCGCTTCCGATTCCAGACGAGCTTGAAAAGATGCTTGAGCATAAGTGGTCTCATCTCTAATGATTATATGAGCAAAAAATTGCGCCAACGGATGAAAAGCGGCCAACTGATTCAATGCTTTTCTTGTTTGACTTTCCGCGGATTGAATCCCGCCGTAGCGAGACGCGGATTTAGCATTTTATCGGCGGGTTTCTTCAATCCGCGGGTAAAATTTGACACGTCATCCGTTGGTCGCTTTTTATCCGTTGGAAAATAGTTTTTAAACTTGTTTAGTTCCGGCTCCGGGTTGTGAAAGCCACAATAAATATTCTTATTTTGATCTTAAAGCTTCAACCGGATGCATTTTCGACATTTTCCACGCCGGATAAACGCCGGAAAATATTCCGAAGAACAGCGCGATTGCCAGCCCGTATAGAAAGAGACGATAGTTCAGGTGAAAAACGGCATATTGAATCAATCCGCTCTGCGTGAGCATTTGCAGCACGAGATACGCGAGCACGAAGCCGATGACGCCGCCGACCAGCGTTTGCAGGACATTCTCGACGACGAATTGCACGACCAGTTTCCACGATGAGGCGCCAAAGGCCTTGCGCACGCCGATCTCCGAGGCGCGCTCCATGATCCGGCTGAGATTGAGGTTCACAAGGTTGATGGTCGGCAGCAGCATGAAGAGAATCATGAACAGCACGATGACTGCCAACAATTGCGGGGCGTAACTTTCGTTCGAGCGGTTGTTGACAAAAAGCTCGCGCGCGACGTTTTCAAATTGCGTTTCCGCCGCGCCGTAAATGGTATTGAACGCTTTGGGATCGGGAAATTCGACCTGCGCCAACTTCGTCTTGAAATCTTCGCGGATGCGGCCAAGATCGCCGCGGCTTTTGGCGAGAATCACGCCCGTGCAATTGCCGATCAGCTCCTGACTGGAAAATTTGCCTTTGGCGGTGCTGAGCGGCACCCAGATATCGGCAAAAGGCTGGACGCGATAAATCGGCACATTGGCCACGACGCCGACGACGCGAAAGCTCTGGCCATCGGCCTCGATGGTTTTGCCGACTGCGGATTCGCGGTCAAAAAACTTTTTACGGGTCGCGGCGTTAATCACCGCCACAAAATTGGCGTTCTTTTCATCATCAACCGTGAAAGGCCCGCCCTCGAGAAAATCAAAATCCATGATTTGCCAGAATTCGCCGTCGGTGCGTTTGAGCTCCGATTTGATTTTCTCGCCGTTCTTGAATGAGAGCGCCGTGGTGATTTGCGTGGCGATGGAAACTTTTTCCACCTCCGGCAGCGTGCGGACGTAGCGATCTAAAAACATATAACTCGGCGCCCCCGTATGCGCGAAGCCTTTTTCAGTATTTTCGATACGGAGGGCAAAAACGACCAGCGAGCGATCCAGCTTTTTCTCCGGCGGAAGCGGCGCAAACAGATGGTCGAAAAACGCCGCCGCCACCATCAACACCACCAGCGTGAAGCTGATGCCGAAAAGACTGATGAAGGTGAAGAATTTTCTTCTCAGCAGAACTTTGAGTGCGATCTTGAGATAGTTTTTGAGCATGGCTTCTCCTTTCGTGAAAAGTGAAGAGCGAAGGGCGAAGGGCGAGAAGCACAAAGGGCGCACACCTTTCGCCCTTCGCCTTTCACCCTTCACCTTTCAGTTCACCTGCCGTCCATCAAACAACCGGATGATTCTTTCCGTTTTTTCGCCGAGGCGCGGATCGTGGGTCACCATCACCACGGTGGTCTTTTCATTTTTATTCAAATCCATCAGGATGTGCATAATCTCGTCGCCCATCTGACTGTCGAGATTGCCGGTGGGTTCGTCGGCGAGCAGGATGCGCGGTTTGCCGACAATCGCGCGGGCGATGGCGACGCGCTGTTGTTGGCCGCCGGAAAGCTGCGAGGGAAAATGATGCACGCGCGAAATGAGGCCGACTCTTTCCAACGCCTGCAACGCCAGCTTGCGCCGCTCGGCGCCGGAAAGCTTGCGATACAACAGCGGAATCTCAACGTTATCCACGACACTGAGATCGTTGATGAGATGAAAGCTCTGAAAAATAAAACCGAGATGCTCATTGCGCATTTTGGCAAGTTGTTTATCGCGATACGTTGTGATCTTCGTGCCATTGAGCTGCACGCCGCCTTTCGAAGGCGCATCCAACAGGCCGATGATGTTGAGCAGCGTGCTCTTACCGCAACCCGACGGGCCCATGACGGCGATGAACTCGCCTTCTTTGATTTGCAGGTTGATATTGCTCAACGCCACGGTTTCGATTTTGTCGGTGCGGTAAACTTTTTCGATGTGATCAAGACGGATCATAACGTCTCCGGTTTAAAATTATTCTTCGTGTAACGTGGAACGTGTAACGGTCTATGAATTTACTTTATCTTTATTTCCTGCATGTGAATGATATCGCGCGTGTCCGAGATAATCACTTCATCGCCTTCTGACAAACCCTCGATAACTTCAAATTGATCGAAGCTCGAGATGCCGAGGCGGGCCGGTGTTTTGTAAGCCACGTCACCGCGAATGACAAACACATGCTGCTCGCCGTCGCCGTTGGCGAATTGGCCTTTCTTTAGGCGCAGCGCGTTTTCTTTCTGCGCGGTGATGATGAGCACATCGACGCGCAAGTTGGAGCGCAACAGGTTGCTGGATTTATCAGCGAGACGCGCCTGCAGCGTAATGATGCCGTTCTGAATCGTGGGCTGAATGCCGGAAATCGTGCCCGTCAAATAATCTTCATTGATTTTGACTTTCACCGGCAAGCCCACCGCCACTCGCGTGGCATGCACATCCGAAACCGTCGCATCAATACGAAACGCATTCAAATCGGCGATTTTAGCGAGCACCTCGCCTTTGCGAATCGTTGCGCCTTCCTGTGAAACAGCCCACGTGAGCACGCCATCGCGCTCGGCTCTGGTGGAAGCTTGATTGAGTTGGTTCCGAACCTCTTCGCGCTCGTTTTGCAAAATGCGCCACTCCGTGGCCACGCCGTCGAGCTGGTTTTGCAATGATTGCTGCGTGTTTCGAATCGAAATTTCGAGCTGCTGCAATTCGAGATTGGCAATATCTTCTTCCAGCTTGGTTTGCCGCATTTGTTCCTTAGAACTGCCGCCAATCTCGAAGAGCTTTTGCTGCTGCTCCGTCTTTGATTTGAGAAATTCCAATCGGAGTTTTTTGATCTGTAATTGGGTTTGCAAATCGTTGAGCGTTTTTTCGAGATCGATTTTGAGGCGCTTCTGATCGTTTTCTTTGAGCATGATTTGATCATTGAGCTTCTCGAACGCCAGCGTCGTGGCGCTCACGTCCAATTCGAGAATCGGCTCGCCTTTCGTCAATTTCGCGCCGGGGCTTTGGAGAATTTTGAGTACGCGCGTTTCAATCGGACTCGGAATCACCTGCTCAAACTCCGGCACCACCGTGCCCGCTGCCGTGATCGTCGCCTCAATCGGCCCGCGATCCACTTTCGCCGTGCGAATGCGATTACGATTGAGCGAGGGCGAAATCCATCCGGGAAGCCAAATGAAAATTCCGGCAATCACTGCCAGCGCTATTCCGCCCTGCATGGCGCGTTTGCGAATTTGCTGTCTGCGAAAATTTTCGTCGAGGGGACGATCCATATACGATTTCGGATTGTTGATTGCGGATTTAGGAAAATGAAAATATAAATTTGTGTTATTTCACCTCGCAGTAAATACAAAAGGTGTTCCACCAAAAAATAATTGATTTAAAAAGAGTTGGGAAGGATACTCAAGCTATAAACCGTTCATTTCCGAACGGTGGGTGTGCGGAAGCGGAAGCCCGCAGAAATTTATTTCTTACGGCAATTTCTGTGGGCTTGGGACGATCGCATATCCAAGGCGAACCGATTCTTCTTTCCGCGCTTCTTGTCTTTGAGGTAAGAGAGCTTATATGCATCTTGAACAAGTTGTCCGGTGATCTTTTCCAAAGCCGCAACGGCGAATCTCTTGACTTTCAGGCTCTATTACAGTGTCTTTTCACATGTATATGACGATTGCCGAAATGCCTGAGTTCTCCCGCCAGGCGCGGAACAAGAGTCATTTATTATTTTCATAACGACAGCGTTCCGGTATTCTTGTTGACCATATACGGAAAAGGCAAGAAAGGCAATTTAAGCAAAGCGGAACGCAATGAGCTTGCTAAATTGGTCAAAGTTTTGGTGGACAGAAAGGTCCGCAACGCCTTCTGAATTTCCGGGGTCTCAAAAGCCGGTTCCGATAGTTGCCGATCAGCAGCAACCTCAAGCCTCTGCTTTTGGGTCTGAAACTGCGGTTTCCAGTTCAGACTAAAGCCTCGACCGTGTTGAGCAAAGAGCCATGAGGAATATAAGCGCAGCAAACGTTATTGCAGAAAAAATTGGGACTGGCGTTCGTCGTTGAAGTAACAGGGCTCTCCTCGAACGAAGTACGTGCATTCAAAAACAAACCGGCGGCGCGCAATAATTAGCGAAGTCCGACCTGGGCAGCGGATCGTTCCAATTCTGAAGCATCGTCGTGCCCGAGTCGGGCTGCGCATCTTAAAATATCGAAGCGGACCAGCATGATTTTGCTGATCCGCTTCTTTGTAGTGATGCTCGGATTTGATCGCTCGAAAGCTTCCTGCCGGGACGGTAATTTGCGCCGAAGAGAGCGTGTTAGTCGCCGCATTTTCCGGCCCGCGGGCAAATAAAAAGATGCTATTGGAAAACGAGCTGCCCTGGGTTGACAGCAGACGTTTCCAGTTCGGATACTTCCAGCGCTCCACACCGTTCGCGCCTTGCGACAAATAAATGCAGGAAGCCTCAAAATCTCCATTGCCGCCGATTTCGAGCAGCACTAACTGCGCGGCGTTTCTTCCCTGCCAGGAAACTTGAGCATTGTTGACATAAAGCACGTAATCACCGGCAAACTCCCGGCGTGATATTCCTTGCGCGGAGACGTTGCCGCTTTTTCTTTCCGCGCTGTAGAGCCAACGCTTGCCGGGCGTGAGCGGAAAACTCATGGCCGGCACCAGCGGCTCCTCGGTGGTGAACTTCCACGTATAATCGCTCTTCATGGCATTTCCTGCCATATCTTTGACCGCTGCCGTAACTGTCACCGTGTAAGTGGCGCCGTAAGGCAGGTTGCTCGCCGGTACAAATTTGGCTGTTTTCTTGTTATCGTCCACAGTGACGGTACCGGTTACATTGTTATCCAGCTTGACAGTGTTGGCATTGATTGTCGATACGTCAATGACTTCAGAAAAAGTCACGGTAATCGCACTGCTGATCCGCACGCCGGCAGCGTTTGCGGAGGGATCCGTCGCAATCACCGAAGGCGGTGTGGTGTCTTTAGGATCGTTGGGGACAACCGGAGGATCCGAAGGTCCCGTGATCTTTTTATCTTTTCCGCAGGACCATACTCCCACGAGCAAAACCATCACGAGGGAACCGATCATGGCGGCGCGCAGTAATGACAACAATTTGAATTTGAACATGGCGAACCTCCTTAATTTCCCTTTGCGTTTAATCAATTTCTCTTTCCTGGCTGAAGGCCGAACCCCGTCTACTGTGACGGGGCTCGAGTGACTTTATACATGACCGCCACTGCCTGGACCGTGATTACTGTCCCAGTTTGAACGTCTCCATAAGAGCGGCGTAGACGACCCCATACGCTTGCAGTTTGCTGGCCGGACTGACCAACTCGATAATCACGCGATATTTCTCGTTGGCCAGGACCACAAACAACTTGAATTCTCTTGACCTTCCATCTATTCTGCGGGCAACGGAAAATTATTTCAAAAAAATATCATCATCTGAGCGGCAAATAATTTGGGGCAAAATGATCGTTCAATGATTTTGTCTTAACAGGTTGGACAAAAAGCTTTTAACACGGTGGGAATTGCGGTGAGCCACCTCGAACGACGAGGCGACGATCATCACGCGACCATTCAGGCGGGCAATAGCAAAATTTTTGTGCGCCGGATCAGGAAAAAATCGTGAATGCAGGCGAGAAAAACGGCGGGATTAACCGACAAACGGACAAACGGGCAAACCGTCCAACCTTTACTTCTTCATCACCCGAAAGGTATAGGCCTCGACGATCTGAAACTCTTTATCCTCAGTATCGGCTCCCTGCAGCGTCAGTTTATACTCTTGCACGGTTTCGTCAGTTTGCGCAAAAATCGACGCCGGCAGCATCACCGCAACGACGTTGGCCTTGTTTGTCGATTGCGCCGGCAGCCGGCTTTGACTCCAGATTGCATCGCCACCGGAATACGGCTTCAACTCTGCGCGGTAGATTTTGAACGTCGTTGCTTTATTAAACTCAAGTTGAAACTTGACCAGGTACGCGTCTCGTGTCACCTGCAAGTCTCGCATGGGCTGTTCTTGCAGCGTTCCGCCTCTCGTTCTCGTGGCGGCTTGCAAAACCTGCGGCCGCGGTTCCAGCAAATTAGTCAATTCCTGCTCTCGTTGTGCGCTCAGTTCAAGCTTTTTTTGCAATTGTTCATTGCGGTTTGAAGCCTCCGAGATTATCTGCTCGGAGGCTTGCCCGGCTTTATCCTGGTCTTTTTGGAACTGCTCAATCTGGCGGCGCAAATCGCCGTTCTCCAAAGTTTCCCTGGTGCCGTAAAACATCAGAAAGACGAGACTGGCGGTTACCATCGCCGGGCGCAAGCCGAAATTTCCAAACTTGAAAAACTCCAGTATCGACTCCCACCAGGACACCGTTGCCGCGACCGGCTCCGGCTGTTCCTGTTCGGAAACCGTCGTCACGAGCGCTTCCGCCAGCGCCAGCCGCTCCCGCCGCTCCGGAGAAATCAGGAAATGCCGCTCGAACCTTTCGCGCTGTCGCGCCGAAAGATCGCCGCAGACATAATCGTCGATCAAATCGTCCTCAACGGCGACCAGACGCTCAAACGCTTCCGCCGCGCTGAAAAACTGCTCTTCCAGGCGGCGCTGTTCCGCAACCGGCAATTCGCCTAACACCGGATAGTTTGCTTCAAATTCATCACCGAACTTTACGCTTTGACGAGAACTTTGCTTCGAATCGTCACCGCAAAATAGAAATCAAATATGCCACAAGCGTGGTTATTAGGATTGCCATTCTGCAAGAATCTTTTTAGAATCCGAGAAAATTGCTGGAAATAAAAAGGCTGCCTCCGGAATGACAACTTGGTTTACTGAACATTTACAGTCTGGCAGACCGCGCTACGAATATAGCCGAAAAACCGAAAAGAGTCAAGCAACTATTCACGCTAAAATTTTCCTTGCTTTTTCAAAAAAAATTCGGCATAATAACGTCACTCATGACTCAATACACTGCCAGCGAGTTGATGGTTGTCCGCGCCGCCCGCGAGCTGAAAGACGACGACGTCGTCTTTGTCGGCATCGGCTTGCCGAATTTGGCCTGCAATCTCGCGCGATTGACGCACGCGCCGAATCTCGTGCTGATTTATGAATCGGGCGCCGTCGGCGCGATGCCGGAACGTTTGCCGGTTTCTATCGGCGATCCGGCACTGGTGGCGGGCGCGCTCTCGGTTTGTTCTCTTCCCGAAGTCTTTTTGAATTATTTGCAGGGCAGTCGCATCACCGTCGGCTTTCTCGGCGGCGCGCAAATCGATCGCTTCGGCAATATTAACACCACCATCATTGGCGGCGATTATCAGCATCCCAAAGTGCGTTTGCCCGGCAGCGGCGGCGCCTGCGAAATCGCCATTCTTGCCCAAAAAATTCTCATCATTACCCCTCTCAAAAAAAGAAGTTTCCCCGAACGCGTTGACTTTGTGACCAGCCCCGGTTTTCTCACCGGCGGCAATGCCCGCAAGCAAATGGGCATCACCGCGCAAGGCCCGGTCGCGGTCGTCACCGATCTCGGGGTTTTCCATTTTGATTCGATCACGCGCGAAATGATTCTCACCGATCTGCATCCCGGCGTCGAAAAAAAATCGGTGCAGGAAAATATCGGCTGGGAGGTTCGTTTCGCCGATGATCTGCACACCACGGAATTGCCCACCGCAGAGGAACTGCGCATCATTCGTGAAGAGTTGGATCCGAGTCATATTTATATTTAACGCAAAGGGCAAAGAGCATAGCGCATGGCGCAAAACATTTGGAGGCGAAGATGTCTCGTTTTATGGATGTGACCACTGATTTTGGTTTCAAAAAACTTTTTGGCGACGAAGCCAATATCGACGTCACAATGGATTTGCTCAACACCGTGCTGGAGCCGCAGCCGCCGGCGGTCATGTTGAGCTTTGCCAATCCCGAACAGCTTCCGGAAAGCGGCGACCAACGCATCGGGGTTTACGACCTGCTGTGTCGCGACGCCGCGGGCAACCGTTTTCTCGTTGAAATGCAAAAGAGCCGGCTGGCATTTATTAAAGATCGGATGGTTTATTATTCAACTTTCCCAATTGCCGCGCAAGCTCCCAAAGGTGTCAAGCGTTATCAGTTCTCCCCCCCGCCGGCGTCGAATCTTGTTCTCCGTGAAACTGCCGACACGGCGTATGGCGATGAGGATGAAGAAGTCATCGCGACGGAGTGGAATTATGAATTGAAAGCGGTCTATTGTCTCGCGATTTTAGGGTACGCTTTAAACGGCAGCACGGCGGCAGTCAATTCCAATAGTCTCAGAAACGATCGCCCGCCGCATGCGCTTTTTTACGACAAGCTCAAATTCGTCACCGTGGAACTGTCCTTGTTTGACCCGCGCCTGCCGGAATACAGCCTCGATCGCCGTCTTAACAAGTGGCTTTATTTTTTGAAACACTCGGCTGATTTCGAGCGCATTCCTGACGTGTACAAAAACGACAAGATTTTTCAAAAAGCTTTTTGGATTGCCGAACTGGCGAATTTTACGCCGCTGGAGAGACAGCAATACCAGATCAGCGTCAAACGCACGCGCGATACCTACGCGGCGCTAACGACGAGCCATGATTTAGGGAAGATCGAAGGCAAAATCGAAGCGAAAATTGAAGACCTGCTTTTGCTCTTCGCGCAAAAACTTGGTCCGGTTCCGGAGGAGATTGACGCCGCCATTCGTTCCAGTAGCAATTTAGATCGACTCCGCACCATCATGGCGCATTTCATGAAAATCAATGATTGGGAAACGCTGCGAAAATATCTTGTTTCATAGTGACCGCTAGTGAGTTCAATAAAGTCGTGATTAAAAAGGGCTGCAATTTCGATTTTACGTACTACGCACAAATAGCGTGGCAGGCGCCAGGCAATTCGTGCCTTCACGTAAAAACCAACTTGCACACAAAACGCCCTTCAGGCGGTGGTGAAAATGAAAATCCGGGTTCAACAGGAGCAAACAGAGCTAACGGAGAATTCTTTCTCTGTTAGCTCTGTTGAACAGGCATCCAGTTTTAAACCAAGAGGCGATGGCAATGCATTCTTTGTTTGAAAAAGCTTCCGGCCTGACCGAAACCGTCATTGCCGCGGCGATTGAAATTCACCGTGACAAAGGCCCCATTGAGGCCATTTACGAATGGTGCTTATTGAAGGAACTTGAGCTGCGTGACCTGAAGTGTGTGAGCCAGCAATCGGTACTGATCAAATACAAAGGATTCACCCGCGAAGAACCCCTGCGCTTTGATGTGTTGGTCGAGGGATGTTTATTGGTAGAAGCGAAGGCGGTCGAGCATATTCTGCCGATCCATAAGGCGAAACTGCTGAGTTATATGAAGCTGCTCGATCTGCCTCTCGGTCTGCTGATCAATTTCCACGAGATGAAAGTCACCGACGGTGTCAACCGTTTGATTCTGCCCGGAGCGAACAAGTGAAATGAGCCTTTTCAACAGGAGCGAACAGAGCAAACGGAGAATTCTTTCTCAGTTTGCTCTGTTCGCTCCTGTTCAACGAGGAAACCATCACGTAAAAACAAACTTGCACCCTTAAAAAGTGCCAGACAAGGGAGCAGAACTACGAATAAAACGGAGAAAAAATTATGTTCGCTGGAAAAACTTGGGAAGAATGGATTCGGCAGTATGCGCAGAGCCATCAGCATCCGGTCAACCGATTTTTTCACACACTCGGTATCCCGTTGATCGTCGTGTCGATTCTGCTTTTCGTGGCCGCGCCTTTTGTAAACAATTTATGGAAAGTCGCGGCGGCAATGTTTGTCGTTGGCTGGATTTTCCAATTCGTCGGCCACTGGTTTGAAGGCAAGCCGCCGGAGTTCCTGCGCGACTGGCGTTTTCTGTTCGTCGGCCTGCGCTGGTGGGCGGCAAAAATGCGCGGGCGGGCGTAAATCCTGATTCAGTTGACGAAAATTATACTGTTGTGTTAACCCAAAATCCTTCATCACGGAGGGCCGTATGAAACAATTTACTCAACGAACGCTGTCGTTGTTGCTGATCGCGGCGTTGTTTGTCGTGTGGTGTGGCATCGCCGGCGCCGGCACCACCGGCAAGCTGGCCGGCGAAGTGCGCGACAAAGAGACGAAAGAGCCGCTGCCGGGCGTCAATGTCATTCTCGAAGGCACGACGATCGGCAGCGTCACCGATGCGAACGGGCGATACTATATTCTGCTCATCGCGCCGGGAACGTATTCGATCACCGCTTCGATTCTCGGCTATCAGAGCGTCAAAGTTTCCAACGTGAAAGTCAATGTGGACCTGACCACGACGGTGAACTTCGAGTTGTCGTCGCAGGCATTGCAGCTTGGCGAACAAATTGAAATCGTGGCGGAACGGCCGCTGATTCAAAAAGACGGCGTCACCACCATGCAGGTCACCGAGGCCGAGGTGGTGGAGAACATGGTGGCGGATGATTTCAAGGACGTGCTGACGCTGAACTCCGGCATTACGACCGCGCCGGTTCGCGACGGCGAAACCGGCGAAGGCCAATATTTCATTCGCGGCAGCCGCAGCAACGAAGTGGGCTTTTTGGTGGATGGTCTCTATGTGCGCGACGGCATTACCGGCGGCGCCGGCTCCGAAGTGAATACCGCCGCGATCGAAGAGCTGCAGGTGATCAGCGGCAATTTCAATGCGGAATATGGCAATGCCATGAGCGGCATCGTCAACATCATCACGCAGGAAGGCGGCGCGAAAACCTCGTTCGAGTTCCGCGGCTTCACCGATGCGCTTTTCGGCAAGCCGTCGCGCGATTACACTTTCGCCGAACGCGACGCTTTGATTGAAAAAAAGGGCCGAATGGATACGCCGAACTTTGGCACGTATCAGGGGCAATTCAGCCTGAGCGGGGCGCTGCCGGGAACGCGCGCCAAATTCAAATATTTTGCCTCCGGTGAATATTATCAGACCGACGGCGCGATCGGCATTATGCAAAACGAATTTGCGCGCCGCGGACTCGGCAAGCTGACGTTTCAACCGTCGCAGTCCATCAAGCTGGCGCTGACGGGAAATTTTAATAATGAGGATTTGCAAATCTACGAACATTTGTTTGCGAGCCTGTTTCCCGCCGGCAATGACCGCATTCATACCGAAACGACGCAGGGGATCCTGGCCTGGACGCACACGTTGAGCAGCAAAGCCTTTTATGAATTCAGAGTGCAACGGTTTTCGCGCTTCTTTTATGATCGCGTACAAACCGATCCTTCCCTTTATAGTGTTTTGTTCCTCAACGCCACCGAAGATTTTGCCCGCGCCGGCAGCGATGATCCGCGCTTTATTCGCGAGGAAGAGCGCGTCTGGCAGGGCAAACTCGACGCCACCTATCAGGTGAACGCCAGCCACAATTTGAAAGCCGGCCTCGATTATAACCGGCATCGGGTTTGGCGGCATTACGCCATCATCATCAGCGAGCCGACCATTACGTTTGCCGATCGGCTCAAATTTTTTCCGACCAATGCCTCGGCCTACGCGCAGGACAAAATGGAATTCAAGGATTTGGTGATCAACGCCGGCGTGCGCGTCGATTATTGGGATCCGGACACCTGGGAAGTTAAAGATCGCTTCAATCCCCGAACCGGCGGCATCGTGCCGGGCAGGAAACGCTGGATGGTGAGTCCGCGATTTGGCCTCGCGCACCCCATTTCCGACAAAGCGAATCTGCACTTTTCTTACGGCCATTTTTTCCAAACGCCGGAATTCAACAAAATCTCGCAGAACCGCGGGCTTTCCACGCGCGGCTCGCTGACCGACCGGCTGATTGGCAACGGCAATTTGAAACCGCAAAAAACCACGTCATTCGAAGTGGGCTGGGATCAGCAGTTGACGGATTATCTGGCGCTGACGGTCACGGGATTTTATAAGGATATCGAAAATCTCATCAGCACCGATTATTATCCGACGGCGCTGCCCCGCGCGGCGACGTATTACGTGAATCAGGATTTTGCCAACGCGCGCGGCGTCGAGCTGAATTTGCGCACCCGGCGCTACAACCATTTTGCCAGTTATTTCAGCTACACGTTGTCCCGCGCCGAAGGCAACAGTTCCAACCCGAATGCCCGCATTTTGGCGTATGACGTCGTGCCGCCGACCGAGCCTTTGAAAAAGCTCATCATCCTCGATTGGGATCGGCCGCACGTGTTTAATTTCAATTTCGATTTCCGCTACCTGCAGGGCGAGGGCCCGCTCGTCTCCGGCAAACGGCTGCTGCAAAATTTTGGCGCCAATTTAACCGGACGCTTTCAAACCGGCCTGCCCTACACGCCGACGGACAGCCGCGGCAAACCGACCGCGGACGAGAATGTCGCCCGCGAGCCCTCGACCTGGCAACTCGATTTGCGGATCGATAAAACGTTCGCTATCGCCAGGATGAAGCTTGGCGTCTTCACGGAAGTTTTAAATCTGCTGAATCGCGCGAATATCATCGACGTTTATACGGATACCGGCCTGCCCTTCGATAACACCAACCAAACCTACACGCCGCAGGGCCAGCGCGATCCGTATAACGTCGGGCAGCAGCGCAACATTCGCGTGGGTTTGGAATTCCTTTATTGAACTTTTCATGTAGTCCCGACCCCTTGTGGGTCGCTATCAAAAGCAAATAATTTGATCTTCCCATATTGCCCCACAAGGGGCAGGGCTACCGTTTGAATTCAGGAGGCAGGAAATGTTCATACGCAAAATCGCCTTACTCATTTTGATCGTTCTCGTTTCGCTCGCCAGCGCCGATGACAAAAAAGTTTCCAAGGCCGAGCGCATTCGCCGTTTGCAAAGCGTCGGCCTCAGAAAACCCTCGGCCTTCAATGACCGCAAAAATGGCGTGATGGATAACGGCCGCATGATCATGTATTTCAGCAACAGCGGCTGCATCGATCCTTATTTTAACCAAACCGTGCAATGGCCGGCCGGACTCCGGCCGGTCAAGAATCTCGTTTGGCAATCCGGCATTATGTTTGGCGCTAAATTGCCCGACGGCAGTATCGTGACCGATGAAAGCTATTGCGACCCGGACGTGCCGACGCAGGATATTTTCAACCCGGTGCCGGGTTATGATAATCCGAATTACACTTTTCCCGCGCTCAAAAATCCGATTGTCGCGCGCAGTGATATTTTGGACAGTTACCCGACGCGTTTCGGCGGCAAATGGCCGAGCGCCGACAAGCTTTTTGATCCGCTCGAGCTGCGCAATCTGGCGCGGCAGGAATCGTTTTGGATCATGCGGGACGACAATGAGCCGGAAAATGCGGACATCAAAGTCATTGGCGTGGAAGTGAAATGCTGGTTGATTCAAATCAACTCGAGCCTGACGCGCGATTTTATCTACGCCTATTATCGTCTGAAAAATGTCAGTGGACAGGATTTGCGCAGTTGCCGCTTTGGCGTCCTGGTTGATCCTGATATGCCGGCGCTGGTCGGCGCGGAATTCGAAGACGATAGCGACGGGTTTGAGCGCGGCCTCAACCTGGGCTATGCGCGCGACTCCGACAATTTTTACGCCTCGACGCCCGGCGTGAATATCGGCCATCTCGGCGTCAAATTTCTGCGCAGCCCGAAAGGCGCCGATGGGCTGGAACTCGGTTTGAGGAGTTGGACGACGTTTGAGTATGGCGACATGCCCGGCGAAGGCCAATTCATTTTGGCGGAAGACGGACCGGATGAAACCCTGGGCGAATATCGCAATATCGACGAAGCCCAATATGATTACATGCGCCCGGGTTTGTATATGAAAGAGCGTGTGAACACCGACGTGGTGTTCGTGATGGGCTCCGGCGATTTTAATCTTGCCAAAGGGGATTCGGTGGATATGGCGATCGCTTTCATCGCGGCGGAAAATTTCGATCGTTTGAAGAGCAAAGCCATTGCCGCCCAGCGCGTTTTTGACAACAATTTTATCGGGCCCAATCCGCCCGCGGCGCCGGCGGTCACGGGTGTGCCCGGCAATGAGAGCGTCACACTTTATTGGAATGCGGAACCCAGTGAAAGCTCGAAAGACGCGCTCACCGGTCGCGCGGATTTTGAAGGCTATCGCATTTATCGCAGCGATGATCGCGGCGGCAGTTGGGGCGCGTCCACCGAAAACGAGGCGAAGTATCCCTTCGGCGTTTTGCCGATTGCCGAGTATGATATCGTCAACACCCCGGGCCAGCTCGCCGCCTCGGTGGTCTCTCATTCGAATCAGGTTTCTTTGGCGACCATTGGCAGTCTCGGGGTTGCCGACGGTTCGCAACCCGGAGACGCAGCGAACGTCGACATCTCCAGCTTTTTCTCGAATGATGATTTTCATCTCATCTTCGATACGGATTCGACTTTCCAGGTTTTGAATGCCTCACAGGGCACCCTGCTGAAATATCTCGATGATCTTGCCGGCGCGGTCGGCTTTGCCGTGCTGAATGACAGCTTCAAGCTGCAACTCAATAACCCGGACGACACGCACGGGGTGTATCGTTCCGGCTCTCCCATTTACCTGACGGGGCAATTTGTCCGGATCACGGATTTCAAGCGCGACACCACATTTTCGCCGGTGCAGGCGGGTGACGTTTTTCTCGTCGATCAGCGCCTCAGCGAGTCGGGCACGAATGCCGGGCTCGTGCACTTTTACGTCGATAAAAATCCGCCCAATGCCACGCCGGAAACAAAACAGATTTTGAACGGTTATCGTTACTGGTACACGGTGGCCGCGTATGACCGCGAGGATCAGGTGATCGGTGTCACGGTGAATGAAAATGCGCCGCTCACGGATCCGAATCTTTCTGCCAGCGACCAAACCGTTGAAGTGATCCCGCAGGCTCCGGTGGCCGGATACACTTTAGACGTGCCGACGAACGCCGTTTTCGATCATCCGAACGGCCTCTCGCATCTCAAAGGTTTCCCGCTGCTCGTGATCGATCCGAAAGTCGTGCCGGAGGCGACGTACACGCTCAGCTTCAGGGAAACGGACGAGGAAAAATTGTGGAGCCTCAAACGCACCTCTTCGCGGGGTGATTCCGCGGTCTTTGCAGATCAATCTTTCTATGACGCTCCGGAAGGCAATGCCACCATGTTTGACGGTATGGCGCTGCTGCAAATTCAGGACTTGCCACCCGGCGTCAACGAGGAGCTGTCTCGGCAAACGGCTCTCGTCAATAGAGACACGCTGTCATTCGATCTCGGCGACGACTACGTGTTTTCTGAAACGCAGGCGGAGAAGGAGTACGAGATTCGGTTTGTTTCCACGCCGGTGAATTATCCCGGGCCGGACAGCGGCTCGGTGGTGAGCGCGCCCTTTGCACTGTTTGAAATCACCGGCAACACGAGCAAACAGATCGGCGCGGTGATTAACGATAACCCGAAAGACACGTTGAACGTGGGCAAGTGGAGCATCAGGGAAAGTTTCGATCTTGTCAACGCGGCGTACGCCGAACCCGCCAGCTTTTCCTATACGGATGAAGACCTCGTCTTCACGCTCAAGTTCGAGCTGCCCAGGAGCGATGCGACTGGTGAAGTGGCGGCGGGAAATATTTTTCGGATCGTCGGCAATCGCCGGCTGCACCAACAGGATGTTTATCGCTTCACCACCAAAAGCCCGCGGGTCCAGGCGACGGCCGGCGATCTCGCAGCGGTGCGGGTGGTGCCAAATCCTTTCGTCGTCACCTCGGTTTTCGATACCGATCGTGATCGCCACGAGATTCATTTTACCAGCATACCGGAGGCTTGCAGGATCAAAATTTTTACGCTGGCCGGCGATTTGGTGCGAACCATTCAATACGATCGCAGTGCCAGCGGCGGCCAGGATTTTGCCAAATGGGATCTGAAAAATGAATTTGGCAGCGAAGTCGCTTATGGCGTTTATTTTTATCATTTGGAATCTCCGGTCGGCAGCAGGATCGGGAAGATCGCGATTGTGCGGTAGCAACGTTTGTAGTAACCCCTTCAGGGGGGTCATATGCTCAACCAAAAGAATGCGCCTGAAGGCACTACTACAAACTATTTGTGTGTTCAAATATAATTTTGACAGCGCCCTGATTTTTCCCACGCGCTGTGGAATAATAACACGGTTGGGAGATTGATCAAATGAAAAAAAATCTGCTTGGCTTCAAAATTCTGGCGGCTATTGGGGCAGTTCCGGCAATAGCGCTGGCGCAATTTACGGGTTCAACCGACGGTTTCAATAACAACGGCACCCGCCCGGCGCAATTTTTGAAATTTGCGGTCGGCGCCCGCGCCGCGGCCATGGGCGAATCGTTTGCCGCGGTCGCGAATGACGCCACGGCCTTGTACTGGAATCCCGCCGGCATCGGCAATTTGAAGGATCTCGAAATCCATCTTTCGCATACGGATTATTTGACCGACGTCACGTTCGAATTTGCCGGTTTGGTGATTCCGACTACGGCCGGCAATTTCGGCTTCAGCGCCGCGGCGTGGGCGATGGGCGATGAGCCGATCACCACTGCCGAAGATCCCACCGGCGCCAGCGGACTGACGTGGTCGGCAGGCAGTTTTGCCGTCGGGCTGACTTTCAGCCGCGCGTTGACCGACCGTTTTTCGATTGGCCTCACCGGCAAATATATTCAGGAGAATATTTATCACGAGTCGGCGAAAACGCTGGCGGTGGACATCGGCAGTGTTTATGACACCGGCATTCGCGGCGTCAAAATCGGCATGGCCATGACCAACTTTGGCGGCAAACTGAAAGCCGAGGGCCGCGATTTGAACGTCGGCGGCGTCGACGTTGACCCGCGACGCCCCGGCAACACCACATTGAATGGCGACCTGCGCACTTCCTCGTGGCCGCTGCCGCTGAATTTTCGCGTCGGCCTCTCCTTTGAATTGTTGAAAAACGAGACGGGCTTTTTGCTGCTCGCTTCCGATTTCAATCATCCGACCGACGCCGATGAGCGCATCAACGTCGGCGGCGAATATTGTTTGCGCAATCGCCTTTTCCTGCGCGGCGGTTATAAATTCAACTATGACGAGCAATCATTTGCGCTCGGCGGCGGCGTGAATCTGCCGGTGTCGAATTATCATTTCGTGGTTGACTACGCCTATCACGAGTTCGGCCTTCTCGGCGAGACGCATCGCTTTTCGGTGGGCTTCAAGCTGTAATGGTCACTCGAGGAGGAGGGAAGCCGGGGCGCCGTCGCGATGATGGCGCCCCGGTGTGTTTTGCAAAATTTGAATGGCCGCTTATTACGAGGTTGGGCATTTTGTGAGCGCAACATACACGCTTCTAGCTACATTTAGAAAGATTTATCCAAATGACCGAAATCTTTGAATATGATGTCTTCCTCAGTTTTGCAAGTGCTGATGAAGAAATTGCTAAGCCACTTTGGCAAGAAATGTGCCTGAGCGGTTTACGTGTATTTTGGTCTGATGCCACATTAAAAGGCAGGTTGGGCGAATCGTGGTTTGAATCAATCCAATTTTCGTTGGAGCGTAGTAGACATTTTGTGTTATTATGCACTCCGAATTCGATTTCATCAGAATGGGTCAAAAGGGAATACATAGCTTTTTTTAATCATTGCTATAAATCTGGCATTAGGAGATTAATACCAGTTTTGGTGGGAGGGTTTAAAGTGTCAGACCTGCCATTGTTTTTACGAGGACTTGAAGCTTGCCAATTGAATGATCATAACTCCGTAAAACAATTGATACGAATTCACGATCTCGACAAACTAATGGAAAAGCTAACTCACTTAATAAACGGAGCGGCGATGATTTTCCCGAAAGATACTGACTTTCAAAAACAAGCGTACAAACGATTATACAAGGTTTCGGCAAAGCATGAAAAGGATTGCCAGATCGAGGAAGATGAAGTAAAATATCTGGGAGAGCGAGTAAGATTGTTGTTCGATCTGGCAATAAAAAGTTGTGAAGAGCGAATTCAGCAGATCTTGAAAGAGCCAAAGAACATGTAAAGTTACTCATTCCCGCCAAATCGGCCTCGTCAAACACGTCGGCCCACCGGCGCCTTTGTGAGAAATTTCTTCACCGGCATATTCCCACACCTCAACGCCCGCATTGATCAGCAACGCCTTCGTGCGCAAATTTCCCGCGAGCATCAGACATTTTTTCGGCGCCATCGCCAGCACGTTGCAGCCCATGCTGTCATATTCTTCATCCGGCACTTCGAGCAGCTTGATCTCGCGCGCCAGCAGCCATTCGCGAAACGGCACCGGCAACAATCTCGAATAAACTAATGCCAGTTGGTGATCAATGGGGCTGATGAGCGACATCAAGTGCAGAACATCGCCCGGTCCGCGCCAGTGCGGCAATGGCACCACCACGATTTCATCAACCAAATCTTTGAGAAACTGCCGCAACTGTCGAATGCCTTCATCATTCGTGCGATAGCCGCGCCCGACGGCCAGCGTGCGCTCATCAATCCAGACGACGTCACCGCCTTCCAGAGTTCCTGCACTCGTAATCACGCCCAGAACCGGAACGCTCATTTTATAAAAAAAATCGCCCATCGCTGCCGGCTCGCCGCGGCGTTCGGCTTTGCCCATGTTGCAAAGAATCGCGCCCCGGCTCGTGATCAACGCCGGATCATGCACGTAAATGGAATCGAGCCCGGTGGCGTCATTTTCGGGAAGGAACTCAATTTCGGGAACGTGGCGTTTGAGCACGTCGACGAAATTTTCATATTCGCGCTGCGCCTTCTCAAAATCCGGCGCGCCGGCGTAGCGGAGTCGTTCCCACTGCGCCGCGATATTTTGCGCATTGCGAAACGCCTCGCGAGCATGTTTCAGCAACAAGCGTTGAATTTTTCCCACTTCCGATTGACAGCCGAATGGCACGGTTTGATTTCTCCTTGAGTATTCACTTGCACTTTTCACTTTGAACGTTTAAATTTCATCGGTTAGTATTTCGACAAAATCCGTTCATAATTTACGGCAACAAATTCATTTTTAGCAGGGTGCGTCTGATGAACTATAAGCAAGCCATCATTCACGAAATCGATACACTGCCCGACGAGTTACTGCCTCAGATTCATCGGCTCTTTCGTGATTTTCACGAGCAACGGTTTTCCGTACAACACGTGTTAGCCAGAGCCGAGGCCATTGCCAGTGAACGCAAAGCGTGGACGCGCGAGCAACATTTTCAGCGGCTTCTGGAAGTTTCCGAGGAACTTCGGCAAGAAGCCATCAGCAAAGGGGGTGGCGATTGATCGTGATGAAGAAGCGGCGTTCGAGAGCTAAAAGAGCCTTTTCCCGGATGTGTCGTTTTGGACAGTCTGCATTTTCTCTTTCTGGTTCGTGGTGACAGGCCGCCATTACGAGTAAGGTTACGCAAGTGGTTTCGGCGATTCTTCCAATAAACGCCAAGAGAGTGTAAAAAGTCTCACCTTTGCGTGCGCGGTGTAATTTTTACGTTTGAAGGCATGCCA
>Ga0247727_10006024_pt1 | contig 24071 bp, 25 predicted proteins | sample WisWelCaveWW1625_FD_202498 | JGI IMG/M metagenome (GOLD analysis project Ga0247727, IMG submission 202498) | Biofilm microbial communities from Wishing Well Cave, Virginia, United States - WW16-25 | ecosystem: Environmental > Aquatic > Deep subsurface > Groundwater > Cave microbial mat | place... | reverse complement strand
ACGTCCGACATCACGATCGCCGAGTTGCCGGGCTCGTGCCCGAGGCCGGCTCGAAAGCGGTTGGCGAGATCGAGGTTGTGCCGGTGGATCGCGGAGACACCGATCTGCTCGAGAATAGCGAGGGATTGGGCGGCGACGATCCAGCAGTGCCATGCCGGCGACGTGTCGAGACGGCGGGCGCTCGTTGCCAGGCGCAGCGGAGGACCGAAGTACGTCTCGTGCGGCACCTCGCCGGCGTACCACCCGGCCGCGAGCGGGACGACGCGGGCCAGGCGCTCCTCCCGAACCGCCATGTACGCGGTCTGCCGCGGAGAGTCAGCAGCCACTTGTAGCCCGCGGCAGTTACGACGTCGAATCTGCCCGCGTCGAGAGGGAGCCAGCCGACTGCCTGCGTGGCGTCGACGATCGTGAGCGCGCAGTGCTCCTCGGCTGCTGCCGCGATCGCGTCGAGATCGGCAACCTCACCGGTCGCCATCTGCACCGCGCTGAAGGCCACGACGTCCGTCGTCTCGTCGATCGCGCCTGCGAGCTCGGCGGCGGGAACCAGCCGGACGCGAACTCTTCGGTGCTCCTGCACGAGGAACGGGAAGAGGAGCGACGTGAACTCGACGTCCGGAGCGAGGACGTGCGATCCGTCGGGGATCGAAGCTGCGACCAGACCGACGAGCCCCGAGACCGTCGCGCCGATCGCCACGTTTCCGGGTCGAGACCCGACCAGGCGGGCGAACGACGCTCTTGCGGTGTCGGCCTCCTCCTGCCAGTGCTCCCAACTCGTCCGGCCGCCACGCCAGTCGGTGAGTGCCTCCTGCAGCGCGTCCCAGGCAGGTCGCGGCGGCAGCCCGTACGACGCCGTGTTCAGGTACGTGCCCCTGTGTTCCCAGAGCTCTTGCGCGTCGCCGATCGAGAGGGAGCTCACGGGGAGCAGTCTGACCGAGCGGCGCTAGACTCGCGCGGGATGGCAGACGCGGCGCCGAAGCAGACGCTCTGGGGCAGCGAGACCGACAAGGCAGTGGCCAACTTTCCTGTTTCCGGCGAGTCGATTCCACTTCCCGTCGCGCGTTGGCTCGGCCGGATCAAGGCCGCCGCGGCGCGTGTGAACGCAGAGTTGGAACTGCTCGACCGCGATGTCGCCGATCGCATCGCGGCGGCGGCCGATCGCGTGGCAGCGGGAGAGTTCGACGACCAGTTCCCGATCGACGTATTCCAGACCGGGTCGGGGACGAGCTCGAACATGAACGCGAACGAGGTCATCGCGGCGCTCGCCGGCGATGGTGTCCACCCGAACGACCACGTGAACATGGGTCAGTCGTCGAACGACGTCTTCCCCTCCGCGGTTCATCTCGCGGCGCTCGGCGAAGTCGCGCACGACCTCCTTCCCGCGCTCGAGCTGCTGGCCGCGTCACTCGAGCGGAAGGCGCGCGAGTTCGACGACGTCGTCAAGTCCGGCCGCACACATCTGATGGATGCCGTCCCCGTGACGCTCGGCCAGGAGTTCGGCGGCTATGCGGCGCAGGTGCGCCAGGGAATCGCCCGCGTCGAGGATGCGATGCCGCGCCTCGGCCAGATTCCGCTCGGCGGCACGGCGACCGGCACCGGCCTCAACACGCACCCGGAGTTCGCCGAGCGCGTGCGGGCGCTGCTCGCCGCGCAGACCGGACTCACCATCTCTGCTCCGGCTGATCCGTTCGAGGCGCAGGCCGCTCGTGACGGGCTCGTGGAGGCGTCCGGCGCGCTCAAGGTCGTCGCTGTCTCGCTCACCAAGATCGCCAACGACCTGCGGCTGATGGGATCTGGGCCGCGCGCCGGGTTGGCGGAGATCTTCCTCCCCGAGCTCCAGAAGGGCAGCTCGATCATGCCCGGCAAGGTCAACCCGGTCATCCCGGAGGTCGTGACTCAGGTAGCCGCGCAGGTGATCGGAAACGACCAGGCGATCGCGGTCGGCGGGATGCAGGGCCACTTCGAGCTGAACGTCTTCATCCCGATGATGGCGCGGAACCTGCTCGACTCGATCAAGCTCCTCGCGAGCGCCTCGCGGCTGTTGGCGGAGAAGTGCGTCGACGGAATCGAGGCGAATCGCGAGCAACTCGAGCGCTACGCGGAAGCGACGCTCGCTGCAGCTACCGCCCTCAACCCTTACATCGGCTACGACAAGGCGTCGGAGATCGTGAAGGCGGCTGCCGCAACGGGCCGTCCTCTGCGCGAAGTGGCCCGCGAGGCCGGAGTGGACGAGGCCGTTCTCGACCAGGCGCTCGACTTCCACGCGATGGCAAAGCCGCACGGCTGAGCCGTTTCTCGCCTTGCGGACTTGCCTTCTCGCGTACCCGTCCTACACTGTGGCCGTCGCAAAGGTGGGGCTGACGGGGAAGGCCGCCGCCTTTACACCCGAGAAAGGGGAGAAACGTGCAGCAAAAGAGACTTGCCGCAGTCGCCGCATCGGTGGCCGCCGCGGTGCTCGCGATCGGTGTGAGCGCCGGCAGCGCGGGCGGACCTGCGACTGACGGAGCGGCTGCGCCGACGGTGGACACCGGAAGCGCGCTCGTACAGCTGAACGGCGATCCACTCGCAACGTACGTGAAGACAAAGCCGCCAAAAGGCAAGAAGATCGACTTCTCGAGCTTGACCGTGAAGGCGTACCGCGCGCAGCTGAACCAGCTCCGCAACACCTTCAAGCAATGGCTTCACCAGAACGCGCCCGCTGCTCGCGTGAACGGCGAGTTCGACATCGGCCTGAACGCCGTCAGCGTCGAGCTGAACGGCACCGCACTTGCCGCGATCGCCGCGGCTCCGATGGTCAAGACCGCGCAGCTTCAGGGGCTCTACTCACCTGCGGGTCATGCCGACCCGGATCTGGCTCTCATCCACGCATTCGAAGCATGGACCGCGGGCGGAGGAACACCCACCGCCAAGGGCGCAGGCGTCGAGGTCGCGATCGTCGACTCCGGGATCGACACCCGCCATCCGTGCTTCGGCAGCGGGGCGGCGAACGGTGGGACGAATACGAAGGTCATCTTTGCCGGCGTCTTCCACATGAAGGCGAACAACAAGGGATACACACCGGCTGACCTCAACGGTCATGGGACCCACGTCGCGGGCACCGTCGCCTGCAACGAGCACACGGACGCTGTTCTGGACGGTGTCGTTATCCCGTATGACCCCTCTGGCGTCGCTCCGGCCGCGAGGCTCGGCAACTTCAACGTCTTTCCGGCGGACGTCGCCAACGCCCGTTCGGAGGACATCCTCGACGCGCTCGAGGAGGCGTATGAGCGCGGGTTCGATGTCGCCAACATGAGCTTGAGCGGCAGGCAGGGCGGGATCCAGGACCTACTCTCGATTGCTGTTGACAACTTCGACGCCGCTGGGATGGTCTCGGCGGTCGCGGCGGGCAACGCCGGGCCTGGATTCAGCACCGTTGGATCGCCCGGGATCGCATCTGGTGCCTTGACGTCCGGGGCGGCCACCGTCGGTCACTTCGTCGGCGTCGAAGTGACGCGTGGCGCAGTCACCGCTCGTGCTGCGTCGGGTGACTTCGCGACAGTGAGCTCGAACCTCACGCGGCCCGTGAGCGCTCCGCCCGGGCCGAGTGCCGTCGGGCTGAGCCTCGGATGCACGCCGTTCGCAGCCGGGAGCATGACGGGCACGATCGCGCTCATCTCTCGCGGGACGTGCACCTTCGAGACGAAGATCCGCAATGCAGGGGCGGCCGGCGCTGACGCAGTCATCGTCGTGAACAACGTCGGCGGAGACCCCATCGCAATGGGAGACGACACTGCCATTCCCGGTATCCCTGCGACCCCGGCCTACATGGTTTCGATGGTTGACGGCGCAGCACTCAAGGCGGCGGCCGGCACTGCGACGATCGAGGCCGCGCAGGCGTACTTCCTGACCGGAAACGACAACATCATGGCGGGCTTCTCGAGCCAGGGTCCGACCGATGTCGACTTCCGAGTGAAGCCGGATGTCGTCTCGCAAGGCGTCAACGTGCTGAGCTCGCAGCCGAACCAGGTCTGCGCGACGCCGCCCTGCTGGGCTTTCTTCCAGGGCACGTCGATGTCGACGCCGCACCTCGCAGGAGCTGCCGCAGTGGTGGCGAGCCAGAAGCCGGCCTGGTCGGCAGCCGACATCCGTTCGTCGATCGTCAACACGGCGGATCAGAACGTGCTTCTGAACTCGAACGGGGTCGGCTTCAACCAGAACGTGAACATCATCGGATCGGGCCGTGCCAACGCCCAGTCGGCCGTGAACGCCAAGGTCGCGCTCGCTCCGGTGAGCGTGAGCTTCGGCGCGGTGCCGTCCGGCTCGGGGCAGTCGGCCAGCCGATCCGTGGTGCTGACGACGCTCTCGGGTACGGGGCCGTACACGGTGTCGGTGACGAACCAGACTGGAGCGGGCGTCACGTTCGGTGCCACCATCTCCGGGAACACCATCACCGTGACGATGACGGCTGCCAAGGGGATTCCCGCGGGCAGCCGGCAGGGCATCCTACGCGTGTTCAACAGCGGCGAGATCGCTCACGCGGCGGTCTACGTGTTCATCAAGTAACCGCAGCTCGAATTCATCCGCGAAGGGCCGCCTCCGGGCGGCCCTTCGCGCTTGACGTTTTCGGCGCTCCGACGATAGTGAGTGCGTCACCCCCGGGCAAGCCGGGCAATTCGACAAGGGGAGACAGAGCGTGAGAAAGACTCTTTCGGTAGCGGCGATTCTCGTCGCCGCGCTTGCGATCAGTATCGCCCCGGCAGGCGCGATCGTCAACGGAGGAGTTCCGGACGACGATGCGCATCCGATGGTCGGCCAGCTCTTCTTCTACGTACCCGACGCCATTGATCCGCGCTTCACGGATCCGGGCGCGTTCTTCACGTGCTCGGGGACACTGATCTCATCCACGGTCGTTCTGACCGCAGGGCACTGCACGGATGGGGTGGGGCTCAATGGCGAGGAGACGACATCGACCGGCGGTGACGGCGGAAATGACATCTGGGTCAACTTCGATGAGGCGCCGAGCTATGCCGGCATTCCGCTGAGCTCCGCGTACATCCCGGACATGAATCAAGAGCGCTACGAGGATCGGGTGGACTGGTTCGCAACACAGCCGAACTGGCATCGGGGCACGGCGATGTCGCATCCCGGCTTCAATCCGGCCGCGTTCTTCCTATTCGACATCGGTGTCGTCATCCTCGACGAGCCGATCAGCATGGCCGACTACGGCGAGCTCACGAGTTTGGGCACGCTGGACTCGAAGGAAGCCAAGAAGGCTCTCTACACGCCTGTCGGCTATGGGCTCAACGCGAGCGGTCCGCAGCCCCAGCATGACCAGGGCGGTGATGAGCGTTACAAGGCAACCGTGAAGCTCGTCAACGTCAACGGCACTTTCGGCATCCCGGACGGGACGTCCGTCAAGTTCTCGAGCAACAACGGCCAGCCGCACACAGGCGGGACGTGCTTCGGCGACTCCGGCGGCCCGATCTTCCGTGAGGGAACGTTCGAGATCGTCGCGGTGGTGTCGTTCGGAATCAGCAGCACGTGCTCAGGGTCGAGTGGTGGCTACCGCATCGACCAGGCAGACGACCTCGTTTGGCTCACCAGCGTGCTCCACTGAGAGCAGGAACGTAGATCGAGCGAGAGAGGGCCGCCTCCGGGCGGCCCTTCCCGTTTCAGTACGCGACCGCGCCGCGACCAGTCTCGGCGGCGTGGCGCTGCTCGTCGGCGCGATATGACGAACGAACGAGCGGGCCCGAGAACACCGAGCCGAACCCGAGCGCCTCGCCCTGTTCGCGGAACCAGCGGAACTCGTCGGGGTGTACCCAGCGGTCGATCACGGCGTGCTTCGGAGAGGGCTGCAGGTACTGGCCGATCGTGACCACGTCGACGCCGTGCTCGCGCAGGTCGCGCATCGTGTCGACGACCTCGTCGTTCGTCTCACCGAGGCCGACGATGATCCCTGACTTCGTCAGCACGCGATAGACGGCGAGCTTTTTGACCCGTTGGAGGAGCCAGAGCGCCTTGTCGTAGCTCGCCTTCGCCCCGCGCATCCGCGCATGGAGCCGTCGCACGGTCTCGATGTTGTGTCCGAAGACGTCAGGGCGCACCGCGAGCACCGTCGCGAGAGCTTCCTCCTCGACGCCGAGGAAGTCGGGCGTGAGTATCTCGAGGGTTGCCTCGGGAAGCTTCCGTTGAAGAGCGCGAATCGTTGCTGCGTAGTGCCCCGCTCCACGGTCGGGGATGTCGTCGCGGTCGACGGAGGTGACGACGACGTGGGAGAGCCCCATCTGCGCAGCCGCCTGGGCGAGGCGGAGCGGCTCGAGCGGGTCGGGCGGGGCGTCCGGCTTGCCGGAGTGAACGTAGCAGTAGCGGCAGGCCCGGGTGCACGTGTCTCCGAGGATCTGGAAGGTTGCCGTTCCTCGCCCCCAGCACTCGCCGATGTTCGGGCAGCGCGCCTCCTCGCAGATCGTCGTCAAGTGCCCCTCGCGCATGAGGCTCTTCACCTCGAAGTAGCGCGAGTTGGCACTCGGCGCGCGCACCTTCATCCACTCGGGGCGGCGCGGGCGTTCTGCAACGGGAAGCGACCTCTGCATAACGACCTGGCCGCGAAGCGGCCAGCTTCAGGGATGTTACGCGAGCGGAATCCGCGCTCGCGGATTCCGCTCTGCGAAGGAGCAGTCTACGGAACGAGGGTGAACGCCTCGCAGTGCAGCGGTCTCACGATCGAGAAGTGTCGCCTGTCGAGAGTCGCGATCGTCGTCTCCTCGAGGCGCTCGGCGATCGCAATCACTGAAGCGTCGACAATGTCGAGTGGAAGACTCGCGTACTGACGGATGAGATGTCGGACGCGGCGGTAGCCGTGAATGTCGAGGTCAGCCAACATCGCCGTGCCGTCGTCCACACTCGCAATGAGGCGTGCGGCGGCATCGTGTCTGCCGCGTGTCTGCCCGAGCCAGTCGACTTCGACTACGGCAAGCGCGGGTATGACGATCCCACCCGCTGCTTCCTCGAGCAGGGCGGCACACTCGCCGTGACGTGAGTCGTTGCCGTCGAGTCCGGCGTAGACGACCCCCGAGTCACAGACGAGCGTGCTTAGCACGGACGTACTCCAGGATGATCTCTTCCGCGCGCTCGGCCGTGTCGTGAGGAGCGTCGCCGCTCGCGAATGCACCGACGAAACTGGGTGGCCGGTGACGGAGCTTCGCTCGCCACTCGAGCCCCTCCCGAATCACCTCGCCGAGCGAGATGCCCTCGTCCTTTGCGATCGCGCGCAGTTGATCGAGCAGCGCGTCGTCGGCCATGATCGTCGTCCGACTCATCTTCGGCATTATGGCACTCATTATGTCACGCGTCTGCCTCGACTTCCATGCGGTACGGTCACGCGAGTGGTTCCCGAGGCGCCTCTCGAGCACAGTGACCACGGAGCCTTTCCCGTCGGGGACGGGTGGTTTGTGGTCAACGTTCGCGAGGCGCAGTGGTTCGAGAGCGACGGGCTCGGTTTCTACGCACCGTTCGAAGGCGAGAATGCGCCGTTCGGCGAGCTCGGCATCAACATCAACGTCCTGCGCCCCGGGGAGCCGAGCTGCATGTACCACGGCGAGGAGACGCAGGAGGACTTCCTGGTGCTGGCGGGTGAGTGCCTTCTCGTCGTCGAGGGAGTTGAGCGGAAGCTTCGTGCCTGGGACTTCGTCCACTGCCCACCCTGGACGGAGCACGTGTTCGTAGGCTCAGGGGACGGCCTTTGCCTGATCCTCGCCGTCGGCAACCGCGTCAAGGGGCGGGGTCTGCGTTACCCCGTGAACGAGATCGCCCTGAAGCACGGCGCCGGAGTGAAACAGGAGACCAGCGATCCGGCAGAGGCCTATGCGCGATTCGGCGGCCTGAAGCCGGTGCCCTGTCCGGACGAGTTCCCGCGCGACTGACCACGTAACAGTCTGTCAGTCGGCGTCGGTGCGCTCAACCATGAGGGTCGTCATGGTCGAGTCCTCCGTCCAGAGACGGTGCGTGATGCCCCTCGGCCAGCGCACCTGCTGGCTTTCGCGTAGTCGAGCAGTCTCGCCTCCGACCGAGGTGAAGCCCTCGCCCTCGAGGCAGACGACGATGGTGTCGTTCTCGCCAGGATGCTCGTGGACGGTCGCGTTCTCCGTGAAGCGGAGCTCGGCGACGAAGAAGTCGTCCTCCCGGACCAGCACCCGCCCGACGACGCCGACGCATCCCTCGTAGGGGAGCGGGTCCCAGCCGAGGCGCGGGATCGGGCGAATGTCGACGCTCATCTCACGGCGAGCGAGGCGTGGATCCTCTGCGACCAGAGGCCGGCACCCTCGTCGGCGGGCAGCTCCTCGAACTCGAGCTCGAACACCTCAGCGATGGCGGCAATGGCGGCGGGCCGCACTTCCTCTACGGTGATCGCGCGCTCGAGCTCTCTCGCCATCGTCGTGAACGCCGCGTCATCCAGCCCGCAGGCCGTGATCCACTCGGTGAACGGCGCCGGGTCGAGGTCGACGTTGAGCGCGTAGCCGTGAGTCGTTACCCAGCGTGAGACGTGGACTCCGATCGACGCGATCTTGCGCGGCCCCTGACCGCCGGCCGCCGGTATCCACACTCCTGTGAGACCTTCGAACCGCTGTCCCTCGAGCTCGAATGCGGCGAGCGTGCGGATCAGCGCCTCTTCGAGATTACGGACGTAGAGCTTCACGTCCTTCCCGTGCTTGCGCAGGTCGAGGATCGGGTAGCAGACCAGCTGGCCGGGCCCGTGAAACGTCGACTTTCCGCCTCGGTCGGTCTCCGCGATCTCGACCTGGGCGTTCTCCGGGATGTGGAGCTCGCGGTCGGTCTCGGTGCGCCGCCCGACGGTGACGACAGGTGGATGCTCGAGGAAGATCAGCGTCTCCGGGATCGCACCCTGCGAGACTGCGCCGGCGAGCGAGCGCTGAAGCTCGAAAGCCTCGGCGTACGGCACGAGGCCGAGGTTCATGAGGTACGCGCCGCTGCTCATAGCCGCTCGGCGAACATCCAGCGATGCCCTTCGAGATCCTCGGCGGTGTAGATCCGGAATCCGATCCCCGGCTCCTCCGGCCCGCGCAGGATGGTCGCACCGAAGGCGGCCGCGCGAGCATGGTGAGCGTCCACGTCGTCTACGACGTGAACCCCGTCGACGACGTACGGGTTGTCGAGCCAACCAGCCGCTGCCTCGCAGTGTTCCCGGTGCTTCCTCGGACTCTGGTATTCCCGGCTCGGGGTCGCGAGCATGACGATCTCGTCTTGGAGCTCGAGCTCGGCATGTCCGATCGTCCCGTCCTCCATGACGTAGCGCTCCCCGTGCTCGGTGAAGCCGAAGGCTTCGACGAGCCAGTCGATCGCAGCTGCCGTGTCCTCGTACGCGATCATCGGGATGATCCGCTGCGTCATCGCCGCGACCTCAGGTCGCGCGGATCTCGTACCGAGGCAAGCCGTCCTCCGGCAGTGTCTCCCACGGCGCGATCGAGCGGACGAAATTGTGCGTCTCGGGCTTCCCGTCGAACCCCGAGTCGATCGCGGAGAGGCGCACGGGCGCGACCTCCGACTCCGGCCAGCCTCCGCCGAACAGGTTCGAGCCGCAGACCGAGCAGAACGTCTTCGCGGTTCCGCCCTTGGGTGTGAACGACGAGAGCAGGTCCTCTCCCACGAGGATGACGATCGACTCGGTACGGGCGCGGCCGCTCGTCGTCCCGACGCCGCCCGAGATCTTCTTGCAGTTTGTGCAGTGGCAGTGGCCGACCGTGACGAACGGCTCGGTGACCTCGAACCGGACTCCTCCGCAGAGGCAGCTGCCGTGCATCGTCATCGGCGTTGGCGGGGCTCGGGGAGCGCTGCGGCTGCGAAGCAGCCGCCTTCAGGGTTCTTCGCGCGACCGAAGTGCGCGCGAGCGGATTTCGGTCTTGTGCACAACTCAGTACGCCGCTTCGTCCCAGGTCTCGAGGCGTTCGCGCACATCGCGCAAGAAGCGTCCCGCGAGCGCGCCGTCCACGAGGCGATGGTCGTACGTCAGGGTCAGGTTCATGATCGGCCGGATCGCGATCACGTCCTGCCCCATCTCGTCGGAGACGACCCAGGGTCGCTTGACGACGGCGTAAGTGCCGAGGATTGCGGCCTGCGGCTGGCTGATCACGGGTGTCCCGTGGAACGTGCCGTAGCCACCCGGGTTCGTGATCGTGAACGTGCCGCCCTGCACTTCGTCCGGGAGGAGCTTCTTCTCGCGGGAGCGCTGGGCGATGTCGGCGACGCCCTTCGCGATCCCCAGGAGGTTCAGCGTCTCCGCGTTTCGCAGCACCGGCACGATGAGGCCCTTGCCGTCGGCAAGCTCGACTGCGAAGCCGAGGTTCACGTAGCCGCGCGTGACGATCTGCTCGCCTCGGATCTCGCCGTTGACCCACGGGTAGTCCTTGATCGTCTCGACAACCGCACGGGCGACGAACGCGAGGTACGTGACGTTTACGCCGTGATTCGCCTCGTACTCGGGCTTGAGCTTCTTGCGCAGTGCGACGACGCGCGACATGTCGACCTCGATCGCGCTCGTCACGTGCGCCGACGTATCGAGCGACCGGCGCATGTGCTCGGCGATTCCTCTCCGCATCGCGGTCATCGGCTCGAGCACCTCGCCGGGAGCCGGTGCGGGCGCTTCGACCCGGGGCGGCGCCGGCGTTGCCGCGACAGCCGGAGCCGGAGTAGGAGCGACGGGGGCCAGCGGCGCGGGAGCAGGCGTGGCCGGAGCGGGAGTCGGGGCTGCGGCGACTGGCAGCGGCTCGGGCGCCGCAGGTGCCGGTTCGAAGATCGGGGCAGCCAGAGAGGGCTCCGGAGCCGGCTCGGGTGAGGGGGGTGCAAGGGCTGCTGTAGCGCCGGACTCGAGATACGCGAGGATGTCTTTCTTGGTGACGCGTCCACCCGTTCCTGTACCGGGCACGACGGACGGGTCGACGCCGTGCTCCGCTGCGATTCGGGCGACGACGGGGGAGACGAAGGTCTTGCCGTTCCCGGTGGCAGGCAAGGCCGGCGGCGCGGCGTAAGCCGGCGCGGGTACAGCGACCTCTGGCGAGGGCGCCGGCGGCGGGACCGGAGGTTCGTACGCGATCGCGGCGAGCGGCTCGACGGCGACGGGTGCGGGGACCGCTGGTAGGGGCGGTGGACTGGGCTCGGGCTGCATTTCAGTAGCCGGTTCGGCGAAAGCGAAACCGGCTGGTGCGATGATCGCGATGACGGTGCCGACTTCGACGGTCGCACCTTCCGCGGCGAGGATCTGCGCGACGACACCTTCGGCCGGGCTCGGCACCTCGGTGTCGACTTTGTCCGTGGAGATCTCGAGCAGCGGTTCGTCGCGCCCGATAGCGTCGCCGACCTGCTTGAGCCATTTCGTGACGGTCCCCTCGGCGACGGAGACTCCCATCTGGGGCATCACGACCTCGGTCTGCGTTCCTGTGGACACGTCCTCCTCCTAGATGGCTGACCGGTAATTGCCGTCGATGCGGAGATGGCTGAGACCAAGCCGGGGACGCCGCCCGGAGCGCGTATCGGGCATACGGGCGAGTGCGGGCGGCGCCAGCCGGCGCCACGTCTCAGCGACCATCCGCGCGACGAGGAATTGCCGATCAGTCATCAGTACGCGGCGAGCTCTCTCAGCGATGTCACGACGTCCTCCACCTGAGGGAGGAAGGCCTTCTCGAGCGAGGGCGCGTAGGGGACCGGCATGTCGGGTGCTGCGAGGCGCATCACCGGAGCGTCGAGATGCTCGAACGCCTCCTCCGCGATCGTCGCCGCGATCTCCGCCCCGAAACCGCCCGTCCGTGTGTCCTCGTGCAGGACGAGCACCTTCGAGCAACGCTGCACGCCTTCCAGCACCCGCTCCTTGTCCCACGGAATGAGTGTCCGCAGGTCGAGCACCTCCGCCTCGAAGCCCTCCTTCGCGAGCTCGTCCGCCGCCTCGGTCGCTGTGTGAACCATGGCTCCCCAGGTCACGATCGTGGCGTCGTCGCCTGGTCGGTGGACGTTCGCGTAGCCGAACGGGACCGTGTAGCGGTCCTCCGGCACCTCGCCCTTGATCCGGCGATAGAGGTGCTTGTGCTCGAAGAAGAGCACAGGGTTCGGATCCTCGATAGCCGCGGCCAGGAGACCCTTCGCGTCGTGCGGCGTCGCCGGGCAAACGATCTTGAGACCGGGGATGTGTGCGAAGGAACTCTCCGGGTTCTGTGAATGGAACGGCCCGCCCGAGAAGCCTCCGCCCGACGGAAGCCGAACGACGATCGGAACCGGCGTGAACCCACGGAAGAACTGCTTCGCCGCGACCGTCACGAGGTGATCCCAGGCGCAGGAGATGAAGTCTGCGAACTGCATCTCGGCGACGGGTCGAAGTCCCATGAGCGCGGCGCCGGTGGCGCCGCCCACGATCGCGGTCTCGGAGAGGGGCGCATCGAGCACGCGCCACGGGCCGAACTCCTCCTGGAACCCGAGCGACACCTTGAATGCGCCTCCGTACACGCCGACGTCCTCGCCGATCAGGAAGACGCGCGGGTCGCGTCGCATCTCGAGCCGCAGCGCGTCCGAGATCGCCTGGATATAGGTCATCTCAGCCATTGCTCGGCGCTCTCACTTATGGTGTGGTGTGTCGAGGTCTTCGGGCGAGGCGAACACGCTGTCGGCGAGCGACGAAGGATCCGGCAGGGGAGATGCGTCAGCGCGTTCCAACGCGTCGTTCAGGATCCGCTTGACGGCCGAGGTGATCTCGCCCTCCTCGTCGTCGGTCATCTCCGCGTTGTCGTAGAGCCAGCTGCGGAAGCGCTCGATCGGATCCTGCGCCGCCCACTGCTCGAACATCTCCTTCGGTACGTAGAAGGCGTCATCGTGGACGGCGTGTCCCTCCATGCGCAGCGTGAGGCATTCGATCAGGGTCGGCCCGCCTCCGTCGCGCGCCTTCTCGATCGCCCTCCGCGCTTCGCGGTAGACGGCGAGCACGTCCGTGCCGTCGACGACGACCCCGTCGAACCCGTACGCAGCCGCGCGGTCTGCGATGTGCTCGCCCGCGTACGACAGGTAGGTCGGTGTCGAGTACGCCCATTGGTTGTTGTCGCAGACGAACACGACCGGAAGCTGACGGACACCGGCGAAGTTCATGCTCTCGTGCGCATCACCGCGCGCGGCCGACCCCTCGCCGAACCAGCCGACGGCAACGCGCCGCTCGCCGCGGATCTTGAATGCGAGCGCCATGCCGGTCGCAACGGGAAGCATCGCCGGAAGATGGCTGACCATCGGGTGGAGGCCGAGCTCTGGGATCGCCATGTGGACGTTCCCGTCGCGGCCTCGCGTTGGTCCATCCTCGCGGCCCATGTACTGCGCGAAGATTCGCCACGGCTCGACGCCCCGCGTGACGTGAACACCCATGTCGCGGTGGAGCGGCGTTCCGACATCGTTCGGCCCCATGGCCATCGCCACGCCGACCGCTGCACCCTCGTTCCCACGACCCGTATAGAACGACCCCGGGATCTTCCCCTGCTTGTAGAGGATGTGCCCGCGCTCCTCGATCGCGCGCGTGATCAGCATGTTCCGGAAGATCGCGAGGAGGTCTTCGCGGTCGAGCCCCGCCTCTTTCACTTCCTGGAACGAGCTCACGGGCTCGGCTTCACGTACGGCCATACAGTATTCTCCCGTCGTCCGGTTGGGTCGGCTCCACTCTAACTATTGCGCCAGACCGGACTCCGGCTAGCGCCGGCCTCCGGTCGTGCGAAGATCCCTAAAGCGCGGCCGCGCTGCGGCCGCGGTGTTTCTGTTGCACTGACTAGTGCGCATTAGCGGGATCCGCTCGCGCAGATCCCGCTCGCGCGAAGATCCCTGAAGGCGGCCGCATTCGCGGCCGCGGTGTCTCTGTTGCACTGACCTGTGCGCATTAGGGGATCCGCTCGCGCAGATCCCGCTCGGGCGAAGATCCCTGAAGGCGGCCGCATTTGCGGCCGCGGCCTTGGTGTTTCCGAGCGGGGGCACGGTGGTCCCGGCCATTAGAGTCACCCACGTGGGGAAGCCGAAGCGGAACTGGATCCAGGAGGAGCGCCGCAAGACGCTCGGGGACTGGGTTGCGTTCTGCCTTCGCTGCGGCCACACGCTGCGCTACTTCCTCGAGGACGAGACCGAGCTGCCCGCCCGCTGTCCGCAGTGCGGCGGTGAGCTTCGGCATCGCTGTCCGAGCTGCGACGCACCGATCCCATCTGCGTTCGCGGTCGAGTGCGAGGAGTGCGCCGAGCTCGTCCGTCCGCGGGAGCTCTTCGGCGTGGCGATCCGTCGACCCGGCAAGTGACGGCGGAGGACGTTCGGACACGCCTCGAGGCCGCACGCGATCGTCATCGAGGTCGTTCCCGCCCCGTTCGGATCCTCATCATTCTCGGTGGCGGGCTCGTGGGGCTCCTGGGTGCGGTCCTTCTCGTTCCGCTCCCTGAGCTAGGCCTGCCGCTCCTGCTCGTCGGGTTGCGTCTCCTGGCGCTCGAGTACGAGTGGGCAGCTCGCGCCTATGTTCCAGTGGCGAGGTTCTGGGGCCGCGTGAAGACGCTTTCGATGCGCTGGAAGATTGCCATCGCGGCGATTGCAGTAGCGGCTGTCGCCGCGATCGTGTGGTGGCTCGTCTGAGCTACAGAATCTGCGAGAAGCGGATCAAGGTGACGACGTCGTCCTGGCTCACCTCGCGGTTGTACAACTGGCTGAGGAACCACACCATCTCGTCGACTCGCCGGATCTGCGGGTTGTCGTGCTCGATCTCGCGCGGCGACAGCTCACCGAGCGCCTTCACCTCGACCTTGTCGATGACCGCGTCGAAGATTCGCTCGCGCTGGCCGTAGCGAGCTCCGCAGAGGACGGTCACGATCATTCCCTTGCGGTACTTCGCCGACTTGTCCCCCAGGCGAATAGTCGCCGTCTTTCGGCTCGTGCGGAGCTGTTCGGCGACGGCGGGGTTGTAGAAGTTGAGGGCGAAGGTCGGCATCGACAGCCGGGCAACTATAAAGGGTCGCCCGCGAGAGCTTCCAGCGCTTTCGCGGCCATCTCTCGCTCGCCCCGGTATGCAAGGAGCCGCGGTCCATCGGCGAGCGAAATCCAGCGGGCCTCCGCCACCTCGATCTCCATTCCCGCCGGCACCTCTCCTATCCGCCCGCCGCTTGCGTGAGCCAGATAGAAGCTCACGATCTTGAAGATCCGCTCGCCCTCCCACGTGTAGACGTAGCGGACGTCTCCCAGCTTCGAGGAGAGCCGCGCGTCGACACCCGTCTCCTCGAAGCCTTCGCGTATGGCTGCGTCGGAGGGTGTCTCACCCGCGTCGACAAGCCCCTTCGGGAGGACCCACGTCCCCTCGCGCTTTCCCTGTGGGCGAACGGCGGCGAACCACCAGCGTCCGCGCATTCGGCGGACGACGACGACTCCCGCCGAAAACTCGCGTCGCATCAGAACTTTGTGACACCGCTTCGCAGGATCCGCCCCAAATCTGAGCTCGATGGACTCAAATTGGCTAGGCGAGGAGACTCGGGATTGCTATGGTAGCGCTGGCACTCAGACCGTCTGAGTGCCAGAAGTGTCACAAACTCTGTATTAGGGAGGTTTCTCGTATGGATTTGCAGCCTCTGGGCGACCGCCTGATCGTCGAGGTCCTCGATGAAGAGGAGATGACGATCAGCGGCATCGTACTGCCCGACACGGCGAGGGAGAAGCCGCAGCGCGGCAAGATCCTCGCTGTCGGCCCCGGCTCTCGTGACGAGGATGGGGAGTACATCAAGATGGACGTGGAAGTCGGCGACGAGATCATCTTCTCCAAGTACGGCGGGACGGAGATCAAGATCGGCCTCGACGACGTTCTCATTCTCCGCGAGTCGGACGTACTCGCGAAGGTCGTAACCACAGGCAGCAAGGGTAAGCGCAAGCTTGCCGGCGCGGCCGCGTAGCTCGTTTCGCTAGGAGGAGTACATAGATGGCTCACAAGGAGCTCAAGTTCAACGAGGATGCGCGCCGCGCGCTCGAGCGTGGCGTGAACACCCTCGCCGACGCCGTCAAGGTGACGCTCGGCCCGAAGGGGCGCTACGTCGTCCTGGACAAGAAGTTCGGCGCGCCGACGATCACCAACGACGGCGTTACGATTGCCCGCGAGATCGAGGTCGAAGACCCGTTCGAGAACCAGGGCGCGCAGCTCGTACGCGAGGTCGCGACAGCGACCAACGACGTTGCCGGTGACGGCACGACGACGGCGACGGTGCTCGCACAGGCGATCGTCCGCGAGGGTCTCAAGAACGTCGCGGCCGGCGCAAACCCGATGGCGCTCAAGCGCGGCATCGAGAAGACCGTCGACGCGGTCGTCGAGGACCTCAAGAAGCAGTCGTTCGAGGTCAACGGCAAAGAGGACATCGCTCGCGTCGCCACCATCTCCTCGCGAGAGCGCGAGATCGGCGACGTCATTGCCGACGCGATCGAGAAGGTCGGCAAAGACGGTGTCGTGAACGTCGAGGAGGGCCAGACCTTCGGCCTCGAGCTCGAGTTCACCGAGGGCATGCAGTTCGACAAGGGCTACCTGTCCCCGTACATGATCACGGACGCCGAGCGGATGGAGGCCGTGCTCGAGGAGCCGTACGTCTTGATCGCGAACCAGAAGATCGGCGCGGTCAAGGACATCCTTCCGGTGCTCGAGCAGGTCATCCAGGCCGGTCGGCCGCTGCTCATCGTGGCGGAGGACGTCGAAGGCGAGTCGCTCGCGACGATCGTCGTCAACAAGCTCCGCGGCACCTTCTCGGCCGTCGCGGTCAAGGCGCCGGGCTTCGGCGACCGCCGCAAGCGGATGCTCGAGGACATCGCGATCCTGACGGGCGGCGAGGTCATCACCGAGGAGCTCGGCCTCAAGCTCGAGAACACGAAGATCTCGCAGCTCGGCAAGGCTCGCAAGATCGTCATCGACAAGGACACGACGACGATCATCGACGGTGCCGGTGGCTCCGACGCGATCAAGGGCCGCATCAAGCAGCTCAAGTCGGAGATCGAGAACACCGACTCCGACTTCGACCGCGAGAAGCTCCAGGAGCGCCTCGCGAAGCTGTCGGGCGGCGTCGCGGTGGTCAAGGTCGGCGCAGCCACCGAGACCGAGATGAAGGAGAAGAAGCACCGCGTCGAGGACGCGCTGCAGGCCACGCGGGCAGCCCTCGAGGAGGGCATCGTCCCCGGCGGCGGCGTCGCGCTCATCAACGCAGGTGACGCGGTCAAGAAGACGCTCGATGCGCTCGAGGATGACGAGGCAACGGGTGCGAGGATCATCATCCGCGCGCTCGAGGAGCCGCTTCGCCAGCTCGCGTACAACGCGGGCCTCGAGGGCTCCGTCGTCATCGACAAGGTCCGCACCGCGAAGAAGGGCCAGGGCCTGAACGTCGAGACGGGCGAGATCGAGGACCTGGTCAAGGCCGGGATCATCGATCCGACGATGGTCACGCGCTCGGCGCTGCAGAACGCCGCGTCGATCGCGAAGAACATCCTCACGACCGAGGCAGTGGTCGCGGAGATGCCGGAGAAGCAGTCGGCCATGCCTGCTGGCATGCCCGGCGGTGGGATGGACTTCTAGGACGCGCTTCGCGCTTCGTGGGGGGAAACGATGTTTCCCCCCACGAGCCCCCCTTCCTCTCGGCTGTGACTGCCCAGGCGCGTGGTTGGCCTACGCGCGAGTAGCCCTTCGGCCGTCACCCCGAGTGGCGACTGGATGAGGAACTACACTCGAGGTCCCTTCCTTGATCCACCGCGTAAGGGCCGGCTCGCGCCGGCCCTTCGCGTTTCTGTGGAAGTAGCATCGGCGCGTGGATGGCCGGCCTCTCGATGTCCCGGAGTTCGTTCGGCAGAAGGCGATCCAGCGCGGTGCCGCGGGGCTCCGCTGGTTCGAGGAGCTGCCAGCGCTCGTTGCTCAGCTCGAGTCGGAGTGGGACGTGGTGGTCGGGCGTCCCCTCACAGGCGGCTCGGAGTCGTACGTCGCGTGGGCGACTCTGCGGGACGGGACCGACGCAGTCATCAGGTTGCAGCTCCCGCGCGACCCGGCGTATGACACCGACGCTTCGTTCGAGACGACTGCGTGGATCTTCGGTGCGGCGAACGGAAGTGCGTACGCGCGGCTGCTTCGCTCCGATCCGGAACGGCGAGCGCTGCTGCTCGAACGTCTCGGGCCTTCTCTGCAGAGCTCGGGATTGCCGCGCAGCGTCCAGCTCGAGGTGCTCTGCGAGCTCCTTCGCCGGGCCTGGCGGGTCGAGCCGACCATCGAGCTCGGGTCCGGAAGCGAGAAGGCGCGGCGCCTCGCATCGTTCATCCGCCTGACGTGGGAGGAGCTCGGGCGCCCATGCTCCGAGCGTGCCGTCGAGATGGCGCTGGGTTTCGCCGAGTCCCGGGCTCGCGAGTTCGACCCGGAAGCTTCCGTCGTCGTGCATGGAGACGCCCATCCTGGAAACGCGCTCGGCACCCTGCGCTCGGCGGCAGACCCACAGCGAAGCTTCAAGTTCGTCGATCCGGAGTGCTTCCTCGCCGAGCCGGCCTATGACCTCGGCGTCTGCATGCGCGACTGGAGCACCGAGCTCCTCGCGGGCGACGATGCCGCGGACGACGCTCATGAGCTATGTGTTGCTCTGGCGCTGCTGTCAGGGGTTCCGCGTCAACCGATCTGGGAGTGGGCCTTCGTCGAGCGCGTCTCGACGGGACTGTTCGCACTGCAGGTCCGTGCGGAGCTGATGGGACGCGATCTTCTCGCCGTCGCCGATCTCATCGCAAGATCCACTGATCAGTGACTGCGCGCCCGCGGCCGGAGGGCGACTTGCTCGCCCGAGAGGCCATGTGCGGTGTGTCAGTAGCTGCGCGAGGAAGGGGGCACGTGGGGGGAAACATCGTTTCCCCCCACAAGAAGAAGAGCGGCCGCTGGGTACGGCCGCTCAAGGGGGAAGAACTGGGGAGGATTGGGTACTCAGGTTTTCGTCGGAACCACCCATTGCCTCGTCCCCCTTTTGGGGGGACTTCCCGCCGAAGACGAGAGGCCCGTGATGCTCAGGCCACCTCGTCGTACAGCCTTTCGCCCCGGTGCAGGCGCTGCGCGATGTCGAACGTCTGCCGCTGCGAGCGGGTCGTCGTGGCGTGTGCGGCGAGATAGCGGCTCGCGGCGATGAGTGGCAGAGCCGCGTCTTCGGAGCCACGCAGGAGCTCGTGTTGCCGAGCTGATGCCTCGACGCACTGGATCGTGTGGAAGTTGCGGTCCTCACGCAGCAGTGCAGTCCCGAGAGCCGAGACAAGCCGATCCGCGTCCCCTCCCGCGGCCAGAAAGGAGGCGACGAGCATACTCGCCTCGTCGACGGGCTGCTTCTTGTCATAGAGCCGCCTCAGGTTGTCGAGCAGCGTGTCCGGATCCGCGGGGTGCTTGGCCGTCGGAAGTCGCGTTGCCGGGACATTGAGGAAACGGTCGACGTACACGCTCATGGCGGCGTCCAACACGCCACGAAGGAGCTCGCGCGACGGCGAGCGCCGCAGGCCCTGCTCGACCGTGTTCGCGAACGTGAACGTGTGCAGTGCTGTATCCCAGTCGCCGAACTCATTCGTCGTCGGGAAGCGCGCGATGCGCGTCGCGGCAGCGAACGACACCGCGGAGGCGAGCTCGACCTCGGATGCGCCGTCGCGAAGCGCCTCGAGCAGGTCCTCTACGGTTGCGGCCGGATCGTCTCCGAGCACGGACTCGACGAGCTCGGAGCGGCCGGACCAGCTGCCTCTGCGAGGCCCGCCCGTGTCGAGTGCTTCGGGGATCCGCTCGAAGGCACCTTCGAGCAACTCGACAACGTCGACGGGGTTGCGCCACGCGTTGCTCTCCTCCATGCGCTGCGCAGGTGCAATCTGTGCGGGCAGCGAGGCCAGCACCGCTTCGGCTCGATGCCAGCCGACGACGTCGAGGGCTTCCAGGGCCTTGTTGACGAAGTCGAGGGCATGGCCGGAATCCAGGTAGCGATGGTCCGTTGCCGCTGCGAAGAGCATGTCGGCGAGGTCCGTCGGCGATGCGCCTGTGCGCACGGCCGAGACGAGCGCACGCTCTGCACCCTCCGCGTCGCGCACCTCGATGAAGCCCCGGAACCACCGGCCGAGCGCCGCCGGTTCGACCCCCGCCGCTGGGAGGGGATCGAGCGGAAACCGCGGTGGATCCCAGGCTGCTTCTGCGCTGACGTCTGCGAGTCCGTGGTACAGCGCTGCCGGGACGTCCGCCGAGTCGAGTCGTGGCACGAGGTTCATGAAGCACGTGAGCGTCGTGAGGCCTCTGCCCCATCCGTCTCCACGCCGTTCGACCCCGAACTCGAGTCCGGCCGCGAACACATCGACGCCAGTGGGGTCGCTCTCCGTCAGTACGAGGGTTGCCTTCGCGAGAACGAGCGGAATGTTCCGCTCCAGCCCGTCGCGCAGGCGCTTGCGATAGTGCGCGACGCGATCGTCACCCGGGGTGAGATCGACATAGATGTCGTCGCCGCGCAGCTCGATCGGGAAGCGGCGCAGGTCGTCCGCCCACTGGTCGAAGGTGCCACCGGAGCACAGGTCGAAGCGGGCGTGATGCCAGTGGCACGTGAGGATGCCGTCCGCAACCGTACCGCGGTGCAGCGGGAAGCCCATGTGCGGGCAGCGGTTGTCGACGGCGTGCACTTCGTCGCCGTCCGCGAACAGGCAGATCGTGTGCCCTCCGACGTTGACGACCAGACGTTCTTCGGCTCGAAGCTCGGAGAGCGACGTCGCCCGAACGAGCTCGTTCACTTCCGTGACAGTCATACGCTCTTCCTCCTGGTGGGACGGTTGGCCGGAGGTTAGAACCACAAGTATTGTTGAAGTCAAGTGGCGAGACTATGGCATCCGAGCTGACCATAGGCGAGGTCGCTGCGCGTAGCGGAGTGGCTCCGTCGGCGCTTCGCTTCTACGAGAGCTCAGGCCTTATCAGCTCGCGGCGCACAGATGGCAACCAACGCCGCTACGAGCGGGCGATCCTGCGCCGGATCGCCGTCATCCAGGCCGGGAGGGCCGCGGGCATCCCGCTCACCCGGATTCAGGCCGCGCTCGCCACGCTTCCGGGCGATCGGGTGCCGAGCAGGAGGGATTGGGACCGTTTGTCGCGAGCGTGGCGGAAGGACGTCGACGAGCGCATCGCCCTTCTCCAGGGGCTTCGTGGACGTCTCACGACCTGCATCGGCTGCGGCTGCCTCTCGATCGACCGGTGCACGCTACTGAATCCCGACGACGAGGCTGCGCAGCTCGGCGTGGGGGCCCACTTCCTCCTGCGGGACAGACCTGACGGCGTAGCCGTCACGCGCGCGCTGCGGCCGCGAACCCGCCCCCCTTAGGTACGCGCGATTGGCATCCGCGTGTAGCGGATGTCGACCTTGCGCACGAGCCAGCCTAGAACCCGTACCGCTCTTCCTCGAACGGGTCGGCGTCGTTGTGGTACCCGTAGCGCTCCCAGAAGCCGGGGCGATCGTTCGACGTCAGCTCGATTCCTCGAAGCCACTTGGCGCTCTTCCAGAAGTACTTGCCGGGGATCACGAGGCGGAGAGGGCCGCCGTGCTCTGACGTGAGCGGCGCGCCGTCGGCGTGCGTCGCGAGCAGGGAGAGCGGATTTCGGAGGAATGCGATCGGTACGTTCGCCGTGTATCCCTCCTCTGCATGGGCGACGACGAAGCGAGCTGACGGGAGGGGCTTCACGAGCTCCTCGAGCGCGCTCCAGTGGACGCCCTCGAACGTGACGTCGAATCGGCTCCAGCGCGTGACGCAGTGGATGTCCTGCGTGTGGGTTGTGCGAGGGAGCTGGTTGAGCTCGTTCCAGCTCAGCCGGAGCGGATTCTCGATCTCGCCCGAGACGACGAGGTCCCAGGTCGCGAGGTCGACGTTGGGGATGGAGCCGGCGTGGAGCACGGGCCACTTCTCGGTCAGGTACTGGCCGGGCGGCAGTCGCGCCGGGTCGTATCCGGCGTCGATGACCTTCCTTTCTGCGCGGCCCCTGAACACGTTCCTACACTAGTGTCGATGGCCGTCACAGCGTTACGGGTAGCTCGGCGCCCTCGGGAGTTCGTCGGCGTCCGCGGACAGGATGCACCGTCGTACCTGCAGGCGATGGTGTCGAACGATGTCGAGGCACTCGCGATCGGCGATGCGTGCGAGGCGTTGCTCCTGACAGCGAAGGCGCGGGTAATCGCTCCGCTCACCGTGCTACGGCGGGGAGTGAGCGACTTCCTCCTGCTGACGGAACCAGGGCTGGGCGAGCGCGTGCGCTCGGTGCTCCTTCGCTCGCGGTTCGCGGCGAAGTGCGAGGTCGATCTGGAGGGGCACGACTCCGTGGTCGTCTTCGGCGACGCTTCAGGGATTCCGAATCGCGATTACGGGCTCGCCGCTGTCGAAGTGCTCGACGGAGATCACGAAGCGACGGTGGACGACGACGAGCTCGAGCTCCTCCGCATCAGGGCCGGAACGCCGAGATGGGGTCGCGAGATCGACGACAGGATCCTCCCGGCAGAGGCCGGTCTGGATCAGCGAGCGATCGACTTCGAGAAAGGGTGCTACCCAGGGCAGGAGCCGGTCGCGCGCCAGCACTACCGCGGTCGTGTGAACCGTTCGCTCCGTGTGCTCGCGATCGAGGGCGGCGATCCCGAGTACGACGCCGAGCTGACACTCGACGCGAAGGTCGTCGGACGCATCACGAGCACTGCGGCCGACGGCGACTACGTGATTGCCCTCGGATTCGTACGGGTCGAGGTGCCGCGCGAAGCGGCGCTCCGCGTCGGAGAGCTGGCCGTCAGACAGCTAGACTCCCCGTCCCCGCGCCCGTAGCTCAGGGGATAGAGCGCTGCCCTGCGGAGGCAGAGGTCGCATGTTCGAATCATGCCGGGCGCACCTCGCGCTTCTGGTCGGCGCCGGCTCCCGCCGGGCAGCGCCCGGCTCCGCCCGGCGCCAGGCGCCTGACGCCGCTCGCGGCAGGATGCATCGCGCTCGGCGCTTGTCCGTACCTCATGTACTGTCCTGCGCCTCGCGCTCGCCTCCCTTGCGACGTGCGCCCCAGGAGCGCGAGGAAGACTGCGCACCTGGGCTCCGCCAGAGGCTGACACCGCTCGCGGCAGGATGCTTCGCGGGCGCGCGCGCGATTACGTGGCCGACCGATAGCCCGTGGAGGCAGGTCCCGCCAGACGGGCACTCATGACGGTCTCGGCGGCCTCCGAGCTGGGTGGATGCCCGGTCACAGCAGCGAGGAAGTCGTCTCGATCGAGCGCGTACAGGACGGCTTCGGTGCGTGTCGTGACCGTGGCTGTGCGCGGCACGTCTCGGATGAGCGCGATCTCCCCGAAGTAGCCCCCAGCCTCGAGCTCGGCGATCGTCGCTCCGTACTGGCTCACCTCGATCTCGCCCTCTGCGACGATGTAGAAGCGGTCGCCGGCGTCTCCCTCCCGAACGATCACCGTCCCGGCATCCAGGCGGAGCGGGACGAGTCGTGCGGCCAAGTGCTCGAGCGTCCCACCGGGCAGCGGCGCAAAGATCGGAACCGATCCCAGAATCCGCAGCTCATCGGCGTCGGGTGCGGCGGCACTCGCGTCGATGCGGACGACCTTCGAGGCGAAGACAACGGCAAGCGCGGGCAGGAGCGCTCCAGTCGCGATCAGCGCGCCTTCGATTCCGAGCAGCGAGATCAGCAGCGGTACGACGGCAGCTCCGACGCCGAGCGAGAAGAGCCAGAGCATCTGGATGACGCCGAACACGCGGGCCAGGACGTCGTCGGGAACGGCACGTTGCACCAGCGTCAGGCCGGCAATGTCCACGAGGGAGATCCCAGCACCGAGCACGCCCAGCAGGATCACCGCCACCACGATCTCCGGCCTTATGCCGACGACCACGAGCGGGAGCCCCGCCAGCACGACGCCGACGATGAACGCCGGGCTCAACCGCCGGGCACCTGTCAGGGAGAGCGCAGCCACTGCCCCTATGAACGCTCCGACTCCTACAGCGGAGTTGAGGTACCCGACGCCTCCCTCCCCCAGCCCGAGAAGCTCGAAGGCGGCGACCACGATGAACACCTGCAGGGCTCCAGC
>Ga0247727_10006023_pt1 | contig 24072 bp, 26 predicted proteins | sample WisWelCaveWW1625_FD_202498 | JGI IMG/M metagenome (GOLD analysis project Ga0247727, IMG submission 202498) | Biofilm microbial communities from Wishing Well Cave, Virginia, United States - WW16-25 | ecosystem: Environmental > Aquatic > Deep subsurface > Groundwater > Cave microbial mat | place... | reverse complement strand
CCCGCACGCGGAGAGCACGGTGCTTTCCCTCGTGAAAGTGCCGCAGCGCATCGTCCCCGTCGGACGGCTTGACAAGTACACCGACGGACTCATCCTTCTGAGCAACGACGGCGAATTCATCAACCGCATCACGCACCCGCGCTACGGCGTCTGGAAGACCTATCGTGCGCGCGTGGTGCGACCGTTGCGAGAGAACGACTTCACACGCCTGCATGAGGGCGTCATGGTCGAAGGCCGACGCGTGCTCACACGCGGCGTACGGCAGCACGAAGCGGATGTCATCGAACTGCAGATCCACGAAGGACGCAAACATATCGTGCGAGTGCTGCTCACGACGCTGGGCTGCCCTGTGCGCACGCTCACGCGTATCGCGATCGGGCCGTTGCAGCTGGGGGCCCTCAAGAAAGGGCGTTGGCGCGAGCTCACACCTGCCGAAGTCGCCGCGTTGTTGAAGGCAGCATCACCGACGAAGGGCAACACACAAGCTTTATAAACCCCTGCCTGTCCCCGCGAGTCATGGTCTCACCACGATTCCGAGCGAGGACGTTCCGCCGCACCAAGGTCACGACACCTGGCGGCAGACGCGTCCAGCACCACACGCCGCGGCCTCACAACCGTGCGCAGTGCGGCCAGTGCAAGGAACCGCTCCAGGCAGTGTTCACTGCCAGGCGCTCGCTCCTGCGACGCCTGAGCAAGAGCGAACGCAGGCCCAGCCGCCCGTACGGCGGCGTGCTCTGCTCGCGCTGCAGCCGTGCGACCATCAAGGCAAAGGCGCGGGTGCGCCAGTAATCCCATGGTATTCGAGATAGGACGCGTGTGCATGAAGTTGGCCGGTCGGGATGCAGGCAAGCTCTGCGTCGTCATCGACACCGTCGACGCACACACCGTCCTCATTGATGGGGAAACACGACGACGCAAGTGCAACGTCGTGCATCTTGAGCCAACGCCGCAAAGCGTCCACGTCAACAAAGGTGCGGACCATGCTGCGGTCTTGCACGCGCTGGGCATCAAGGAAGCGCGCGGCAAGGCGAAGAAGGCAGGACCACGCCCGGGCGCCGCACCTGCGCGGCAAGCGTCTGGGAGCGCACCGAAGACCGTTGTGAAGAAGAGCACCGAGAAAAAAGTTGCGCCTGCCATGAAGGCGAAGTAATTCGGTTTCGATTCCGAAGTTCTACTTTTTCGCGTATCAGATTCTATCTTCTATCCGAGAATTTAGATTTCGTACTTATTTCTTCTTGACCGCTTCGAACAACGCATCGAGCGACAATTCACATGCCGCGACAGGCATCTCGAGCTCCCATTGCGAAAGCACCTGCGGATTGACTTCGGCGAGCACGCCGATGTCGGCCTTGCCGACGCGCACCTTCGCCGCGCGGCCACCGATCGCCCACGGCAATTCGCAGTCCTCGATTGTGAGCTCGACGTCGAGCAGACGTGCGAGATATTCCAGCACCTGCCGCGCCTCGGTGTAGTCCGCACGCGCGTGCGACGAGAGCATGACGAGCGCGCCGCGTTCTGCCACACCGGTGTCGGTGTCGCCGCGGGCGAAGACAGACCCGTGCGCGAAGAAACGTTGCGGGTATTCGTTGTGCTTGTTGGTGCGCAACACCTCAAGCGCACTGGGCAGCATCCAGCTGCGCAGCACCGAGAACTCCGCGTTGAGCGCGTTGCGCAACGGCACCGGGTGCGCCTTGACCGCGCAGCGCTCGGTCTGGTTGGCGACGCTGTCGAGGTGCAACGTGTTGAGTTCGAGCAGGCCAAGACCGGTGAGCAATGACGCGAGCCGGTCGATGAACACGCGCCTGGGATGCTCGCCGCCGACGGTCGCCGCGCCCGAGCGCAGCGGCGCGAGCGCGTCAAGACCATAGGCGATGACGCAGTCCTCGGCGAGATCGACCTGATGCAGGACATCGACGCGATAGGCAGGCACCAGCGCCTTGCCGGCGCCGTAGCCGATGCCCATCTTGGCAAGCAACTGCTTGACATCACGCTCTTTCCATGACGTGCCGCAGCGCTTGTTGAGATAGTCGAGCGAGAACGCCATCTGCCGCGGCTCGACGGATGGCGTGACGTGCGCACTACGCCCGTAGACGACCTCGACCGCGTGGATGGTGCCGCCCTCGTCCGCGAGCGAACAGACGATGATGGTGAGCAACGCGTCGAGCACCGTCTGGTCGAACCCGCTGCATTCGATGAAGACCGACGTGGTGCCGGTCGTCACGCAGCCGACCGTGGCGCTGTTGATGACTGGCGGCATCGAGAGTATCTCGCCATTGGCGTCGACGAAGACAGGGTAGCGCGGCACGCCCTCGAGCAGATGGCCATAGGCCTGTCCCTGCGCGGTGCTTGCGATGATCTGCTGCGCGCTCATCTCGCGGCCGCCATCAAGCGGCGTGAACTTTATCGCGCTCGGTTTACGCGCCTCGAACCGCACCGGCCAACTGATCGCGTCGAGCGGGTAGACTCCGATGGCCGCCTTGCGACGGTTGCGGCACATCGATGCATGCAGCTTCTCCTGCACCTGCAGCAGCTCGCGCAACCGCGCATCGTCGAACTTGCAACCGGTGACGATGGCGCACGCGGTATACGGACGCACGCCGGCGACGCTCTTGTCGACGATGACGCGGTGCTGCGCACGTTTGACTGTGTACTTGCGCAGGCCTGCCCGGATGCCCTGCAGCGACGCTATCGCGCGCGCAAGACCGGCGCTGCTCATCATGTCCGGCCTGTTGGCGAGCGCCTCGACGGTCATCATGTCGCCCTCGACAGCTTCGACGTCCGGGCCCAGACTGGTGATGGCGTCGCGCATCTGCTGCGATGACATCTTGCGCCCGAGCAGGCGCTCGAGGTGCTTGTGTGAGAACTGCAGCGTCGGCATCCTACTTCACCCACGCTTTGATCGTGCGCAGCTGCTCGACGTCGTTGCGGTAGACGTCGCGCAGGTCCTGCAGCTTGTAGTATTCCGCGATGATGCGCTCGAGTCCCTGGCCCCAGGCGAGCACCGGCACGTCCTTGCCAAGGAGCGGCACGACGACCTCCGGCCGGAAGATGCCCGCGCCGCCGAGCTCCACCCACTGCTTGCGCACCGGATGGAACACCTCGACCTCGACGCTGGGTTCTGTGAACGGGAAATAGCTCGGCTTGACGCGGATGTCGTCGAAGCCCATCTTGCGGTAGAATTCCCGCAGGTAGCCGATGAGATGACGCATGTTCGCGTCAGGGTCGACGACGATGCCCTCGACCTGATGGAACTCGAAGAGGTGCTTCCAGTCGAGCGCCTCGTTGCGGAAGACGCGGCCGACCGAGAAGAACTTCGTGGGAAGGTCGGATTCCTTGAGCGTCGCAATCATCCGCGCGCTGAGCGCGGTCGTGTGCGTGCGCAGCAGCGTCTGCGATGCGATGTCCTCGCGCCAGTCGCCGCCCCAGCCCGTGCTGCCTGTCGTGCCGCCGCGCATGTGCACCGCCTTGATGCGCTTGGCGACGTCTGGCAACGAGCCCTTGGCATCGACGAAGAACGTGTCCTGCATGTCGCGCGCAGGATGGTCCTGCGGCACGAACAACGCGTCGAGGTTCCAGAGCGCGGTCTGGCATAATGGTCCATTCATCTCGACGAACCCGAGCTCAAGCCATATCTTGCGGATGTGGGAAATCGCCTCCTCGACGAAGTGGCGGCGGCCGCCGGTGATGCGCGGGACCGACGCACGCACGTCATAGCGACGGAAGCCCTTGCCTTTCCAGCCGCCGGTGCGCAAGAGTTCCGGCGTGAGCGTGTCGATGATGTTGCCGACGCCGATGCCTTGCTGCAGCAGCGTCTCCCCCATCGGCGTGAGCGTCGCGCTGCGCTCCCTGACGTGTTCTATCCTGATGATTTCCTTGCGCTTGCGCAGCGCGTCGAGCGTCTGCCTCTCGTCGGGCGCGAGCGCATCCACCTGTTGCGGGAACGCGCGCTGCAGGAACGCTTCTTCCGCGAATTCACTTGCGAGCATCCTGCGCCCCTGCTCGGTGAGCGCGACGGACAGCTCCTTCTCCTTCGTGAGGAGGATCGCGCTCTTGCCGCGCAGCACGCCGAGACAGACGTTCGCTTCGTCCTTCGAGAGCCCCGCTTTCTGCGGCAGCTTGCTCAACGGCAACGAGCCGTCCTGCAATGCGACGAGGAAGCGCCGCTCGGGCAGCCCTGTCTTACGGTAGCGTTCGCCATTCTTGTCGAGCACGACGACGTCGCCCTCGCGAACGTCGACACGCACGAGCCCCTTGTTCTGGAGCCACTGCAGCGCGCGCAGGACCTCTGTCTCGGAGAGTTTCGCGGCTTTCTGCAATGCGTCCGGCCCGTGCATGCGCCGCACGAGCGGCAGCACGGTACGTTCCAGAGGATGCAGCGATTCCGCTAACTTCTTGACGTCCATGGCAGATCAGCGCATCACTTGGGCAGGGCTGGCTTCAGGCCCTTCCACGCGACGTCGAACAGGTTCTCCAGCGCGCCGGCGAAGAACGGCGTGTTGACCCAGATGCCGATGTCGTACGTCGGGTGCACGTCCTGGTCGTTCATCACCATGAAGACGAGTTCCTTGCCGTCGACGATGCAGAAGCGCGCGTTCACGTCGGCGTGACGCACTTCCGCGACCTTGCTCAGCTCCTTGATCGTGTCCTTGTTCTCCTTGGTGATGGGCGCCGCGATGCGCACCTTCACGCCCTTCTTCTTGAGCTTCTCGAGCACGGGCATGAGGCCTTCGGCCTTGCGCACAAGACCCTGCGACGTCGTCATCAGCGTGACGCTGGTGTTCGCGTTGCGTATCGTGTGTTCCAGGTGATTGTACAGGTTGTGCCTGCCGCGCAGGCTGCCGCTCACGTCGGCGGGATCGATGAGCTCGATGCCCTGCGTGTGCAGCATGTTCAACTCCTGGAGAATGTCGGTGCTGCGCAAGTCCTCAAGGCGCTTGATGCGCTCTTGCGCCTCGGTGTGCATGTTCTTCTTGACACGCTCGACGACCTCCTCGGGCGCGACCGCGAGGTACTTGATGGGCTTGCCCAGCTTCATGATGACAAAGCCCTTCTTCTCGAGCGACTCGAGCACGTCGTAGCTGCGCGAACGCGGCACGTTGGCGATGTCGGACAGCTCTCCTGCCGTCGACACGCCGCGGCTCAGGAGCGCGGCCCAGATCTTGACCTCATAGAGATTCAACGAGAAATATCGTCGAAGCTTACTGAGAAATTCCTCTTTCACTATCATACCATCCACCCCTCTTTTTCCCCTAGTTACCGAATTTCTATTTGAAGGGGGTGAAACCTACAGACTATTTATGGGTTACGGTTAGCCCCCTCGAAGAAGTCACAACAGACATGTGTCCTGACAAGCCAGTAATATCTTGTTGTATACACTAGGAAAGACGATAGCGCAGGAGCGCCGCGATGCCACCCAAGCCATCGAGCCGCTTTCCTGCATCATGCGGGCCGATTATCACTATCTCGCCCTTTGCTGCGTCGACCGCTCGCAGCACGCCATCGATGCGCTCGTAGAACAACTCTTCCCTGGCGCGGCGCAGGAGCGACTCGCTCACGAGCAGCGTCGCGACAGCACCTGCGAGCGCCGCGTTCTCGACATCAGCGACGCCGTAGACCACCGCGCCCCCTTTGCCGATCGCATCCATGACATCATCGACCAGACGCGCTTCCCGGACAGCGCGCTGGCCGCGCAACGACTCCCGCACCTCATCGCGGCGCAGCAACTCATCGATGGCGCGCTCGTGCCCGCCGCTGCACGTCGCGATGATTATCTTCTTGCGCAGCCGCGCATCAACACGTTGCAGCAGCGCGTCCTTCCAAAATGCCGGGCTGCCTGACACGATGCTCAGCGGCTTGTGCCGCTCGTCCGCATCCTTGACGGCGGCGGCGAGCTCGTCGAAGAATTCGATATTCACCTTCTGCGTCATGCGCTTCTTCTGCACCTGACCGCTCAATCGTAGGAGAACTTCGTACCCGCTGCGGCGCAGCGCGGCGAGCGTCGCTTCCTCGCGGTCGAACGCGACGAGCAGCACTGATGGGGGTTTCGATTCGCACGCCTCGCGCACCCGTTGTGTATGCTCGAGCGACCAGTGCGTCTTGACAAGCGTGAGCTTGCTTTGCGCTGCGATGAGCAGTGAATGATGGTCGCCATGTGGCACGTCCTCCGGACCTTCGCGTACGACGCCGAGGATGCGTAATTGACTTCCTTCGAGCGCGACCTTCTCGACCTCGATGGTGATGACCATCATCTTGCGCGTCGCTACGCCCTCGCCTATCTGCAGCTTACGCTGGGTGAGCGCGGTGCAGCGGTCGCCTGGCAGGATGATTGTCGAGAGCAGCCAGAGGTCGTCTGTGGACTCCGGCATGAGCTCCCATACCCCTTCACCGACGTCATGGCGCAACGATTTCATCCTCGAGGAGGGCCGGCCAAACATTTATATACCTTCGTGGGCGTCGGTGCTGACGAGAAAACCAGGTGTGGTGATGCGCAAAGCACAAGGATCTGCAGCGACAGTTGTCGGCATCATCGCACTGCTCTTGGTGTTCTACATCCTCTTCATCCCGCCAGAGGAGCGTGAAGCGCTGCTCTACGGCACGGACGAGAATGGCACGTACGGTTCGGTGAGCGTCGGCAAGGCAAGCAACAGGACGCTGCTGCTCGCGACACCGGGCAAGCTCGACTTCGTCCAAGATGAGGAGATCGACCACACCATCCCGAACGTCGTGCTTAGCGAACAGCGGTCCGCGCAGGTACTGTCCGACGCGCCGCCATTCGTGCTCCGCCGCAACTGGCTCGAGAACAAGCAACAGACCATCACGTTCGGCATCCAGGACACGGACAAGACGGATAACGTCCTTCTCGTGTTCGAGGCGCCTGTACGCACCGGCGTGGTGAGCGTCGACCTCAACGGCAACAACGTGTACGAAGGCCCCATCGACAGCCAGACCCCGCCACCGATCCAGTTGCGCAAGGCGCTCCTTGCGAGCACCAATGAATTGTCGTTCTCGCTCGCCGGCGTCGGTCTCGCGTTCTGGCGCACCAACGAACTGCAGCTGCGCAACGTGCAAATCATCGGCGACGTGAGCCAGGAAGAATTCGCGCGTAGTGCCGCGGTCGTGACGCTTCTGGACGAGGAAGCGCGCAACCTGAAGGAGGCGCAACTGTACTTCTACCCTGTCTGCGACCCTGACGACATAGGCATCGTCGTCGCCATGCTCAACGGCAAGACAGCGTACGAAGCAAAGCCGGATTGCGACAGCATCAACAGGATAGAGATAGACCCGGCCACCCTGCGCACGGGCGGCAACGACCTCGGCTTCCGCACCACGCGCGGCACGCTGCGGCTCGAACAGATACGCCTGCACACCGAACTCGAGGAGACCAACAGCTACATCGAATATTTCTATCTCAACAGCACCGACATGAACCGCATCAGCGAGAAGAGCAGACGCGTCATGCTCCGCGTGCAGTTCGTCGACGACAAGAAGGACAAGCAAGGACGCATCAGCGTCAACGGACGCCTGATCGCGTTCGACCAGAAGAACGCCAGCATCCTGCGCGACGTGAGCGATGCGGTGGTCGACGGCAACAACTACGTCGAACTGCGACCCGAGTCCGTCCTCAACGTCGTCAAGCTCGAGCTGCGGCTGGAGTGAACGGTGGCTGAGACGAGCGGGCTGCGGGGCGCGCTCGCAAAGGCGTTCACGCAGGACTACCCGCTCGACACCATCTTCGCGTTCGCGCTCTTCCTGAGCGTCGTCGACATCTTCTTCCGCTCCGGCCTCGGTTTCGGGGAGAGCGCGGACGGCTTCGTCAACGTCCTGATCTTCACCGGCTATGTCCTCCTGTCGCTGTTGGGCGCACTCGCCGGCAGCGCGGACGTAGCCACCAAACTCCGTCGACTGATGATGTTCCTCGGCATCTCGGCGCTCGTCTTCTTCGCGCCCGTGCTTCTCGCGAACCTCTACGGCAAGTTCCCGGGCCTTGCGACTCACATCGCGTTCGGGTTCGCCGGCCTCATCATCACGCAACTCTGGGTGTTCGTCCTCGGCCTGGGTGGCGGGGAGAACCTCGCGCCACGCTGGCGCAAGCTCGTGACTGTGTGGTTCATCCTCCTCTTCGTCAGCGCCATCTATGCGAACGGCGCGTTCGTGCAGCGCCTCTCGAGCACCGAGCTGGGTGGGAAAGGGATAGGCACGCGGCAGTTCCTCGTCGACCTGTACGACAAGGCCAAGACGAATTTCCTCGCAATCATATTCCGCGGGAAACTCGAACTCAACCGCACGACATCGCAGTTCAACGAGACCATCGCGTTCGCGCGCGGCGACTACTACACCGCAAAGGTCGACACGCGCTCAGGCGTGCCGAACAAAGTGGAGCTACGCGAGCTGCGCCCGACACAGAAATCGTTCCGCGACACCGACCAGCTCGTCGTGTTCGCGACGCTCGCGGCCGAGACTCTCGAGACCGACACCGTCGGTGAGGCGACCGTGCTCTGCTCGGCCAGCACCGACATCCCGAAAGGCGGCCGCAAGACGTACGACGGGAAGATGCAGCCGACAGGGCCCCTTACGTTGCGCGCATTCGAGAATTATGACCTGACCTGCTCGTTCCCCGCCGGCACGTTCTCGCAGCCGACGATCAAAAGTGCGGTCGTCAACATGACCGCATCATTCGACTTCTCGACGCAGGCATACGTCAAGACATATTGGATGGACCGCCAACGCTACCTCGAGTTCCGCAAGACGAACACCGACCCGCTCGTGTTCTACGAGGTGCCAGAGCGCCAGCCGCAGACCATCCACACCGCCGGCCCTGTCAAACTCACCATCGGGCTGCGCGGCTCGCAGCAGGTGTTCACGCTCGACAGGAGCGTGCCGCAGGACGTCGACCTCACCTTGTCGCTCACCATCGAAAACACCGGCAAAGGCGGACGCATCGGCATCGTGCATGATGTGGTACTTGTCGTGCCGAAAGGCATGCGCGTGATGAGTGTCGCCGGACAGCCCACGCCGCCGAAGCAGATCGCGTGCAAGGACGTGCCGGCGCTGGGTGAAGGATGTGCGGACGACGTGAGCACCATCTACCTGCTCGAGCCGAAGAACGTCGACGCCACCGGCTTCCTTACATTGCTTTATTCCATCAAGGTCGCGCCTGGCGACTATGAGAAGATACTTTCGACATCACCACTCACCGCACGCTTCTTCAAGACGAGCGCACGCTACAACTACGTTCTCGAAGGCGCGGTGAGCGTACCCATCACCCAGACAGGCACCACAGGCGGAACGACCGGGACTGTGGATGACGCGCCGGCGACGATCGTGGGTGTTCCTGTCGCGACGGTGAGCGGGACAGGCGCCACACTCACGTACTCGACGAACAAGCCGACGAAGGACAAGGCAGTCTATTACACCGTGACCGGGACCGATGGTTTCCTCGAAGCGTTCGAGAAGGACTACGCGACGAAGAACGTGACGCTCAGCCACGAGGTCGCCATCACCGGGCTGACGCCCGCCACGCGCTATGAATACCGCGTCGTCAGCACCGACGCAAAGAACATCGTCGCGCAAAACCAGGACGAGAAGTATTTCTTCGTCACCGAGGGGCCATGAGACGCGTCCTCTCGCCGTTCCTCGTCATCCTCGTTCTCCTCCTCACCTCGTGCTCGGGGCTCGGTGGCCGCGGAAGTTCGCTCGAGAGCATCCATATCGGCACACGGGGCGTCACCCTCACGTTCGAGAACGTGCCGCAGAAAACGTTCGCCGGCGATGCGTTCTCGCTGAGCGGCTATCTGACAAATGAAGGCACGATGGACGTCGACAACGGCATCATCACCCTCGGCATCGAGGACGACCTCGTGACCATGGAAGGACCGCGCCAACTGCCGCTGCGGCTCTTCGGCAGGTCGGCATTGCAGCCCGTGGGTGAAAGCGTGCCGCTGCGCCTCACGCTCGAAACGCGCCAACTGCCTGCGATGGCGCAGGAAGCGCGCACCAACATCCTCATCACGATGTGTTATCCGTACCAGACGCAGGCGTCCGCCACGCTCTGCATCGACCCTGCGCCTGAACGCAAGGACATCAAGAAGCCGTGCACGATGAAGAACGTCGGCATGGGCGGCGGCCAGGGCGCACCCATCGGCATCAGCAGCATTGCGGTCACGATGCTCGACCACCAGGACAAAAGCAGGGTCGTGCCCCTCGTCGCTATCACGCTCGACAACCTCGCCGACGGGCAGACGATCGAACCCGAACGCATCGGCGACGCATGCGCCGGCCGCGCGTCAGGCAGCCTCAACAAGGTCGCGGTGCGTGCCTATCTCGCGGACCAGCAGCTCACGTGCGGCCGCGAGGGTGAGGATGCCATCGCGTCGCTGCAGAAGAAACAGAACACGGTACGCTGCAAGCTGCCTGAAGGCATCGATATCAACCGCGGTGCGTACAGCAGCGTGCTGCGCGTCGAAGCGGACTATGGCTATATCCAGAGTGAGAGCCGCACGATAACCATCGTACGGGACCGACCAAACGTTTAAATAACGTCGTCGAGTAGATGCTGACAATGAAAAAGTGGATGGTGATGATGGCGTTGCTCGTCCTGCTCGCGGCCTGCGGCCAGACCGGCAGGCGCGTCGACAACGCCAACTACCGCACGGGTGGTGAAGGCGTCTACTTCACGCTCGGCACGAACCTACCGCCTGCACGCGCGTATGACGACCAGCGACTCGACGTGCTGGTCGAGCTCGAGAACCGCGGCGCGTCCGATATCGGCGGCGCAGGCGACCGCGTCTACCTGAGCGGCTTCGACCCACGCATCATCACAGGCATCCCGTTCAACGGCCAGCAGATACCTGCAATGGCAGGCAAGGACCAGTACGGCCCTGGTGACAAAGCGTTCGTCTCGTTCAGCGGCGTGCCTGTCTCGCTCACGCTGCTCAACATCGACAAGTACACGCCGCGCCTGCAGGTCACCGCATGCTATGTCTATGAGACCATCGCGACAGGCAACGTCTGCATCGATCCCGACCCGCACAACATCAACTCGCGCGACAAGGTGTGCGAGCCGCGCAACGTCGGCCTGGGCACGCAAGGCGCGCCCATCGCGATCAACACCATCGAAGTCAACCCGTCTCCCGGGACCACGCGTTTCGAGTTCGTGTTGCAGAACGTCGGACGCGGCCAGCCGTTCCGCTCCGGCGTCCAGTACCTGCAGAAGTGCAGCCCGCACGACGCAGGTCTCGCGTACAACGAAGTCGACTACGTCGAAGTCGTCGACGTCAACATCGCAGGCATCAGCATCAAGAACAGCTGCCGACCGCTCGACCAGGGGCATGTGCGCCTCCAGAACGGCGGCGGCCGCATCTTCTGCACGTTCGACCACGTGCCTGGCAGTTCCGCCTACGTGACACCTGTCACGGTGCGCCTGCGTTATGGCTACCGGGAGACGGTCGAACGCGACATCACGCTCATCCAAAGCGGCAGATAAGCACGCCGCGGCCGACGTAGGACAGTCGAAAGGTTTAAAAGAACCTGACGCGGGTGTGGGGCATCATGACACGAGCGCTGACAGTCGCGTGCGCAAGTATGCTTCTCATCGTTCTCGCCTGTACGCCAAGCGGCCCGGCGACGCTGCCGACCTTCCTGGGCGGCAACGACGGCTTGAGCATCGTGTTCGACAAGAACAGCCCGCCTGCCGAAGTGTTCGATGGCGGCGACTTCCCGTTTGACATCGTCGTCCGTTTGGAGAACAAAGGCGAGTATTTCATCCCGAAGGACCTCGTGACGGTGAGCGTTGTTGGCATCCTTCCCCAACTCTTCAACCTACAGGAAGCGGACATGCACCGCAGCCCTGACGAGGACCTGGTCGAACGCAAGGTCGACAGCACAGGCAAAGTCATCGAGCCTGGCCTTGTCTTCGCCGAGTTCAAGAACTTCAACCACGTCTCGTTCATCACCGGCAATTCCGAGCTGTCACAGTTCATCGCAGAGGTCTGCTACCAGTACGGCACCAAGGCGGCGACCTCGTTGTGCGTGCGCAAGAACCTCGCCAACCCTGAAGAAGGCGGCCTGTGCGAGATCGACGGCACGCGCCCGGTCGCCTCGAGCGGCGCGCCTGTGCAGGTCACCGAGGTGCGCGAGTTCCAGCGCGGCAAGGAAAGCATCGGCTTCACGTTCACCATCAAGCACACCGGTCCGACCACCGGACGCATCTTCGCGCTCGGCAGCCGCTGTGCGGGCGGGCGCACCACTGAAGACCTCGCGCATGTCAAGGTAACGAGCGATGTGCCCGGGCTGTCATGCCAGGGCCTGAGCACGACACGCGAAGGCGCGGTCGAAGGCCTCATGCCAATCTACGAAGGCGAACGCGTCGTGACGTGCACGCAGCGGATCGGCAGCCCTGCAGACTACGAACTGCCCATCCGCATCGACGCACAGTACGACTACCGCGACAGCGTGCGCACCGATGTCCTGGTCAAGCATTCTCCCGACGAGTGAACGTTTTTCTTGAATGATTCTTTAGAACATCTAGACGTGAACGTCGTATTCTAACTACAACGTCTTGGCGAGCGTGAAGTGCGCGAGAAGCGCTTCCAGCTGGACATATTCATCCGCGCCCTCGACCATGCGGAACTCGATTTCCCCGCAACGGTCGACGAGATGCACTTTCGCGCGGTCGGAGACCTGGAGCTTCCAGACCGCTGCTTGGAGCTGCTTGATGAGGTCGAGGCCTGACAATCCGTATTTGAGCATGACGTCGAGGAGAAGTGAGCGCGCCTCATGGAACTTGGCGTTGACTGCGAGTTCGAGTATCTTCCCGACTTCCTCAGGCCGTGCGTGGGACGCGAGCGTGTAGATGGCGTCTGCGTCGAGCTTCTCGCCCAGCGCCGTCGCGCTCTGTAATACGTTTGCGATGCGTCTGCAATCGCCCTGTGCGACTTCCATGACCGCTTTTGCCGTCGGCGCGTCGACCTTGATGTGCTCTTCCTTCGCTATCTTGTCGATGAGTATCTGCATCGATGCGTCATCGAGCGGACGGAAACGGAAGATGGCGCACCTGCTCTGGATGGGCTCGATGATCTTGCTCGAGTAGTTCGCGCTGAGAATGAAACGGCATGTCTGTGTGTAGTTTTCCATCGTGCGGCGCAACGCCTGCTGCGCTTCCTTGGTGAGCGCATCGCATTCGTCGAGATAGATGATCTTGAACGGCACGTCTCCGAGAGCGCGTGTCCTTGCGAAGTCCTTGACCTTGACGCGCACGACATCGATGCCGCGCTCGTCCGAAGCGTTCAGTTCGAGGAAGTTCTCGCGCCATGACTCGCCGAAGAGCTGGCGTGCGACGACGAGTGAAAGGCTTGTCTTGCCGGTCCCTGCCGGCCCTGTGAACAATAGATGCGGCAGGTTGCGCTGCTTGACGAACGCCTGTATCTTATTGACGATGGCGTCCTGGCCACGCACGTCGGCGAACGAGCGCGGGCGGTACTTCTCTGTCCAGATGACGCTGGAATGATGATCGCCAGCAGGATGATGCGCGTCCATGATGGTCATAGGGAGAGAGCGACGGCTGCTTGTATTAATGTGTTACAGGTATCTGTCGTGTGTAACGATGCAACGCGCAGATACTATCTGGAGAGGATACTTGGTGTTGCGTCTGGCCGTGACCTGGCGTCTGACGTGCGTTCAGACGATGTCTTCTTCAGACACGACAAGGTAGTCGCCGGACGCGATGACCGCGCTGTACGGGATGAGCATCTGCCCTTCCTTGTTCTTCTCGAGCTCGAGGCGCTCGGCGTACGCGGTCGGGTTCTTGACGACAACGTGGATGAGTTCGCCGGACTTGACCTCGAAGATGACGTCGCCGACGTCGCCGAACTTCTTGCCGCTCTTGCTCACAACGGTCTTGCCGACGATGTCGCGCGCGAACCTGCGTTCCTCTTCCCTGGCGAATTTCTCCTGTTCCATCATGCTCAACCCACCTTTGAACGTTCTTTAAAACGTTTGTGATTCTGCAGTGATAGAGCGGGAGACCGTATTTAAGGTTTTCGCGGCGCCATCACCGACGATAGCTATAAAAGAACTCCTCGGCATTGTCAAACGATGGACATCGAAGAACGCGTCAGCCTCATCAAGCAGGTCGGGCAGGAAGTGCTCACCGAAGACGAGCTGCGCGAACTTCTGGCGAGCAAGAAGAACCCCCTCGCATACGACGGCTTCGAGCCCAGCGGCCAGATCCACATCGCGCAAGGCCTCCTGCGCACCATCAACATCAACAGGATGCTCGAGGCGGGCTGCGACTTCACGTTCCTCATCGCGGACTGGCACGCGTGGATCAACAACAAGTACGGCGGCGACATGGAGAAGATCAAGACCGCCGGTGAGTACTTCATCGAGGTCTGGAAGGCATGCGGCCTGAAGGACGGCGTTGAATTCGTATGGTCGAGCGAGATGATGGGCGACCCCACGTATTGGGAGAAAGTCATCCAGATCGGACGCCACAGCACGCTCACACGCGTGCTGCGCACGACGCAGATCATGGGGCGCTCCGAGAAGGACGAGTTGAGTGCGGCACAGATATTCTATCCGTGCATGCAGGCAGCGGACATCTTCCACATGGACATCGACATCTGCCAGCTCGGCATGGACCAGCGCAAAGTCAACATCCTCGCGCGCGAACTCGGACCGAAATTGTTCGGTCGCAAGCCGGTTGCGGTGCATCATCATATGCTCCTGGGATTGCAGCAGCAACCGCACGCGGCAAGTGGTGAGTCTGGGAAGACCGATGCCGTCGAGCGTGCCATTGCGATGAAGATGAGCAAGAGCAACCCTGCCAGCGCCATCTTCATGACAGACGATCCTGACGTCGTGACGTCGAAGATTGCGAAGGCATATTGTCCTGAACGCAAAGCAGAGGACAATCCTGTCCTCGAGTACTGCCGGCACATCATCTTCGCACGCATGAAGACGCTGCGCATCGACCGGCCGGAGAAGTTCGGCGGGCCGCTCGAGCTCGGCAGCTACGACGAACTCGCTGCCAAGTACGTCGACGGCCACCTGCATCCGATGGACCTCAAGAAAGGAGTCGCAGGCGCCATCAACGACCTGCTCGATCCGATCCGGATGCATTTCGCAAAAGGGAAACCCGCGAAACTGCTCGAACAAATACGCTCGTTCGACATCACGCGCTGATTGTGTCTCGGTAACTATTTATACGACAATGAAGACAGGAACAGGCATGCCGGAACGGGTTGAGGACGAGAAGATGGACCAGGCGATGTTCACCTACGTCGCCAACGTCTCCGGCCTCGAAGAGGAGAACAAGTCGCTGCGCGAGAGCGTCGACGCGCTCGAGCGCGAGGTCGAACGCTTCAAGCGGACGCCCCTTATCGTGTGCGAAGTCCGCGACATCATCGAAGGAAAAGCAGTCATCCGCCTCCCCAACGGCAACGAATTCATGGTCGAGCTCTCGCAGAACTGCCGCGACATCAAGCCAGGCGATAGCGTGCTCGCCGAACAGAAAAACCTCACGATCGTGAGGCGCGTGCCTGCAAGCAAGAAATTCGACGTCGAGAAGTTCGTCGTGCTCGAGAAACCGAACGTCACGTGGAACATGATCGGCGGCCTCGCCGACCAGCAGCGTGAACTCACAGAAGTCATCGAACTGCCGCTCAAGAAACCGCAACTGTTCCGCAAAGTCGGCATCCACCCGCCTAAGGGCGTGTTGTTGTACGGACCGCCTGGCACGGGCAAGACACTGCTTGCGAAAGCCATCGCGGCCAGCACGAACAGCACGTTCATCGAAGTCGTCGGCTCTGAACTCGTGCAGAAATTCATCGGCGAAGGCGCGAAGCTCGTCAAGGAGATATTCCAATTGGCGCGCGACAAAGCGCCTGCCGTCGTCTTCATCGATGAACTCGATTCCATCGCTGCGGTGCGCGTCGACGTCGGCACGAGCGGCGAACGAGAGGTGCAGCGCACGTTCATGCAGCTGCTCGCTGAAATCGACGGTTTCGAACCGCTCGACAACGTCAAGATAGTCGGCTGCACGAACAGGCGTGACATCCTTGACCCGGCAATCATCCGTCCTGGCCGGCTTGATAGGCTCATCTACGTCCCGCTGCCCAGTCTCGAAGGACGCACGGATATCTTCAAGATCCACACCGCGCCCATGACGCTCGACAAGAGCGTCGACGCCACGAGCATCATCAATCTCATGGACCGTTTCTCAGGCGCTGAGATACGTGCGGCGTGCACCGAAGCAGGATACTGCGCGATCCGTGAGAACCGCACACGCGTGTGCCATGACGACTTCGTGCATGGCATCAGCAAGGTCGTGGACGACAAGAGCGAAGAGGGGACAGAGCACCTGACGATGTTTGGATAGTTCGACTTATCTCACGACTGCATCAACACATGCACGCACCACACGCGGCTCTTTCTGACCGCAGCGGACGATGTTCTTGATGGTGCAGTTGCGTTTGGGTTTCTGTGCTAAACATGCCTCGACGACGTCCTCGCCAAGTTGTTCGAGTTCGTCTTCGGCCACGAAGTCGTAGAAGTGGAGCATGCCGCCTTTCTTGAGCGCCTGGATGGCAGCCGCGAGATACGGACGCGCTTTTCCAGGCCAGGCAAGGATGACGCGGTCGTACTTGGCTCTTGTCGTGTTGTTCTTGTTCGTTTTCTTGAGGAATGACGCTGCATCTGCCTTGATTGCGGTGACGATACTGTTGAGCTTGTTCTTTTCGATGTTCGCCTTCGCGTAGTTGTGCGCGGCAGGATTGAGCTCGACCATGTCGACGTGAGCAGGCGGACCGCGTGGAGCGTGCTTGGCGATGACAAGGCCGAACGGACCGACGCCGCTGAAGAGGACAAGGACGTTTTCTCCTTTCTTGACCTGTCGTGCTATGCGCAGACGCTCGGTGCCCATTCTTGGCGAGAAATAACATGTGCTGACGTTAAGTGTGAAAAGGAGGCCACTCTCACGGTGCGTGGTGACGAGGCGTTTCTCGCCTGCGATGACTTTGAGTGGTTGTTTCCGGAATTTGCCTTTGTGGCCACCGACTTTCTTGGCGACGACCTTGAGTTGTGGTTGTGAATCGAGAAGGAGTTGCCCGAGCTTCCGTTCCCTCTTGGTGAGGCCTTTCGCAATCTCGACGATGGCGATGTCGCCCATGATGTCGAAACTGGCGCGCATGATCGCCTGTTCCTTCTTCGACAGGATCGTTTTTGTGAGTTCACGCCAAGACGCCATCTAGAACGACCCGAGCGTCTGCTGGCTTCGTGCTTTCCGCTCGCTGGCAAGGCCGGAGACGGCACGTGCAACACGCTCTTCGGAGAAATCGTGCTTGTCGCACAACAACTTCTTCAGCGCTTCCTGGTCTGGCGAGCGCCACTTCAAATCATACTTGTCCGTGACCGGCATTGTCTTGAACGTATCGAGCAGCTCGCGCCAGCCGACATCGCAATGGTCATCCCATTTGACTTCCTTGAACAGCGTAGCGTAGTTCTTGCCGTGCTGCGTCACGAGCTTGAGCGCCTTGTTGGGACCGATGCCGCGCACGCCGCCCGGGTTGTAATCCGTGCCGACGAGCATGGCGAGCACGAGCAGCTGCTCCTGCGTGATATTGAGATGGGAAAGCACCTTCTTGAGTTCGATGAGCTGCGGTGAAATCTCCTCGTAGATGAGCGTTCCCGGCTTCTTTCGCTTGCCGGACACGGTCAGATTGCGCACAAGTCGCGGCGCGCCGAAGAGCAATGAGTCCGCGTCCTGGCTCGCGACAGCCCAGACATCGCCTTGTTTGGCGATATACGCCGCCTGCGCCTCGCCCTCGCTGGGCGCCTCGACCACAGGCAGGCCCAGTGCGCGAATGACTCCCTTTGCCTCCTCGACCATGTCCTTCGTCAGGCGTGAGGTGCGCGACGCGAACTTACGCATTCCCTCGACATCCTGCACTGCGGCCGCCTCTTCATACTGGCGCTGCGCCTCCTTCTTGATGTCCGCACGTGCCTTTATCGTCGCCTGCTTGAGCTTGGGCGGCGTGCCGTCGAAGACATAGCAAGGCTGGATGCCCTGGCGCATGAAGTTCGTGGTGCGTGAGAGCAACCCGACAAGATGCGACGTCACCTGTCCTTTGCTGTCGGTGAGCAGCGCACCGTCGCGCGAGCGGATGGTGCTGAGGAACTGATACAAGAAAAGATAGGCATCGATGGCGAGCGCTTTCCCGCGCAATGCATCGAAGCCAAGCTCTGTCGCAGGACAAAGCTCGTAGATCTTTACTCCCATCAGGCTTCGACGATGACCGTCAGTTCGGTTTCTGCATAGTCATAATTGATGAACTGCCAGTCCTTCTGGTTGAACGCCTTGAAGTTGAACACATACGTCCCGATCTGCGTCGGCGCGCCGCCTGTGAACGTCGGCTTGACCGTTATCAAGAATGGATATGTCTTGGTTTCCTTGTTCTTGAGCGTGACGGGTCCGAACGTGTTCGACCAAGGGTTGATGCCGTTCTTCTCTATCCATATCAGGACGTTGTTCGTGTCAGCGCCGACAATCGGTGACGTACTCTTGTCATAGGCGCGACGCAACGAATAGTTCACCTGGTACTCGTCGTCCGGCAGCACGGTGCCGCGTAGGCCGACACCGATGACTTTGCTCTCGCCAATCTTCATCTTGACCGATGTGTGGGACAGCGCGAGCTTCACGCCGCCCGGTGACAATGCCGTTGTGAGACGCTGCTTCGTGTCTGCGTCCATCTCGCGTACCGGCTCTGCGGGTGCGACGTCGACAGGCGCTGGTTCATCGTCCGTCTCTTCCCCATCTGCTTGGGACGGCGCTGGTGTGGTTGGTTTTGATGGCACGTCCGCCGGTTCCGCTGTCTGTGCGGGAGCGCATGCGACAAGCAGTGCCAGTATCGCGATCGTGACGATAATCATTTTCATGGTTCCACCCTCTTGTACGTGAGCGCGTGCAGCTCGCGACTGACGAGCTCCTGCGCCTTCTTCGCGAGCTCCCCGGGACTGAGGAAGAGCACCGGCAATTTCCGCAGTTGACCCTGCACGAACGCCGCGCTCACATCCATGTCCGAGATGCGCCTCTTCGACTTCGCCTTGCAGTAATAGGTCAATTCCCCCACGCTGCTCGGCAGGCGCAGCACGAAATCGTACTCCGCCTTCTTCTTCACACACTGCTGGCTCACTATTTTAATGTTGTTCTGCGCGAAGAAGCGATGCAGCGACATCAGGAAGTCGTCCGATGCCGATGCCTGCGGTGGTGCGAGGTGCTGCTGCCCTTCCTGGCCGCCCTGTTGCGGCTCCGTCGTCATGACCTGCCTGAGCGCTCGCTCCCGTTGCGGTGCTGGTTCTGCAGCAACAGTCTGTGCGACGCTGGTTTTCGGTGCCACGAGTGTCTGCGTCGCGGGAGTGGGTGTCTGTGTTGTCTGCACTCGGGGTGTTTCCACCGCATTCGAAATTGGCGGGTCCTGCCCATCTTGCGGGTTGATCATCGAACGGATGGTTCCTTCAGCATCCGCGTCCGGCACCGCAAACCATTTCCAGAACGTCTCCTTGCCGCCCTTGAACGTGACATCAAGCGGTATCGCGAAATCCTGGCTGTTGCGCAACGCGACGCGCTGCAGCGGCGAGCATGCGCTCTCGCGCATCACGCGACGCTGCTCGAGCTCGGTGATGACCTCGCGCTCCTTCGCATCAAGGTGGTTGCGGAAACGCAAGAGGTCCGGCTCCTGGCCTTGCAGATAGTACAAGGGTGAACCGCCGACCTTCAGACGTGAGATGCGCAGCTCGCCCTTTTCCTTGAGGTCGGAGAGCACCGCACCGGCGAGCATCGAATTCGTGCCCAGGTGCTTGCCGACGGCGACCGGCACTGACGGACCGTGCGAACGCAGATAGTCCAGCGCGCGCTGGCGGTAGTCGATGCTCATGGTGTGGCTGCGGGCAGGACGTGATAAAAGGTTTTCGAGCTACCAGTCTATGGACGTAGCCAGCGTGCTTCCCAGTAGGTGATGTCGTCCTCGTCGTCGACGACTGCGAAGAGCATCGACTTCTTGGCGCTGTGCGCGACACGGTTCTGCGCCGAGAACGTGCGCCAGTCGCACTGCCCCTGCTCCCGCGCGACATAGAGCAGCCAGCGCGCGTGCTGTTTGCCAGGGTTATCACCACGATTGTAGACGCGGAAGTCCGCACCGTACTTGAGCGCGGTCTTGACGACGTAGCCACGGCGACGGAGATCCGCGAACACGGCATAGCGCGGCATGTCTGCGGCGCGCAGAAGACGACGCTTGAGCGCATCGTGCGAGAGGACACGTCCTCGGCCATCGAGCACGCGGATGCGCTTGGTCTCGAGCAGGAACAGCGCCTCGAACGGGCTCAGCACGACACGACCGTCCTCCTTCGCTGCGCCGAAATGGGACTGGCGTTCGAGCTGTTGCGCCTCGCCCGAGCGTTCTGTCATGACGCTGCGGCCGGTGCAGTACGCGGTGACCATGGGTTCCTGCCGTCGCGGCACTTTAAAAACATTATCTATTTATATCGACGGGGCAGAGAATGGATATGCAACTCGTCTTCCTCGGGACCAGCGCGATGGTCCCCACCAAGGACCGCAACCACAGCGCGTGCCTGCTGCTGCACACAGGTGAGGGCCTGCTCATCGACTGCGGCGAGGGCACGCAACGCCAGCTCAAGATGGCAGGCGTCTCCCAGGCAAAAATCACGCGCATCCTGCTCACGCACTGGCACGGCGACCACGTCCTTGGATTGCCTGGCCTCCTGATGACAATGTCGCAAGGCGGCTACACCGAGACGTTGCATCTCTACGGGCCGAAAGGCACGAGCCAGCACGTGCGCTCGATGCTCGACGCGTTCGTGTTTGACCTGCGTCTCCAGCTCGAGGTGCATGAAATCATCCGTGATATCGTGTTCGAAACAGAGGAGTTGCGCGTCACCGCGCTGCCGCTCGAGCATGGCGTGCCGTGCCTTGGCTATCGCATCGAAGAGAAAGACAGGCGTCGCGTGCATCTGGAGGCAATCAAGAAACTCGGCATCCCGGAAGGACCGCTCCTTGGCAAACTGCAACGTGGTGAGGAAGTCACGCACAATGGCAAGATCGTCAAGCCCAACGACGTGACCTATGTCGTGAAAGGCAAGACCGTGACGTTCGTCACTGATACCGCACCATGCAAGAACGCGCACCTTCTCGCGGAGAACGCGACGTTGCTCGTCTGTGAGGCGAGCTTCGAGAGCAAGCTCGAGGAGAAAGCAGAGGAGTACACGCACATGACGGCCAAACAGGCCGCCGACTTGGCGAGCCGCTCTGGGGTCGAGAAGCTCATCATCACCCACTTCTCAGCGCGCTACGCCGACAGCAGGCCGCTGCTCGAGGAAGCGAAAACGGTGTTCCCGAACACGTTGGCAGCGCATGATTTGATGCGCGTCTCCCTCGACAAACGTTAGCGTTCCGTCGCACGGCGCACGTCCTGGGCGAGGACTGTCTTGCGCCCGGCATGACGTGAGAATTCGACTGCGCGTCTGGCGATGACATCTGCGTTCTTGTGCAGTGCCTCCCCCAATGCTTCCTTCGCGCCTGCCGCGACACGCTCGGCGCCTGCCTCGCGCAGCACGCGCTCCATGGCACTGACGGGTAGACCGCGCTTTGCGTGTTTCACCATCACTAGACACAACAGGGCGTTCTATATAAATCACGCTTGCTTGATGTTCTTGTGGTCCACCAGAAGGCGAAAGGGACGGGCGCGGAACGCGACATCATCCACAAGTTCTGGCAGACCGGGGACTGGGCGGCGGTGCGTGTCGCGGGCAGCGGCAGCTCACGCTATCCCTCGCCCGACATCCTGGCCGCGAACAACCTGCGGCGTCTGGCCATCGAAGTGAAAGCGACTGCGGCGGATGCGCAGTACCTCACCAAAGAGCAGGTCGAGAACCTGCGCGCATTCTGCCAACGCTATGGCGCGGAAGGATGGATTGCGGTGCGTTTCGACAACCGCGGCTGGTTTTTCGTCAGTTTGCTCGAATTGCGCGAGACGCAGGGTTCGTTCGTTCTCGATCATGGCCGCGCGCAGGCCATCGGCCTCACGTTCGAGGAGATGCTCGGACGTTGATGACTGTCATGCGCCCTTCGGGCCGCAAGCTCGGTTTCTGGACTCTCCCGGACTCATAACATTTATATCGTGCACAGAGCGGAAACACCCCAATGCCAGCACGAGTGAAGGCAAAGAAGAAACCAGCGGCCAAAGCGCTGAAGAAACCGACAACTGCCAAGCCCACGAAGACAGCCAAGCCAGCGAAAGCTGCGAAGAACAAATATGTGATGGCACCGCCGAAGGTCGTGCCGTTGCCGCTTCTCGATGAAGTCGTGGCAGAGGTCGCGGGCCGCGATGTCGTGCCGCTCGCGCGTCTCCTGCGCAACAAGAAGAATGTGAGCGAGTTCACGCTCGCCGACGCGTTGAAGCGTGAGATCAACGCGACGCGTAACATGCTCTATCGTCTCTATGACAATTCTCTCGTGACATTCACGCGCAAGAAGGACAAGAAGAAAGGTTGGTACATCTATTACTGGACGTTCAACGACCCGCGCATCTTCGATATCGTCGTGCTCTTGCGCAAGCGCAAGCTCGAGAAGCTGCAGGAACGTCTCAACCGCGAGAAAGGCACGCAGTTCTACGTCTGCTATGCCCAAGAAACCGACGAGAAAGGCAAGCCGAAACGCGGCGCTGTCACGATGCGTCTCGACTTCGACCAGGCAATGAACTATGAATTCAAGTGCCCGGAATCAGGACAGTTGCTCGAGCTCGAGGACAACACCGAACGCACCAAAAAAATTGAGCAGGAAATAGCGGAATTGAAAAAAGAACTTGCGACGATCGCTTAGCGGCGCTTCTTGATGCCGCGTTCGATGGTCATCTCTTCCTTGAGCACCTTGTGCACGAGGTGGTCGATGTGTTCCTCGATCCTCGCGACGCGACGCTCCATCAGGACGAGCACACGGAGACTGTAGACGATCGCGGCAAGCGTGCCGATGATGACAGCCAATGTAATACGCAGGAGGGCTTCCTCAGCCATAGTCAATTCACCTCTTCTCGAGCGTTTAAAAGGACGTGGCTATAAAAAGATTGCGGGTTGTGTTGAAGATAACGTTTGCCGGGTGCGTACTACACTTACTTCTTCGCCTTGGCCCAGAGGACATCGAAGATGCGTTCGTAGCTCTGCGCGAGGAATTCGGTGTTGACCCAGATGCCGAAGTCGTAGTTGGCGTGCGTGTTCTCGTCGTCGAGCGGCATGAGCACGAGCTGCTTCTCATCGATGATGCATGCACGCGCCTTGATGTTCTTGTCGAGCGTGCGCAGTTGCGCGACGGTCTCCAATTCTGCATTGGCGCTGGGCGAGAGGATGCGTATCTGGACGCCGCGTTCCTTTGCCTTGCGCAACGCCTGGCGCAGCGCCTCGCTCTTGCGCTTGAGACCGCTTTCGGTCGTGATGATGCTCACGCTCTTCTTCGCGTTCTTGACGAGCGTGTGCATGTGATCGTAGAGGTTCGAGCGTCCTTTGATGGCGCCTGTGAGGTCCGCCGGGTCGACGAGCAGGACGCCGTTCTTGTGGAGCAGGTCGAGTTCGGTGAGCACGTCGGTGCCCTTCAGACCATCGAGGAGTTGGTTGTTGCGTTCGGCGTCCTCGGTGATCTTCTTCTTGAGGCGCTCGACTACTTCACTTGGCGGCACTGCGATGTACTTGATGGGCTTGCCCAGCTTCATGATGATGAAGCCCTTCTTCTCGAGCGACTCGAGCACGTCGTAGCTGCGCGAGCGCGGCACGCCTGCGATGTCGGACAATTCGCCTGCTGTGGAGACACCGCGGCTCAGGAGCGCTGTCCAGAGCTTCGCTTCATAGCTGTTGAGACCGAATTCCTTGAGCTTGTTGAGAAAATCCTGTTGGACAATCATTGTGGCATCCTCATGGTGTGCGCTCGCCTTGTTACCATTCGTCAGGTATAACTCATATATAAAGCTTCCTTTTGTTATCCTTAATCAGTAGCAACAATTAATGTATTTGTTCCTT
>Ga0247727_10006022_pt1 | contig 24073 bp, 19 predicted proteins | sample WisWelCaveWW1625_FD_202498 | JGI IMG/M metagenome (GOLD analysis project Ga0247727, IMG submission 202498) | Biofilm microbial communities from Wishing Well Cave, Virginia, United States - WW16-25 | ecosystem: Environmental > Aquatic > Deep subsurface > Groundwater > Cave microbial mat | place... | reverse complement strand
CCGCCGTTCCCGTTCTCCACACCCCCGTCGCCCCGGCCCCGTACTCTCTCCGCGGCGGGGGGCGGCCCCGCCCGGCGTTTCCGCTGGAGCCACAAGCCCTTGGGAGTTAATCTCCCCGGCACCACAAGCCGCTGGGGGCGCTCCGGCCGCGGCGGGAGGAGGTCCTCGTGCGCTGCCCGTTCTGCAAGGAGAACAACGACCGGGTCATCGATTCCCGGGAGTCCACGGACGCCTTCGTCATCCGCCGCCGCCGGGAGTGCCTCTCCTGCCACCGCCGCATCACGACCTACGAGCGCATCGAGGAGGCGCCGCTGCGGGTCGTGAAGAAGGACGGGAGCCGCGTGCCCTTCGAGCGCCGCAAGATCCTCATCGGCCTCATGAAGGCCTGCGAGAAGCGCCCGGTGCCGTCGGCGGCGCTCGAGGAGATCACCCAGAAGATCGAGGACTACGTCACCGAGCGCTACGACCGCGAGGTGCCCTGCAAGGTCGTCGGGAACCTCGTCATGCGGGAGCTGCGCAAGGTGGACCAGGTGGCCTACGTGCGGTTCGCGTCGGTCTACCGGGAGTTCCAGGACGTGGAGGCCTTCGAGAGCGTGGCCGAGGAGCTCCGCCGCCGGCCGCCGAAGAGGAGGGCGCCGGAGGGCGGGGGCGACGCCGCCGACCCCGGGGGTTCCGACCCGTCGTGAGGCGCCCCTCCCACGTCCGCAAGCGCGACGGCCGCGTCGTCCCCTTCGACGAGGGGAAGATCGCCGACGCCATCTACCGCGCGGCGCTGGCCGTGGGGGGGGAGGACCGCTTCCTCGCCGAGGAGCTGGCGGGGATGGTGACGCTGTTCCTGGCGAAGGCCCGGGGGGCGGGGAGGGAAGGAGGTCCCTCTCTTCCGGGCTTGGAGGAATCAACTGTTGCAGGTCGGGAGTCCCCTTCGGAATCGGAGGCAAAGGCAGAGTCCAAGGCAGAAGCGCAGGCTGAGGCGCAGGCTCCCACCATCGAGCAGATCCAGGACCTCGTCGAGAAGGTCCTCGTGGAGACCGGCCACGCGCGGACCGCCAAGGCCTACATCCTCCACCGCGAGAAGCGTGCGCGGCTGCGGGAGGCGGCGGCGGCCCGGGCGCTGGACGCCGAGCCCACGCTCTTCGACGACCGCTTCCTCCTGGTGGAGGACCCGGCCTCCGAGCGCAGCGCCCCCTTCTCCGCGGAGCGCCTCGGCCGCACCGTGGCGGCGGAGACCGGGCTCCCGCGCGAGGAGGCGGAGGCGGTCGTCCGGGGGGTCGAGGAGAGGCTGCGCCGGGCCCGGGTCCGCCGGATCCCCGCCCCGCTCCTCTCGTCGCTCGTGGACGCGGAGCTCCTGGAGGGGGGGCGGCTCACCGAGCCGCGGCGCCGCTCCGGGGCTCTCGTCCCCCGGGCGGTGATCGAGGCGGCGTTGGCACCCAAGGCCCGGCCCGGGGCGGCGATCCCGCCCGAGACGGCCGCCCGGCGCCTGGGCGGCGAGGTGCTCCGGGCCCACGCGCTCTCCGAGGTCTTCCCGGAGGCGGTCTCCTCGGCCCACCTCGAGGGGACGATCCACGTCCACGGCCTCGCCCGCCCCGCGGCGCTCTACTCGCTCACCCTCTCCCTCGACGCGCTCAAGGCCGAGGGGGTCCCCGGGGCGGGGGGCCGGTCCCCGGCGCGGGCGGCGGAGGACGCGCGGCGCTTCGCGGCGCAGGCGGGGCGGGCCGTGCGGGCGCTGCGGGCCTACGCGACCCACGGGGTGGGGGTCCCCGCGGCGAACCTCCTGCTCGCCCCGGTGCTCCCGGGGACCGCGGACGAGGTGCCGGACGAGGAGGACCTCCGCGAGGAGGCCTGGCACCTGCTCTTCGAGACGGCCGGGGAGCCGGACGGCGTCCCCGCGGAGCTCGACCTGCTGGCCGAGATCCCACCCGCGCTCGCGGCCGCCCCGGCGAGGGGCCCGGGGGGGCGGAGGGACGGATCCACCCTCGGCGCCCACGCGGACCGGTCCGTGCGGCTCGCCCGGGCCATCGTCGCGGTGAGGGCCTCCGGCGACGGGCTCCCGCCCCGCGGCTTCCTGCCGGGGCTCAACCTCGTGGTCGGCCGGTCCTGCATCGGGGACCCCAGGGCGCGGGAATTCCTCCGCGAGGCGCTCGCCGCGGCCGTGGCGGGGACCCCGCTGCGCCTCGTGATGGAGCGGGACGGCGTGCCCACCGCGGGGACGCTTCTCGCCCGGGAGCGGGTGGAGGACGCGGCGCGGCGGGCCGCCGAGGGGTCCATACGGCCCTTCTGCGCCCAGCGGGTCACGCTCAACCTCCCCCGGGCCGCCTTCCGGTGCCCGGCCGGGGACCTGCCCGGGTTCTTCCGGGAGTGCGACCGGGCCGTGGACCTCGCGGTGGAGGCGCACCGGGCCCGCCGCTCCCTCCTGGCCACGGTGGCGGCCGGGGAGGGGGGGGCGCTGGCCCCCCTCTTCCGCCGGCCGGCTCGCCCCGCGCCGGGCTCCCCGCCGCCGCCCGACCTCGCCGCCGCCTCCTGGTCGGTGGGAGTGCTGGGGCTCAACGAGGCGGTGGGACACCTGCTCGGGGAGGAGCTGCACGAGAGCGACGCCGCGGTGAAGGTGGGGGCCCGGATCCTCGCCTACCTCGGGCTACGGGTCCGCGAGGCCGGGGCGAGGGAGGACCTCCCGGCCTTCCTCGACGCCTCCCCGTCCTCCCGGGCGGCCTGGCGCTTCGCCCGCCTCGACGCCCGGGAGCACCGCCGCGAGCAGGAGGAGGCCACGGCCGGGAGCGGGGCCTACTCCCAGGGAGTCGCGATGCGGCCCGGGGCCCCGGCCGACCTCCTCCAGCGCCTGGAGAATGAGGGCCGCCTCCACGGGCGCGTCCGCACGGCCGCCTTCCACTTCGACCCGGCCGGGGCGCCAGGGGTCTCCGAGGAGGGGCTGCTGGCGCTCCTGGAGAAGGCCTTCCTGCACACCGAGATCCGGCAGATCGTCTTCGATTCCGGGCCGACCCACGGATCGTCGAGCGGATCGTCGAACGGAGGCCCGGGAATTGGACCTTGAGGGCCTGCCCCCGGTGGGGGGCCTGCTGGAATCGAGCCTCGTGCACTGGGAGGGCCGCGTGGCGGCGGTCGTCTTCCTCCAGGGGTGCAACCTCGCCTGCCCGGCCTGCCCCGTGCCCCACCTCGTCCCCCGGGCGGAGGCGGCGGGTGAGGGCGGGATCGCCCGCGGGGGTCCGGTCCCCATCGGTGGCCTCATCCCCATCGAAGGAGTCCTCGACGCCGTCTTCAGCCGCCGCTCCCTGCTCGACGGGGTGGTGGTGGCCGGGGGGGAGCCCACCCTCCACGAGACCCTCCCCGACCTCCTCGAGATCCTGCGCTCCTTCGGCCTCGAGACCCGCGTCCACACCAACGGGACCCGGCCGAGGGCGCTGCGCCGCCTGCTGGAGTCCGGGCTCGCGGATTCCGTCTCGCTCACGCTCCGGGCGCCGCTGGACGCCCTCGCCTCGGTGGCCTCGGGGGTGGAGGTGGACCTGGGCGGCCTCTACCGGAGCGTGGAGCTCCTCCTCGGGGACCCCGGGGAGCACGAGTTCCGGGTGGCGGTCGACCCGCGTCTCCTGACCCGGGAGGACCTCCTGCGTCTGGGCCGCACCCTCGCGGGGGCCGCCAGGGTGGTGCTGGACCCGGCGGGGCCGGGCCTCCCCGGGCGCCGGACCCTGCGGGGACTGGCGCGCCTCCTGGGGCCCTTCGCCCGGAGCGTGACCGTGGCGGGGCGGCCCGGGACCGACTTCGGACGGTGGGGGGAGAGGGACCCGGACCGGGCCCTGGGCGTGGCCTGACCCGCAGGTTCAGGCGGAGGCCGGGATACCCGATACAACGGGATACGGGGCATTCATGCACCTAAAGAGGCTCGAGGCCTTCGGGTTCAAGTCCTTCGCCGACCGGATGGAGTTCGACTTCCTCCGGGGCGTGACCGGCATCGTCGGCCCCAACGGCTGCGGCAAGTCCAACGTCGTGGACGCGGTCAAGTGGGCGCTGGGGGACCAGCGGCCGACCTCCGTGCGCGGCACGGAGATGGCCGACGTGCTCTTCGCCGGCTCGGGGGGGCGGAAGCCCCTGGGCCTCGCCGAGGTCTCGCTGACCTTCGACAACGCCGATCGCTTCCTCCCGCTCGACCTGGACGAGGTGGTCCTCACCCGCCGCCTCTACCGGGACGGGACGAGCGAGTACCTGCTGAACCGCGAGGCGGCGCGCCTCAAGGACATCCGCGACCTGTTCCTGGACACCGGCGGGGGGCGCGGGGCGCTGGCCATCCTCGAGCAGGGGAAGATCGACGCGGTCCTCCAGGAGAACCCGGTCGAGCGGAGGCTGGTCTTCGAGGAGGCGGCGGGCATCGCGAAGGTCCGCCTCAGGCAGAGGGAGACCCAGCGGCGCATCGAGCACCTGGACGAGAACCTCCTGCGCCTGCGGGACATCCTCTCCGTGAGCGAGAAGTCGCTCCGCTCCATGCGGGCCCAGGCGGGCCGGGCGGAGAGGTACCGCGCGCTCGAGCAGGAGATCCGGGAGACGCGCATCGCGCTGGGGCTCCACCGCTACGCGGCGCTCCTCGCCGAGCGGCGGGAGGCCACGGCGAGGGTCGAGGACCTGGCCGCCCGCGAGGCGGAGGTGAACGCCCGGCTGGCGGATCTATCCGGCGACCTCGCGGGGCGCGAGAAGAGGGTGGAGGGGCTCCGCGAACGCGCGGCGGCGCTGGAGGCCGAGGCCGGGAAGGCCGAGGGCGCGGCCGAGGCGGCGACGGAGAGGGCCTCCTCGGGCGAGAGGATCGCGGGCGAGCTCGAGGGGCGCATCTCCTGGTACGAGGGGGAGATCCGGGCCGGCGCGGGCCGCCTGGAGGAGGCCGTCGAGCAGGCGAGGGCGGCGCTCGCGGCCGAGGCCCAGGCCGAGGGCGAGGCGGCTGCCCGGGAGGCCGACCTCGTCCGGGCCGAGGCGGCCATCGAGGCCGCCGCAGCCGAGGCCGCCCGCTACGCGGGGGAGGCGAGGGACCTCCGGGAGCGGGCGCTGGATCTCCTCGATCGGAAGGGCCGGGCGGCGAGCGCCCGGGCGCGCCTGGCGGCCGAGGAGGAGGGGCTCCGGGCGCGGGGCGCGAGGCTGGCGGCGCGGGCCGAGGCGGCGGCGCGGGAGGAGGAGCGTTCGGGTTCGGCCGCCTCGGAGGCGGCCGAGGCGGCCGCGGCGGCGGCGGAGGAGTGCGCGGCGGCCGGCACCGCGCTCGCGGAGGACGAGGGTCGCGCGGCGGGGCTCGAGGCGAGGGCGCTCGACCTCCGCGAGCGGCTCGCGGCGCTCGACCGGGCGGTCCACGCGGCCCGCTCCCGGCTCGACGTGCTGACCGCGCTCCGCGACCGCCACGAGGGGGTGGGCCGCGGGGCGAAGCGCATCCTGGAGGAGGCGGCCCGGGCGGGCGGGCTCCACGGCGTCCGCGGCGTGCTGGCGGAGCTCGTGGAGAGCGAGGTCGCGGACGCCGAGGCCGTCGAGCTCGCGCTCGGGCCCTTCGCCGAGGCCATCGTGGTGGAGACTTTCGAGGACGCGCGGGCCGCCATCGTCCTCCTGAAGGAGGAGGGGATCGGCCGGGCGCTCTTCCTCCCGCTCGACTCGGTTCGCGCCCGGTTCTCCTCCGCGGCGCTCCCCTGGACGGTCGCCGCCCGCCCGGCGGCGGCGGCGGTTCGCTGCCCCGACGACCTCCGGCCGCTCGTGGAGGCGGTCCTCGGCGGCACTCTCCTCGTGGAAGACCTGGATGCGGCGCGGGCGCTGGCGGCGGCCTGGGCCAATCCTGCCGGGGCGGCCACGGGCCAGGGGATCGTGACGGGGAGCGGGGAGGTCGTCGGGGTCGAGGGGGGCGTGGCGGGGGGCCGGGGCGACGGCGCCGGACACGGGATGGTCGCCCGCAGCGCCGAGATCCGGACGCTCCGGGGGCGGCTCACGAACGAGGAGCGGCGCCTCACGGCCCTGCGACGGGACCACGAGGAGGCGCAGTCCGGTTCGGTGGACGCCCGTGCGCGGTGCGGGGACTCGCGCGAGGCGCTCCGGCGCCGCGAGGAGGCCTCCGCACTCGCCCGGGCCGCCTCGGAGCGCGCCGCCTCCGACCTCGCCCGGGCCGCCGAGGAGGCCCGTGTCCTCCGCGGCGAGGAGGCCGAGATCGCGGACGGGCTCGCCCTGTGCGCCCGCGAGGCCGGGTCGGTGCGGGCCGAGGATTCGGCCGTCGCGGCCGGGGAGGCCGAGGTCGAGGCGCTCCGCGCCGCGTCGCGGGAGGCCGAGGCGCGGGCCGAGGACGCCCGCCGCTCCGCGGAGGATCGCCGGGGGGAGACGCGGGTCTCCCTCGCCCGGGCGACCGAGCGGAAGGTGGCGGCCACCCGGCGGCGGGAGGACGCCGAGCGCGCGCGGAGGGATGGCGAGCGCAACCTCGCGCTGGCCCGGGTCGAGCTGGAGACCTGCCGCGACCGGCGCGGGGAGTCGCTCCGGACCGCGTCCACGGCCCGCGCCGAGGCGGAGCTGGCCCGGGAGCGCCGGGAGAGGGCCGTCCGCGACCTCGCCCGGGCGAGGGAGCAGGCCCTGGAGGAGGGCGCCACCCTGGAGGAGGCGCGCCGGGGCGTCGCCGCGCTCGACGGGGAGTTCCGCTCCTACCGCGACTCGCTGGAGGGCTTCCGCCTCAAGGAGAGCGAATCCCGGTTGCGCCTCGAGAGCCTGCTCGAGAGGATGCGCGAGGAGACGCGGGTGGATCTGGCGCACCTGCACGAGGAGAGGCAAACGGCACATGCTGCCGCCCCGGCCACGGTCCTCGCGGATTCGGAGACGGCGCAGGCGGAGGCGCAGGCTCCCTTCGACCCCGAGGCCGTGGAGCGCGACATCGCGGATCTCCGCCTGAAGATGGATCGGATGGGGAACGTGAACCTGGAGGCGCTGGACCAGATCGGCGAGGTCGAGCGCCAGGCGGCGGAGCTCCGGGCGCAGGAGCAGGACCTCACGAAGGGGCGGGAGGAGCTGATCGAGGCCGTGCGGCTGCTGAACCGCCAGTCCCGGGAGCGCTTCACGGAGACCTTCGAGGCCATCCGCGGCCACTTCAACGACACCTTCCGGCGGCTCTTCGGGGGCGGGAAGGCCGACGTCTACCTCTCCGAGGGGGAGGACGTGCTGGAGTCGGGGGTCGAGATCGTGGCGCGGCCGCCGGGGAAGGAACTGCGCTCCATCTCGCTGCTCTCGGGCGGCGAGCGGACCATGACGGCGGTGGCGCTGCTCTTCGCCGTCTACCGGGCGAAGCCCAGCCCCTTCTGCATCCTCGACGAGGTGGACGCCGCGCTCGACGAGACCAACGTCGGGCGGTTCACGGCCATGCTGCGCGAGTTCCTCGACACGAGCCAGTTCATCATCATCACCCACAACAAGCGCACCATGACCATGTGCGACCGGCTCTACGGGATCTCCATGGCGGAGCCGGGAGTCTCCTCCCGCGTCGTGCTGGAGCTGGAGAGGATCTCCGGCCGCGAGGAAGCCGAGGCGGTCGAGGCGGCCTGACGAGGCGACGGCCCTCGGGCGTCCTCCGCCGGGGGTGGCACCCGTGGGGGACCCGTTTTCCTACCGCCCGGCCGCGAGGAGGTTCCCCGCCGCCTCCGCGAAGGTCGGGACCGTCGCGTCGGCGCCGTCCTCGGGGACCGGGGGCTCGAGCCACCTGTGCTCCCCGCGGCGAACGCGCACCGTGAACATGCCGAGCCGTCGCCCGGCGGCGATCTCCGCGTCCGGACGGTCTCCCACGACGGCGCAGGCCCCGGGGTCGAGCCCCTCCTCCTCGCAGATCGCCCGGAAGGCGCGGCCCTTGTCGGCGGAAGGGCCCAGAGGCTCGTAGTGGACGCGGTCCACGAGCGACGCGATCCCCGTCGCCCGGACTTTGGTCTCCTGTGTCGCGATGTCGCCGAAGGTGACGAGGAAGAGCCTGAGCCCCTTTGCCCGGAGTGCCCGGAGCGCCTCCTCGACGCCCGGAAGAAGGGGCATCCGCTCCGGGACCTTGCGCTTGAAGAAGGCACCCCAGCCGGCGAAGCCGACTCGGACCGGATCGGCGCCCTTCGCCTCCGCCAGAGCCTCGAAGGGGTTCTCCCCGGCCCGCTCGCCCGCCATCCGCTCGAGCCCCGCTGCCGCCTCCTCCGCGGTCCCCGGGAGGCCCGCCGCCACCATGGCCGCACCGGCCTCCAGGCGCGCGGGGCCGAGCAGCAGCCCCGCGGTGTCGAGCAGGGTGTCGTCGAGGTCGAGGAAGACGGCGCGGAGCGGCGGGCGGCTCACGGGATCCGGCGGACCCGGACGCCCTGGAGGTCGGGCTCCACGGGGAGGAGTATCGCGTCGAGGCGCCGGAGCGCCCCCCCGACCGCGGCGTGCCCGTCCTCGTCCTCGACGACGAAGACGAGCGAGCCGCCGCCGCCGGCCCCGCAGGGCCGGCCGCCGAGCGCCCCGGCCTTCCTCGCCGCCTTGGAGAGGGCGAGCGTCCGCTCCGTGTGGAACCCGGGGAAGAGCCGCCGCCGGGCCCGGGAGTCCCGCTCCATCCCGCCCGCCACTCCCTCGATGTCGCGCCGCAGCAGCGCGGCGCGCACCTCCCGCGCCGCCGCCGCCACCTCGAGGAACCCGCGCTGCACCGCCTTGTCCCCGTCGATGAAGCCCTTCACCACCGTCCAATTGTTGAGAGCGCTCGAGTGGGAGACCCCGGTGTAGGCGAGGACGAGGTGGCGCGCGAGCCAGCGGGGGTCGGTCCGCAGCGGTTCGCGGCGGAAGCCGTGGAGCCCCCAGTGCCAGGCGGAGAGCCCCCCGAAGGCCGCCGCCAGGTGGTCCTGCGTGCCGGGCGGGACCCGGATGACGCGGCCCTCCATGTTGCTCGCGAGCACGGAGAGCCCGTGGCGCATGGCGGCCGCCCCGGAGTGGCCGGAGAGGGCGGCGAGCAGACACACGGCCAGGGAGGAGGAGCCCCCGAGCCCGGACCCCGGCGGCACGCCCGACTCCGTCTCCACCACCGCCCCGGCGCAGGGGGAGGCACGCAGCGCCTCGGCGGCGAGCCGGTGGCGGGCGTCGTGGACGACCTCGTCCAGCGAGCCGAACCGCTCCTCCGTGCGGTGGTCCACGGAGCGGAGCACGAAGTGCCCGCGGGGGGCCGGAGTCACGCGGGCCCGGGTCCTCAGCGCGATGGCGAGGTTCACCGTCACCGGGGCGTGGAGCATGAGGTAGACGGGCCAGATGTCGAGCGTGCCCCCGGCCAGGTCCACGCGGGTGGGGGCCTGGGCCTCGATGGTGGGCATGCCGGGGACTCTACCCCGGCTTCCGAGCCGCGTCGGCCGCTTCCCCGACGGCCCGATCCGCGCGGTGGGTCGGTTCCGGCAGGCGATGCCCGCCGGCGCAGCGGACGACCCATCGCACCGCATCCCGCACGCCGCAGAGGTGGCCGGGAGAGACGATCACGGGGTTCCCGCCGTCGGCGAGACGCACCGCCGATCCCAGGTGCTCCCCCCGGTGGACGAGGGGAGAGGAGGAGCCCGCGGGGCGCGAGGGAGGTGGGAAGGCGCCCACGAGAAGCGACTTCGCCACTCCCACGGCGGGAATCCCCGCCAGCAGGCCCAGGTGGCAGGCGAGGCCGAAGCGGCGGGGATGCGCCAGGCCCTGCCCGTCCACGAGGAGGAGGTCCGGGAGGGACCGGAGCCGGCGCAGCGCGAGGATGCAGGCCGGGGCCTCGCGGAAGGAGAGGAGGCCGGGGACATAGGGGAAGGAGAGGGGGGCCGAGACGATGATGCGCTCGACCTCCCGCAGTCCGGGGAGACGGAGCACCACGGCGGCCGCGAAGGTCCTCCCTCCCGCGTAGGCGCAGTCGAGCCCCGCCACGAGGCGCAGGCGGTGCCCGGGGGGGGCCCGGAGGACGACGCGACCCGCGAGCCTCCGCTGGATCGCGGCCGCTTCCCGGGGCGTCACGGCCCAGCGGTGCAGGCGTCGAACGCGCATCCAGGAGAGCCTACGCGCGGGGCCGGCCGATAGACTGCAGTACGGGAGGGAACATGGCGCAGACGCCGGTGGTGGGCGTGTCCTTCGCGGGCGAGGAGTGGGGCTACGGGGAGAAGGAGTCCCTGTACCTCGCGGCCCTGGAGCGCGCGGGGGCGGAGCCGCTCCCGGTGCGGCCGGGCGCCGAGAAAGACGTCCCGGCGCTGCTCCGCCGGGTGCGGGGCTGGGTCTTCACCGGCGGCGACGACATCTCCCCGGAGTACTACGGGGAGGAGCCGCACCCGGCGCTGAAGGAGGTGAACCCCCCCCGGGACCGGATGGACCTCCTGCTGGCCCGGAGCGTCCTCGCCGAGGGCCTGCCCTGCCTGGGAATCTGCCTCGGGGTCCAGATGCTGACCGTGGCCTCGGGTGGCTCGCTCTACCAGGACATCCCTTCTCAAATCCCAGAGGCGCAGGATCACACCGGGGGGACGCGCCACCGGGTTCGGGTCGAGGAGGGGACGCGCCTGGCGGCGGTCCTCGGCGGCCCCGAGGCGGAGGTCAACTCCCATCATCACCAGTCGGTGAAGCGTCTGGGGCGCGGCTTCCGCGCCGCGGCGAGGTCGCCGGACGGGATCGTGGAGGCGGTGGAGCGCCCCGGCGACGCCTGGGTGGTGGGGGTCCAGTGGCACCCGGAGCGCCCCGGGTGCGACGCGGCGGCCTCCGAGGGCCTCTTCGCGGCCTTCGTGGAGGCGGCGACGGCGTCCACGGGACGGAATCCTTTACGCCCCCGGAACGCTCCGTAGACTGTCGCTCTCCGCGGTGGGCGCCGCGGTCCGGATGACAGGGCGACGGAGGGGATCGCGATGCGCGTGCCGGCGAAGATGTTCCTCACGAAGGGCGTGGGCCGCGCGACGGCGAAGCTCGCCTCCTTCGAGGCGGCGCTCCGCGACGCCGGGATCGCGGAGTACAACCTCGTCCGCGTGACGAGCATCTTCCCCCCGCGCTGCAAGATCATCTCCCGGGAGAAGGGGGTGAAGCTGCTCGACCCGGGGCAGATCCTATTCATCGTTCTCGCGGACAACGCGACCAACGAGCCCAACCGCCTCATCGCCTCCTCGGTGGGCCTCGCCTGCCCCAAGGACAAGAACACCTACGGCTACCTCTCCGAGCACCACTCCTACGGGGAGACCGAGGAGCGGGCGGGGGAGTTCGCCGAGGAGCTGGCCGCCGAGATGCTCGCCACGAGCCTGGGCCTGGATTGCGACGAGGACCTCACCTGGAAGCAGAAGGAGCAGGTCTACAAGATGAGCGGCAAGGTCATCCGCACGCTGAACGTCACCCAGACGGCCGTCGGCCACAAGAAGGGCCTCTGGACGACCGTCGTCGCCGCCGCCGTCCTCTGCGCGTAACCCCGTTCCCCCCCGGGAACGCCTCGCTGCCCCCTCCGCGCTCCCGGCTCCCGGCACGGCGCTTGCCCGCGAATCGCCATGCGGTCCCCGAAGGCGGCCGCGGCGGCGGCGGGTGCGGTGGCGGCCCCCTGCGTGGGGGCCCTCCTCGCCGCAGGACGACCTCCGGATCGTGCCCGGCCGCCTTCACTCCCGGCGTCGCGGGCTCAGCGGGCCCTCGGCTGCTGCTGCGTGACGCAGTGGATCGCCCCGTTGCCGCCGACGACGGCGCGGCAGTCGATGCCAACGACGTCGCGGCCGGTGAAGACGCGGCGGAGGATCGCCAGAGCCTCCTCGTCCCGTTCCTGGCCGAAGGTGGGGACGAGCACCACCCCGTTGGCGATGTAGAAGTTCGCGTAGGAGGCGGGGGACCTCTCCGCCTCGTGGCCCGGGACGGGGTTCTCCTCCTCGAGGGGCTCGGGCATGGGGAGGGGGATCACCTCCAGGGAGCGGCCCCGGGAGTCCTTCGCGAGGCGGAGACGCCGCAGGTTGTCCTCGAGGATCGCGTGGTTGGGGTCGCCCGGGTCCTCCTCGACGCAGGCGACGACCGTGCGCGGCCCCACGAACCGGGCGCAGTCGTCGATGTGCCCGTCCGTGTCGTCCCCCTCGATGCCTCGGCCGAGCCAGATCACCGTCCGCGCGCCGAGCCAGTCCCGGAGCACTCTCTCCACCCCCGCCCGGTCGAGCCCCGGGTTGCGGTTGGAGTGGAGCAGGCACTGCTCGGTCGTCAGGACCGTGCCCTCGCCGTCGAAATCCACGGAGCCCCCCTCGAGCACCGCCCCCGGCTTCTCCAGCGTGAGCCCCAGGCGCTCCGCCGCGAACTCCGGCATCCGGTCGTCCCTTTCCAGGGCCGGGTACTTCCCGCCCCAGGCGTTGAAGCGGAAGTCGAGGATCCGCAGGCCCTCCGGAGTCTCCACGAAGAGCGGCCCGTAGTCCCGGATCCAGACGTCCACCGTGTCGTAACGGTGGAGGAAGAGCCGCGTCGGGTCGTGACGCCCGGCCAGCAGAGCCTGCATCCTCCGCTCCTCCGCGTCGTCCCGGAGGAGCAGATGCACCGCTTCGTCCCGCGTGAGGCGCAGGAGCATCTCCGCCCAGGCCCCCTCCACGGGCGGCAGGTCGGGGAAGGTGATCGGATCGTGGGGCCAGGCGAGCCAGGTCGCCTCGTGCGGCTCCCACTCGGCGGGGACGCGCACCGCGGGGCGGCGCGGGGCCACGATCAGTCCCCGTAACGGCGGAGCAGCCCCACGTAGGCGTCGGTGCGGCGGTCGCGCAGGAAGGGCCAGTGCTGGCGGGCGTGCTCGATGCGGGAGAGGTCGCAGTCGGCCAGCAGGACCTCGTCCCCGTCCTTCCCCGCCCGGGCGATCACCTCGCCCCGGGGGTCGCAGACGAAGGAGCCGCCCCAGAACTCCACTCCCTCCTCGGTCCCGACGCGGTTCACCGCCGCGACGAAGACCCCGTTGGCGATGGCGTGCGAGCGGTGGACCACCTCCCAGGCGTCGGCCTGGCGACGGTGGTCCGCGGCGGAGTCCGTCGGGATCCCCCCGATGGCGGTCGGGTAGACGAGGATCTCGGCCCCCGCGAGCGCGGTCGCCCGGGCCGCCTCGGGGAACCACTGGTCCCAGCAGAGGAGCGTGCCCACCCGCCCCGCGGGGGACGGAGGGGCCCGGAACCCGAGGTCCCCCGGCGCGAAGTAGAACTTCTCGTAGTAGCCCGGGTCGTCGGGGATGTGCATCTTGCGGTAGAGGTCCAGCACCTTCCCGTCGGGGCCCACGAGCGCCGAGGAGTTGTGGTAGACGCCGGCCGCGCGCTTCTCGAAGAGGGGGACGACGACCGTCACCCGGTGCCGGCGCGCCGCGCGGCCCACGGCTTCAGTCGTGGGACCCGGGACCGGCTCCGCGAGGCGGAACCAGCGGTGGGCCTCCTCGAAACCGAAGTAGCGAGAGCGGAACAGCTCCTGGAGGCAGACCAGTCGCGCGCCGCCCGAGGCCGCCTCCGCAATCCCATCGAGGGCCCGGCGGAGGTTGCGCGCCGCGTCGTCCCCGCAGCGCATCTGGACCAGCGCCACCCGGAGGGGCTTCCGGTGCGGGGCGCGGCGCCGGCGGGCTTTGCGGGGTCCCACGGGGCGCAGTCTAGCGTCCAAGGGGGGAGTCCCTCACCTTCGTCAGGTCGAGGGGACGCGCGGGGATAGGATCGGAGCGATGGCGACCTCGAAACCACTCGTCGGCGCGCTCGGCGCCCTCGCCCTCGCGGTCGCGGGAGGGACGGGCTGGGTCCTCCTCTCGCCGGCAAAGGACGCGGGCAGCGCCGCGGCCCCCGCCGCTGCGCCGGAGTCCCCGAAGGCGGGCCGGGAGTTCTCCGCGGACGGGGGGCCGGGAACCGGCGCCGTGGCGGCGCCGGGGCCGGCGAAAGGCCCCCTGGAGGTCGATCCCGGGGACGAGCGGGACCTCCACGGCCCCGAAGGCGGGTACTCCGCCGAGGAGATCCTCGCCGCCGCCGCGAAGGGGGAGTGGATGGAGGTCGAGCGCATGCTCGCGGCGGGGGGCTCCGACGACCCGCGGGTGCGGGACGCGGTGCTCCGGGGCCTCGCCGACGACCGGTTCCGCTTCAAGATCGCGGATCTCGTGAAGTACCTCAAGGACCCGCAGGTGGCGACCCTCCTGCTGGAGGCGGTGCGGACCGAGGGGAACGACTACACGCGCTCGGCGGCGCTGAGGGCTCTCGCCCAGGTCGGGGGCCCCGGGGCCGTCGAGGCGGCCGCGGACGTGCTCCGCGAGGCGAAGCCGGGGAGCCTGCTCGCCAACAACGCCGCGCTCGCGCTCGGGACGCTGGGGACCCCCGAGGCCGCCCGGATCCTCGTGGAGGGGCTCCGCGCCGCCGCGTCCGGTCCCGGTTCGGCGGCGCTGCGGGAGGGCCTCTCCCGGATCCGGGCTCCCGAGACGCTGGCGGCCCTCGGCGAGATGCTGCTGGACGAGGCGGCGCCGGCCGCGTTCCGCGCGGCGCTGGCCGACGCCCTCGGCCGCACCCGGGACCCGGCCGTCGTGAACGACCTCCTCAAGGCCGTGCGCGACGCCGGGGACGAGGACCTTCGCCACTCCTGCTACCGCGCGCTCGCCATGGTGGGGAGCCCGGAGGCGGCGCGGGAGCTCCTCCAGGTGGTGCAGGGGGCGGAGAACGACCGCCGCATCGAGGCGGCCCGGGCGCTGGCGGAGAGCACCTCGAGGGCGGTCGGGCCGCAGATCGAGGAGGCCCTGCGGACGCCGCTCGACCCGGTCATCCGGTCCTACCTCGTCACCGCGCTCGGGAGGACCGGGGGGCCCTCCTCGGTCGAGGTGCTGGGGAAGATCGTCCTGGAGGGGACCGAGGAGGTCGGGCTCCGCGGCGCCGCGGCGCGGTCCCTGGGGCAGATCGGCGACGGGGGGGCGTCCCCGGTCCTCGTGGAGGCCCTCGAGAAGGCTCCGCCCGGCAAGGAGGGCCAGCCGCTGCGCTCCCGGTTCCTCGAGGCGCTCAACGAGACGGCCCGCCCCGAGGAGCTGCCGCGGATCCAGAGGCTGCGGGAGGCCGCCCCCGAGCAGACCCCCGACTGGTTCGTCCTCACGCAGCTGGTCGAGAGGCTGAAGAGACCGCAGGGCGCCGGGAAGTGAACCGGAGCCTCCGGGTCGCCCTGGGCGCCTGGGCCGCGCCCCTGGCATGGGCGGTCCTGATCTTCCTGGGCTCCTCCGCCTCCATCGGGGCGGGCCGCACCCTCTTCCCCCACGCCGACAAGGTCGTGCACGCCCTCGAGTACGCGGTGCTGGCCTTCCTGTCGGCGCGGGCCTTCCTCCGGACCCGGCCGGCCTGGGCGGCGGGGCGCGTCGCGCTCGCGTCTGCGGCGCTGGCGGCGGTCTACGGGGCGACGGACGAGCTCCACCAGTCCTTCGTCCCGGAGAGGGAGGCCGCGCTCGCGGACCTCGCCGGCGACGCGGCGGGGGCGCTGGCCGGGGCGGGCCTGTGGGCCTCCGTCTGCCGGCGCCGTGCTGCCCTCAGCGGGGCGCCCGGAGGCTCCCGATAGCCCTCCGGACGGCCTCCAGGGCCGCCGGGTCCCGCAGGTCGGGGAGGCGCCGCTCCAGCGCGACGGCGGCGCCCGGCGGAGCCGGCCGCATCGCGCCCAGGGCGTCGGCGACGGTGGCGAGGATGCGCTCCTCGGGCTCCGCCGCGGCGCGGGCGGCGAGCGCCGTCCCGGCCGCGGCGGCGGGGTGGGCGAAGAAGAGGTCGGCGGCGGCCTGCCGCGTCCCGGGGTCCGGGTCGGCGAGCGCGGCGACGGCCCCGTCCACGATCCCGTAGGGCGCGGCGAGGTCGAAGGCCTCCCGGAGGGCCCCCAGGCACGCCCGACGGACGGCGGGAGGGGAGCCCGGGGCCTCCAGGGCCGCCTTGAGCCCGAGGACCGCCTCCGGGGGAAGCCGCCCGTTCACCCTGAAGGCCTCCCCCAGCGCGGCCGCCGCGGCCTCCCGGACCTCGGTCTCCGCGGCCTTCCCCAGCAGCGCCACGAGCCAGCCGACCGCCCGGTCCGTGGCGACGAAACCCATCAGGAGCGCGGCCTGCCGTCGGAGGTCGGGGGGGCCCGTCGCCGCCTGCAGGGCGAAGGCCGTGTCCACGAGCCCGGTCCGCTCGAGGACGCGCTTCCCCTCGAGGCCTCCGCGCCGGGCGAGCCCTGCGGCGGCCTCCATGGCGGGCCCGGCGAGGTCCTGCGCCGCTCCTTCCGCGATCATCCACTCGAGGGCCGGGGCCAGGGCCTCGAGCGCCTTCGCCGCCACGGGGGCGACGGGCCCGGCCGCGTCCGGCACGGCGAGCGAGGCGAGGACCCGCGCCGCCTCGTCCCGCGTCCCCGCGGCCAGCGCCGCGTGGGCCTCCCGCAGGGCCGCGGCGGCGGGAGGTGGGAGCCCCGGCGGGAGGACGAGGGAGGGGAAACCCCGGCGGACGGGGGGGACGGAGGGGACGGGAGGGCGGGCCGCCGGCCCGCCCTCGCTGTCCACGGTTCCCTTTCCCAGGCGGATCGCGAGCCCCGCGGCCGCCGCGGCGGCCGCGATCCCGGCGGCGAGCAGGAGGAGGTCCCGGCGGGCCATGGGGAGGGAATCTACACGCTGTTGGACGACGGCCGGGCGTCGTAGGGCATCCGGCCGACGGTGAATCCCGCCATAACGGGTCGGGCAGGGGTTGTCGGCCCTGCTAGGATCGGAGGGTCTCTCAACCCTCGGAGGCACCCCATGGCCCGATCCCGGGAGAAGGTGGCGGACCTGCTGGCGGCGGTCCGGCAGGACCGCGAGCTGGAGACCTTCCAGGAGCTGCACTGGAGCGGCTCCTTCCAGGAGTACCTGGACCTGGCCGTCAAGGACCCGAGGGTGGCGCGCAACGCCTTCCAGCGGCTCTACGACATGATCCTCTCCCACGGGACCGAGGAGGTGGTGAAGCACAAGGAGCGGATGGTGCGGTTCCGCTTCTTCGCCGACCCCCTGGGCGGCGGGAAGGACGCGGTCTTCGGGCTGGAGCGCCCCCTCCAGCGGCTGGTGAGCGTGCTCAAGGCCGCCTCCTGCGGCTACGGGGCGGAGCGGCGCATCCTCCTCCTGCACGGCCCCGTGGGGTCGGCCAAGAGCACCATCGTGCGGCTGCTCAAGCGCGGCCTGGAGGCCTACGCCCGGAGGCCGGAGGGGGCGCTCTACACCTTCCAGTGGAAGACGGGCCGGCCGGGCCCCTCCGGCGCCGAGGGCTGGGAGGCCTGCCCCATGCACGAGGAGCCGCTGCGCCTGGTGCCCGAGGGCTCCCGGGGGGCGATCCTCGAACCCATGAACGCGGTGCTCGACGCACCCTACCGCATCGGGGTCCAGGGGGACCTCTGCCCCTCCTGCCGGATGAACTACCGCCTCGCGCTGGAACGCCACGGGGGCGAGTGGACCCGCATGATCGAGCAGGACATCCGCGTGGTCCGCCTCGTGCTGAGCGAGAAGGACCGCGTCGGGATCGGGACCTTCCAGCCCAAGGACGAGAAGAACCAGGACTCCACCGAGCTCACCGGCGACATCAACTACCGGAAGATCGCCGAGTACGGCTCCGACTCCGACCCGCGGGCCTTCAACTTCGACGGCGAGTTCAACGTCGCCAACCGGGGCCTCGTGGAGTTCATCGAGGTGCTGAAGCTGGACGTGGCCTTCCTCTACGACCTGCTCGGGGCCTCCCAGGAGCACTCCATCAAGCCGAAGAAGTTCGCCCAGACGGACATCGACGAGGTGATCGTCGGGCACACCAACTCCCCGGAGTACCGCCGCCTCCAGTCCAACGAGCTCATGGAGGCCTTCCGGGACCGGACCGTCAAGATCGACATGCCCTACAACGTGGAGCTGGACGACGAGGTGAAGATCTACCGGAGGGACTTCAGCCGGGACCTCGTCCGCAACAAGCACATCGCCCCCCACACCCGGGAGATGGCGGCCATGTGGGCGGTGCTCACGCGCCTGGACGAGCCCAAGAAGGCCAACCTCACCCTCCTCCAGAAGCTCAAGCTCTACAACGGGCGCATGCTCCCCGGCTACACCGAGGACACCGTGCGGGAGCTGCGGGAGGAGGCCTCCCGGGAGGCCATGGAGGGGATCTCGCCGCGCTACGTGCAGGACAAGATCAGCAACGCGCTCGTCTCCGAGGAGGGGCCGGCCTGCATCAACCCGTTCCTCGTGATGAACGAGCTCGAGGCGGGGCTCGTCCACCACTCGCTCATCACGAGCGACGAGATGAAGAAGCGCTACCGGGAGCTGCTGGCGCTGGTGAAGCGCGAGTACGAGGACGTCATCAAGAACGAGGTCCAGCGGGCCATCAGCGCCGACGAGGAGGCCATCGGCCGGCTGTGCGCCAACTACGTGGACAACATCAAGGCCTACACGCAGAACGAGAAGGTGAAGAACCGCTACACCGGCCAGCTGGAGGAGCCCGACGAGCGCCTCATGCGCTCCGTCGAGCAGAAGATCGACATCCCGGAGAGCCGCAAGGACGACTTCCGCCGGGAGATCATGAACTACATCGGCGCGCTGGCCGTGGAGGGGCGCACCTTCGACTACCGGACCAACGAGCGGCTCCAGAAGGCTCTCGAGCTCAAGCTCTTCGAGGACCAGAAGGACTCCATCAAGCTCACCTCCATCGTCTCCGCCGTCGTGGACCGGGAGACGCAGGAGAAGATCGACGTGGTCAAGGGCCGGCTCGTGAAGAACCACGGCTACTGCGACGTCTGCGCCACGGACGTGCTGAACTTCGTGGCCTCCATCTTCGCCCGCGGCGACGCTCGGGACCGGGACGAGTAGGGGGGCGCCCTTGGCCCGGGAGGTCCCCGTCGCCCGGCGCATCGACCAGGACGTGGGGCGGTTCCGCCGCATCGTCCGGGGCCAGGTCCGCCGCAACCTGAAGAAGTACATCACCCAGGGGGAGCTGCTCGGCAAGGTGGGCAAGGGGGTGGTCTCCATCCCGCTCCCCCAGATCCGCCTCCCCCGGTTCACCTTCGGGGAGAACCGGGAGAGCGGCGTCGGCATGGGGGAGGGGGGCGAGGGCGACCCGGTGCCCCGGCAGGGCGGGGCCGGGGGGGCCGGGGAGGCCCCGGGCGAGCACGTGCTCGAGGTGGACGTCACCCTCCCGGAGCTCGCCGAGATCCTGGGGGAGGAGCTGCGGCTGCCGGCCATCAAGCCCCGGGGCCGCGAGCACGTGCTGGCCGACGTGCGGCGCTACCGGGGGATCCGCCGCACGGGGCCCGAGAGCCTGCGCCACTTCCGGCGGACCTTCCGCACGGCGCTCCGCCGCCAGGTCTCCTCCGGGACCTACGACCCCGACCGCCCGTTCGTGGTGCCCCGCCGGGAGGACCGCCGCTACCGATCCTGGCGGATCACCGAGGTGCCCCAGTCCAACGCCGCGGTCATCTACATGATGGACGTCTCGGGGTCCATGGGGACGGAGCAGAAGGAGATCGTCCGCATCGAGGCCTTCTGGATCGACACCTGGCTCCGCTCCCAGTACCGCAACCTCGAGGTGCGCTACATCGTCCACGACGCGGCGGCCCGCGAGGTGGACCGCCACTCCTTCTTCCACCTCCGGGAGTCCGGCGGGACGAAGATCTCCAGCGCCTACGAGCTCTGCGTGAAGGTCATCGAGGAGCGCTACTCGCCGCTGGAGTGGAACGTCTACCCCTTCCACTTCTCCGACGGGGACAACTGGAGCGGGGGGGACACGCGCTACTGCATGGCGCTGCTCCGGGAGAGGCTCCTCCCCCGTGCCAACGTCTTCTCCTACGGGCAGGTGAAGAGCGCCTACGGGAGCGGGCAGTTCAAGGTGGACCTGGACAACGAGTTCGGGGCGGACGACCGGGTCCTCACCTCGGAGATCCCCGACCGCGAGGGGATCCTGCCCTCCATCCGGACCTTCCTGGGGACCGGCCGGTGACCGTCGCCCTCCCGTCGGAGCTCCGGAGCCTCCGGGACCGCCTGCGGCGGTGGGCCGAGGAGTACGGGCTCGACTTCAACGAGACCTTCTTCGAGCTCCTGGACCACGACGCGCTCCACGAGGTGGCGGCCTACGGGGGCTTCCCCACGCGCTACCCGCACTGGCGCTTCGGCATGCAGTACGAGCAGCTCCGGAAGACCTACGCCTACGGCCTGCAGAAGATCTACGAGCTGGTCATCAACAGCGACCCCTGCTACGCCTACCTCATGCGCTCCAACTCGATGACGGACCAGAAGATCGTCATCGCCCACGTCTACGGCCACGCCGACTTCTTCAAGAACAACCTCTGGTTCGGCCCCACGCACCGCAAGATGATCGACCAGATGGCGAACCACGGGACGCGCATCCGGAGGTCCGCCGACCGCCACGGGGCCGAGAAGGTCGAGCGGTTCCTGGACGACGCGCTCTCGCTGGAGAACCTCGTGGACCCCTACGGGCCCTACCGGCCGGGGGCGCGGAAGCCCCCCGCGGAGTCCGACGCGGACCGGCTGGACGAGGAGGAGCGCCACCTGGAGGAGAAGGTCCCGCGCCTGAAGTCCCGGGCCGACTACCTCGACCGCTACGTGAACCCCCCGGAGGAGCTGGAAAAGGAGCGGCGGCGGCTGGAGAAGGCGCTCGAACGCCAGCGGCGGTTCCCGGCCTCGCCCCAGAGGGACGTGCTCCTCTTCCTCCAGGAGCACGCCCCGCTCTCCTCCTGGCAGAAGGACGTGCTCGGCATCGTCCGGGCGGAGGCGCTCTACTTCGCCCCCCAGGCCATGACCAAGGTCATGAACGAGGGGTGGGCCACCTACTGGCACTCGACGCTGCTGACGGAGAAGGCGCTCGAGGACGACGAGCTGCTCGATTACGCCGACGCGCACTCCGCGACCCTCTCCGCGGCGCCCGGAAGCCTCAACCCCTACAAGCTCGGCCTGGAGCTCTGGAGGGACGTCGAGAACCGCTGGAACCGCGGCCGCTTCGGCCCGGAGTACGCCCGCTGCGACGACTGGTCGGTGCGCCGGTCCTGGGACACCCGGGCGGGGATCGGGCGCCGGAAGATCTTCGAGGTGCGCCGCGCCTACAACGACGTCACCTTCATCGACGAGTTCCTCACCGAGGACTTCGCCCGGGAGCGGCGGCTGTTCGTCTACGGGAAGGGCTCCGACGGGGGGCTCGTCATCGAGACGCGCGACTTCGAGAAGGTGAAGGCGACGCTGCTGCGGGACCTGACGAACCTCGGGAACCCGGTCGTCGCGGTGGAGGACGCCAACCACCGCAACCGGGGCGAGCTCCTGCTCCGCCACCAGTGGGACGGCCTCGACCTCAAGGCGGACTACGCCCGGGACACGCTGGAGGCGCTGCAGCGGATCTGGAAGCGCCCCGTCCACGTGGCGACGAAGGTGGAGGGGCGCGGCCGGGTGATGTCCTTCGACGGGGACCGGCACTCCTCGGAGGAGACCCGCGAGGGCGAGGGGGAGTCCTAGTTGGCGCTCCGCCTCGTGACGGCGGGGGAGTCCCACGGGCCCGCGGTGGTGGCGATCCTGGAGGGAATCCCCGCGGGGCTCGCGGTGGACCCTGGCGCCGTGGACGAGATGCTCCAGCGGCGCCAGAAGGGCTACGGCCGGGGCGGCAGGATGCGCATCGAGCGGGACCGGGTGGAGATCCTGGCGGGGCTCCGCCGCGGGCGCACGCTGGGGGACCCGCTCGTCCTCCTCGTGCGGAACCGGGACGCCACGCTGGAGAGGCTCCCGCCCGTCACCCGGCCCCGGCCCGGCCACGCGGACCTCGCGGGGATGCTGAAGATGGGCACCGGGGACGCCCGGGACGTGCTCGAGCGGGCGAGCGCCCGGTCCACGGCGGCGACGGCGGCGGCGGGCGCCGTGGCGGCGCTCCTCCTGCGGGAGTGCGGGGTCGAGGTGGCGGGCTTCTGCCGGAGCCTGGGGGAGGTGGAGGCGGCCTCGATCCCGGAGGACCTGGCGGTGCTTCGCAGGGCGCGGGACGGGAGCCCCTTCCTGTGCCCCGATCCTGCGGTGGCGGCGGCGATGAAGACGCTCGTGGACCGCGCGAAGCAAGAGGGCGACACGGTGGGGGGCGTGGTCGAGGTGTGGGCCGACGGTGTCCCCCCGGGCCTCGGGGACTTCCGAACGGCCGAGGCGCGCCTCGACGGGCGGCTCGCCGCGGCGCTCATGCGGATCCCGGCCATCAAGGGGGTCGAGATCGGGCTCGGTTTCGAGGCGGCGCGCCGCCCGGGCTCCCGCGCCCACGACCCGATCCTCCCGGCGCGCCGCGGCGGGTTTCCGCGCCGGGAGGGGAACCGCGCGGGCGGCATCGAGGGCGGGATGACCAACGGGGAGCGGGTGGTCGTCCGCGCCGCCATGAAGCCCCTCTCGACGCTCCGGGAGGCGCTCCCGAGCGTGGACGCCGCCACCGGGGCCGCGGCGCGGGGGTCCCGGCAGCGGAGCGACGTCTGCGCGGTGCCTGCCGCCTCCGTCGTCGCCGAGGCGGTCGTGGCGCTGGAACTGGCGGCGGCGCTCCTGGAGAAGACCGGCGGGGACACGCTCCCCGAGGTCCGGCGCAACCTCGACGCCTACCTCGCCGCGGCCCGCCGGGTCTTCGCGCCCGCCCCCCGCCGAACTTCCTCCGGGCGCCGCCCCCGGGCCCGCTAGCATCGCCGCTCTCGCCCGCGTAGCTCAACCGGTAGAGCTCCTGCTTTGTAAGCAGGGGGTTGGGGGTTCGACTCCCTCCGCGGGCTCGCGGCCGGCACCGTGGGCAGTTACCGAAGCGGCCAAACGGGTCAGACTGTAAATCTGATGGCTAACGCCTCCGGTGGTTCAAATCCACCACTGCCCACCACGGCGCAAACTTCGCCCCCCTCGGGGCTTGCGGCGTCCTCCCCGACGACGAACGGGGCCGCGTCGTCGGTCCCTGTAGCAGCATGGGTCCCCCAATGGGTCCCAGACTTTTCCGCGCCCCTCTCCTGCGGGACCTGCCCGCGGGCGCGGCCCATGGCCTCCATCGCACGGGCCCCGGCGTCCTCGGGGGCGTGGCGGGAGTACCGCAGGGTCATGGTCAGGGTCCTGTGGCCGAGGATGGCGGCGATGGTCGCGGTGGGGGTGCCGGCCGCGGCGAGCCACGAGGCGGCCGTGTGCCGGGTGTCGTGGAACCGCAGGCCGGGGTAGCCCGCGGCCTCCGCCCACTCCCCGAAGTGCCGGGAGAGGTGGTCCCCGTCCACCTCCGGGAAGACGCGGGGCTCCGCGGCGGTCCGGGGGATGGCGAGGGCGCCCCGGAGCACCTCCACGGCCCGGGCGCTCAGGGGGACGAGGCGGTCCTCCCCGGCCTTGCTCGTCCGGATGAGGATGGTCTTGCGCCCGAGGTCGCAGTCCCGGCGCTCCAGCCGGAGGAGTTCGCCGCGCCGGGCTCCGCACTCGAACGCGAGGGCGGCGATGGCGCGGTACGGCCCCGGGCAGGCGGCCAGGATGCGGGCGATGGCCTCCACGGGCAGGAAGGCGACGGGGCGGGCCGTCTCCCTCTGGCGCTTGATCCCCTCGCACGGGTTCCCCTTCGCGTAGGACCGTTCCACGGCCGCGCGGAAGGTGGACGACAGTGTCGCCATGTACCGGTTGAGTGTGGCGGGGGCGGAGTCCCGGCCGCCCTCGGCAACCGGCTTCCGCAGGCCGGCGAGGAAGTCCCGGACATCCGCCGTGGTGATCGCCGACAGGGGGCGCTTCCCGAAGTGCGCCGCGATGATGTCGTACTGGCCCTGCGCGTTCCGGAGCCCGGCCCCCGTGAGGCGGGCCTGGAAGAGGCGCTCCATCGTCGGCCAGAACCCGGGGAAGGTCACCTTCCCCGTCTCCCGGATGCCGAGGACCCCCTCGCGCTCGATCCGGAGCTGCATCTCCGCGAGCTTCGCCCGGGCGGTGCGCGGGTCGTTCCCCGCCGCGCGCTTCCACTCCCCGTCCCCGGTGCGGATCCGGATGTAGTAGGAGTGCGGGCAGGTCTTCACCTTCGCCGGGCAGGGGCAGCGCCGGTAGATGGACCCGAAGTAGGACCGCGCGCCCGCTCCGGCCTGCCGCGCCTTCTCTCCGCCTTCGGTGCTGCCGGTCATGGGCTCGTCCTCCCTGGACTAGCCCCATTGTCTACATCCGAAAACATCCTGTCAAGGTCCT
>Ga0247727_10006021_pt1 | contig 24073 bp, 19 predicted proteins | sample WisWelCaveWW1625_FD_202498 | JGI IMG/M metagenome (GOLD analysis project Ga0247727, IMG submission 202498) | Biofilm microbial communities from Wishing Well Cave, Virginia, United States - WW16-25 | ecosystem: Environmental > Aquatic > Deep subsurface > Groundwater > Cave microbial mat | place... | reverse complement strand
TTTTGTCAACATCGAATACTGTCCCATGTCCGTTTATGGCGCCAATCGTTTTGTGCGCGGCTATAAGGCGTAAAAACACGTGCGCAATTCCAGTTTTTGCAATTGGAAGCGCATCAACCAATAACCCCAAAGGAGATTTCATAATGGAAGCTACGAAAACAACGATCAAGAATTATATCCTGGGTGAGTTTCTCCCGGGCGAGAACCCGGACGCGCTCACCGAGTCGACTCCGCTCATTACCGGCGGCATTCTCGATTCGCTGGCGACCTTGAAACTGGTGTCCTTTCTTGAGGAAAAATATAGCATCCAGATCGAAGCGCACGAAGCGGATGTGGAGCATCTCAATACGCTTGATAACATTGCCGAGCTGGTGCATGCGAAGATTTAACGGATTAATAACTATATGAAGAATCTGGCTGTTTCTATCGTGATCGCGACGCACAACCGCAGTCATTTTCTCAAAGAGGCGGTGGCCAGCGTTTTGGCCCAGGCTTTTGACAAGTGGGAGCTTATCATCATTGATAATGCGCCAGAAGATGAGAGTCGAGCCTGGTTGAATGAACTGCAAGATGCCCGCGTGATCAAGCTCCGCTTGGAACAACACGTTGAACGCGCCGTGGCCATGAATAAAGGACTGGCAGCGGCCAGGGGCGAGTTCATTCTCTTCCTGGGCGATGACCTTTTGGCGGAGTCCGCTTTGCAAGCGCATCTCGACGCATTGGCCCAATATCCCGAGGCCATTGCCTCCGTTGCCGGCGGCGCCGAGTTTGACGAGAACGGCATGCGCAAGTCGTTTAAGCTCGTTCGTCATCCGGCACGCCGGGACCTTTGGCCGGATATCCTGTTCGGCTGGATGCCCCACACGGTGGGACAATGTTTGTTTCGCACGTCAGCCGTCAGGAAGATCGACGGCTGGAATGAAGATGTGACTGACCCCGGCGTTGCGGACCACCCCTTGTGGCTGAGCTTGGCGCGATTGGGCCCGGCCGTCTTGTTGCCTGATATTCTTTGCAAGCAGCGTCCCGCACGGTCCCGCAGTGCGGGACGTTCGCCGCAACTTTGGAAGCTCATGACCAAACTGCGCAAACGCGCCGCCCAGAAGCTTGACGGCAAGGATTATGATCTCGCGCGGAAAATTTTAGATGCGCGTGACAATTTTGGGCTTGCCATGATCCACTATGAGCAAGGCGAACCCATAAAGTCAATGCGCTTTTGCCTGGCGGCCCGGCGTTTAGCCCCGAACCTGATGCGTTCGCCGCTGACACGACCGATGCTCCTGGCGCCGATGCTGAAGAGCCTTTCAGGAGCGCCAATGCTGCGCGCGTGGATAAGGCAAATATCCAAAAAAACGGATATTCCCCTGCGCCACGTGGTGACTCCCAGAAGCGAGCTCAAGATCAAAATGAACGGCAAAACTCCGGGCCGCCCCAACGCGGTGACGGTGAATTTCATTGATCGTTGCAAACTCCTCGGGCTGGAACATGAGGTGAAGTGGTTTTGGGTGAAAATCCCGCCTTGCGGGAAACACTGGCGACAACTCGCCGAGCGATATCAGTGGATTTTCATTCTCGGCTGCAATAATTCCGGCACCACGTTGATGACAAGAATGCTGGAAGCGCATCCTGCCATTAGCGGCGTGCCGCGCGGCGGGCGCGGGGCCACGGTCGCGCTGTTTTCGCCACGGCGCGTCGACGCCGTCCGCCTCTGGACGGAGAAAGTCGAGCAGTTTCGCCTGACCGAGGCGGATCAACATCTCGATGCCTTGCGTTTGATCTACGATTGGGTCTCGGCCGTGCGGCGCTCCTCCCGGCCTTATGTTTTGGAGAAAGCGCCGCCAGACATGATTTGTTCGCGCTGGTTTCAGGAAGTTTTTCCCAATGCGCGTTTTATCGGCCTGGTCAGAAACGGCTATGCCGTTGCCGAAGGCATGAACCGGCGCGAAGGGTATTCCCTTGACCGCTGCGCGCGGCATTGGAACACCGCCAACAAGATCATGTTGGACGACGCCGCCCATCTGAAACGCTTTCTACTCGTGCACTACGAAGATATAACTCAGGATCCCGGCGCGGCCATGCGGCAAATCTGCCAGTTTCTTGAAATCGATAGCCGGCCGCTCCAAGCGGTTATCGATCAGGAGTGGAAAGTCCATAACATGGACAATGCCGCGGCAAAAATCCAAGACTTCAACGGCAGGAGCCTGGCCCGGCTCTCAGCGCGTGATATCGAAACCATCAACCGCCACGCCGGGGAAATGTTGGCGCGGTTTGGCTATGCGATTCAGGAACCTTTTGTAGAAACTTTTGTAGTAGACCCTTCAGGGTCAGAATGTTCAATACTTGAAGCGCCTGAAGGCGCTACTACTAAAGTTTACTCAACAACAAATTAATCATGAGAACAGAGTTGGACGCCTTCGCTGACAAAATTCGTTCCGTTGCCGGGCTGATTCCCAAAACCGAAGTTCATGATGAGGACGTCTTCATCATCGGCTTCCAAAAATCCGGCACCAACTGGTTTCGCAATCTGGTTGCCGGCGTGATTTATGGCGCCGATCCCGAATATACGCCGTATTCGCTGCTGCGCGATCTCATTCCGAATCGCGTTCCGAAAGAGCCGTACTACAAGCGCTATGCGACGCCGACGTTTTTCAAAGTTCACGATCTGCCGCGGCCGGAATACCAGCGCGTCGTCTATATTCTTCGCGACGGGCGCGACGTGATGGTTTCTTACTTCCATCATCTCCAGACGGTGCGCGGCAAAGAGATTGATTTTCTGGGCGTGGTGCAAGCGGACAAGCGCCTCACCTCCGGCGTGAAATGGCACCAACACGTGGAGACGTGGTTATCCAATCCGCATCAGGCGCAAATGCTGATCATCAAATATGAAGACCTCAAGCAGGACGCGGTGAAAGAACTGCGGCGGTTTTGCGCGTTTGCCGGCGTGGAGCGAGACGATGCCTATCTCGAACAGATTGCCCGCAAAGCCTCGTTTGAGAAAATGCGCCAAAAAGAAATTCGCGACGGCGGCGTCGGCATTCTGAACTGGCCGAAAGACGGCGTCTTCGTGCGGCGCGGCGAAGTCGGCAGCCATAAAGATGAAATGCCGCCCAATGTCTTGGAGGTATTTTTGCGCGAGGCTGGAGACACGCTTCGCAAGCTGGGTTACGTGTAATTGCCGGCGGCGTAAAAATTCTCCACATGATAAGGATATTTTGCAAGATCATGGTGGCAAGATGCCTGCCCTGCTGGAGACCAGGAATTTAAGAGTTTTTAAATCATCTTGCCACCATGCTCTTGCCAACCATAACATTTGTAAGACTCTATGCAGGTGCTTTATCCGGTTTTTTGCCGTGGCCACTCCGGTGGCCGGCTGGTATGTGAGGCCTACAGCCGGAACGGCATCCGCATGGGCAACGTAACCGATAATCGCAAAGACACGAAATTTTTCTCGCTCCGCTCCAATCCGATGATCCGCGAGATTATCCTGAACGCTTACGATTATCTCAACGGCGAGGCAGCCTTGAAAAACCGTTTGCAGCAGTTGATGCAGCAGGCCGTCAGCCCGTTTTGGGAAACTGAAATCGGTCAGAATGGGCCGTTTGGATGGAAGCTGGGCTCCACCATATTTGCCATGCAAGTGGTGCTGGACGCCTTTCCAGCGGCCAAAGTGCTGCACGTCGTTCGTGACGGGCGGGACGTCATGCTCTCGCGATTGCCCTCGCGAGTGGAGCATCTCGATGATCCCGCCAACCGATTGATGATGTTTGGCGAGGCGAATGTCGAAACCTTCGAAGGCCGGCCGCTTGCCCCGGAGACGATTAAAGAATTTCGCAATGAGCTGGAAATGCAGCATTGGGTCACCGCGGTCGAATATGGATTGCTGGGCAAAAAATATGGCGGACGCTATCTCGAAGCCAGATACGAGAAAATTTGCGCCGAGCCGATCGCGGCTTTCCAGAAAATTTTTGATTTCATTGGCGTGCCGTTTTTAGCGGAGACTAAAGCGTGGCTGAAAGGCGCCGTCTCGATGAGCAGCATTGGCAAATGGAAAGCGTTGCCGGCGGAAGCGCTCGTCCGCCCCTTGCAGATTGGCGGACGCCTCCTGAATTTTTTAGGTTACGCTTCCCCATGAATATTTTGCACATCAATTTGGCCGACCAGGCGCGCGGCGCGGCAAAGGCGGCGCTGCGCTTGCACAAAGCGCAGATCAAGCTCGGCCACTCGTCGCAAATGCTGGTGGGTTACAAGCTCAAGAACCAGCCGGAAATCGAAATGCTCCCGGCCCGGGAAACTTTCTGGCAGAAGCGCCTCTTCCGCTTTGTCAATCGCGTGGAAGAACGCACCGGCCTGCAGTATTTGTGGCAGCCATGGAAGAAACAGTTCCTGCGACATCGCTTTACGCAGCAAGCCGAGGTGGTCAATCTGCACAACATTCACAGCGGCTTTTTTTCGCACACGATTCTGCCCAAGCTGAGCCAAATGAAGCCACTGGTCTGGACGTTGCACGACCTGTGGAGCATGACCGGGCATTGCGGCTTTCCTTACCAGCATGGTTGCGAGCGCTGGAAAACCGGCTGTGGTCATTGTCCGGCGCTGTCCGATCATCCGGCGATCGCGGTGGATACAACGGCCCTGCTTTGGCGCATCAAGGCGCAGCTCTATCGGCGCCTCGACGTGGCGCTCATTACGCCGTCGGAATGGATGGCCGCCATCGTCCGCCAAAGTCCGTTGTTGAAAAATTTTGCCGTCCATTGCATTCCGCATGGATTGGACACGAAAATTTTTAAGCCGGCACCTAAAACCGCGGCGCGCGAAGCGCTGGGTTTGCCGCGCGACGCGAAGATCGTTCTTTTTGCCGCCTTCGATGTTTTTCAGGAAAGAAAAGGCGGCGTCTTTCTTTTTGACGCCCTGCAGCGTTTATTTGACGAAGGCCGCCGGGATTTACTGCTGCTCATCATGGGCAGCGACCGCGCTCATTTGGGCGAGAAATATAAATTCCCCGTCCATAATTGCGGCTTGCTGCGGGATGAGAAAGCCATGGCCCAATGTTATAACGCCGCCGACGTGTACGCCGGCCCGTCATTGGCGGAATCGTTCGGCTTGGTTTATATGGAAGCGATGGCGTGCGGCACGCCGGTGCTCGCGTTTGATTGCACCGCGGTGCCGGAAGTGGTGCGGCACATGGAAACCGGCTATTTGGCGCGAACCTCAAACGGCGACGACCTGACGCACGGCCTGCGCCTGCTGCTGGATGACGACGGCCTGCGGGAAAAATTAAGCCGGCAAAGCCGCAAAATCGTCGAGCAGGAATATACGCTCGAGCTGCAAGCGCAACGCTACTTCGAATTGTATGAAGACGTCATTGCCAAACGCGGCTTCGGCGCGCGGCAACCGGCAAGAGTATTTGAATCTGAAATATTAAGTTGATTTATGCGAGCAGTCGTTGGCAAAACCTTGAACCGGGAAGAACTCAAGTCCCGCGTTCCCGCGAACCTTGAAGGTGAAATGGCCTGCCGCATCGATGGCGAGCTGGCGTCGCGCATTGATCCGCGGGAAACTCTGGTGATTTCCGGTTTTTGGCGCAGCGGCACCACCTGGCTTGAGGAAACGTTGCGGGAGATTCTTCAGGCCAAGACGCTCTTTGAGCCGTGCGATCCCCTGGCGGAAGACATGCAGGAGGTTCACATGCATGATCAGGTTGCCGGCAAGAAGCTTGAATTTTTGCGCCTGTACATGCCGTATGCCGGCGCGGAGACGCTGCCGAGTGGGCCGTTGCACGAATTGTTTCGCAAAGCGTTGGTCGCGGAATCGCGCGGCGCCTGGATTAGACGATTTCGCAAAGGAAGCGAAGAAAGCCATCGCACCCGCGTCGTGGTGAAATTCGTTCGCGCCCAACTCTGTTTGCGCGCCGCGCAAAACACGTTTGGCATGCCGGTGCTGCACGTTTATCGCGATCCGCGCGCCGTCATCGCCAGCATCAAAAAGACGCGCTGGCATTGGCTGTTCGAGCATCTGGTTTTGCGCAAACAACTGCTGCGCCAGGGCGACGGTCGGGAGGAGTTTTTTGGCCGCTGGCGTGATGAAATTCTGGAATGCGATGAGCGCGATCCGGTGGCCCGGGTAGCGGCTTATTGGGCCCTGACGGAACGCTTCGTTGAGCACAGCTATGCGGATTATCCGGGGCGTTTTGCCGCCATCAGCTATGAAAAACTGGCGGCGGAGAGAGAAAAACTTTTCGCAGAAATTCTCCGGAAACTGGGCTTGCGCCCGGCGGTCGAGAATTTCCAGGTTTCGAGTGCAGACAGCACAACCACCTCGCTGCCGCAACGCGGCGCCTCGGTGCAGGAAAGAGTCGCCGGCTGGAAAAAATATTTGTCCGCCGACGAGATTGCACTAATTGAGAATACCATTGCGCGTTTTGGCCTCGCCCATCGCCTGGCCGAGAATGCGTAACGTAACGCAACATTCATGTTGCGCCGTCCGAACGTGAATATTGGATATACTCTTTTAGGCTCATTTTTCCAAGTCATTGCGAGCGTTTCGCAGCGAAGCAATCCATTGAAAACCAGCAGATTGCTTCGGCAAAAAGCGCCTCGCAATGACTGCAATTTTAACTCTAACGAGTCTGCATCGGATTTTCAGACAAACTGAAAACCGAAGCCCTGACGGGCAGCACACGAGCAAAAACTGACGCGTAATGCTTCACTTATGGTAGGGGAAACGTAGCGCAGGCATCCTGCCTGCAGGCAAGATGCCTGCGCTACTCCACCCGTAAGTGAGACGATACACTCACGCTGATAATCCGTGTGCGTTTTTGATCCGCGTGTACTTTCTTTGCTTTTTTGCACAGCTTTGACGATTAACAAAAACTATTGGAGAACAAATATGAGTGAAAATTCCAACGGCGCGTATCTCGAGGAAGAACGAACGGCAAAAGTTCGCCGGGAGGCGTCTTTAAAACGGCCGGAGGGGGAGAGCAATCCCAATAACATCTATATAGAGGAAGAAGTGGATGAGAAAGTGCGCGTGCTAACTCATTTGACCCCGAACCACGTGCTGGATCCGAACGACGTTTTTCTGGTGGGTTACATGAAATCCGGCACCACGTGGTTTCGAAACCTGATCGCCGGCGTGGTTTATGGCTTGACCTCCGAATATGTTCCCTTTGCTGCCGTCTGGGAGCTGATCCCGAATCACGGCCCGCGCAAGCCCTATTACAAGCGTTATCAAACGCCGACGTATTTCAAATCGCATGATTTTCCCCGGCCGCAATACCTGCGCGTGGTTTATCTGATGCGTGATGGCCGCGACGTCGTCGTCTCCCTGGCGCATCACATGAAGAACGTCTACAAACAAGATGTTGACATGTTGGAGCTGGTCAAGGGCAGACATCCGATTTTTAGCGCCAGGTACGAATGGTACAAACACGTCGAATCCTGGCTGGCCAATCCTTATAATGCGGAAATGATCATTATTAAATATGAAGACTTGAAAAAAGATCCCCTGCCGGAGCTGCGGCGATTTTGCAAATTTGCCGGCATCGAGCGCGACGACGCCCTGCTCGAAAAAGCCGTGGCCTTTGCCTCGTTCGAAAACATGCGGGAGCGCGAAACGCGTTTGGGCATTGACTACCGCACCTGGCCGAAGGACAAGTTCTTTGTCCGCAAAGGGCAGGTGGGCAGCCATAAGGAAGAAATGCCCCCGGAGATTTTAGAAAAATTCATGCGCAAAGCCGCCGGCACGCTCAGCAAAGTCGGATATCTGTAACGCAACATGTAGCGCAACCTTCATGTTGCGATGTTGATCACTCGGCAAAAGAGAGTTATCATGAAAGCCAATCCCAGTCTGGTCTACGTTGAAAAGGAGTTGGACGAAAAAATTCGCGCGCTGACTCATTTCACGCCCAACCATCAACTGGATCCGAAAGACGTGTTCCTGGTGGGTTACATGAAAGCGGGCACCACCTGGTTTCGGAATCTGGTCGCCGGCGTGGTTTATGGCCTGACTTCCGAGCACACGCCCTTTTCCGTGGTCTGGGAATTGGTCCCGAATCATGGCCGGAGAAAGGCCTATTACAAGCGGTTTAGCACGCCGATGTATTTCCGCACGCACGATTTCCCCCAGCCGGAATACCGGCGCGCGGTCTACGTGCTGCGGGATGGCCGTGACGTCGTCGTCTCGCTGGCGCACCATCTTAAAGCCGTCCACAAGCAGGACGTTGACCTGGCGCAATTGATCAAAGGCAAGGCCCCGGCGTTTGGCGGCACGTACAAATGGCATGAGCATGTTGAAGCCTGGCTGTCGAATCCTTATGCGGCGGAGATGCTCATCGTCAAATACGAAGACTTAAAAAAAGATCCGCTTCATGAGATGCGGCGGTTTTGCCAATTCGCCGGCCTCGAGCGCGATGACGCCCTGCTCGAAGCGGCAGTGGCCAATGCCTCGTTCGAGAAAATGCGGGAGCGTGAAGCGCGTCTGGGCTTTGGGCGTCAGCACTGGCCGCAGGATCAGTTTTTTGTCCGCAAAGGGCAGATCGGCAGCCATAAAGAAGAACTGTCTCCGAAGCTTTTAGAGAAATTTATGCGCGAAGCCGCCGGCACGCTTCGCAAAGTTGGGTATTTGTAAGCGTCATTGTTGCGCGTCATTTAGGCCATAAGGCACTCAAAGTCAGAATAAAATTCTGAAAGTTTTTGACTGGATAAACAGGATTTACAGGATAAGGATTGATCCTGTTTATCCTGAAAATCCTGTCGAAAACAAGCTGCTGCGAAGCGGCTCCAGTTTTCAGCTTGTCTGAAAACCTGGCATATTCTCTAACAAGTCAAATGTGTGCAAAAAAAAGCAAGGATTTTTTAGATGGATGTCATTTCGCTCAGTATTCATAAGGGTTTCGTGACATCTTCAAAAACCTCCAGCTTTTAGCGCCAACGGATAGATGAACCCAACCGTAAAAGCCTAACTGCTGGGTTCGTCTAGCCGTTGGGGTAATTTTTTTAAAACCTGTTTGGTTGCGGCTCGTCCGCGTTGGGCCATTCGCTAGTGAATTGTTGCATGAGATGAATTTATAAATTTTTGTTGCGAATGCCTTTTCGTTGAAGATTTTTTAGCGTGAGAATAATTATATGTGGATCTTTTGCTGCGGCATGCAACGCTCCGGCTCCACCTTGCAGTTTCAGCTTACCGCGCGGCTCGTGGAAGTGGCGGGTTGGGGCCGCCGCGTCGAATGGGCCAAGCCGGAGCGCTTCGGCAAGCTGCGCCGGCAATTCGCCAATGACCCGTGCTGGAAAGTATTTAAAATACACGTCTGCACGGACCAAATGGCGAAAGAGTTTCAACGCGGCAATGCCATGGGCGTTTATACGTTTCGCGATCTTCGCGACGTCATCGTGTCGACGATGCGAAAATATGAGCTGAGCTTCGACAAGCTGATGGGCGGAAATTTTTTGGATAATTGCCTGGAGCAATATCGGCGCTGGACGGCGCTGCCGCGGGTTTTGACCTCGAAATACGAAGACATGATCGCGAATTTGCCGCGCGAAGTCGAGCGCATTGCCGGCCATCTCGGCGTCGCGTTAAGCGCTGAAACCTATCAACAGATCGCGGCGGAGCACACGCTGGCGCAGCAAAAAGAGCGCATTGAAGCGTCCATTAAAAAAGGCGAGTTGCGTGAAGGCGTGGTCAAAGGCATGTTTTATGATCCTAATACCAATTTGCACACCAATCACATTCACGAAGGCGCCGTGGGCGGTTGGAAAGAAGTTTTGTCGCCCGGCCAGGCCCAATGTCTCGAAGACAAAACCGCGGATTGGCTTGTCGCGCATGGGTATGAATTAGCTGGCGAGAAAGAAACCGCGTCAAAATGATTGGAGTCAAAATCATTCCAGCGCTTTTATTTTTGCTTTAATGCCTTTGGAAAAAAACGCATGAATTTTTGGAAGCATAAGCGTGTTCTGGTCACCGGCGGCGGCGGCTTTATCGGCCTCAACCTGATCGCGCGACTCCTCGAGCATGGCGCGCGCGTTCGCGTCGCGGAAAATTTCGAGCGCGGGAAAGCTGAAAGCTTGGCGCGTTGGGGAAATCAAATTGAAATCGTGGCCGGCGACCTCCGCGAAGCCGCGATCTGCGGCCGGGCTTGTCATGACGTCGATGCCGTGTTTCATCTCGCCTCCAAAGTCGGCAACAGCGAATTTTATCGCCGGTTCCCGGCGGACGTCGTTTTGCACAATTTTATGCTCGATGCCCAGATGCTCCAGGCCGCGAGAAACTGCCGCGTCGGTCGTTATCTGCACGTCAGCAGCGCTTTTATCTATCCGCTCGAGCGCCAATTGGCCCCGGATGCCGCGCCATTAAAGGAAGAAGAGGCTTATCCTCCCAACCCGGCCAATTCTTATGGCTGGGCGAAGCTGATGGCGGAGAAAGCTTTGGAATATGCGGTGGCGCAAGATCACGAACTTCGCGCCGTCATTGTGAGATTCTCAAATATCTATGGGCCGCATCAAAGCATTGACCTTGAGCGCGGCTCGATCGTTCCGGTCCTCGTTCGCCGCGCCGTCGAATATCCCAGGCTGCAGCCGTTTTCCATTCGCGGCGCCGGACAAGAAACGCGCACTTATTGTTATGTCAGCGATGCCGTCGACGCGATGCTGCTCGCCATGGAAAAGCTCGACCAACACCAGCTCATCGGGCCGCTGAATATTGGCAGCGAGGAGAAAATTCGCATCATCGATCTCGCCCGCAAAGTGATCGCCGTGTCGGGAAAAGATATCGAACTGATGACGTTGCCGGCGCCGCCGCCGGTGACGCAAAGCCAGACTTTGGATTGTTCCAGGGCTTGCGAGGTATTGGAGGGATGGCGGCCCCGAGTGAGTTTGGAAGAAGGTTTGAGAAATTTGTATCGCTATGTCGAGACGGAATTGCGCAAGCAAGATTAAATGCCAGTTTGAAAAAATCTTTTTTGTATCCGGCACGATTCTTTAATTGCGAAAGAATGACGATGGGCCAATTAGATTCGACAACGATTATCATCACCGGCGGCAGTGTTGGGATTGGATATGCCATCGCCCAAAAATGCGTTGCAGAAGGCGCAACCGTCATCATTGTTGCCAGAAGTAAAAATGATTTGGAAAAAGCTTTAATCCAATTGCGCCGCCTTTCCGGCAAGCCTCATCACGCCTACGCTTTGGACGTCGGCAATTTACCGGCGGTGCAGGAATTTGCCAATTGGATCGCGCAACAGAAGATCGCGCCGGCGGGCCTGGTCAATTGCGCCGGAATTTTCGGCCCCATTGGAAAAACTACCGCCGTCGATATGCAGGAATTTACGGAAGCGATTCAAATCAATTTTCTGGGCACGGTGTACTTATGCCATCACCTTGCGCCGCGGCTGAAATCCCATGGCCGCAAAAAAATCGTCAATTGTTCCGGCGGCGGCGGAACGTTTGCTTTTCCTAATTATTCGGCTTACGCCGCGAGCAAAGCCGCGATCGTCAGATTCACCGAAAACCTTGCCCTCGAGCTGGCGGAAGATCAGATCGAGGTGAATTGCATCGCCCCCGGCTTCGTCATTACCCGGCTGCACGAAAAAACGCTGGCCGCCGGGGCCGGGCGCGCGGGCGCTTTTTTTCAAAAAACCCAAAAGGAAATGGCGGGCGGCGGCGTTTCGCCTGAAAAATCGGCCGCGCTCGCGGTTTTTCTCCTGTCGCAGGAATCGGATGGCATAACCGGAAAATATATTTCCGCCGCCTGGGATCCCTGGCAGAAGAGCGGCTTTCAGGAGCAGCTCAGAACCGACAAGGATTTTGGCGCGCTGCGCCGCATCGACGAGCAATTGTTTTTTAAAAGAGAAAGTGCAAAAAACGAAATCACACGTTGAAGAGAGGAGAAGCATTCGCGACATGAGAATACTCGTAACCGGTGGCGCCGGATATATCGGCTCCGTTTTGGTTGGCCGCCTTCTCGAAGAAGGCCACAAGGTCACGGTCATCGACAATTTCAGGTTTGACCAAAGCGCGCTCCTGCGATACTGCTCCGAGCCGGACTTCGAGGTCGTGAAAGCCGATGTCCGCGATCCGGAGGTGATGCTGCCGCTGATCAAAAAGGCTGATGCGATCATGCCGCTGGCCGGCCTGGTCGGCGCGCCGATTTGCGCGCGCGATCCCATCGGCGCCAGGACCGTAAATTTCGACGCGGTGCAGCTCATCATCGAAAATCGCAGCCGCGAGCAATGGATTATTTTTCCCTCGACCAACAGCGGTTATGGCGTCGGCGAGAAAGACATCCATTGCACGGAGGAGACGCCGCTTCGCCCCATCTCGCTGTATGGGCGCTTGAAGGTCGATCTGGAAAAAATGCTTCTGGAGCTGGATAACGTCGTCACCTTTCGCTTTGCCACGCTGTTTGGCGTCAGTCCCAGAATGCGAATCGGCCTCATTGTCAATGATTTTACCTATCGCGCCGTCCGCGATCGGTTCATCGTTCTTTACGAGCCCCATTTCAAGCGCAATTATCTGCACGTGCGTGACGCGGCCGAAGCGTTTATTCACGTGTTGAACAACTTCACCAGGATGAAAAACCAGGCGTACAACGTCGGCCTCAGCGAAGCCAACATGTCGAAATTGGAGCTTTGCGAGGAAATTCATAAAATCGTTCCGGACTTTCACATCGCCATTTCCGAGTTTTCCAAGGATCCGGATCAACGCAACTACATCGTCAGCAATCAAAAGATCGAAGCCGCCGGTTTCAAGCCGCAAAACAGCCTGCAGATGGGCATTACGGAAATGGTGAAGGCGTATGAAATGATGGCCTCCAACGAGTATATGATCATGCGCTGACGAATTTTGTACGAAAATATAAACGCAACGAAAAGAGAATTGCAACGAATGATGACTTGGAACGATAAAAAAGTCCTGGTAACCGGCGGCAATGGATTTTTGGGCCATGCCGTGGTGGCGCAACTGCAAAAGCTTGGCGTGCAGGAATTGTTTGTTGCCCGCAGCAAAGATTACGACCTCACCAGAGAAACTGACGTGACGAGACTGTTCTCTGATTTCAAGCCGGATATCGTCTTCCATCTTGCCGGCCTCGTCGGCGGCATTCTGCCCAACAAAGAGCGCCCGGCGGAATTCTTTTATCAAAATCTCATGATGGGAACGTTGCTGCTGCACTATTCCCAGCAGGCTGGCGTGGAAAAATTCGTTGCGGCCGGAGCCGGCTGCGGCTATCCCGAACACGCTCCCATTCCGCTGCAGGAGGCCTCGTTCTGGAACGGGCTGCCGCAAAAGGAAAGCGCGCCCTACTCGCTGGCCAAACGGCTTTTGACCGTGCAATCGGAAGCCTATTTTCGCCAGTATGGCTTCGTCTCCATCATTTGCGTGCCCGGAAATTTGTACGGCCCGTGGGATAACTTCAATCTCCACGACGCGCACGTGGTCCCGGCGCTGGTCCGGAAATTTGTCGAGTCGGCCCAAACCCAGGCCCCGACTGTTGGCGTCTGGGGAGACGGCCGCCCCTCACGAGATTTTGTTTATGTCGATGACGTCGCCCTTGGCATGATCCGCGCCGTGGAAGTTTACGAGCGCAACGAGATCGTTAACATCTCCTCGGGAGTTGAAACGACGATTGCCGAAGTTTGCGCGCATCTCGCCGCCATCATGAATTTTGCGGGGAAAATTGTTTGGGACACTTCCAAGCCCGGCGGCCAGCTCCGGCGCTGTTTTGACATTTCAAAGTCCCGGCGGGAATTGCAATTCGTTCCCGCGACGGATATTCGCACCGGCCTCGAAAAAACCGTCGCGTGGTATCGGAGCAATCAGAACCTGGCGGAATTGCGGAAGTAAGAAAACAATTGCTCCAACGGATGGAAGGCAAAAGTTTAGAACTGTCATTCGGGAAGAATCTTTTTTGAAGCCAAGCCAGGCGCTCGAATTCAAAAAGACTCCTCCGGAATGACAACGAGATTTAGTGAACAGTGACGATAAAAGCAGCTTTAGACCATGAGAAAAATCGCGCACATCATCAATCCGGTTATCGTCGGGCCGTCGTCGGATCTGTTTGTCGCCCAGCCCGTTACTTTCGAGACGATGAAAGTGGCGCGGGAGTTTGCCCGCGGCCAGGTCGAAGTCGTTTTCTTTTCCGCCCAATATCCCGAGGACCGCGCTTTGGTTCCCGAAGGCTTTCAATTGACGCCGGATTTGGAGCGTTCCGTTCTCGATTTGGGCAGTTTTCAGAAACGGCGCAAGTATCCCCTGCTCGCGGATATTTTGGATCGGCTGTATGCGGCAACAGACGCCGAGTATCTCATCTTCACCAATGTCGATATCGCCGTGATGCCGCATTTTTATGCAACGGTAAATGCGTTCATTGCCGCAGGCCACGACGCGTTCGCGATCAATCGCCGCACCATTGCCGCCGGCTATCACGGCCCGGCGGAAATTCCGGTGATGTATGCCGAGGCCGGCAAAAAACACGAAGGCCATGATTGCTTCGTTTTCCGGCGCGACGCCTATCCGCAATATCGGCTCGGCGCCGTCTGCACCGGCATACCGTGGGTGGGACGCACGCTGCTCTGGAATCTGATGTGCTACGCGCGGAATTTTTACGTGTTCACGAAAACGCATTTGACTTTTCACATTGGCCCCGGCAACAAACACACCTGGGGTGACGACGGCTTTTCGGATTATCGCGCGCACAATATGAGCGAAGCCCAAAAAGTCATGGCCGCGCTCAAAGCTGCGCACGGTCCGTTTAACGGCCCCAGCCCGTTTGATTTGTATCCGTTGCAATGGAGCGTTTTGAAAAAAAGTTTTGAGGACTAGTTGGAGCTTTGAAAGTCAAAATAAGCGCATTGACCGGTCAGTATCTGAGAAATTGAATCTCGAGAAAAATAATCCGCGTGGCTTCGATAAAAAACACGGTCGCCTTGTCGCCCGAGCGGCGCAAGCTGCTCGCGTTGTTGCTTCAGAAAAAAGGGATTGCCGGCTCGCAACCGCAAGCCGTTTCGCCGTCGCGAGCTGTCGGCGCTTTGCCGCTGGCCTTCAACCAGGAAGGCTTGTGGTTTCTTGAACAATTGGATCCCGGCAAGGCGCATTACAATATTCCCGGCGCCGTTCGTCTGACGGGCAAGCTCGATGTTGCCGCGCTCGAACGGAGCCTGAGCGAAATTGTCCGGCGCCACGAAGCGCTGCGCACCACGTTTGCGCTGCATGAAGACGGAACGCCGCGCCAAGTCATCGCGCCGCCCGCGCCCTTGCCGCTGCCGCTGATCGATTTGCAGACGTTGGCTCCGGCAGAGCGTGAAAGCGAGGCGCTGCGCCTGGCTACGGCGGACGCGCAGAAGCCGTTTGATCTGGCCGCCGGGCCGTTGTTTCGCGCGCAGTTGCTGTGGCTCAACGCCGGCGAACACGTCTTGCTCTTAAATTTTCATCATATCGTCGCCGACGGCTGGACGATGGCTATTTTCACGCGGGAATGGCGCGCGCTCTACGAAGCGTTTTCAAACGATCGGCCCTCGCCGTTGCCGGAGTTGCCGCGGCAATATGCCGGCTTTGCGCTTTGGCAACGCGAACAAATTTCGGGAGAAGATTTTCAGGCGCAGCTCGCTTACTGGCGGCAGCAACTCCGCGGCAGCCTGCCAGTGACACAGTTGCCGGTCGACCGCCCGCGCCCGGCGGTGCAATCTTTTCGCGGCCGGCATCAGGCCATCAAGCTTTCTCAGCCGTTGACGGAAGCGCTGCGGCGATTGGCCCGGCGCGAAGGCGCCACTCTCTTTGTCACGTTGCTCGCGGCTTTCAAAGTGTTGTTGCACCGCGGCACTGGGCAGAATGACCTCGTCGTCGGGTCAACCTTCGCCAATCGCAACCGCCGTGAGCTGCAGGACTTGATCGGTTTTTTTGTGAACACCCTGCCGTTGCGCACGCAGTTGGCGGGCGATCTCAGCTTTCGCGCGCTGCTGCAGCGCGTGCGGGAAACGGTGCTGGGGGCGGCGGCCAATCAGGAACTGCCGCTGGCGAAACTTGTGCAAGAGCTGCAGCCGGAGCGGGATTCAAGCCGCAATCCGCTCTATCAGATTGTGTTTGATTTGCTCACGCCGGATCTTAACCCGGCGGTTTATGGGTATGGCTTATCCGCGGGCGTGACGGAAACTCTGGAGCTCGCCGGGTTGAAAGTCACGCCGCTCGACGTGGAATATGGCATCGCACGGTTTGACCTTGCCGTTTTTATCTGGGATTTGCCGGCGGGGCTGCAAGGCGCATTCGAGTACAGCACGGACTTGTTTGAGCCGGCAACCATCGCGCGGCTAGCGGAAAATTTTGCGAGCCTGCTGGGTTTTATCGTCAACGCCCCAGATGCCCGGTTGCGCGCGCTTGTGGAGCAGCTCGACGCCACTGATCGCCAACAACAAAAGTCGAGCGAAAAAACGTATCAAGCGGCCGTACACCAGCGGCTGAAACTAAGCAAGCGAAAGTCGATTCTGCATGAATGAGACGCGTATTTCCGAATTGAAGCGCATTTTCGTGGTCGGCTGCAAACGCAGCGGCACGACCTGGACGACGCTGTTGCTCGCGCAGCATCCGGCGGTGGCGGCGTTTCATCATTCCAAATTTTTTCATTATCTCGGCTGCCTCGAGCTGTGGTGGAAGCAGCGCGAGAGCAAGCTGCCCGATAGCGCGGTTTCAAAAAAGACCATCTATCGGTCGTGCCGTGAAGTGGCCCTGCGGGTTTTTGACGACGTGGCGCGCTCCAAGCCCGGCGCGCACGCGGTGGTCGACAAGACCCCGGAAAATCTGCAATTGGCGCGATTTATTTTGAAAGTTTTTCCGGACGCTTATTTCATTCACGTCATTCGCGATCCGCGCAGCGTATTCAGCTCGCTGCGGAGCGGCGGGGAATCGTGGGCGCGCTGGGAATTTCCCACCAAGCCGTTTGACGGCGCCAAGCTCTGGCGGGAAGAAGTCGAAATGGGGCAGCGAATTTGCAAGTTGACCGAGCGTTACCTCGAGGTTCGTTACGAGGCCTTGTCGGAAAATGGGCCGAGCGAGCTGGAAAAAATTTTCGCCTGGCTGGAGCTGCCGGCCGATCGCGAGCTTTGTGCGCAAGCGTTGGCGGCCTGTGCGATCGACAAGGTGCGGGAAAAATCGAAAATGCCCGCGGGCTTTTTCCGCCAGGGCGAGGCCGAGGCCTGGCGCCAGGAGTTGTCGGCTTTTGAAGTGCGGATCATCGAGCACGTGGCGCGCGGCCTGATGCAGGAACTCGGCTATGAATGTGTCGCCGCGCCGTTCAAGCATACGCCGTTTCGCCTGCGGCTCCACGAAGGCACGGATCAGGTGCTGTCATCGCTGGATCGCCATTTCAACCGCGTTTCCAAAGCCGTGCTGCGCCGATGGCGCGGCCGCGAGCTGGATTATCCGGAGATCGTGGTATATTAGAAACTAAAAAGTTAGTCCGGCGCAAAAAAGCAAAGCTCTGTCACACGGATGAAAAGCGACACCCCGATAAATGAGGTTCTCGTAAAAAGTCACCGTCCGGACGGTTTTTTAGTTTTTACGAATTATACACAACGCGGACAAGCCGCAACCAAACAGGTTTACGGATAGATGAACCCAACTGCAAATGCTCCATCCGTTGGGTTCATCTATCCGTTTGGGGCTAAAGTTGGAGAATTTTAAAAACGTCATAAAATGCTTATAAATACTGGATGAAATGACGTTCATCAAAAAAATGTTTGCTTTTTTTGCACACATTTCATTTGTTAGAGCCTATGCCAGGTTTTCAGACAAGCTGAAAACTGGAGCCGCTTCGCAGCAGCTTGTTTTCGACAGGATTTTCAGGATAAACAGGATCGATCCTTATCCTGTAAATCCTGTTTATTCAGTCAAAAACTTTCAGAATTTTATTCTGACTTTGAGTGCCTTATGGCCTAAATCAACGTGTTTCATTGAGCACCATCTGAAAAAATGATTGCCTCCGAACGCCTCAAAAAAGAAAAAATCGCAGCGAAGTACAATCCGGGCGCCGAGTTGCACGGTAGCGGCTGGCTGCATTTGCACCGCAATGAAAATCTTCTCATCGGACCGGAATGGACGGTGGAAGCGGCGCAGAAGCTGTTGCCGGCCGCGGCGCTGGCCGCTTATCCGAACGCGAACAGCGACGCTTTGCGCGCCGCGCTGGCCGAGCTTTACGGCGTGAAACCGCAAAACGTTTTTGTGGGCAACGGCTCCGACGAAGTTCTTGCCGATCTGTTGCACCTGCTGCGCCAATCGTATGAACGCATGAGTGTTCTCGATGTTTGCTTCAAAATTTTCCTATTGCTGGCGGAGCGTTACGATTATCGGCTCGAAACTTTGCCGGGTGATACTTTTGCGACCGGGAGAATTTCCACCGCGGGCTGGAAAGGCCTCGCGGTCATCGATTCGCCCAATGCCATCACCAGCGCCGGCCTGGCTTTCGAGCGCCTCAAAGAGCTGGCGCAGGATGCGGATTCCTTTCTCATTTGGGATAACGCTTACGGCGAGTTTGCCGGCGATCTCGTGCCGCCAACGATTCAGAAAAATATCGTGATGGTCCGGACGTTCTCGAAGTTTTATGGATTGGCCGGGCTGCGTGTCGGCTATTGCATTGCGGACGAAACCATCGTGGCGGAATTGCTCGCGCGCAAAGACGCTTTCAATGTAAATAGCTTCGCGCAAGTGATGGCGCTCGAAGCGCTGCGCCGGCGCGATGTGTTTGAAGCGATTTGCAACCGCCTTTTGGAATGCCGGCAGGAATTGCTCAATTGCCTGCACGACTTCGGATTTAAAACGCATCCCGCCGCGGGCAATTTTGTGCTGGCGACGCATCCGGATTTTTCCGCGGAGTGGATTCAGAGCGAGTTGATGAAACGGCGCATCGCGGTCCGCCGTTTTGACGGCAAGCTCACCTCCAATCATATCCGGATCACGGTGCCGCCGAGGCCGGAATTGCCGCGCTTCGCGGAAGCGCTTCATGAAATTTTAACGGCAAACGAACCACGCACAAAGGTGAATTGATGCAAAGCAAAGAATTGAAAAACGGCAACGCTCATGAATGGCCGAATTGGACGTCGCCGCTGGCGGATATGAATCGGCGCGGCGTCGGCCTCGGCGCGACCACCGCAGAACTTTTTAATGCCGCCATTGCCGCCTCGGCGATCGCGGCGTTCTTCGAGCTCGGCTTATTCGACGAGCTGAAAAAAAACGACGTCGTGCGCGTGGAGGAATTTTGCCGGCGAAAAGATTTGCACCGCCCTTCGATTTTGGCGTTGCTGCACGCGCTGAATTGTTTCGACATCGTCAAGCTGAGCGCGGCGAACGACGCCGTGTCCCCTGGCAGCGCCTTTGCCGAGGCTTTGGGCGACAAGGGCTATTTTTTATGGCTGGTGCGCGGTTACGGCAATTTGTGGCAGAACCTTGCAGACCTGCTGCCAAACGGCAGGGGCACGATGGACTCGATCGGGCGCAACGGCAAATATATCGCGATGGCCGGGCGCGATTACGGCGCGCACTTTGTCGATACGTATTTCAACGACATGCTGCAGCAAATGCCCTTCAAAGCCGCGGCGGATATCGGCTGTGGCAGCGCCGAGCGGCTCATCAATCTCGCCAAAGCCCATCCGGATTTTCGCGGGGTCGGCATCGATCTCAACCCGGAAGCCGTGAAACTGGCGCAGCAGCGCGTGGCCGCGGCGGAGTTGCAGGATCGCCTCACCATTTTGCACGGCGACGTGCGCGCGCTGGCGGCGCGGCCGGAGTTGGCCGAGGTCGAGCTGCTCTTCTGCTTTTTTATGGGCCACGATCTCTGGCCGCGCGAAAATTGTTTGGACGTGTTGCGCCGGTTGCGCACGGTTTTCCCGCGCGTCCAGCGTTTTCTCTTGAGCGACACGTATCGTTCCGACGTGCCGCCCTCGCGCTATGTGCCGATCTTCACGCTCGGCTTCGAAGTCTCGCACGCGGTGATGGGCCAGTACATTCCTTCCGTCGCCGAGTGGATGGATTTGTTCGAGGACGCGGGCTGGAAGTGCGTCGCGCGCCGCGATATCGGCATACCGTTCAGCGCGATTTTCGATTTGCGCTAATGGAAAGTTTCGTTGAAATGAAATTTGCAAAAAAACGCCGGCAGCCGCAGGCAAAAATTTTATGAAAGGAGGTGACGCCCGCATTTGTCTCTTTTCTCAAATCATGGCGAACAACCGCAGCGCTTGGCGGTTTGCTCGCCTAAGGTTTTCACCTGCACAGTAACATTCCAAGAAAGGAAAGACGAACATGAAACACGCATTGAAAGCCATCGCCATTTTGGCGATGCTGCTGTGGGTCGTCTCCTGCGGCAGAGAAAATTCAATTGAGCTGACCTCGCCCGAGACCACGACTTCCCACCTCGGGAAAGCAGGTGGCCAGGCCTATAGCGATTATGAAGACGGCGCGGCGCCGGAGGGTTCCGGCGTTTCGGAAGCGCCCATCACGGTACAAGGCAATCTCCAGGTCTACACCAGCCGGGCCAGCTTTGAGTGCGACCTGACTTCGACGGATTTCGAGGGTTCCAAGCTGCCGCCCTTCTCGGTGGGGGTTTGCGGGCCTTTGAGCAGCGCGGCTAACGAGTGCTATGCCGCCGGAACTATTCCGGACGGCATTTTGCTCACGGCGCTTTTGCCTGGTGTGCCTGAGCAGATGGCCGTGCTCACCGAGGGCTTTCTTGGCCTTAGCAATACAGCCGTCGGCCCTAACTTTTTTAGCGCTGACCTGGTCATGAGTTTTTCGTCGGGTGACGTCAACGCTGTTGGGATGGAAATATTGGATCCGTTCGGACCGACGACCGTGAATCTCTACGTCTTCGGGCCTAACAAAACCCTGCTCGGCATCGTCACCGTGACGAGCGGCAGGACGAACGGGAAGTTCATTGCCTTGTTCTCCCCATTTTCGCCGATCACCAATATCAATTTTGATCAACTCGATAGCTTCGGCGGCGAGCTGGTCGATAATGTTTCCTTCGGCTCGTGCGAGAGGAATTGATCGGCCCAACGTTCGAACCTGATTTAAGCGCAGCCGACTTTCAGCCGCAAAGCATGATATAAATTATGAAGACCAAATTCAAACGCTTAAGCTTCATAAGAACTTTCTGCAAGCTTGCGACTGCCGGCCTGCGGCTGTCAGTCTGCTGCGCCGTTAAGAACTTTTTTGATCCGTTGTCCCGCCCGAGGCGCATGCGCGTCAACTTAAGCGATGTTGCCCAACCCCGTTAGGGGTGAGATGTTTATAGGTGTGGTTATTCTTAATGTTTCCAACTCCGGAGGAGTGGCATGTGAGAATACTACGACAAATTGATGGAGCCGGATTCTGTCTTCGTGCCGACATGTCACCCCTAAAGGGGTTTTCATTGATTGATTAAACGTCGTGCTATAAACATTTCACTCCTAACGGCGTTCAGGGCGGCGACTCCATCAAAAAAAGTCAACGCCACCAGTTGTAGAAACCTTAAGTTGACGCGCATGCGCCCGAGGCGGGATTTCTATGGGAACTTAAAACTCAGGATTTTTTTTCTAACTTTTGCTTCGCAATGGCTTATTAATGAATAGCGAACCGATGGCAGGCTTTCAACTTTCACCGCTGCAACGGCAGCTCTGGCGGCAGCAGCAAAACCACGCCGCGGCTTTTCGAGCGCAAGCGCTCATCTCGATCGAAGGCAAATTGGATTTGCCGGTTTTGCGCGCGGCGCTTGGCGACGTGGTGGCGCGCCACGAGATTCTGCGCACGACCTTTCGATCGGTGCCGGACCTGGCGCTGCCGGCGCAAGTGATCATGCCGGAGGTTCCCGAAAGCGGGATCGAATTGGGCCGCGAGCTGGATTGGCGAAATTTTTCCGCGGCGCAGCAAGACGCGAAAATCGCCGCACTCTTTCAAGAGGCGAAAGCGCTGGCCTTTGATTTTGCTCTGCGAAATGCGGGATCGTTGCTCCGCCTCACGCCGGTGGTTTTGACGCCGGCGCAGCGCCTTTTGCTCGTTGCGCTGCCGGCGCTTTGCGCGGATGCGGCGACGCTCAACAATCTTACGCGCGAAATCAGCCGCGCTTACCAGGCGCGCCTGGATAATGCAGAATACGCCAATGGCGTGATGCAATATGCCGATATAGCGCAATGGCAAAATGATCTGCTCGAAACCGCCGAGGGCGAACCGGGAAAAGCCTTTTGGCGCAAACAGAACCTCCATCCGCCGCCGCGCGTCAAGCTTCCTTTCGCCGCGCCCCCCAAGGCCGAAACGGGCTTTCATCCGCTCGTGTTCAGCATGGAAATGCCGGCGGCGCTGGCGGCTAAAATTGCCGGCCTGGCGCAGCAACGCCACGTCGCGGTATCGGCGTTCCTGCTGGCGTGTGTTAAAATTTTGCTCTGGCGCCTGACCGGCGGCGAGAATGAGATCGTCGTGGGCGTCAACTTTGCGGGCCGCAAATATGACGAGTTGAAAGAAGCCCTGGGATTGTTCGCCAAATTTTTGCCGGTGCGCTGCCCATTGCAGGCGCCGGCGCGCTTTCGCCAGATTTTGGCGCAGGTGCATGCGGCCGCGGAAGAGCTTGACCCCTGGCAGGATTTCTTCAGTTGGGAAAAACTGAATGGCAAGCTGGAAGAGGGCGCCGCGCCGCCTTTTTTTCCGTTTTGTTTCGAGCGCCTCGAGCCGCCGGAAAAATTTTCCGCCGGCGAGGCCTCGTTCTCCATTCTCCAGCAGTATGTCTGCGCCGATCGTTTCGATCTCAAGCTGGCTTGCGCTCCGGCCGGCCGGCTGGAGTTTCATTATAATGCGAATGTTTATCAGGCCGAGGATATCGAACGCTTTGCCGCGCAATATTTGGCGCTGGCGGAAAGCGCCCTTGATCGTCCGGAAGCTGCGATCGGCGAATTTAATATTTTGCCGGCCGCCGAGCGCCGGCGTTTGCTGTTTGATTTCAATGACACGGCCGCGGCTTATCCCACGGATCAGTGCATTCATCACGTGATCGAAGCGCAGGCGCAGCGCCAGCCCGATCGCGTCGCGGTGATTTTTAACGAGCAGACTTTAACTTACGGTGAGCTCAATACGCGCGCGAACCAATTGGCGCATCGTCTCCGGGCGCTGGGCGTGGGGCCAAACGTGATCGTGGGCATTGGCCTCGAGCGCTCGCTGGAAATGATCATCGGCGTGCTGGCCATTCTCAAAGCCGGCGGCGCCTATCTGCCGCTGGATCCGGCTTATCCCAAAGAGCGCTTGAGTTTGATGCTCGAAGACACGCAGGCGCCGGTGCTGGTGACCAAACAATTGACCATTGACAATTATCAATTGACCATTGACAATTCAAAATTGCAAGTGATCTGCCTCGACGCCGACGCCGATGCGATTGCCCAGGAAAGCCGCGAGAATCCGGCAAGCGCTGTTATGCCGGACAATCTCGTTTACATGATTTATACTTCCGGCTCGACCGGCAAACCGAAAGGCGTGGTGATCAGCCATCAGGATTTGATCATCTCGAACCGGGCGCGGATGGCCTATTTCCAGCAGCCGGTACACAAATTTTTGCTGCTCTCCTCGCTGTCGTTCGACAGCTCGGTGGTGGGAATTTTCTGGACGCTGTGCGAGGGCGGCGCGCTGTTTTTGGTTCCGGGAGATTTGCAGCAGAACATGGTCGAGTTGGCGGAGATTATCGAGCGCCATCAAATTTCGCATTTGCTGGCTTTGCCGTCATTTTACGCGCTGCTTTTGGAGTATGCGCAGACTCGACAAATTGATTGCCTGCAAACCGTGATCGTGGCCGGCGAGGCCTGCCCCAAAAAAATGGTCGAGCGCCACAAGGAAATGCTGGCGCCAACCGCGCTGTTCAGCGAGTACGGCGCGACCGAGACCACGGTTTTCAGCAGCGTTTATGATTGCTTGCAACAGACGTTGAGCCTCGCGCCGGTCGGCGATCCGATTGACAATGCGCAAATGTATGTTCTCGATGCGCGCCAGCAGCCGCAGCCGGTCAACGTTCCCGGCGAGGTTTATTTCGGCGGCGACGCGCTTTCCAAAGGCTATTGGAAACGGCCGGATTTGACCGCGGAAAAATTCAT
>Ga0247727_10006020_pt1 | contig 24074 bp, 22 predicted proteins | sample WisWelCaveWW1625_FD_202498 | JGI IMG/M metagenome (GOLD analysis project Ga0247727, IMG submission 202498) | Biofilm microbial communities from Wishing Well Cave, Virginia, United States - WW16-25 | ecosystem: Environmental > Aquatic > Deep subsurface > Groundwater > Cave microbial mat | place... | reverse complement strand
TCGACGGGCTGGTCGACACCGCCGACGGCCTGCTGGGCCACCTCCCCCGCGAGCGCCGCCTGGCGGTCATGGCCGAGCCGACCATCGGCGCCTTCGGGGTGGCCGCGGCGGTCGCCGTGTTGCTGCTGCGGTTCACCGCGCTGTCTGCCATGCCGCCGCGCATAGCGTTGATCTCTGGGCTGTGGTGCGGGTCGCGCACGGTGATGGCCGTCGCCGCACGTGCGGTGCCCTACGCCAGAGACAACGGCCTGGTCAGCGCGTTCACCGGGGGCGACTGGCGTCCCGTCGCCTGCTACGGCACCAGCGCCGCACTCCTGCTCGGCGGGATCGGCGCCGGCATATCCGGGGTTGCAGCCATCGTCGTGTCCCTCGTCGCCGGCGCCGCGGTCGTGCTCGGAGCCCGCGCCCGGCTCGGGGGATGCACGGGCGACGTGCTCGGCGCAGCCGGCATCGTCGCCGAGACCGCCGGCCTCGTCGTCGCGGCGGCGCGGTGGTAACGCCATGCTGAACCGAAGCCTCGCCACCGCCGTCGGGTACGCCGCCGACCGCCTCCTCGGCGAACGGCTCTTCGGTGAACCCACCCGGATCCCGCACCCGGTGTCTGCCTTCGGCACGGCCATGGGACAGGTCGAGCGCCGGTGCTACGCGCCGACCCGAACCCGGGGCGTCGCCTACGCGACGAGCGGCGTGGCCCTCGGCCTCGCCGCCGGCCGGCTCGCCCCCTCGACCGCTTTCGCCACCTACGTCGCCGTCGCCGGACGGGCGCTGGGGGAGGCGGCCGTCGCGGTCGATAGCGCGCTGGAAGCGGGCGACATCGACGGAGCCCGCCAATTGCTGCCCTCGCTCGTCGGGCGCGATCCCAGCACGCTCGACGAGAAGGAGATCTGCCGCGCCGTCGTTGAGTCCGTGGCCGAGAACACCGTCGACGCGGTGATCGCGCCGATGCTGTGGGCCGCCCTCTGCGGCGCGCCGGGGGCGCTCGGCTACCGCGCCGTCAACACGATGGACGCCATGGTTGGGTACCGCTCCGGCCGCTACCGCGAATTCGGCTGGGCCGCCGCCCACCTCGACGACGCCGCCAACTGGGTGCCCGCCCGCGTCACCGCCCTCCTCGTCGCCGCCGCTAGGCCATCCCGAGCGGCCGCCGTCATGCGGGCTGTTCGACGAGACGCGCCGGGCCACCCGTCACCCAACGCGGGCGTCGCCGAAGCCGCCTTCGCCGCCGCGCTCGGCCTGCGCCTCGGCGGCGAGAACCGCTACGGCGAACGGGCCGAGCTGCGCGCCACGCTCGGCGACGGCCGCCCTCCGGAGCGCGCCGACATCACGCGCGCGGCGCGGCTGTCGCGAGACACCAGCGCCCTGCTCGCCGCCGCCCTGCTCGGCTCCGGCGCCACGACTAGCCGGTGGCGACGCGCCCGGCGGGAGACACGGTGATCCCGGCCGCCGGTCGTCACGGCGGCGACGGCCCAGCCGTCGCCCGCGCCCTCGGCCTCGACCCCGCGTCGGTGCTCGACCTGTCGGCCAGCCTCAACCCGGCCGCGCCCGACGTGACCGTCCTCGCCGCCCGCCACCTCGCCTCGCTGCGCCACTATCCGGACCACCGCGATGCCGCCCGCCTGTTGGCCACAGCCATCGGCGTCGCTCCCGAGCAGCTGGTGCTGACCAGCGGCGGCAGCGAGGCCATCGCCCTCGTCGCCGCCGAACTGGGCGGCCACGTCCTCGCTGAGCCCGAGTTCGCCCTGCACCCCCGCGGCGACGCAGGACCGGTGTGGCGTAGCGACCCCCACAACCCGACCGGGCTCCTGGCCAGCCCTTCGGAACACGCCGAGGTGTGGGACGAGGCGTTCTACCCACTCGCCACCGGCCGGTGGTCCGCGCATCGGGCTGGCGTCGTGGTCGGGTCGCTCACCAAGGTGTTCGCCTGCCCCGGGCTGCGCCTCGGCTACATCCTCGCCGACGACGCCCACCACCTGGCCCAACGTCAACCGCACTGGCCCATCAACAGCCTCGCCGTCGCGCTCCTCCCCGAGCTCCTCGAGCTAGCGGCCCTCCCGGCGTGGAGCGCGACCATCGCCACGGCGCGCGACGCGCTCGTCGCTCTGCTCGCCCGTCACCGCATACCGACCGATCCGTCCGACGCCCCATGGGTGCTCGCCCGAGCGCCCGGCCTCCGCGATGGACTCGCGCCCTTCGGGATTGTCGTGCGGGACTGCACCAGCTTCGGCCTTCCTGATCACGTCCGCATCGCCGTACCCGACGACATCGGCCTCGGTCGGCTCGATGACGCCCTCCAGCGCATCGTGCCCGGCCATCCCGCGTCGGTCGCAACCCCAGGGAGAGCTGCGCCATGACCAAACCCACTGACCTTCGGGCCATCGTCTTCGACATCGGCGACACGCTCGTGCACGCCGCGGCCCCCGGCACACCCGTCGCCGAGCTACGCGCCGAACCCATCGGCGACGCCGTGCACGAGCTGCGCGCCCTGGCGTCGCGGTACCGGATCGGCGCCGTTACCGACACCACGGTGATGACCAGCTCGGATGTCCGCACCGCGCTGGACGGGACCGGACTGGCGGAGCTGCTCGAGGTGATCGTCACATCGGTCGACATCGGCGCGGCCAAACCGAGCCCCCGTGGCCTGCGCCGGGCACTGGATCTCCTCGGTGTGACACCCGAGCAGACGTTGTTCGTCGGCGATGCCGACTGCGACGAGGCAGCCGCAACCGCCGCCGACATCCACTTCGCCCGCGCCGGCGCCGGCCGCTCGCCGGGCGACGCCGTCCGCGCCTTCATCGACGCACGATCCGGCGCCCTGGCCGCTGCAATCGCGCTGGTCGGACCGCTGGACGCCGAGGCTGAGGCCGCCGCCCGCGACCACCACGACCGGCTGACCAAGCCGCCCGGCTCGCTCGGCCGACTCGAAGCGCTCGGCATCCGACTGGCCGCTATCGCTGGCGCCCACCCCCCGCCGCGCCCAGCGCCCGCGGCGATCGCAGTGTTCGCCGGCGATCACGGTGTCGGGGAGGAGCGGGTGACCGCCTGGCCCCAAGAGGTCACCGGCCAGATGGTGGCCAACTTCGTGGCCGGCGGTGCCGCCATCAACGTGCTCGCCCGCCAGCACGGCGCATCGGTCACCGTCGTCGACGTCGGCGTCGCCACCGACCTTGCCGGCCTCGTACCCCTCGACGCGCCGCACCTCCTCCGGCGCAATGTGCGGCGAGGCACTGCCAACCTCGCCGTCGGACCGGCCATGACGCTCGGCGAGGCGCAAACCGCTCTCGACGTCGGGGCCACCGTTGCCGTGGACCTGGTCGCTGCCGGCGCCGCTGTTCTGGTGACCGGCGACATGGGGATCGGGAACACCACCCCGGCGGCCGCGCTGATCGCTGCCTTCACCGGGCGGTCGCCTGCGGAGGTGACCGGACGCGGTGCCGGCATCGACGACCGAGCCATGGCCGCCAAGGTCGCCGTGATCGAGGGTGCATTGGAGCGCCTCGGCGGCGAACGAGAGCCCCTCACCGTGCTCGCGGAGATCGGTGGGCTGGAGATCGCCGCGTTGGCCGGGTTCATCATCGGCGGCGCCTCTCACCGCGTCCCGGTCCTGATCGACGGTGTCGTCGCCGACGCCGCTCTGCTCGTCGCGACCCAGCTGTGCCCGGAAGCGATCGCGTTCACCGTCGCCGGCCACCGCTCGACCGAACCTGGCGCCACCGCGGTGCTTGACCACCTCGGCCTCGAGCCCGTGCTCGACCTCGGCCTGCGGCTCGGCGAGGGCTCCGGTGCTGCGCTGGCGCTCCCCGTCCTCGATTCTGCCGCGCTGATCCTGCAGCAGATGGCGACCTTCGACGGTGCGGGCGTCGCCGCCAAGCACCGATGAACCCACCGATTCACAGCCCCCGTGCGGCAAGCAGCCCGCCAGTTCCCAAGGAGATCTGATGCCCGAGCGCGACGCCTCCGACATACCCACCGACGATCCCCGACCCGACGACCTCCGACGGGCAACGTCCCTTGTCCTCGTCAATACCGGGCCGGGCAAGGGCAAGACGTCGGCCGCCATGGGTGTCGTCATGCGCGGCGTCGCCCGGGGGTGGCCGGTCGCGGTCGTCCAGTTCCTGAAGTCTGGCAAGTGGAAGACCGGCGAGGAGAAGGTCTGCAAACAGCTCGGCGTGGACTGGTGGGCCATGGGCGAAGGGTTCACCTGGGACTCAGCCGATCTCACCCAGGACCAAGCGGTCGCCGCCGGCGCGTGGCAACACGCCAAGAACCTCATCGGCGCGGGCGACCATCAACTCGTCGTGCTCGACGAGGTGACCTACCCGCTCAACTGGGACTGGATCGATCTCGATGACGCCGTCGACACGATCCGCAGCCGCCCGGACCACGTCAACGTGATCTGCACCGGTCGAAAGGCACCGGCTGCGCTCATCGAGATCGCCGACACCGTGTCGGAGATCGCCGCGGTCAAACACGCCTACAAGGCGGGCATCCGGGCCAAGAAGGGCATCGACTACTGAAGGGGCCTCATCGGTTCTGCTCCAGCCAGGCAAGCGCCGCTATCGCCGTCGTCGCTTGTGCATCCGAGTGGATGGGCGGACGGCGGACCATCACGACCGCGATGTTGGCGCGCCGGGCCGCGACCAGCTTGGCGTCGGGCCCACCCGCGTTCTTGGTGACAACAGTGTCGATGTCGCGGTCGTGCAAGAGCGCCTCTTCTGCCGCGACGTCGAAGGGGCCGCGCTGGCGGATCAGCGTGGCGTCGAGCAGCGGCATCGGCTCGGGCTCCTCGACGGCCCGCACCACGAAGTGGATGTCCGGCAACGAGGCGAACGATGCGAGGTCGAGCCGACCGGTCGTGAGGAGCACCCGTCTCGCGCCGTGCTCGACCAACAGCCGTGCCGCGTCGCGAAGGTCGGCGGCGTCGATCCACGTGTCGCCGGGCTGGCGTGTCCACGGCGGTCGAACCAGCCGGAGACAGGGGATGTCGACGAGGGCCGACGCCCGCGCCGCGTTCGTCGGCATCGTGGCGGAGAACGGGTGCGTCGCGTCCACCAGCACGTCGACGTTGGCGGCGCGGAGGTGAGCGGCGAGCCCGCCGACGCCTCCGAAGCCACCAATGCGCACCGGACATGGCAGGGGCACCGGATCGGTCGTGTGGCCGGCGAGGGACACCACAACGCGCGTGTCGGGTGCGTCGGCGAGCAGCTCGGCCAGCTGACGGGCCTCCGTCGTCCCGCCGAGCACGAGCACGTTCACGACTTCGGCCTGCGCCGGAGCAGGTAGGTGTCGAACATCCAGCCCTTGCGCGCTCGGGCCTCGTCGCGCTGGCGCTCGATGGTCGTACGAACCTCGGCCAGCCGGCCGGACACGAGGATCTCGTCGGGCGTTCCGATGAACGCGCCCCAGAAGATGTCGACGTCTTCGTCGAGGTCACGCCACGCCTGATGCGAGTCGAGCATGACCACGACGTTGTCGACCCCGTTCGGGAGCCCGTCGCGTGCCAGGCGGCGCCCGGGCGTGATGTGGATGGCCTCTCCCGCGCGGTTGAGCGGGATTCGGTGGCGGGCGGCGAGGGCCGAGACGCTGCTGATGCCGGGGATGACCTCGTAGTCGAAGGCGACGAGGCCGCGATCGAGGATCCCATCGAGCATGAGGATCGTTCCGTCGTAGATCGAAGGGTCGCCCCACACGAGGAAGGCGCCTGTCTCGTCCTCGCCGAGCCCGGTGATGAGCTCCTCGTAGCGGGCGATGCGCTCGTTACGCCAGGCGTCCACGGCATTGGTGTACGCAGTCGCCGCGCGGTCACGCTCCGGGTCGGCGACCGCGGCGACGCGGTAGGGGTGACCAGGGTCGATGAACCGCCGACACAACTCGAGGCGGAACCTGCCCATCTCCTCGGTCACGTCGCTCTTGGTGACCAGGAACACGACATCGGTCTCGTTCAGTGCGCGGACGGCGCCGAGGGTGAGGTGCTCGGGATCGCCGGCACCGATGCCAATGACCAGGATCCTGCGCATCGCTGACCCTCCCGAGGTCGTCGTCGGCGCCGGCCATCGGCGGTTGCCCTACGTATTACCCTACGTCGGTGCGCAAAACGTCGGTCTACCTTCCGGAGCTGCTCAAGCAGCGGCTGAGCGCCCTGGCCGAGCTGACCCACCGCTCCGAGGCCGACCTCCTGCGCACCGCCGTCGAGCAGCTGGTCGACGCCGACGACGCTGGTGCGGCTGGCCCGACGAGAAGGGACGAGCCGGTGCCAGGCCGGCTCGTCGGCGTCGGGGTCGGCCCCGGCTCGCCCGACCTTCTCACCGTGCGCGCCCTTCGCGCACTGCGCCGCGCCACCGTCGTGGTGGCTCCGTGCACCGATCTCGCCGCGACCGGTCGGGCCGAGGCGATCGTCCGCGAGGCCGCGCCCGGCGTGGCCGTCGAGCGGCTCGTGTTCTTCATGGCGCCCGATCCGGCCGAGCGTGCCGCCGCACTCGATGCGGCCGCGGAGCGGGTCCGAGCGCTGCTCGACGCAGGCGAAGAGGTCGCGTTCGTGACCTTGGGCGACCCAAACCTCTACTCCACCTTCTCGTCGATCGCGTCGCGCATCGCGCGATCGCGGGCGGGCACGCCGATCGTCACCGTCCCGGGCATGATGGCGTTCCAGGAGTTGGCCGCCCGGTCAGGCACGGTGCTGGCCGACGAGCAGCAGTCGTTCCTCGTGCTGCCCGCCAACGCCGCCGCGGCAAGCGCGCCCGGTGGCACCCTCGCCGACGCCCTCGCCGACGCGTCGTGCACCGTCGTGGTGTACAAGGGTGGCCGACAGGTCGCAGCCGTCGTCGATCGACTCCGCGACGCCGGCCGGCTCGACGGGTCGATGCTCGGTGAGCTGCTCGGCCTGCCCGGCGAGCGGATCGCGCCGGTCGCCGAGGTCGCCGATCGGCCCGCCAGCTACCTGTCGGCCGTCATCGTCCCGGCCCGCGCCGGCGCATGATCTCCTTCGTCGGCGCCGGTCCCGGCGCACCCGACCTTCTCACGCTGCGGGGCGCGCGGCGGCTGCGTGACGCCGACATCGTCGTGTGGGCATCGTCGCTCGTGCCGGAGGCAGTACTCGAGCACTGCCGTCCCGACGTGGTGTTGCACGACTCTGCGGTCATGACCCTGGAGGACGTGCTCGCCGTGTTCGCCGCCTCCGACGACGACGTCGACATCGTGCGACTCCACTCGGGAGACCCTGGCATCTACGGAGCCATCGGCGAGCAGCTCGACTGGTGCCGGGCCAACGGGCGATCCGTCGAGGTCGTCCCCGGGGTCACCTCGGTGGCCGCGGCCGCCGCCACGCTGCAGCGGGAGCTCACGCTGCCGGGGATCTCCCAGTCGGTCATCTTCACCCGCCTCGGCGGTCGCACCGCGGCCTCGATGCGCCGCGGTGAGGGCGTTGCCGCCTTCGCCACCGCACAGGTCACGATGGCGGTGTTCCTCTCGGGGGCCCGACCCGACCAGCTCCAGGCCGAGCTCCTCGCCGGGTATCCCCCCGACACGCCCGCCGCGGTAGCCGTCAGGGTCACGTGGCCGGACGAGTCCATCACCAGGACCACAGTCGGCGGGCTGGCCGACGCCGTCCGAGCCACGGGAGCGGAGCGGACGGTACTGGTGCTCGTAGGGGACGCGCTCGGCGATGATCCCGTGCCCGCCCGCAGCCACCTCTACTCGCCGACGCATTCCACGTCGTTCCGGCTGCCGAGTCGTGCCGGGTCGACCGCCGGACGTCCCAGCCGCCGGCGGGACCGGTGAACGCGCCCGGGCCGACACCGGTTGCCGTTGTCGGGCTCCACGGCGGCGCCTGGTACGGCCCTCGTGCCGAACGCGCCCTACGCGAGGCCGACGTGCTCGTCGGGGCTGCCCGCCAGCACGCGGACCTCGCGGCGGCCGAGCTCCGCGGCGAGCCCGTCGAGCTCTGGGGTCGCATCGACGAAATGGTCGAGCTGTGCGCGACCCGGGCCGCGGCGGGCGACCGGGTGTGCGTCCTCGCCGCTGGTGACCCCGGGTTCTTCGGGATCGTCCGCGTGCTCGGCGCCCGCATCGGCCCTGACGCGCTCGACGTGCATCCGGCGCCGTCGTCAGTCTCGCTCGCCTTCGCCCGCGCCGGGCTGCCGTGGGACGACGCCGTCGTTGCCACCTGCCACGGTCGACCGTTGGCCGATGCCGTCGAGACCGTCGTCGCCGCCCCGAAGGTCGCGGTGCTGGTGTCGCCGGACTCGCCACCGCAGGCATTGGGACGCGCCGCGATCGATGCTGGCTGCTCGCGCCGCGACGTGTGGGTGTGCAGCCATCTGGGCGAGGCTGTGGAGTCGGTGACCCGGACCGATCTCGACGGGCTCGCGTCCGGGACGTTCGACCCGCTGTCGGTCGTGGTGCTCGTCGCTCCTGGGCGGGAAGTCGCGCCCGGTGCCGGGCTGTCGTGGGGGCTCGACGAGGCCAGCTTCGAGCATCGGGCCGGCTTGATCACCAAGGCCGAGGTGCGGGCGGTGGCGCTCGGCAAGCTCGCCCTCCCGCCGATGGGGGTCGTGTGGGACGTGGGCGCCGGTAGCGGGAGCGTCTCCGTCGAGGTGGCGCGCCTGGTCCCCGCGCTCCGGGTCTTCGCCGTCGAACGGGACCCCGAGTTGTGCGCCACCATCCGAACCAACACCCGAGGCACGGCGGTGACGGTCATCGAGGGCGAGGCCCCGCGCGTGCTCGACGGGTTGCCCGACCCGGATCGCGCGTTCGTAGGAGGCGGCGGCATCGACCTACTCGACGCTGTGCTCACGAGGCTTCGCCCTGGTGGGACCGCGGTCGCGACCTACGCGGTCCTGGCGTCCGCTGTCGCCGCCGCGGAACGCCTCGGCTCGCTCGTACAGGTCGCCGTGAGCCGCGGCGCCCCGATCGGTCCGAACGGAGGCCTGCGGCTGGCGGCCCAGAACCCGGTGTTCATCGCCTGGGGTACCCCATGACGACCAGCACGGCGAACGTGCTCAGCGTGTCGATCACCGAGGCCGGACGACGTCTCGCCGCTCGGTTGCCATACAAGACGGCCCACGGCGATATTGCCGAGGTTGTGCACGCGCGATGGGCCGACGTCGACGGCTTCGTGCTGTGCTGTGCCACCGGCATCGCGGTTCGCGTCGTCGCGCCGCTGCTCGTCGACAAGCAGACCGATCCGGCCGTCGTGTGCGTCGACGAGAGTGCTCGTTTCGCCGTCGCCTTGTGTGGGGGCCACGCCGCCGGGGCGAACGATCTGGCACGCGACGTCGCTGGACTCGTGGGCGCCACACCCGTGATCACGACCGCGACCGACACCGTGGGACTCGTTGCGCTCGATGCACTGCCCGGCTTTGTGGCGCGGGGCGACATCGCAGGGGTGGCCCGCGCGTGGCTCGACGGAGCGGCGCCGATCGTGGACCGGACCCTCGACTGGCCGGCTCCGTTTGAGTCCGGTCCCGGTCCGTGCCGCGTGCTGGTCACCGACGCGAGCGTCAAGCCCCAATCAGGTCTCGTCGCGCTCCATCCACCCTCGCTGGTGGTCGGCGTCGGTGCGTCGAGCGGTGCGCCGGCCGATGCCGCCGTGCTGCTCCTCGCCGAGGCCCTCGAGGCCGCCGGCCTTTCGGGTGACGCGGTCGGGCTGGTTGCCACCGTCGATCGCCGCGCCGGCGACCCCGTCATCGCCGCGCTCGGCAAGCCCGTCCGGACCTTCGACGCGGACACGCTCGCGAACATCGACGTCCCGAACCCGAGTGCAGTGGTCGAAGCCGTTGTCGGAACGCCCAGCGTCGCCGAGGCCGCCGCTCTGCTCGCTGCGGGTCCGGGCGCTGAACTGGTGGTTCCGAAACAGAAAGGGGCGACGGCGACGGTCGCCGTCGCCCGGAGGTTCGCACCCCCCGGCTCCGTCGCGGTGGTCGGCCTCGGCCCCGGTGACCCACGCCACCGCACGCCCGCCGCGGCTGCTGCGGTCCGAACAGCGGACGTCGTCATCGGATACGACCTCTACGTCGAACAGTGCCTCGACCTCATCGGGCCCGCACACACCGTTCTTCGTAGTCCCATCGGCGCGGAAGCCGACCGTTGCCGCGATGCACTGCGCCGCGCCGCAAACGGCGCGCGTGTTGCCCTCGTGTGCTCCGGCGATCCCGGTGTCTTCGCCATGGCCACGCTCGTCCACGAGCTCGCTCCGACGTTCGGCTCGCCGCCCATCGAGGTGGTGCCCGGGATCACGGCCGGCTCCGCGGCTGCTGCCCTTTTGGGCGCACCGCTCGCACACGACCACGCCTCTGTCAGCCTCTCCGATCTGCTCACCCCGTGGGCGGTCATCGAACGCCGACTGCGAGCCGTCGCTGACGGCGACTTCGCGGTCGCGCTCTACAACCCCCGCTCGGCTCGGCGCACCTGGCAGCTCGAGGCGGCCCGGTCGATCCTGCTCGAGGCACGCCCGGCGTCGACCCCGGTCGGGATCGTCACCGATGCCACCCGACCCGACCAGGACGTCGTCCACACGACCCTCGCCCACCTCGATACGAACGTGGTCGGGATGCGGTCGATCGTCGTCATCGGCAGTTCGACCACCATGATCGTCGATGGCCACATGGTGACCCCACGGGGCTACGACACATGACCCCCATCCACCCGATCGAGGCCGAGAGCTACCGGATCCTCGCCGCGCGCGTCGACCTGTCGGGATGGCCCGACGGTCAACGCGAGGTGGTCGCGCGGATGATCCACGCCACGGCTGACCTCGGCTTCGCGACCACCGCCCGCATCGGCCCTGAGGCCGTCACCCGCGCGCTCGATGCGCTGTCGCGGGGAGCACCGGTGATCGTCGACGCCGCCATGGTCGCCGCTGGCGTCCCCCGAGTTGAGACGACCTGCCTGCTCGCCGAAGTACCCGACGCTCCCGCCGGATCGACGCGCTCGGCCGCGGCAATCGGGCTCGCCGCGCAGCGCCATCCCGAAGGGGCGCTGTGGGTCATCGGCAACGCACCCACAGCCCTGATCGAACTCCTCGCCCTCAACGAACGCGGCGACGTGGAACCCGCCGCCGTGATCGGCCTGCCCGTCGGCTTCGTCGGCGCTGCCGACGCCAAAGCCGCGCTGTGGGCCGGACCGCTCAGGGCGCGAGCAATCACCAACGTGGGCGAACGAGGCGGGAGCGCAGTCGCCGCGGCCGCCCTCAACGCCCTCCACCGACTCCATCAAGGAGAAGAGCGATGCTGACAAACCGTCCAATCGAGGTCCCCGTACATCTCGGGTCCCAGCCGGCCCGTGCAGGCGTCGGAGGGACCGACAGCGCTGACGGCCTGTTGCTGGTCGCGCACGGCTCGAGGTCCCCGGCCGGCGTCTCCGAGGCCAGAGCACTCGGGGACGCCGTCGCCGCCGAACGACCTGACCTCGATGTGGCGATGGGCTTCCTCGAGCTCGCAGAGCCGCCGGCCGGTCCAGTCCTCGACGAGCTCGTCGCCCGCGGGTGCCGCCGGATCACCGTGCAACCGCTGATGCTGCTCGCGGCCGGACACGGCAAGAGCGACGTCCCAGCGCTCGTCCTCGAGGGCCGGGCCCGCCATCCACACGTCGAGCTCCTCTTCGCCTCACCCCTCGGCGTCGTCCCCGAACTGCTCGCCATCGCCACCGACAAGCTCGTCGGCGTCGGCGGCGTCGGCCTGCCGCTGCTCGTGATCGCGAGGGGAACCTCCGACCCCGACGCCAACGCCGAGGCGGCACGGGCTGCTCGGCTCCTCGCCGAGTGGTCCGGCGCAAGAGACCTCGAGCTGGGCTTCACCGGCGTGACCTGGCCGTCGGTCCCCGACGCACTCGATCGCATGGCTCGCCTCGGCCACCCGCGGATCGCCGCCTTCTCATGGTTCCTCGCGACCGGCAGGCTCATCGAACGCGCGCGTGACCAGATCGCCGACTTCACCTCGGCCACCGGCGTCGAGGTCGTCGACGCCGGCTACTTCGGACCGGACCCCGCGTTGGTGCCCGTGATCGGACAACGCCGGGACGAAGCCATCGCCGGGGACCACCGCACCAACTGCGACACGTGCTCCTACCGCGCGGAGTGGCCGGGCCTCGCAGACCGCGTCGGCCAACCCCGCGGGGTCGGACACTCGTCCCTGGCTGCGGAGCACCGAGAGGGCCACTCGCACAGCCACGCGCACGGGCACGGCCGCTGACGCAATGCTTGGACCGCGCCTCGTCGTGGCGGGTGTGTCGTCGGGAGTCGGGAAGACCACCGTCGCCACGGGCCTTCTCGCCGCGCTGACCGCTCGAGGGACGAAGGCCGCCGGTGCCAAGGTTGGGCCTGACTTCATCGACCCGGGCTACCACTCGTTGGCATGCGGCCGCCCGCCACGCAATCTCGATCCGTGGCTGTGCGGTGTCGAGGCCGTTCCGCCCCTGGCAGCCCGTGCTGCTGCCGGCGCCGACGTGTTGATCGTCGAAGGCGTCATGGGCATGTTCGATGGCGCCGCCGACGGCACCCCATCATCGACCGCCGACGTGGCCACTCAACTCGAGGCGCCGGTCGTGTTGGTCGTCGACGCGGCCGCTATGAGTACGTCGGTCGCCGCGATCGTGCGCGGCTTTCGCGATCACGACCCGCGCGTACACGTCGCGGGAGTCGTACTGAACCGCGTCGGATCGTCCGGTCACGAGCGGCTCCTTCGCGAGGCACTCGAGGCGTTGGCGATGCCAGTCCTCGGCTGTCTCCTGCGAGACGACGCGCTGGTGTGGCGGGATCGCCACCTCGGGCTCGTTCCGGTGGCCGAGCAGCCCGAGTTGGTCCGTGCCTCACTATCTCGGCTAGCGGCCGCGGTCACCGAAGGCTTCGACCTCGACGCCATCGAAGCCCTCGCTCGGTCGGCGCCGACACTGCACCCTGGTTCGGTTCATGTTCCGGATCGAATCGGGTCATGCAGGATCGCCGTGGCAGCCGGCCCGGCGTTCACCTTCTCGTACCGTGACAACCTCGAAGCGTTGGAGGCGGCCGGCGCCGAGCTGATCCCATTCGATCCGGTCACCGCGACCGCGCTTCCCGAGCGGATCGACGGCCTCGTCGCCGGCGGTGGGTTCCCCGAGGTCCACGGCGAAGCGCTGGCCGCCAACCAGCCGCTACTGGCCGACGCGGCGAGACGAGTCGCTGACGGTTTGCCGACGTGGGCCGAGTGCGGCGGGATGCTGTGGCTAGCCGAGCAGCTCGACGGACAGCCCATGGTCGGAGCAGTGCCGACCTCTGCACGTATCGGCGATCGTCTCGTCCTCGGGTACCGGCACGCCGAGTCGCTCGTGTCCAGTCCGATCGGTCCCGTCGGCACGACCCTTCGCGGTCACGAGTTCCACTACTCGACGTGCACACCGGGCGGCGAAGCAGTACGCCTCACGAGTCGCTTCGCAACGGCCCTCGACGGCTTCGCCACCCCGACGATGCTGGCGACCTACCTTCATCACCACGCCGGCGGTGACCCGGCCCTCATCACGAACTTCGTCCGGACCTGCGTGGCCAGGCGCGTGGCTACTCCGATCTGAGCTCGACCTCGAGGAGCGTCGCTGCTCGTTCGGGGTCGCCCGCCATCAAGGCGCCCAGGGCTTGGTCCAGGGGCAGCGCTCGGTGCCCCCGCCGGCCAGCCGCCCGAGGCCGACGTGAGAGCAACGCGGCGAGCGCCCCGACCTCGATCGGCAGTGCGGCCTCTATTCGGTCACGGACCCAGCGGGCCAGCGTCGGGCTGCTTCCCCCGGTCGACACCCCAATCGTCACCGGCCCGCGTTCGACCAGGGCGGCGAACGCGATCCCGCCTCCGTCTCGCTTGTCAGCTCGACTGACCCACACGCCCGCCTCGGTCGCGGCGCGCTCCACCCTGTCGTTGACGGCCTCGTCGCCGGTCGCCGCGACGATAAGCCATGCACCGAGGACGTCGCTGTCCTGGAACTCTCGCCGCTCGAGGCGGACTTCCAACGACTTGAGCTCGCTCGCCGGCGACGGGTCGACCACCGTGACCACCGCGCCCACCGACACCAGCCGCCGGACCTTCTCGCACCCCGCCACGCCACCACCCACGACAAGGATCGGGCGGTCCCGGACATCGGCGTGCAGGTGGAGCGCCACGCAATCGACCGTACCGGGCCGTCGCCCTCCGCCGTAGCGGTGCGACCAACTCCGGTCACACGAACTGCCCGCAGGTGCGATCAAGGCGATGGGGAGGAGGGGTGACGGGGGGCTACCTCGCGATGGTCACCCACGGTGTAGGCGCCTGACCTGATTCGTACGGCTTCGCGTCGCATGAGGTGGGCGACGGCGAACAACCCTCGCGCCGTGCACCCCACCCTCCGTCAGGGCAATCTGTGCTGGCGCTCCAGCGGTGGTGCTCGCGGGCGGCATAGCGTCGGCGTCATGCTTGACGCCTTCGCCCTCGGCGCCCGACATGGGCTCGACGCTGATCACTTGGCTGCCATCTCGCAGCTGACCGCGTCCGAGCGGGGCGGCCTGCGAGGGTTCGTGGCAGGTCTGCGTTATGCGCTCGGTCATGCCGGCGCGGTGATGGTGATCGGTTTCGGTGCGGGCGCCGCAGGCTTGGAGGTTCCGGCGTCGGCGATCGGCTTGACGCTCATCGGCCTCGGCGTCTGGGCCGCGGCGCGACTCGTGTGGGGGCACCGCCATGAGCACGAACACGTCGAGCTGGCAACGGGTGACAGGACGCGCCACGTCCACCGGCATCGGCACGCCGTGGGCGTGGGTGTCGTGCACGGACTCGGGGGCGCGCCGTCGGTGCTGCTGGCTGGAGGACGGGGCGGATTGTCGCTCGCGGCCTTCGCGTTCGGCCTGCTGGCTGTGAACGGCGCGGTCGGTGCGGTTGCGGGCGTCACGACGAAGGCCGCGATGCTGGCGTGGATCGGCATCGCCGGTGGCACCGCCTACGGCGTCGCTCTGGTCGCCGGCTGGACCTAGAGGTGCCCATCGGCGTGCCGGCCTCCGCCGTTTCCCGATGCCGGGTAACCAAGCGCGACGGATCCGCCGCGCTCGGCGCTGTACACGACGTACACGATCCGAGCCGAACGCGCGCCCATAAGGGGTTCACCTACAGGGAGGGCTGGCTGCGCGTACGACGGCCCGGTGTTCCACACCCCCGAGCGGCTCTTGCCTGAAACGACGAAGGTGGAGCTCACACGTCTCGGGCACGACCGGCTGTTCGCCGAGGCCTCCTACCCGAGCGGCCTGTGGGCACTTGGAGAGCCTGGCGTCCGAGGGTTCGTAACTGCATGGCGTCTGGCGGGTGGGTCATGCAGCGTGGAGGCCGAGGTAGGTGTCGATGTAGGGGGCGAGGCGGCGGGCGGCGCGGTGGGCGGCGACCCGTTCGCGGCTGCTGCTGGCCGGCAGACCGACGGTGACAGCTCGGTGGAGGCGGTGGTCGCGGTACGCGGCCCATACCGCGGGTGGGATGAGCCCGTCGGCGATGGCGGTCTCGACCGCTGTTTGGAACCGTTCGAGATCGACCCGGTTGATGACGGTGTCGGCGACATCGGCGGTGACGCCGGGCCGGTGGTCGTGGAGGCGTGCGAGCCGGTCGGGTGGGCAGGGGACGGTGGTCGTGACGTTGAGGACTCCGCGGGTGTGGACGCGCCGGGCACTTCGCCAGACGCGGTTGTGGGCTCGGTTGACGAGCCGATGGGCGAGGCCGGGTCGGTCGAGATCGCTGTCGAGGATGACGAGCGCGAGGTCGCCGAGCGCGTCGGCGTGGTACTCACCGGTTGCGGTACGGGAGAGCCGGGCCCGCAACTCGGGGGCGAGCGCGTAGAGCGCGACGGTGAGCGCGTCGGGGTCGGTGCGCCCGGCGGCGATCAGGGCACGCAGCGTCAGATCGGACGGGCCGCTGTTGGGGGTGTCGTCTCGGATCGTCGCGACGATGGCGTCGAGGTCGGCGCCTTGTCGGGTCAGGATCGTCCGGCGGGCGGGGCGCCGGGCGAGTCGTTGGTAGGCGTCGTCGAGGTCTCGGTAGGGGTTCAAGGGTTGCTCCTTTTGGCAGCAGTGGTGCTGGAAGGAGCGTCCGGGAGCTCGGTCCCGGAGTTGGTCCCGGTGTTCGTCCCGACCGTGGTCCCGATCTCGGGCCGGGACTCCCGATGTGCCTGGGACGCCACGCGCGGGGTGCGCTGATGGACACGCCCCGGGTCCGCCAGGACCCGCCCGCGGGCGGGTTCGAGGTCGTCGTCGCGGTCGTCGGCTTCCTGGTGGTGGCGGTGGCGACGGTGACCTTCGCCGGCGCGTGGCTCGCCGCCACCCTCGCCGGCGGGCGGGTGTCCGGCGGGATCGCCGACTGGCTGACGGTGACAGGTCGTCTGGCGTCGGCGCCGGGTGACCCGGCCGCGGCGTGGGCCGAGCACGCCCGCGGACTCCCCGGCCCCGTCCTCTACTGGGCCTGCACGCTCACCATCGCCGTCGTCGTCGGTGTGCTTGTCACCGCCGGGGTGTGGGGGTGGCGGCGCTGGTCGTCACCCTCACGGTCAAGGTTTGGTGTCCCCACCGACGCCCGGGTCGCCCGGCCGCGCGATGTCCGCCCGTTGACGATCCCGGGTTCGGTGCCACCGACCGGGCGGCTGCTCCTCGGACGCCTCGCCCCGCATGGCCCGATGCTGGCGACCGAGGACCGCGAACGACACCCGGCGAAGGGCCGCCGCGCGACGAACCGGCAAGGGGACCGCGGGTCGGTGGCGTTGATCGGCCCGACCCGGTCCGGCAAGACCGTGCTCGCGTCGGCGGGGATCATCGGCTGGGACGGCCCTGTCGTCGCGCTGTCGGTGAAACGGGATCTGTACGACACGACCGCCGCGGCCCGAGCAGGGCGGGGCGAGCTGGCGGTGTTCGACCCCGGCGGCGTGACCGGGCTCCCCTCGGCGCGGTGGACGCCCCTGCGCGACGTGACCACGACATCGGGTGCGGCGCGGGCCGGGCGGGCGTTGGCGCAGGCGATCCCGCGCAACGGGGTGACCGGCGGGGACTTCTGGGCCTCCCATGGCGAGACCCTGACCTCGGCGTACATGTCGTTGGCGGGGCTGTCCCGGCTCGTCGGAGGCGACGGGGAGGAGGACCGGGAGCCGTTGACGATCGGCCGGCTGGCGAGCTGGGCATTCATGCACGTCGGGATCACCGACCCGACCGCGAACCGCCTCGTGCGTCTCGGCCTGGCCAAAACGCAGCCGTTGGAGGTGCGGCTGTTGGCGAAGGACGCGATGACCAAGCTGATGGCCTTCGAGGGCGAGGACCCCCGTATCCGGGCCTCGATCTACGCGACGGCCCGCCTGGCGTTCGAGGCGTGGACCGAACCGGCCGTGTCGCATTCGGCGTCGCTGGACCCCCGCGCCTTCTACTCGGCGGACGAGATCGGGCCGCACCGGCCGCGCTATGTCGACCTCAAGTGGCTCATGGAGGGCGAACCGGACCGGTCGAACACCCTGTACCTGACGGCCCCGTCGACCGAGTTCGCGCGCCTCGCGCCCGTGCTTGGCGGTCTGCTGGGCGACCTCCGCGAACAGATCCACGCCTGGGACATCGCCGGCCGCCGGCTGGGGAAGCCGTTGCTGATCGTGATCGACGAAGCCGGCCAGCTCGAACTGCAGTGGCTCCCCGAGGAGGTGTCCACCATCGCCGGGCTCGGCGGGATGTTCGTGACCGGCTGGCAGTCGAAGTCCCAGATCACCCACCGCTACGGCACCCTCGCTGACGCGGTGCTGGGCGGGCACCGATCGAAGGTCATCTTCAGCGGCACCGACGACCCGTCCACCCTCGACTACGTGTCGCGTGTCGCCGGGACCGAGCACGTCGCCCAGCGGGGCTGGTCGGCTGACACCAGCGGGGGCCGCAAGACCGTTTCCGAACACGTCCAGCGCGAGGACCTGCTCCCGGCGCACGTGATTCGCCAGATGCGCCGCCAGGAAGCCGTCCTCCTTCACGGCACGTTGCCACCGATCCACCTGCGGCTGGTGCGCTGGTGGGAAGACCACGATCTCCAACAGCTCGTCCCGACCGGCCCCGACAAGAAGGCACTGCCACCGCCGGAGACGGGGACATGCCCGGTGTGGCCGCAGGCGGGAACGTCGCCCGAGCCGGTGCTCGACCCGACCGTGGTCGCCGAGTCCGTCGCCAACCTCCCCCGACCCCGTGGTCCTCGCGACGACCGGGCCGCGGCCAACGGTGCCCGCCACCCACGGCCCGCCCGCCCGGCCGATCGGATGCAGGGACAACTCGACCTCGCCCCAGCGCTCGACGAGCCCGTCGAAGCGAACCGGGTCGCCGGGATGTGCGAGCGCTGCGGTGCACGGGTTGGGGTCGGGGCAGGGACGACGGTCGGCTTCGGTGGTCGGACCGTGATCCGCTGCCACCCTACCTGCCCATAGCAGGACGAGTTCGGGGTCCCGGCTGCGATCGGGAGTCATCTCGGGACCAACTCCGGGAGTAGTTCCGGGACCTGGGTTCGTCACCGTCGCGGCATGGCACGCCAGTCCCAGCGGATCAGCTTCGAGACCTTCGCCGACATGGCCGCCCATCTCGACCGGTGGGCCGCAGCGTCGCTCACCGCCCCAGCCGCGTGGGAGGACGCGCTGATCGGCGCGCAGTCGTGGTTGGACTACTCGGCCCGCAACCAGGTGCTCCTCGCCTCCTACGGGGTCGATGGCCCGGTCGCCGGACCCGAGACGTGGCGGCTGGTCCCCTCCACCCATGAGGACCGGGGGTGCGCGGTGCGGGCCGGGGAGCACGGCTATCCGGTCCGAGTGCCGATCACCACCGGCGGGACCGAGCCCGACCCCTACGTCGGCGGGTCCCGACCGACCCGGGCCGCGGTTGAGCGGTGGGAGTGGCGGCCCGTGTTCGCCGTCGACCAGCTCGCCCGCCGACCGGCCGCAGGCGCCCTCACCCCCGCCGATGTCCCCGCGGCGTTGACCGGTCCGCAGGCCGACACCGAGTTCCTCGCCGCGGCCCGCAAGGTCGCCGCCGCCACCGTGCGGGGACGGCTCCCCAAGTCCGACGACCCCCACCGGGTGCTCGCCGAGGCCGCAGGACGACTACCGCGGTCCGCGAAACGCCCCGACCTGGACCCTGTCCTGCGGGAGCAGGCGGCGTGGCTGGTCGCCGACCGTGTCGGGCGCGCCCCGACCGACCAGCCCCCGGGGTTCGACCCGTCCGGCTTGAAGCCACGCGAGCGCTGGGAACGTCTGCAGGACGTTCTGGAACCGGCCCGAAAGCTGACCGCCGGGCTCGGTGTCGTGGTCGGCATCGACCTGGTCGCATCGCCGTTGCCACGGATGGAGGTCGTCGACGACCGGATCGTCCCCGCCGGGCGACGCCACCGGCTCCCCGCCGCGTCGCTGGAACAGCTCCCGGTCGGACGGTGGGTCACCGTCGGTCCTTACACGCCCGCGGAGTGGGCTGCCCGCGGCGAACAAGCCGCCGGCCAAGGCGCCTACCTGCGTCTGAACAAGACCGCCTACCTCGCCGCAGCCGAGCACGGTGACGCAGCGGGGTGGCGGCTCGAAGACGTCGCCGCCCGGACCGGCAACGGGCTGCTCGCCACCGGCACCGCCCCCACCCTCGAGCGTGCCCAGGCCGACGCGGTCGCCGCGGTCCGGCCCCGTTACCCCGCGCTCACCGGCCCGGTCGACGTGAGCGGCCCGTCGCCCGGCGGGACGGCGAGCGGGTGGGAGCCGATGCCGGGTCACGGCCGCAGCTCGGCGGAGCTACGCCATCTCAGCGACCAGGTCACCCTCTACGCGATCCCCGGACCCGGCGGCCGGTGGATGCCCGCCGTCCACCACGGTCCCACCGGCGCCATGGCACGGCTCCCCTCCACCCGCACCCTCGACGAAGCCCGCGACGCCGCCGAGCTCGCCGGCCATCGAGCCGTGCGGACCCTCGCCGTCGCCGACCCGGCCCGGCTCGACACCACCATCGCCGCGTTCGCCGCGAGCGGCGACTACAGCCGCCGCGAGCTGGCGGCCATGGTCGGTCAGCGCCTCGACGAACCCGACCGCCAACGCCTGGACACCGCCCCGCCCGGCGAACTGGTCGAACTGTTGGGCGCAGCCGGACTCACTCCCGCTGCGACCGTGGCCGTGCTGCGCGCCGAACGCCTCGACGCCGAAACCGTTGCCGGGCTGCTCCCCACCGTCGGGGTCCCGATGCCCGACGCCATCCGGGTCCTGCACGAACACTGGGACCTCCCCACCACCGACGCCGCCTCCGCGCTCGGGGCGACCGCCGCGGAGATGCGCGACGCCGGCTGCACCGCGACGGAGATCATGGCCACCCGACCCCGAGACATCCTGCGTGCCCTGCCCGAAGACCCACACCTGTGGGAGCTCGCCGCAGGGACGATGGCCGCCGCCGGACACGGACCCAACATCGTCGCCGGGCACCTCGTCGCCCACGCCCCCACCCTCGACGCATTCGCCGCCGGGATCGCCGCGGGGATCGACGACCCCGCCACCGGCCTCGCCCTGACCGCCCGCCACGGCGCCACCGGCGACCAGCTCGCTGCCGCTTCCGAGGCCTACGGGCTCTCCCCGGCCGAGACCGCCACCGTTCTCGTCGATGCCGGCACCCAGCCCGGGCTCGTGCTCGACACCCTCGACGCCCGCTGCGACCACGACACCGACACCGCTGCCACTGTCGCCACCGGGGCCGGCATCGACCACGACACCATCGACGCGTGGCGCAACCCCGCCCCCACGCCGCCCGCCGTGTCGATCAGCACCGCTGTCAGCGCCGCCGACGACGCCGCGCTGCTCGCCGTGCTGCCACCGCCCGGACCGTCGATCGAGCTCGACCCCACCCGACTGCTCGACACCCTGACCGGAATCGAGTCCCCCCACCTGGAGCCCGTCCACCCATGACCACCCACCAACTCATCCCCGAGGATCATGCCGTCGAGTCGCTCGAGGAGGGCGGCACCTGGCTACTCGACCTCGTGGCCGCCGTCGACCACCTCCGTCGCGGCATCCGCCCCGGTATCACCGTGTGGGACGCCATCGAGGAAGCCCTCCGCTGGCACACCCCCGGCCCCGACACCGACCAGAGCGACGGGATTGAGCCGGCGTGGGGTGACCCCGACCCGCTCCGCGGCACTCTCATCCGGTTCCTTGGCTGCGACATGAACAGCGGACCCACAGCGGTTGGGGCACAGACCGCGGTACGGCACTGGGTACTGACGATGGCCGCCCGCTACAACGACGGCCACCACTGGCCCCACCCGACACCACGCCGGTCGTTCCCGCCACCCTTGCTCGCCGCCGACCTCCCAGACGAGCTGATCGGTTGACGCAACCGATGGTCCTTTCGTTTGCTGCGTTTGGTGGTAGGGTGGCGGGCATGACGAAGCGACTCGAAGACCGGGACCTGGCGTCCGACGCGCTCGTGGCGCTGCGTCGCCGCCCGAGGCGGTTCACGCTCCCGAATGGTGCGACGGTGCAGTTCCCCAAGACGGCCGTCGACGGGCTGATCGAGATGCTCGAGGCGGTCGCCGAGGGTGACAACGCGACCGTGGTCCGCACACCGCGGGAGGTGTCCACCCAGCAGGCCGCGACCGTGTTGAACGTGTCCCGCCCGACGGTGGTGAAGCTGATCGACGACGGTGTCCTGCCGTCGCGCAAGGTCGGGTCGCACCGTCGCATCACGCTCGCTGATCTGCTCGCCTACCGCGACGACATGGTCGCGAGCCGCCGTGCCGTGCTCGATCAGATGTCCCGCGACGCCGAAGAGCTCGGGCTCTACGACTGAGCATGTCCACCTTGGTGGCGGTGCTGGACGCCGATGTGCTCGTACCGATCCTGTCGTGTGACCTGTTGCTGTCGGCGTTCGACGAGGACCTCTATCGACCGGTGATCACCGCGACGATCCTCGACGAAATCGAACGCAACCTGGTCGCCGGCTTCACCCACTTCGACCCGGTTGCCCTGCGGGGCCGTGTCGCGCAGGTTGCGGCCGCTCTCTCACAGCACACCCACGACGAAGGCGACGTCACCGACGCCGCGGTGGCGAGCGTGAACCGCAAGGACCGTCACGTCGCCGCCACCGCCCTCGCGCACGGTGCCGATCTGGTCGTCAGCAACGACCGGCGCTTGCGACGCGAGATCAACGCGCTGGGCGGGACCTTGCTGGCCGTGACCGGCGACGAGTTCGCGCACCGGCTCCTGGTCGACCAGCCCGACGGGATCGACGCCGTCATCGACGCGCTCGCCGCCAAACGCACGCGGCGTCCGGTCACCCGCAGCGAACTCATCGATCAGCTGGCCGGGAGCTTCCCCGGCTTCGCTGCCGCACTGCGCCTCCGAACTCACTGACCCCGACAGGTACGGCCAAGGCCGTCGACCGAGCACGACTCTGCACAGTCCCCTCGATGCTCCTGCGACTCCATCGTCGGGTGCCGCCTACGCAGGGACAGCGTCTGGCTGCAGGACTGGTCGGGCTGCGGGCGCCGGGTCTCCAGCTTGCGTAGGCGTCGGCGCGGTCGAGCGGAGCAGCAGGTAGCCGGCGGCGGCGGCGAGTGTACTGGCGATGAGGATGCCGACTGTGGCCGCGTCGGTGGCGGCTGCGTCGTCGAAGTTGAGGCTGGTCACGAACATTGCGACGGTGAACCCGACTCCGGCGACGGTGGCGAGGCCGCCGATGTGACGCCAGGTCGTGGCAGCGGGGAGGCATCCGATGCCGAGGGTGACTCGGTTGGTGGCGATGCCGTCCGCGGCTCCGGGCCAAGCCGGAGCGCGAGCTTCACCCGCACCTCGGCTCTCGCGACCTCGGCTACCGTCTTGCTTGGCGTGCCGGGAAGCCTGGTCGGCGAATTGATCCGTCGACCCCATCGGGAGCGCCATGTCCGACCAGTCCACCGTCCCGCAGCTGTGCTCGCAACGCCACACCCGGTTGGACGTCCGCCGTGTGACGCTCGTCGAGCGCGAGACCGGCAGCACGGCGGTGAGCGAGTGGACGTTCTGCTCGTGGGCGTGCGCACGCGAGTTGGTCATCCGCTTCGTTCGGCTCGGCCGCGATGAGCACTGACCGCTCGCCGTCGGCCCGCCGCGCCACGCCGGCACGAAGTCTTCCCACGGTGGTGGCGAGGTTTCTGCGCACCGAGGCATCCGGCGGGATCGCCCTTGTCGCCGCCGCGGTCGTGGCGTTGGTGTGGGCGAACTCGCCGTGGCAACACAGCTACGAAACCCTTTGGCACAGTCGCGTGGCAATCGACTTCGGCGTCTTCGGTGTCGAGGAGGATCTCCGCCACTTCGTGAACGACGGGCTGATGGCGTTGTTCTTCTTCGTGGTCGGCCTCGAGATCAAGCGCGAGGTCGTTCACGGCGAGCTGGCGGACAAGCGAATTGCGGCGCTGCCCGTGTTCGCCGCGGCCGGCGGCATGGTGCTCCCTGCTGTCTTGTACGTGCTCGTGGCCGGCGGCGGAGCGGGCGGGCACGGGTGGGGTATCCCGATGGCGACCGACATCGCCTTCGCTCTCGGTGTGCTCGCCCTGCTCGGCTCACGAGTACCGGCATCGCTCAAGCTGTTCTTGCTCACGTTGGCGATCGTCGACGACGTCGGCGCCATCGCCGTCATCGCCATCTTCTACAGCGGCACGATCGACGCGACGGCGCTGCTCGCCGCGGCGACCGGGCTCGTGGTGTCGATCGTGCTGCGGCGTCTGCGGGTCGACTGGTCACCCATCTATGTCGCCCTCGCCGTCGCCACCTGGTACGCCACCTACCGGTCCGGGGTGCACGCCACCATCGCCGGGGTGGCGCTGGCGCTCACGACACCCGCCCACCGGTTGGCCCCAGCCGACACCGCACGTCGGTGGGCCCAGGACCTCTCCGACGAGCCCAGCGCGAGTGAGGTCCACCAGATGACGATCATCGCCCGCGAAAGCGTCTCGCCCGCAGAGCACCTCGAGGAGCTGCTCCACCCGGCCACCAGCTTCGTCGTGCTGCCCGCCTTCGCGCTCGCCAACGCTGGTGTCGAACTCCAGTCGGGCATGCTGTCGAGTCCGGGAACCACAGCAGTTGCTAGCGGCGTCGTGATCGGCTTGGTCGCGGGCAAGCTG
>Ga0247727_10006019_pt1 | contig 24077 bp, 18 predicted proteins | sample WisWelCaveWW1625_FD_202498 | JGI IMG/M metagenome (GOLD analysis project Ga0247727, IMG submission 202498) | Biofilm microbial communities from Wishing Well Cave, Virginia, United States - WW16-25 | ecosystem: Environmental > Aquatic > Deep subsurface > Groundwater > Cave microbial mat | place... | reverse complement strand
TCAGATCGTGCTTCGTGTGCGCTCCCAGGCGATACTTTCGCACGCGACCATATTACCACAAACTTCTCTTCGCCTGAAGGCGAGGGGTTTCTACCATCCCCGCAGGGGACACTAAATAAGATTGCCTCCCGCTCTTCGGATACTGCCGAACTCTTCTTCGAAGATTGCCATATGCCCTCACATTATCTGCTCGGTGAGGAGAATAAGGGCTTTGGATACATTCTCAAACACTTTCAGAGTGAGCGTTTAGTGCTGGCGGCTTTCGCGAATGGATTAATGCAAGTTATTTATGAAGAAGGCGTCAACTATGGACGCCAGCGTGAAGTGTTTGGGAAGGCCATTACAAAACACCAAGTGTGGCGACATCGTTTGGCTAATGTGTTGATGTAAATCAAGGCGTCGCGCTAGTTAACCTATTTTGCATGTGATCACCTCAACAAGACAGGACAGGCTGCAAAAGAAGTCTCGATGGCCAAGCTCTTCGCAACCGAGATGGCCAAGAAAGTGGCCAATGAGGTTTTTCAGTTGCATGGAGGATATGCGCTAATGGAAGAGTATCCAATTTGTCGTCTCTATCGAGAAGTTTCCGGATTAACTATTGGAGCAGGTACAAGCGAGATCCTTCGCGAGATCATTAGATCATTGCCTACCAAGAAGCTCTTTAAGCTGATTAATCTAAGGCCAGATCGTATTCTGAATCTTGACTGCCAGCCGGGCTTGTCGAAATTGAGATCGACCTGTATAATCTCTCGTACTTCACGCTTTATAAGCAGCTATAATTATTTTTTTGGCAGCGGGATGAGGAGTTTTTTTTAGAGTAGAGTTATGAGCAAGTATATTTTTGTGACGGGTGGAGTCTTGTCAGGTCTGGGCAAAGGTGTCTCTACATCATCGATTGGGCTGCTGCTCAAATCCCGTGGCTTGCGCGTCACGGCCGTCAAAATTGACCCCTATCTCAACTGCGATGCGGGCACGATGAACCCTTATCAACACGGCGAAGTTTTTGTGCTTGATGACGGCGGCGAAGTGGATATGGATCTGGGCAATTACGAACGCTTCTTAGATGTGGACCTGACTAAAGATCACAATTTGACTACGGGAAAAATTTACAAGAGTGTCATTGAGAAAGAGCGTCGCGGCGATTATCTGGGTGTGACGGTTCAGATTATTCCACACATTACAGACGAGATCAAAGCCTCGATTAAGCGCATTGCCGAACGTAATCAAGCTGATGTCGTGATTGTTGAAGTCGGGGGCACCGTCGGAGACATTGAGAGCATGCCCTTTCTGGAAGCCATTCGCCAGATGCACCAAGAGCTCGGCGACCAGAACTGTATTTTTGTCCATACGACGCTCGTGCCGGTGGTCTCGGCCGTGGGCGAACCGAAGACAAAGCCAACACAGCATTCGGTCAAAGAATTAAGAACTATTGGGATTCAGCCCGATATTATAATCGCGCGCAGCGACGAGCCCTTGAGCGATGCGATTCGGCGAAAAATATCGCTCTTCTGCGATGTGCCCGTCGAGGCCGTGATCAGTAACCCCAACGCGCGCCTCATCTATGAAGTCCCAATGCTCTTTGAGCGGCAAGAGTTGACGAATTTGATCTTAAAAATGTTGCATGTGCAGACCCAGAGCAAAGACTTACAGGCTTGGAATATTTTTGTGGAGTCCGCGCTTCGCCCCAAGACACGTTTGACGATTGCCATTGTCGGCAAATACACACAGTTGGCTGACAGTTATGTGAGCTATACCGAAGCGCTGATACACGCTGGCGCAGCCCAGCAAGCGGGCATCGATGTACGTTGGATTGAGGCCGATCAATTTAGAGAAGAGATGATGGACGGAGTCGAAGGCCTGATTGTCCCAGTGGGCTTTGGCAGCCGCGGTCACGAAGGAAAAATAGAAGCCATTCACTATGCGCGCACGCGCAATGTGCCCTTTTTGGGCATTTGTTACGGTTTTCAATTGGCGACTGTCGAGTTGGCTCGCAATGTATTGGGACTGAAGGGCGCTAACAGCAGTGAGTTTGGTAACACACCTCACCCGGTGATTGACTTGATGCCCGAACAACATGAAGTCACGGATAAAGGCGCGACGATGCGATTGGGTAACTATCCTGTGCTCGTCGAACGAGGCACCATTGCGCACAAATTGTACGGGGTGACCGAAATTCAGGAGCGACACCGCCATCGCTGGGAAGTGAACCCCAAATACATCAAAGAGCTCGAAGCGAATGGCCTTAAATACAGCGGAAAGTCGACTGACGGGCGTCGTATGGAGATTTTGGAACTGCCCGCACACTCCTTCTTTGTGGCCAGCCAATTTCACCCTGAATTTAAGTCTAGACCCACGAAGCCACGACCTCTCTTCAAAGGACTCGTGCAGGCATGTCTGGCGCAAAAAAAGTCTTAGCTTTTTTTTCACTCCTCATCGCTGCTGTTGGGATTTATAGTCTTTATTGGTTTGTGACGCAAGCGCCCATTAGCCTGCCGCCCTCGGCGCCGGCATCCATTGGATTAGATCAAGCAACGCTCACCAAAGTAGGGGCCGATGGCAAGAATATATGGACTGTCTCCGCCAAGACAATTTACTCTACTCATGAAAAGACGCTGGCCGAGCACGTAAAATTAGTTTTTTTCAAAGAAGGCCAAGCAAATCTACGCGTGGACGCCGAACGGCTTAGTTTGAATCCCGACACGAATGATCTGGACTTAGTCGGCCCGATCAAAGCGGTCTCGGATGATTTTGTGCTCGGTACCGAAAATTTGCATTGGGATGCCAAAGCAGAGACGCTTTCGACCGAAGCGTCGGTGAAGATGGAGCATCCAGAAATGGTCTTGGATGGAGTGGGCTTTGAATATATGCCCAAGACGGGTTTGGGGAAAATAAGAAAAGACGCGCACTTAATTTGGAAGCAAAAGGAGCCCCGCCAGTGATACTTCGGGCAGAAAATCTGGTAAAAAGCTATGGATCGCGTCGGGTGGTTGATGACGTTTCGCTCCAAGTGAAGAACGGCCAGGTGATCGGGTTATTGGGCCCCAACGGCGCAGGAAAGACGACAACGTTTTTCTTGATGACGGGGCTCATGGCGCATGAGTCGGGTGAGATTCTGATTGACGATCAGCCGATTGGGCGATTGCCTTTCTATAAGCGAGCCAGGTTGGGCATACACTATTTGCCCCAAGAAGCCTCGATTTATCGCAAGCGATCGGTTCTTGAGAACGTGCGCATGACGCTGGAAAATCAAAGACATCTCTCAAAATCGATGTCCGAAACAATTGATGCGCTCTTGAAAAAATTCAATATCGAGCGTTTGAGAGACCAGCGCTCCGACTCTCTGTCTTCCGGAGAGCGGCGGCGAACCGAGATTGCACGGGCACTCGCCACGACGCCTCAGTTTATTTTGCTCGATGAACCTTTTTCGGGGATTGACCCAATCTCCGTGGCCGACATTCAACAGATTATCAAGCAACTGGCCAAAGAAGAGGGCATTGGGGTTATTATTACCGATCACAATGTGCGCGAGGCCTTGCGCGTGACCGATTACAATTATTTACTCCATCTGGGCAAAATTCTGATCGAGGGCGCGCCAGAGCAAATCGCAAACGATCCCTTAGCCAAAGAGTTCTATCTCGGCGAACATTTTCAGCTTTGAGCCTGTGGCGAGTGCCCTGTTGGCATTTTTTGATAGAGCTTGCGCGTGAGTATCAGTGCCAAGAAAACGAAGAAAATGACGGCGCTAAAAATATGGGCCACGCGCAGGGATTCAAAAAAGCCAACGTTTTCTTGGAGGCAGGTTTTCCCGCCGAGCAAACAGAGTGCATCGGCTCTAAAAAACTCAATAACAAAGCGCAATCCCGAATACAATACAAAATAGAGCGAAACGATAAACCCATCTTTGAAATGGTATCGGCGCAATAACCACATCAAAGCAAAAATAAGAAGATTGCCGACCATCTCGTAAATCATCGTAGGATGCTGGGGAAGCCCGCCGTACAGCTCATCATCGCCTGCGGGCGTGCCCTTGGGGAAATCAATTCCCCAGGGTTGATCCGTTTTGGTGCCGTAAGCGTCGCCATTCATATAGTTGCCAAAGCGACCCAAGGCTTGGCCCAAGATTAAGCTGGGAGCGAGGGCATCGGCAAATTGCCAGAATTTGACCTTCTTCCACTTGCAGAAGGCCCAGAGCATCAAAGCGCCGCCGATCAGCCCTCCGTGAATCGCCAAGCCGCCTTCCCAAATTTTGATAATATCTATCGGATTTTGACTGTAATGATCCCACTGAAAGGCGACATAATACAAGCGTGCGCCAATAATCGCGACGGGGATTGTGATTAACACAAAGTCCAAAATGTCATCGAGCGAAAGATTCATTCCCTTGCGCTTCACTTCCAGTCGCGTGAGAAAAATCCCTACGATAATCGCGATAACGTACATTAAGCCGTAATAACGAATGGTGATCTTCTGATTCAGGTTAATAAAATCAAGCTTTAGGTCAAACTCCCACAATACTGGATGCATACACCCTCCTGGTTGATGACGATTGTAGCTAATTATCTCAGTTTAAGTCAAGCTCGGTTTACACAGAGATGGTCGATCACGCGCCTGGACACTGATAGAATGAGCGTTATGAATTTGGATAATCTTGTTTTGCTAAAATATTATCTGTTCGGCATTGCTGCCTTCTTTAATCCGTGTGGCGTGGCGCTTTTGCCTGCCTATGTCTCTCATTATTTGGCAAAAGATGAGTCAGCGTCTCGAAATCTCTGGGCAAGCTTTCTTCGTGGCATTGAAATCGGATCTCTTGTCAGCTTGGGCTTTTTTATGGTTTTCATGTCTTTGGGCTTTCTGATTTTTGCTATTGGCATCGCGACGGCCAATAAGACGATTTTCCCAACCAGCTCGTGGACGGCTTTGCTCATTGGTGTGATCTTATTTTTGATGGGAGGGCTGATGCTCTTCCGGCGTACTTTTTCGTTTACAGCGTTTTTAGAGAGATTAGCGGGGCGAGTCCAAAAAAAAGATGCCGGCCAAACTGGAATTATTTTTTATTTTTTCTATGGGGTAGGTTACGCCATCGCGTCGTGTGGCTGTACTTTGCCCCTATTTGCTTCAATGCTGCTTTTTGTTTTTTCAGAAAGCCCCAACAATGGAATTCTGATATTTGGCGCATATGCCTGGGGCATGACAAGCATGATGCTCTTATTGTCACTTCTCACAGTTTTTGCCAAGGCTTTCTTGCAAAAATACCTAAAATCGCTAGTGCCGATCATTCAAACACTGTCTGGATTGGTGATGATTGCCGCGGGAAGTTATTTGATTTATGAACAGCTAAAGCTCATCAGCCCCCAATTAGTGCCCTTCTGAGATGCGAATGCTTATTAATAACCTACAAAATCTAGTCAAGACTCAATCTTATTGGGGCGCGCTATTAACGGGTGCTCTTGCTGTTTTCAGCCAACCGGGATACAGTTTTGACTGGTTCGTTTGGTCTTCGCTCATCCCGTTATTCTTTCTGCTTGCAGCGCCCGTTCCTACAAAAAAAGCTTTTATGCTAGGGTGGCTGGCCGGATTCGCCTATTTTGCGATTTTGCTCTACTGGCTTTTTGCGCTGAGTGATTGGGCTGGGCCTTGGATTGCCCTTGGTTACTTGGTTCTCGTTTCTTACCTTGCCTGTTATTGGGGAGTTTTTTCGGCGCTGAGTGCTGTTTTGATGAGACGTCTTCCAGTTTGGGGCTTATGTCTTGCTCTTCCTTCTGTATGGGTGCTGCTGGAATTTGTTCGCTCGTTGACCCGATTTGGTTTTACGTGGGGCTATTTGAGCGATGCGCTCTATGCGCGGCCTGAATTGATCCAGCTTTCATCTCTCGCAGGTGCTTGGGTTGTTACATTTTTAATAGTACTGTGCAATGCTCTCTTATTTCTATTTTTAAGAGAACGCAAAGTTTGTTATCTGATCATAGTTGCTATGTTAATAATCTCAAATTGGGGGCTGGGTTTGATGATGATGCAAGAAACATCAAACGAAAAATCGCTTGAGATTGCCTTGATTCACTCTCATGTAGATCAGCGCGATCGGAGCGATCCAAGCCAGCTCGATCGCCTCATTGAATTGTACACGAATCAAATTGAGCAATTGCCCAAGGCAAAAGCTCAATTAGTTATCTTGCCCGAAACGATCTTGCCGGCCTTCTTGTTGAGAAACGATGCATTGTTTGATCGTTTTGCGGCCTTGGCGCGCGAAAAAAAAGCCTGGCTGCTCTTGGGGGCCGTTGACTATAAGCCCATGGGCCCAAACGGAACGTTCAATACGACAGCCTTGATTTCCCCTGAGGGCGAACTGGTTTCTGAATACGACAAAGTACAATTAGTCCCTTTTAGCACAGAATATTTTCCCTTAATCGGGACATTGAAAGAGTGGGAATTCTTGGGCAACTTATTGAATAGAATACCGTTAGGGTCGCTGACGCCCGGAGCAGAGTTTGCCCTCATGGATAGTGCGATCGGGAAATTGGCGACCCCGATTTGCTTTGAGTCTATTTTCCCCGCAATTAGTAGAGCATTTGTGCAAAAGGGCGCGCAAGCGATATTTGTCTTAACCAACGATGGCTGGTTCAAGGATGGTCTGGCTTTGCAGCAACACTTTGCTAAGGGGGTCTTTCGTGCCGTCGAAAATCGTCGTTATTTTGCGCAGACGTCCAATGCGGGCATTACGGGCATTGTATCGAGTCTTGGTAAAATAATGGCGAGCACGGGCGCTAAAAAGGAGACGACCCTCCAAGGGAAGGTCGTACTCCATGAGGGTTGGACACTCTACACCCGCTACGGTGACTGGTTTGTCTATCTTTGCTTGGTGTTAACAGCGTTTATGCTGGTATTCGCTTTCTCCAAAAAACGAGCTCAATAAGCAAGAATGTGCCAAAAACACTCTAGTAGAGAGAGAAGCAAGATTGAAGGAATGCTGTCGAAAGATAAACTCGGCTTGGTCTGAGGCCGGATGGACGCCAGTCCCCTCGCAGAAGGGACTGGCGTATGCTAAGCTAGAAAAGGAGCGGTGAAACATATTAGCATCCTGTTGTGTATATCTCGGTTGAGTGGCGGTTCAGAGTTAAACAAAAAGGTGCGATGCCTCCATAGGAGCAGCCATGGTGATGCTTGAGAGTGAGCGTGAATTAATTGAGAAATCGCTGAAAGGCGATATCGACTCTTGGGGGAAGATCGTGACAAGATACAAGCAAGCCGTATTTGGTGTCGCACTGCATATATTGGGTAGACCGGCCGATGCCGAAGATGCCACCCAAGATGCGTTTATTCGTGCTTACCAGAGCTTGCGTACATTTGATATTGAGCGAAAATTTTCGACGTGGATCTTTACAGTTACAGCCAATATTTGCAAGAATAAGCTGCGCCGTGATAAGTTTTTTTCTCCGCTCAAGCATATTTCCAAAGTAGTCGGAGGAGAAGACCCAGCCAAAACAGCAGCGCGTGACGAGCGTCATCAACTCTTGCGCGACGCTCTGCAAGAATTAGACGAGGGATACAGGATGCCTTTAGTGTTACGCTTTTATCAAGATATGGATTATAAAGAAATCGCCGAAGTGTTGGAACTGCCCGAAGGCACGGTCAAAACACGCCTTCATCGCGGCAAACTTGAACTGAAAAAGATATTAGAAATAAAAGGAGTGAAAGCCGATGCAGTCGATGCATGAAGATGTATTGGACCGTTTTATTTCGGCCACCCTCAAAGACGAAGCGCAAGTTCATCCAGATCGTTTAGTTCATATGGAAGCGAAAGTCTTGGACGCATTGAAGCCAACTGCTAGAACTATCACTCGACCCACAATGTCTTTTCGTTGGGGTTTGGCGACCGCAGGGGCGCTGGCCTGTCTCTTAGTAGGTGTTGCATTGGGCGTTGTCATCAATCAAATGATGAGAAAACCCGAAGCGGTTCGTGTTGCTGTCGCGTCACACAAATGTGGCCCCGTCTATGACAACAGTGTCTCACAGTGCGAGTTCTTCGTCTTCGATGACAAGGCGGAGTCCATTCAACTGGTCGCCAGTTTCACCGGGTGGGCACCAATGGCACTCACCAAAACACAACCAGGAGTTTGGACGGGAACTTTCTCAGTACAAGGATCAGGACAGCGTTATGCTTTCTTAATTGACGGACAAAATTGGCAAATTTATAAGGGGTGTCCCAAAGCGTTTGAGTTTATGGGACGCCAAGAGTGTGTCTTAAATCTCTAAAAACTCTTGTCTACAAGGAAGGGACAAATATGGATGGTTTTCGAGATCTGTGGTGGGGAGGCAAGGGAAAGGTCGTCGCAGTGGGGATAACACTCGCATTGAGTCTTAGTACTCCGTCGATCTTCTACGGGCAAATGGGGCAGTCCGTAGACCAACAGCCCAGTACAGATCAGCAAGTCAGTGAACAAACCGTCTATGACTATATTAGTAATCAATTGCAAATTAGCCCCTCGCTCAAAGGGTTGGTACAAACTTGCGCAAGATTACAGATGGCAAAAACGCAGCCTTATAATCGGCGTCGTGTTGAACCAACTCTCTTCTTATCGTTTTTGACTATTTTGAATACAGATTCGCGGCTTGGGATAGTCGAAAAAACAGCCATTATGCAAAAAGTGGCGACTTTTTGCGATACGGCTTTGTTATGGCGTTTCTCGAGTGTTTATGAATTTTTAGGGGCTCCTTCCGTTGATTTAGAAAAACTAACCATGCTTTTGGATGCGCGGCGCAAAGCCCAATCAGACGCAATGACTTCTTTGCAAAAAGCAGGGATTATTGTCAATGCGCCTGTCGCCGGTGCACCGGTTCCCGGCATTGTAGATGCATTATTGTTGGACATCCCCAGCACTCAAATTGGAGTCGGTTTGGAGCTGTACGTTTTGGGGGTTAACAGCGCGGCATCACCGAAAGATGCAGCAAAACAAGCTGTGCAAACCAACACAGCCATTCCCTCGCCGCGACCCAATTCTCCTGCCGGGCCACAATTGGATGCCGCTTGGTTGGCTATCATGGTTTCCAAAGTCGACAGCATTGACCCTGCTGAGTGGAATCGTGTGGCTCAGAATATTTGTCAAAACCTTCAACAACTCGGTCAACCGGTCGCCAAGTGCTAGGTCTCGTGAAACGAAAGCAAGACTCCCGAATACATATTAATCATCAGCGCTGCGATCGAACGCAGCACATCAAAAGGAGGGAGCCATGATGTATAACCATCTCCTAACAAAAATAGCCATTGTTGGCCTGGGGCTCCTTGCACTGTGGAGTGTCAATGCAATTGCGCAAAATGCACCTCAGGGCATCATCGTGGTGCCGCAAGGTGAGCTTACAGTGGATATACGAACAGACCGCCCTGCCTACATATCAGGACAGAATGTAGTTATTACCTACACGGTCAATCAACCCGCTTATGTCTATGTATTTGATATCGATGTTGCAGGCACGGTCAGCCTGATTTTCCCGAATCGGTTCTCCCAAAATAACTTTGTTCAAGCAGGCGAACATCATCTGCCCGATAACAATAGCTACATTTTTGCGATTGCCCCGCCTTACGGGACGGAATATCTACAAATCATCGCTACTACTCAGCCTATCAGCTTGGGGCAATTGAATTTTAACGCGCAAAGTTTTCCTTTGATCGGAACGACGCCCCAAGCCGCTCAAAGTCTAATTCAAGGAGCCATCCAAGGGCTCATACCAACTGGGAAAGTCGCGACGGCCTATACGCTCTTCCAGACTTTTGGTTCAACTCCTCCAGTCTTATTTGGCACGCTGAGCCTTCAGACTGATCCCCTTGGCGCGGAGATTATTGTCGACGGTATTTTCCGTGGGTTTGCTCCCAAAGCCTTCTTCTTGGAAGCGGGCACGCACACGGTCGCCGTGCGTAAGACGGGCTATCTCGATGGATCGCAACTGGCCGTTCTACAAGCCAACGAACGCAAAGAGCTCTTCTTCCGCCTTGCATTCGCAGGCAATCGTAATCCCTTGGCTGCTTTCACCTATGCACCTACAATGCCTATTGCCGGGCAACAAGTGATCTTCGATGCCTCTAGCTCGTCTGACCCTGATGCAGACCCACTGATTCAGTATCTCTGGGATTTTAACAGCGATGGGGTTTTCGATGGGGCGGGCGTTCGAGTTGCACGCACTTTCGCTAATGCCGGGTTCTATCGAGTCTTGTTGCGCGTGGTCGATGGGCGCGGCGCCGCCGGTGAGCAAGTTCAAACAATCACGATCGGCAACGCTCAACGCGGACTGCGTGCTTGTTTCGCCCTGTCTACAGCGACTCCTTTAGTCGGCCAGAATGTACTTTTCAACGCTTTGTGTTCAACTAACCCTGACGGATTTATCGTCGCTTATCTGTGGGACTTCAACAATGACGGAATCTTTGACGCCTCAGGGCAGCAAGTTATACGCAGCTTCAATTCGGCTGGAACACGTCTCGTAACATTGCGAGTTATAGATAACAATGGTCAAGCCGATGCGACTAGCCAGACGCTTACTGTCGGTAATCCTCTGCCGGTTGTCACTAAGGGATTTGTTGTCTCGCCCGTGGATGCAACGCACATCAAGATTTCGGTGCGTGGGGATCAAACGTGGTTTATCCCGCATAAATATCGTATTACGATTTTCACTGATAGCACCATAAACGAGATTCGCCGTGACCCACCGACCGGTGCTGCCCCCCTAGGCATTGTCCCGACACCGACGGGTGGGAGTTCTCTAGAGATCAACGAGAACATCTCAACGGGGCGCGTCGATTATATTATAGGCTTTGCCCCCAATACGACCAAGCTCGGCTTAGAGCTCAAGCTGGATGTGGATGGCGATAGTGCTCTTGAGAAGCGTTCGGACTTTGTCTATCTGACGGCCGACGGAACGATTCTCAAAAAAGCACCCTCGAATCCGTTGATCTTGTTCTTCTCCGCCGGGCTTTTGATGCCCTTTGATAATGTGCGTGTGTGTGTCACATTCAATCTCGGACCGGATTTCTCAGTCTCACTTTTCCTGAATTGGCGTGATCTATAGCATTGCAGTTCACGGAGGGCATGCTTCACTGTACACTTGCCCTCCTAAATTAACCAAACAAAATGAAAACGAAGGAGGGACTTTATGATTCGATTACTACTTTCTCTTTCCGTGATCTTCATCCTAGGCTGTTGGATTTCACTAGGAGAATCAATGGAGCGCTTTAGCGTAGACAAAAATGAGCCGCTCTTGCTCAGTGCGCATGCTTATCGTGCGGCGTTGCCCGCTGCGGCGTATGATATCAATCGTCTCGTGGCAAGTGCCCAACAGGCAGGTTTTTCTATTCGTCTTTATGATGGGAAGACACTCTCGTACTATCAGGGAACCACGTTGTGTACTTCATGTACGGTTGCCCAAGATCGAGAGTTTATGAGTCGTGTGCCTGCGCTCTATGTCGATGGCGGGCTCTTCTTATTGCGCATAGTGACTCCACTCTACCGATATACGGTCCGTCCGTCGCCAACAGACATCGGGCAGTATGAGATCGCTATTCAGCCAATGAGCAATATCGGTGGTTTTACGGCGACTACAGAGATTCTGCAAAAGCTGGTCGAATTGGACGTCATCTCCACCACGGCGATTCAAGTCACGTTGGAAGAGATGACCGTCCTGCCCGGCACCAAATTGCCCAAAGTACCCGATGGAATCAAATTGGATTCAGCGCTTTACGGACTCTCTCTCATGCCCGATTGGCACGAGTTTGCCAGTACACAGCAAATTGACATGTGGGGACTTCGCGTGCGAACGGTGATCGAGCTGAATTCAGCGACCGCCGAGCTTTCGCAGGCGTACAACATTATCATCGAAGCGAGATCAAGTTCGGGCTTGGTTCGTGCCTTGATTCCGGTGCATTCGTTGAGTGAAGTGGCTCGAGACCCTGCGATCAAGATCATTCGACCCCAATTCATACCCCGTGGATGAACCATCTGGAGGAGGAAAAATGAGTCGCGTTATGTTGAAAAGTTTTCTCGTTGGACTCTTGCTGATATTGTCTTTTATCAATTTTTCTGGGAATTTCTCTGGATGGGCACAGAATGAGAAAGCTTCTGACAAAGCCAATCACACACCGAAAATTGACAGTGCGTTGGAAAAAGTCCTGAGGATAGGGGCGACTGGAAACACTAGCGCTGCTGGTCAATTGGCAGCACAATCGAATATTCCCTATTCCGGAAACTCTATTACCGTTATTTTTGATTTGAGCGTTTTGCCGGACGAGCCCCCGCAAGTCTATCGACGCACGCTTGATCTGATTAAGCAACTGACTGGGGGCAATATACGCGCTACAGCCCGCAACCTTGTGAAAGCGCAGATTCCGTTGAACCCAGAAGGAGTCAAACAAGTCGCTGCGCTCAGCTCCGTCAATTTTATCCGCCCCCCGCTCTTGCCGTTAACTTTGGCGACGACCGAAGGCGTGAGCTTAACAGGAGCCACAAACTATCACAATAGCGGCTTTCGTGGAGCAGGCGTCAAGATTGCTGTGATAGATTTAGGGTTTATCGGCATCGCTTCGGCACAAGCGCGCGGTGAGTTGCCGGGAGGAATTCAAACAATAGATTACACGGGATCGGGCATGGAAAGCCTCACGCCACATGGGACTGCCGTGGCCGAGATCGTTAACGATATGGCACCCGATGCTCAATTCATCTTGATGAAAGTCAGCGACGAAGTAGACTTGGAGAACGCCAAAGATGATGCAGTACGAATGGGCGCCAAGATTATCAATCACTCCGTCGGTTGGTTTAACACGAGCTTCTATGACGGCACGGGCAAGATTGTCGAGATTGCGAACGATGCACGTGCCAAAGGGATCGTTTGGGTCAATGCGGCAGGCAACTATGGTCAGCGCCATTATCAAGGCACTTATCGACCCAACGCCCAGAATTTTCATCAATTTGCGGGCAGTGACGACACTTTGAGCTTGCAGGCAAACGCTGGAGACTTTGTTCAAGTTTTTCTGACTTGGAACGATTGGCCCGCTTCCAGCAACGACTATGATCTTATTCTTGTTGATAATTCAAATAACCAGCAAGTTGCTTCAGAGCGCATACAATCTGGGACGGAGACACCTATAGAGACTTTTGCGTTCAGAGTTGCTTCTGCAGGGACTTATCATATTAAGATTCGAGGCGATGGCAATCCCGCGCCAAGAACATTTTCGCTATTTAACTTGAATCAAGACATTGAGTATCCGACAACTTTAGCGAGCATTATTAGCCCCGCGGATTCGACAAGCGTTATCACAGTAGGCGCCGTGAGTAAAGATCGGTACACTGTGGGTCCAATCCAATCTTTCAGCTCACAAGGGCCGACGAACGCTGGAGTAAGCAAGCCTGACATTGTCGGCCCGGATTGTGTGACGACAGTCAGTTTTGCTGGTGCGGCGTCCGCTTCCTTGTGCAATGGCGTCAACAGTCTCTTCCCCGGCACATCGGCCGCAGCGCCTCACATTGCTGGAGCAGCAGCGCTCATTCTTTCTGCAAATCCCGGGTTTAGCGCTTCGCAAATCGAACAAAAATTGAAAAGCGATGCGATCCCGATGGGAGCGCCAACTCAGTTTGGATCGGGCCGTCTTAATTTGGCCTTGATTGCGCCTGTGCAACGTGCCGATTTGAGTATTACGAACGTAACATATATGCCTTCTAATCCGCGTGTGGGCGATCTGGTGACGATCAATTTTCAGGTGCAAAATGTCGGCGCAGGCAATGCTGGGCTCTTTTCGGTCGAAATCCGTGATAGCGGCGGAACGGATCGCCGCACGGTCAATAGCTTAAACGCAGGCGGCGCAACCAGTTTGAGTTTTCAAAGAGTTGTTAGACAAAACCCTGAAAACTTTACATTGATCGCCGATGTGAGTAACCAAATCGATGACGCCAACCGCGCGAACAATACGTTTATTCTGCGTGTAGATGCGTCCGTTCCTGTACGCAAACCCGATTTGCTGCCGGTTAGCCCCGATTTCTCGCCGCGCAACCCAACACTCGGGAGCAATGTCAACGTCACATTGATCGTGCAAAACGCCGGCGATGGCGATGCTGGCGCGTTTACCGTAGAACTTCGAGACAGCGCCGGGATTGATCGCCGCACGGTCACGAGCCTGTTGGCTGGGAGAACGACTAGCCTCACCTTCACTCGCCGCGTCAACGTGAATCCTGAAAACATCACGCTCACAGTTGACTCGGCTGGCCAAGTGGACGAATCCAATGAGCTTAACAATACGACGTCGCTCCGTGTCGATGCCATCCAATCAGTACAGAAGCCCGATTTGACGATTGAGCGCATCGATCCTGTGCCCAGTACGCCTCAAATCGGCGGCACTGTGAATATCGCTGTCTCCGTACGCAACATTGGCTCAGGCAATGCAGGCCCGTTCGCTGTACAGATTGGCGACAGCGGGGGAACGGATCGTCAGAATTTCACGGGTCTAAATGCCGGAGCCTCGCTGGCGCTCACCTTCAGCCGGCGCATGAACGCTGGCAGTGAATTGTTTAGTGTCACAGTCGATGCTTTTGATCAAGTCGATGAATCAAACGAGAGCAACAATACGTCTCAATTGCGTGTCAACGCCCAGCAACCTACTCAACGGGCCGACTTAGTGATTGAGCGCATGACGCCTTCTACTACATCACCACGAGTTGGAGACACCATTGGCGTGAGTCTTGTTGTGCGCAACCAAGGCGCAGGCAACGCGGGCTTCTTCTCGGTAGAAATTCGTGATAGCGGAGGACAGCAGCGACTCAGCGTTTCATCTCTCAGCGCCGGGGCAGGAGCTACACTGAATTTTTCTCGGCGTATGAGGTCGAATTCTGAAATTTTCACTGGAGTGGTTGACGTTCTCAATCAGGTAGACGAAACGGATGAGAATAATAATACATTGTCAATTCGAGTCGACGCTCAACAGAATGTTGGCAAACCCGATCTCGTTATTGACGATTTGACGGCTTCTCCAACCAACCCTACGCTGGGACAAACCGTGACATTGACTGCACTCATACGCAACGCAGGCACGGCCGATGCCGGTCCGTTTTCAGTTGACGTCAGAGACAGTTTTGGTGCCGATCGACGAACTCTCTCATCTGGGCTGCGCGTAGGAAGCACCGCAACCGTCACGTTCAGCCGTCGTCTCTCCATTGCGACTGAAACCTACACAGTGCAAGCAGACTCCACAAATGTTATCGATGAATTGGATAATTCGAATAACACGCGTTCAATCCGAGTAACCGCGCAAGTTAGCACTCCTTCTCTTTCGGTTACGGTTAGTACCAATAAAACAAGCTATCAGATCGGAGAAAATTTACAGATTCAGCTCGCACTCTCGGCACGCGCCTATCTGTACGTTTTCGATCTTGACTCGACTGGAAAAGTTTCTCAAATCTTCCCAAACAGCGCTTCGCCCAACAATCAAGTCGGCCCGGGCAATTACAGTTTACCCGACGGCAATTATACGTTAGGGATTGTTGGCCCAGCCGGAACAGAATACGTTCACGCTGTGCTCGTCTCTCAGCCAGTAAACTTGGGTCTAGATAACCAAGCTAACGGAGCATGGTTGAACGCCAACACCTTCCAAGCGGAGCTAGCCAATCGCTTGCAAGCCTTGGCTCCTTCGGCCAGTGCCGGTCGCGCCTTCACTAGCTTCCAAGTCACTGCCGCTGGCACGCCAGGCGGACAGAATCAAGCGCCCATCGGATGCTTCACCGTCAGCCCGCAGAGCCCCGAAGTAATGCAGGCTGTAACTTTTGACGCTACATGTGCAAGAGACCCTGATGGGCAAATTGCGAAATATGAATGGGATTATGACAACGATGGGCAAATCAATGCGCGCGGCGTCAAAGTGACGATCCTCTTCTTCCAAGAAGCCAAGACATATCCGATTACTCTCATTTTGACGGACGATAAAGGCGCTGTGACGCGTTTCACTCAGCCCTTAATGGTTCGAGCACGCGGCCAACAACCGGGTGGCACGACCTTGCCTCAATTGCCTAATGTGCCCGGCATCTATATCGTTGGTCTGGATAAACTTTATTTGATCGTGCAAGGGTCGGCCAACTGGCCCAATGATCGTCAATACAAAATCGAATTGGAGACCGATGGCAGCTTCACCAGTTTGGATCAGACCTTAGCAGGCCCGGCTGCGCCGCAAGGGCTCGCCCCCGTGCCTGCCGGACTGCAGAAGCTCTCTGTTGCAGGTTCCGTTCGTAGCGGCCGAGTTGATTACGCCATCGGGCTTGCTCCTGGAACCAAGACGATGAAGTTTGACCTCAAGATCGATTTGGACGGAAATGGGACGCTGGACAGCCAGACCAATGCTGCTTTTATCTATTTAAGCGGCCAATTGATTAGCCCCATCAGCATCCCATTTATCTTGCAAGCGCAAACGAGTTTACTACCTTTTGCTTCGGCTGTGCCTTTGAATATTTGCACACCGAACCCTAACGTGGGAGGTTTAGCAACGACGGTCTGTTTCCGCTTGCAATAGTTTGATTGCGTACAAACCAGCAAACCCTCTGGAAGAGTCTTTCGCTTTCAGAGGGTTTTTCGTTTTGTAGAGTTTTCTAGTGTTTGATTAGTTTTAAGAACTCTTCTTCGAACAAGATTTGGATACCAAACTCTTTGGCTTTGTCAAGCTTCGAGCCGGCTTCAGCGCCTGCGACAAGATAATCCGTTTTGCGGCTTACGGAAGCACCGATTCGAGCCCCCGCCGATTTGAGCAATGTCTCGGCTTCGGTACGTGACAAAGATTGCAGCGTTCCTGTGAATACAAAGCTTTTGCCAGCGACGCCGGGCTTTAGTGTGTCTGGTTGTTGATGCGTAATGTTGACACCCAAAGATAACATTTGCGAGATCAATTCACGATTCTTCGCATCATTAAAAAAATTGAGAATACTCTCTGTCACTCGAGGGCCTACCTCAGGCACTGCCAACAAATCGACCTCTTGCGCCTGCATCACAGTGTTTAAGTCTTGGAAGTGTGTAGCAAGTAAATCGGCCAAACTCGTGCCAACATGACGGATTCCTAAGCCAAACAGAAGACGACTAAGTGTGATCGTCTTGCTCTTCTCTATCGCTTCGATCAAATTTTGAGCCGATTTCTCGCCCATACGCTCAAGGTTCAATAATTGCTCTTTGCGCAATCGGTATAAATCAGCTATGTTCTGGACTAAACCGGCTTTCATAAGAGCGACGATCCATTTTTCGCCTAGTCCATCGATGTCGGCCGCACCTTTGGATGCGAAATGCTGAATATTTTCTTTTAATCGTGCCGGACAGGAAATATTCTGGCAACGAAAGTCAACTTCTTCGGGCAAGCGCATCACCTGATCACCACAGGCAGGGCACTGTTGTGGCATCGCGAACAATCGTTCAGAGCCGTCGCGTCGCTCAGTAATAGGCTGAACCACTTCTGGGATCACGTCGCCGGCCCGCTGAATCAGCACCCAGTCCCCAACTCGAATATCTTTTTTGTTGATCTCATCTTGGTTATGCAACGTTGCATGTTGTATGGTAACGCCGCTGAGCTTGACGGGGTCTAATATCGCAATAGGGGTCAATTTCCCGGTACGGCCGACTTGAATGACGATCTCGCGTATGCGCGTCGTCGTTTGACGGGGAGGAAATTTATAGGCGATGGCCCAACGAGGGCTGCGTGAGACCTCGCCCACCATGAGTCGAATTTCAAAATCATTGACTTTGATCACGACGCCGTCAATCTCGTACGGCAAGTGATCGCGTTTTGCTTGCAGCTCTCGATAGTAATCGAGCGCTGCTTCAATGGTCTTGCATTTACGATAAAGTGGGTAAACTCTCAGGCCCCGTTTGCTTAGCGCTTGAAGAAGTTCTTCTTGAGAAGTTATCGATGCACCTACTATCTGGCCAATGTCATAAGCAAAAAAATGGAGTTGGCGTGTAGCCGTAATTTTAGGATCGAGTTGGCGCAGGCTCCCCGCGGCGGCATTGCGGGGATTGGCAAAAAGCGGTTCTTCTTTTGATGCACGAAGGCGATTCAATTTTTTGAATTCATTAATTTCCATATACACTTCACCGCGTACTTCGAGTTTCTCTGGCACAGGCAAATTGGACTGTAATAAGAGAGGGATACTCTGAATCGTTTTTAGATTAGGAGTCACATCTTCTCCAAATTCTCCGTCGCCTCGCGTAGAGCCCGCGACAAGTTGACCCTTTTCATAGACCAGTTCTATCGCAAGTCCATCGAATTTCGGTTCGGCCACGTAAGTGATCTGGTTGAGTTCTGAAAGTTTTTTGAGACGCGCGTCAAACTCGCGCATTTCTTCATCTGAAAATGCGTTGGCTAGGCTCAACATGGGGATACTGTGCTTGATCAATTTGAATTCTTTTTGAGGAGCTGCTCCTTTGCGCTGTGTTGGAGATACGGGAGAAACGAGCTGAGGGAATTGGGATTCCAATTCGATCAACTCGTGCATCAGCTTATCATAGATATCGTCGCTGATCGTCGGTTGATTAAGAACGAAATAGCGATAGTTGTGGAGTCCGATTTCATGCCGCAAACGCTCGATGCGGCGCTCGACTTCTTTTTGAGAGAACGAGGACATGTTCCAGTTTTCAGTAGCAAAAAGAAAAAGAACGACGATTATTTTTGTTTAAAACGGTCTTCCCACGCGTCAAGAAATCGTACCACACGAAGGGCCACTAGGAGAGCCCCAATGCCCACTAATAAGGCGGCTGTTCCAACCAATACAGAAGAAAAACTATGCATCGTCTCATTCATCGCTGCTCCCTTCAAATTTGCAACGTATTATGACATGTGAAGCTCAAGAGCGTCAAACAGCGCGAGTCCACCACGAAGACTTGCGTTCTAATTTGGGATAGGCTTCGGCGCGCACGTGCCTCATCGCATGAAGGGTTTCACAAAAAGCAAACTTGATGCGTTCAATATCTGCCAATGTGATCGGCGTTGCGCTGAGTTGGCCGTCGTTCAATTTGTCTTTGATCGCTTCATCGACCAAGAGTTCGAGACGGGCGCCATTCTGAGCTGATCGAGAGGCAGCTTCAACGGAGTCCGCCAACATCACAATGGCCGTTTCTTTAGTCTGAGGCAGGCGCGAATCGTAGCGATAGTCGTCGATTGAGACGACGGAATCTTTGTTTCCTGTTTGAAGGGCTTTAACATAAAAATAGCGTATGACACACGTGCCGTGATGCTCAGTGATAAACTGTAAGACGTCTTCGTTTAAGCCATAGTCGCGCCCCATATCGAGCCCACGTTTGATATGAGACGTAAGAACCATTTTGCTCATGTTGGGTGAAAGCTCGTCATGCGGATTGACACCGTCGCGCTGATTTTCCATGAAAAACTCCGGTCGTTCGAGCTTGCCGATATCATGAAAATATCCTCCAACTTTGGTCAGTAAGGGATCAGCACCGATCACCTGTGCGGCATTTTCGCCCAGATCAGCCACATTGCAACTATGATGATAGGTGCCGGGCGCTTTTTCGCGCAACGCTGCCAGCAATGGATGAGAGGGGTTGAGTAATTGCAGTAACCCCAGAGGACTTGTGCGCTGAGTAGCCCACTCTGCTATGGGAATAAGCGCGAGGGTGAGAATTGCTGTTGCGAATCCACCCAAGCCTACCCAGAGCATCCCCCATGTATCGAGAGTCGATTTTTGCAGCGTATTCCCGGCAGCATAGAGTGCGATATTTACCAACCCAATGCCGACTCCGCCGAAAGCCAGATCGGAGATTTTGCTCAGTCGCAGCACACTAAAGAGCGCGATGAGTCCGCCTCCAAAGGCAATCAAGAAATCTACGAAAGAGATGGGAGAGCCTAAACTCACCAAAATAGATGTTACGATATTGGTCATAAAGCCAGCGCCCGCACCGAAAAACAAAGCCATCAGCGCTGTTGCGAATGCCGAAGGTACAGCATACGAAAAAGCAGGAATTTGATAGGCAACGGCGAATAACTGGATGATCTTATCTAATAAGGCGACGCTGACGATCGTTCCGATTGTGAAGAGCGTCCAGCGGGGGCGCTGCCAGATCGCAGGCACTCGAAGCCAGCTGTAATAATAAACGCACGTGACCAAGGCACCCAGAATAATGAGATGAGCAAGCGCTTCGGTGAAGGGCAGCCACATAAGATGAAACTTGTCTGTCTTTGTGAACAAGAGCGCATTTAGCCCCGTCAAGCCGATGACCAAGACGCTGAGCCAGAGCCACTCGTGTAGACGAGCCCGCCATGGGAGAGTCGATCGCTCGAGCGATTCCCCTTCAATCTTTCTTTTCAAACTCTTCATACGCCTCGATGATTTCTTTTACCAATGAGTGTCGAACGACATCGGTTTTGTCCAAATAGAAAAACTCAATACCAGCGATGCCCTGCAGGATATGTTGCACTTCTTTTAAGCCAGATTTGCCGCGCTCTAAGTCAATCTGAGTCAAATCTCCAGTGATCACTACTTTGGCATTAAAGCCCATACGAGTGAGAAACATCTTCATTTGAGTAGGAGTCGTATTTTGGGCTTCGTCCAAAATAATAAAACTGTTGTTGAGTGTGCGCCCGCGCATGAAGGCAAGGGGCGCGATTTCAATTCGTCGATTCTCGGTCAATCGTTGGACTTCTTCAGGGGTAACCATATCATAAATGGCATCGTAGAGAGGCCGGAGATAGGGGCTGACTTTGGCTTCAATATCGCCCGGGAGAAAGCCTAGCTCTTCGCCCGCTTCTACTGCGGGGCGGGTGAGAATCAAGCGGTGAATTTTGCCCTTTTTTAAATAATCGATGGCCGAAGCGACTGCCAGATAAGTCTTGCCCGTTCCGGAAGGCCCAATGGCGAAGACTATATCATTCTTTTGTATCGCTTCCACATAACGAGTTTGGCCGACTGTTTTGGGCCGAATGGCTTCGCCCCAGTAGGTCGTTTGAATCGTATTGCTTAAGACACCATTGATGTTAGAGTCTACTTTCACTTGTTGCGATAAGTACTGTACTTCCTCATAAGTAGGCACATGATCGCTCTGAATTAAGTCTAAGAGTTTTTCGAACAGCGTTCTTACACGATCGACTTCTTCAGAGGGGCCCTCGATACGGACTTTTTCGCCTCGTTGGGTAATTCTGACAGGGAATGCCCCTTTAATATAATTTAAGTTGCGGTTGAATTGTCCTAAGACAGATGTCGCTTCATCACTCGACTTAAGAATTAACTCATAATGTGAGACTGAATTCTTTTCTTCCACTCAACTCTCCTTTTGATTAACGGGGCAGGACAGGCTGGCCTATCAAGTAGTCTTTGCGCGCCGCGTCGATTTTCACTGTTATAAGACTGCCGCGACGCAAGGGCGTTGATGTCTCGATGTGCACATCCAAATAATTCTCTGAATAGCCTTGGGGGCGCCTTTGAGCGTTGCGAGGGCTTTCTATTAAGACTTGCAACCTCGCGCCTATGAATTCTTCTTTTATTTTTCGGCTGACCGAATGGACGATGCGATTGAGCTGGCTGGCGCGTCTTTTCTTCACAGCGGGTGGAACTTGGTCTTCAAAGAAGGCGGCTGCCGTTCCGGGTCGTCGTGAGTAGCGAAATTGGTGGACATTAGCAAATCCGATTCTTTCTACAAATTTACAAGTATTGACAAACTGTTCGTCCGTTTCGCCCGGGAAGCCGACGAGCAAATCCGTTCCCAGTGTTACTTTTGGAATCTTTGCACGAATTTTTTCCACAATCTGAGTAAATTGCGCCGTTGTGTGTTTGCGATTCATCTGTTTTAAGATCGTATCGTCTCCACTTTGCAGCGGGATATGAAAATGCGGACAGGCTTTTGGTTCAGCAGCAAAAAAAACGATCAAATCCGGCGTCACTCCACTCAGATTAATCGAACTCAGGCGTATTCGTTGAAGCCCCGCAATCGCCGCTACGGACTGGAGAATATGGCTGAGCTTGCTATTGGAGTGCTCTCCGTATTGAGCGATATTGATGCCAGTGAAGACGACTTCTTTGTAGCCATTGTCGACCAACTTTCGCACTTCGTTCAGAATTGCTTCTGGGGATTTATCACGCGGGCGCCCGCGGGCATAGACTGTCTTGCAAAACGTGCAAAACTCACCGCAGCCGTCTTGTATCTTGACAAAGGCGCGCGTGTGTTCCAAGTCAGTCTCGATCGCTTCTCCATCCAAATTAGTTTTCGCTTTTGATGCGAGTATGCCCTGCTCGCCGCGCAGGGCCGCTTGCAGCATCTCATAAATTTGGGCTTTGCCAGGATTGCCGAAAACAACGCGAGTCCCTCCTACTTCAGCAACTTCTTGAGCTGATGTGTCTGCATAACAACCTGTCACTAGAATGAGTGGATTCTCTTGAGTATGCGCAAGGTGGCGTATGTATTGGCGTGCTTTATTTTCGGCGCGGCGCGTTACAGCGCACGTATTAATCACATAGACATCGGCGTCTGTTTCATCGGAAACGATCTCGATGCCCTCTTGATTGAGCCGAGCCTTCATCATCTCGGTATCGTACTGATTGGCGCGACAACCGAACGTATGAAATGCGACTTTTACCATTTTGTGCATTGCCTCAATTCCGTTCGATCTTATAAAGAGCAGTCACTGAATGCAATTTTTATCTGTTTTGATTGATGGGGTACGCATTTCTTATGTCTGTTCTAAAAAATAAGAAGAGCGTAGATTGATTCTATGCTCTTCCGTAACGCACATAGCTGCTTCTTTTTTGATCGAGCTGTCAGCCGATCCATTCTTTTGGGGTCGTATTGTAGTCTTCGTTCAAGCGAATGTCTTTGACTTCATCGGCGCTGAGAGCGAGCTCTTTGAACGCTTCGCCGTCATAGCGTATGAGAATGCCTTGTTCTTCTGTGACAGCTGTCAACGGGCGTTCTGGATGGATACGATTGCGTGTCGGATCGGGGTCTTTCACTTTGCGGCGGATGATTGTCTTTAAGTTCACCGGGCGACCCCACATGTGATAAACATGCTTGAGGGTTTCTTTCGCTTCTTCTTGATTGAGGCTAATGCCGTTGTACTCATGCAATAAGAGCAGCTCACCCTTGTTGCCGTAATTGCCCGTGGCTACTTTTATGGTGGGTTTGCCCATGTTCGTATACTGAAAGAGTAACTTCTGTTTCACGTCGGCGTAGTCGCGGGACGTGATGTGATAGGAGCCCGTCTCCGGGACGTACTCATAAGTAAAAAGTCTTAATTTTTCGTATAAATCTTCGGTGAAGAATTCAGCGATGAAGGTTAAGTCGTTGTAATTACGACGAATTTCAAAAATCTTTTCGGTGCCCAAATTGGCTTTGGTGTCCCATTTTTCACGTTTTTCTCTGTCTTTGCATAAATCCCACTCGCGGCCGAAGCGGCCCTTGTCCCAGCGCTCTTTGATGTCTTCCCAGATAAGCTTTCCCAGTGCATAAGGGTTCACAACGCCGCCCGCCAGCACCTTGCTGACCATGTCGGCGTGGTCTAAGAACTCATTCGGCTCAGCGAACTCGGCCATAATCTTGGACTGCCAGTACATCGCCCAGCCCTCGTTCATCACTTTGGTCATAATCTGGGGGATAAAATAATACGACTCTTCGCGAATCATAGATAAAACGTCTTTTTGCCAATCTTCCAGTCGTCCGTAACTCATGAGAAACCACATCAAATCTTTGTGTGGTTTTGAGAGCTCCGTCGCGTCACGCAGGCGCTTCTGATGCTTGTCGTGCGATTCTTTGATCTTAGTTTTGCGTTGTTCCATCCAATCAGGTGGATTCACGAATCGATCCATGTATTCACGGCGCACGGGAATCTTCGAGGGCTCACGGGCGTTCTCTTCTTCGTGTTCGGTCTGCCAGCGACGCTTGATAAATTGTGAATACTGGTCGATGTTATACTCGATAGAAAGGGCTCTGTCTATGAAAGACTCGACCTCTTGCACTCCGTATTTGTTCATATAATCTTCGATCACGGTCGCATGATTGTGCATCAGCTTGACCATGTCCTTAGGGGTCTTGCTGAACCAACGGTTGTTCTTGAAAAAATCCGTATGCCCGTAGACGTGCAC
>Ga0247727_10006018_pt1 | contig 24078 bp, 18 predicted proteins | sample WisWelCaveWW1625_FD_202498 | JGI IMG/M metagenome (GOLD analysis project Ga0247727, IMG submission 202498) | Biofilm microbial communities from Wishing Well Cave, Virginia, United States - WW16-25 | ecosystem: Environmental > Aquatic > Deep subsurface > Groundwater > Cave microbial mat | place... | reverse complement strand
TCCCAGAAGCCTCGCGAATAAACCGGACAATCTCCTCAATCCGCGAGGCGTGCACGAAGATCCCGCGGAAGCCCGGCCGGTCGGACGCGGACAGCGTCGCATCCACACACTCAGCCACCGCCGACGGCAACTCGACTGCCCTCCCCAGAAAACCAACAGGGTCGGCGTCGACCAGATCGAACCCCACCACATGCGGAACTCTCGCAGCGAAGAAATCAGCCGCCTCGAACGTTTCGTAGCCATCCGCGCGATACGACATGACATAGCTCGTACGCTGGGGAGCCGCTCGATAACCAGTCATCTCGTTGCCGCTTTCGTGCCGCGTCTGACCGATCCAGAACGCGTCGAAGGTCTCGTAGGAAAGCCCCTGAGCGCGAACGATCCGCTCCAACTCCTCATGCATCTCGACGTAACCGGAGAAATCATAGCGCCAGGCCTTGTCGGCGTACGGCTCCACGTTGACCACGACGCCGCGCAGAATCTCCGCGGCTTCCCTTTCTCCTGCTCGAGCCAGCCGTTCCTTGAGCTCGCGGATCCGACTCGCCAACCGCGTCACCTTCTCGCGAGCATCCGCACGCTTGGCGCCCGCCCAATCAGGGCTACCCCGCACGAACTTGACCGATACGATACCCCCTCGCCAGGCGGCCAACACCTTCGCCTCCGCCTGCGCCAGCGCAATCGTCCCCTCGCCGAAGCGATGGCCATCGACGATCACCTCGTTGAAACCGGCTCCCCCCAACACACGGAAATCCTCGTCCCGTACGTTGGCGAAATCCCAGAAGACAGCGGTAACGCGCCCTTCTTCGATCAAACGAATCCGTTGCGCCGCACGAGCGAACGGCTCCAACGCCGTACCGGTGAACCGCTCCGCCTCGAACGACTGCTGCGCCCACACCACTGGTGCCACAATCTCCGAAGCCCACATCGCCATCGCCAGCACAACTATCCAGAAAGTGTGTCGCCGCACCATGTCAGATTCTTCTCTCCTCAACCCCTTGGACCACCACCAAAAAGGGACAGTCCCCCTACCACAAGCAAAAAGTGCCTGGCACTTTTCCGATCTCAAAAAAGTGCCAGGCACTTCTACTCAGTTACAACCGACCCTTCGTCGATGGCACGCCGCTGACGCGCGCGTCACGCTGCACGGCAGCCGACAGCGCCCGCGCCAATCCCTTGAAGAGCGACTCGGCGATGTGGTGCGGGTGTTTGCCGTAGCGCAACGCCATGTGGAGATTCATGCGAGCGCTGTGCGCGAACGACTCGAAGAAATGCTCCAGCAGCAGCCCGTCGAACGTCCCGAGCCGCGCATGCGTCCATTTGACTTTGAAGACGCAGTACGTCCGCCCGGAGAGATCCAGCGCCACATAGCTGAGCGCTTCGTCCATCGGCAGCAGAAAGTTGCCGTAGCGGACGATCCCGCGCTTGTCCCCCAGCGCCTGCGCCAACGCCTCCCCCAGCGCGATGCCGAGATCCTCCACGAGATGATGATCATCGATGTGCCGATCGCCCCGCGCGTTCACCGTCAGGTCAAAACGCCCATGCTTGGCGAACAGCTCCAGCATGTGGTCGAGGAATGAGATGGTGGTGTGGATGCGCGACCGCCCCGTGCCGTCGAGATTCAGCACGATGTCGATCTCCGTTTCCTTTGTCTTCCGAGCGACCTTGGCGATACGAGCCGTTGGCTTCTGCATCATCGATTCCCCCGTGAACAACGCGTCTCCGTACGTCATAGTAGCAATCTGCCGCGTACCGGTCAACCGCCGGCTGGCGATCGCGCCATAGAGAGTATGACGCCGGTCATACACATCGGGCGCGGCTGAAGGCATACTTCCATCCACGACACGGGTTGTGGCAATGACCGCCCTGATACATCACTCGCGCGATCCAGCCGGTGAGCGGTCTCTGAGTGTCTGCGACGCAGCGCGAAATACTGTGATCGTCCAATCATCAACGCATCAGCGCTCAATCATCACTGCCGGGTGGATGCGCTTCACGAGCGACGATTGACGAACGACGGACTTTGAAGGAGCCAAATATGGACCGCCACGATATACTTAGCGACAAACAACCGATGACCACGACCATAATGAACCTCACCACGACCAACGAACAGGTCCGCCGATGGGTCGAGGAGTGCGCCAAGCTCTGTCAGCCGGATAGCGTCCATTGGTGCGACGGCGGCGATGAAGAGCGCGCCGAGCTGACACGCCAGGCCGTGGCGCAGAACATCCTCATCGAGTTGAACCAGACGGCGATGCCCGGCTGCTACCTGCATCGCAGCAATCCGAACGACACCGCCCGCACCGAACACTGCACCTTTATCTGTACACCGACGAAGGCGTCAGCCGGCCCCACCAACAACTGGATGGCTCCCGCCGACGCCTACCAGATGCTGCGCGGTTGCTTTGCCGGATCGATGCGCGGCCGGACGATGTATGTTGTGCCATTCCTCATGGGACACTCCGGCTCACCACTGGCGAAGATCGGCATCGAGCTGACCGACTCGCTCTACGTCGTGCTCAACATGGGCATCATGACGCGGATGGGGCGGATCGCGCTGGAGGAGCTGGGCGACCGCGACGCGTTCACCCGCTGCCTGCACAGCGTTGGCGAGTGCGACCCGAACCGCCGCTACATCTGCCATTTTCCGCAGGACAACACGATCTGGAGTTACGGCTCCGGCTACGGCGGCAACGCGCTGCTCGGCAAAAAATGCCTCGCGCTGCGCATTGGCAGCTACCTCGGCCATGAAGAAGGATGGCTGGCGGAGCACATGCTCGTCATGGGCGTCACCGATCCGCGCGGGCAGACGACATACGTGACCGGCGCGTTCCCGAGCGCCTGCGGCAAAACGAATCTCGCCATGCTGACGCCGCCGGCATCGATGGCCGCCGATGGCTGGAAGATTGAGACGCTGGGCGATGACATCGCCTGGATGCACGTCGATGGTCGCGGGCACCTGCGAGCGCTCAATCCCGAAGCCGGCTATTTTGGCGTCGTCCCCGGCACCAACCGCAAGACGAACCCGAACGCCATCGACGCGATGTCGCGCAACGCCATCTACACCAACGTCGCGTTGCGTCCCGATGGCACCGCCTGGTGGGAAGGCCACGACGAACTGGCGCCCGCGCAGTGTACCGACTGGACGGGGCAACCGTGGACGCCGAGCAGCGGCCGCAAAGCGGCGCACCCCAACAGCCGTTTCACCGCGCCGGTCACGCAGAACCCGGCGATCAGCCCGCTCTGGGATGAGCCGTCGGGCGTCCCCGTTTCCGCGATCATCTTCGGCGGACGGCGCAGCAAGACGTTGCCGCTCGTCGTCGAAGCGTTCAACTGGACGCACGGCGTCTACCTCGGCGCGATGATGGGCTCCGAAACGACATCTGCCGCCAGCGGGCAGGTCGGCGTCGTGCGCCGCGATCCGATGGCGATGCTCCCCTTCTGCGGCTACAACATGGGCGCCTACTTCGCACACTGGCTGTCGATGCAGAAACGGCTGGCTCCGCCACCGCGCATTTTCCACGTCAACTGGTTCCGTACCGACGAGCACGGAAAGTTTCTCTGGCCCGGCTTCGGCGAGAACCTCCGCATCCTCCAATGGATCCTCGACCGATGCCACGGCCGTGTCGATGCCGTGAAAACGCCGATCGGCTGGATGCCGCAACCGGAGGATATCAATCTCGACGGTCTCGAAATTGATCGTGCGCGCTTCGAGCAAGCGCAGGCGATCGACCGCGAGGCGTGGCGAAAGGAGCTGAGCACCCAGGAAGAGCTGTTCGTCAAGCTGGGCAGCGACATGCCGAAGGAACTGCTCTTCGAGCGGGAGCTCCTGCTGAGCCGCCTCTAGGAAACACTGCGGAACACCTTTCGGTCACCAGGTCACACGACGGCACACATCACCAGAGCACCGGGTCACCTGTAACAACAAATCAAACCACGCCTGTAAACCGGTGATCTGGTGCTCCGGTGGCTGGTAATCCCATAATCGGAAACTTGGCAACTGGTGAGCCGGTGACCCTGTCACTGGTGACCGCGTTTCGTTAAAGGAGACACCCCATGCACTGGGCTGAAGAGCTCTTCATCGAACCATCGATCACGCACACCTTACTCCTGCTGAGCGCCGTCATCGCCGCCGGCATCGCGATGGGACGCGTGCGCCTGCTGGGTATCAGCTTTGGCGTGGCGAGCGTCCTCTTCACCGGCCTTGTCGCCGGACACCTCCATCCGATCGTGAACGAGGAGATGCTCACCTTTGCCAGGGAACTCGGATTGATCCTCTTCGTCTACACGATCGGTATCCAGGTGGGGCCGGGATTCTTCGCGTCGTTCCGCCGTCATGGGCTGAGGCTCAACGGCGCCGCCATCGCGATCGTGTTGATGAACGTCGGTCTGGCAGCCGCCATGCACATCACTGGTTGTCTTCCGCTCGCCGCAACCGTCGGCATTCTGAGCGGCGCCGTCACCAACACGCCGAGTATGGCCGCCGCCCAGCAAGCGATCAGGAGCCGCATCGACCTGCCCCCAGGAGCCGAGCAGACCGTCGGGCTCGGCTACGCGATCGCCTACCCAATGGGCGTGCTCGGGACAATCCTGACGATGGTGTTGATCCGCCGCTGGTTCCGCATTAATCCGGCAGCCGAAGCAGAGCAGTACGCCGCAACGCAGGCGCGCGCCGCCACCTCACCGGCGAATCTCAACATCGAGGTCAAGAACCCGCGGCTGACGGGGCAGCCGGTGCAAACACTCTCATCGCTGGTGCAAGCCGATGTCGCCATCTCACGGCTGCTGCGCGACGGCCACATCCGCGTCCCACGCCCCTCCACGCGCCTGCAACTGGGCGACGTGTTGCACGCTGTTGGCGCCCCCGCTGATCTCGAGAAACTCAGGATCGCCGCCAGCGACCCCGCTCCCGTTGATCTGCGCGCGATGCCCAGCAATCTGACCACGCGCTACGTCCTCGTCACCCAGCGCGATGCCCTGGGACATCCACTGGCCGACCTGGATCTCGGCAGCCGTTACGAGGTCGTCATCACTCGCATTGCGCGGGCCGGTATCGAGTTTGTGCCCAATCCATCGGTGCAGCTGCAGTTCGGCGACCGCGTCACCATCGTCGGCGAAGAGAGCGCCATCAAGAAAGTGGCTGTGGAGCTGGGCGACTCGCCTAAGGATCTGAACCAGCCGAACATTTTGCCGATCTTCATCGGCATCCTGCTGGGGGTTGTCGCCGGCAGCATACCGATCGCCCTGCCCGGCGTGCCGGCACCGGTGAAACTTGGTTTGGCCGGCGGCCCGCTCGTCGTCGCCATGCTGTTGGCCAGGATCGGCCGCATCGGGCCGGTCATCTGGTTTATGCCGCAGAGCGCTAATCTGCTGCTGCGGGAAATCGGCATCGCCCTCTTCCTGGCGTGCGTAGGATTGCGGGCCGGTGACCGATTCCTGGCCACGCTGGCGCAACCACAGGGATGGCTCTGGATGTTGTGGGGGGCGATGATCACGATCGTGCCGATGCTCATCGTCGCCGTCGTGGCGCGCCTGCGATGGCGGATGAACTACGGATCGCTCTGCGGCCTGCTCGCCGGCAGCATGACCGACCCACCGGCACTCGCCTTCGCCGGCGCGACGGTTCCTTCGGAAGCGCCGACCATCACCTACGCCTCCGTCTATCCGCTCGTCACCTGCCTGCGCGTCTTGCTCTCGCAGATCCTCGTCTTCTCGCTGATACCCTGATTATGATATGTGGCTGGATAACAACCGCCAACCCATGACGGATCGACACAAAAGAACTGGGGCTTGACGCCTGCCACTTGGTAAGATATATTCTCTATGGATCGACAGAACGTAAGACACGAATGGAGTGACACGATGACCCAAGTAACCATCTCTTCAAAGTACCAGGTTGTCATCCCGAAAGAGGTACGTCGACAAGTACCGCTACGAACAGGTCAACGACTCGCAGTCGTGGTGAAAGACGGCACCATCACCCTGCTGCCGGATAAGCCGCTCTCTTCGCTCAGGGGGTTCGTGAAATCGATGCCGACCAACACGCTTCGCGAAAAGCAAGATCGTCTGTAGTCGGAGCGTGTGTGTCCCTTCGTTTGATCAGCAAGACCAAATATGATACTCGTTGATTCGTCGGGATGGCTGGAGTTCTTCACCGATGGACCGCTAGCAAGCGTCTACGCTCGTCACCTCAAGAACCTGCATTCGATCATCACGCCGACGATCGTCATCTACGAAGTGTACAAAGTGATCAAACGACAACGCAACGAGGAGGAGGCGCTGGCGGCCACGGCACAGCTCGGTAAGACCACGATCGTCCCATTGAGTGAAACAATCGCACTGACAGCAGCTGATGTGAGTTTGGCATATCAGATCGCTATGGCTGATGCCATCGTCTACGCCACCGCCATGACCGAGCGCGTGACCCTGATCACCAGTGATGCCGACCTATCGCAGCTGCCTGGCGTCACGTATCTTCGAAAATCCTAACAACGCTACATCCTCGGCAGGCGGGAACTCCCCATCAGGTAGGTATCGATGGCGTGCGCGGCCCGTCGCCCCTCGACCACCGCCCATGCGACAAGCGATTGACCGCGACGAGCATCTCCGGCAGCGAAGACCTTGGCGACCGCCGTCTGCTGCTCCGGGGTGGTGACGAGATTCCCACGAGCATCCTTCGGCAGCTGGAGCGCGTCCACCAAACCGCTCGATTCCGGCGCCACAAACCCCATCGCCAGCAGCACCAGATCCGCGCTCACCTCAAACTCGGTACCCGGCAACTCACGCATAGCGATCCGTCCCAGAGAATCTCGCTGATCGAACGCCACGCGAATGCAGGAGAGCTTCTTCACAGATCCGCCCGCACCGAGAAACCGCTTCGTCAACACCGCCCACTCCCGCACGCCACCTTCCTCATGGCTGCTAGAGGTTTTGAGCGTCGGCGGGTAGTTCGGCCAGAAATCATCCGACCGATGCTGCCCGGGCTCCGGTGGCTTCGGCAACAGCTCAATCTGCGTCACGCGCGCAGCTCCCTGGCGATGCGCCGTGCCAACGCAATCGGCGCCGGTATCGCCTCCGCCGAGCACAACGACGCGCTTCCCCTTCGCATCGATGAGCCGATCATCCAGCATGCGCTCGCCCATCACACGTCGGTTGGATTGCGTCAAATACTCCATGGCGAAATGCACGCCGCGCAGCGTCCGCCCCTCGACCGGCAGATCACGTGGCACACGCGAACCGATCGCCAGACAGACCGCGTCAAACTCCTTCATCAGCGTTGAGGCCGGATAATCGATGCCGACGTTCATGCCGGTAATGAAGACAACACCCTCCGCCCGCCAGACCTGCAGGCGCCGGTCGATCACCCATTTCTCCAACTTGAAATCCGGAATGCCATAGCGGAGAATCCCGCCGGGCTTGTCGTCCCGCTCGAAGACAACGACGCGGTGCCCTACCTTGTTGAGCTGATCGGCGCAGGCCAGCCCCGCAGGCCCCGAGCCGATCACCGCCACCGACTTGCCCGTCCGACGCTGCGGCGGGCGCGCCCGCACCCATCCCGATCGGAACGCATGTTCGATCACCGCCAGCTCGTTCTCGCGAATCGTCACCGCCCCATCGTTGATCCCCAGCACGCAGGCATACTCACAAGAAGCCGGACAGACGCGCGCCGTGATCTCCGGCATGTTGTTCGTCGCCTGTAACACACGATAGGCATCCTCCCATCGCTCGCGCGCCAGGAAGTCGTTCCAGTCGGGGACGTAGTTGCCGAGCGGACAGCTCCAGTGACAGAACGGCAGACCACAATTGAGACAACGGGAGGCCTGCGCCTGAGAGTCCGTCTCGGCGCGCAACACCGCCACTTCGCGATAATCGTTCACCCGCTCGCTGACCGGCCGAGTGGTTGCCGGCCGCCGCTCAATCGAGAGGAACTGTGGAATCCGTGCCATGCCCGCACCTCCTGTCATCGCCAAGATTAGCGATGGTGCCACGGTACCGCAAACCGAGCCGACGCTCCATGACACGAATCATGCAGGAATATTCCCGAAGAAATGCGACGAACGACGAGAGTCAGCGAGACGCTGCCGAACCGTCCAGCTCCAGCTCGACCGGGCAGTGGTCGGAGCCCGTCACCTCCGGCCAGATCCGGGCGCCGGTCACCGATGACATCAGATCGCTCGTGACGAAATGATAGTCGATGCGCCACCCGATGTTCCGCGCCCGCGCGCTGAACTGATAGCTCCACCAGGTGTAGCACCCCTCGGCGTCCGGATGGAACGTGCGGAAGGTGTCGACATAGCCGTCGGCGACGAACGTATCGATCCACGCCCGTTCCTCCGGCAGAAATCCGGCGTTCCCCTCGTTCTCCCGTGGATTGCGCAGATCGATGGGCCGATGCGCCGTGTTGTAGTCGCCGCAGATCACCAGCGGCTTACCGTCACGGCGAAGGTGGTTGAGATGCGCCAGGAGCGCGTTGCAGAATCGCAGCTTGTAATCGAGCCGGTCGAGCCCACGCTGCGAGTTGGGAAAGTAGATGTTGAACAGGCGGAACGACGGGAACTCCGTCATCAGCACGCGCCCCTCATCGTCGAACTCCGGGATCCCGAGGCCGACGGTGACCGACTGCGGCTCCTCGCGCGTGAATGTTGCCACGCCGCTGTAGCCGCGCCGCACGCCCGAGTGCCAGTAGGCATGATAGCCGAGCGGCCGCACCAGCTCCGCATCCAGCTGCTCGATGTGCGCCTTCGTCTCCTGCGCGCAGAGCACATCCGGCTGCGCGACGCGCATCCACGCCAGCAGCCCCTTCTGCGCCACCGACCGAATCCCGTTCACATTCCACGAGTAAAGTTTCATCAGATATCTCCGCGCCCACGCCGCAGCATCCTACCATACACAGCGCACGCAAAGCAGTCACTCAGCGTGACGGCGGAGATGTTGACTGAATCACGGGAAGAACGAATCGATGGAATCGCCAAACGATGCCGGAATGCAACGCGTCAGGCGTGGGACGACGGAGCGCCACCGATGCCGGAGGAGCGCATCGGATCGAGACGGCCGTTCACGACTTCGTGAGCCAGCGCGCGAGCCGCGCCGGAGCGATGAAACTGGACGCGCCCATCACTGTCGAAGACGACCGCCACTTCGCGCCACGATTGGATGCGGGTCAACGAGCCGTCAGGCAGGCCGAACGACCGCTCCATCTCCTGGCTCGTCGTCTCCCGCACGTGGCGTCGCCGTTCGCGGTTGCGGAACAGCACGATGTTGTAATAGTTCCAGAGTCGCAGCGCCACAGCAATCCCGAGGATCACCCAACCGTAGACTTTGAAGAACTCCAGCACGGCGGGAAACCCGTGCAGCTTCACCATGTGGACGTACATCTGACGGATGCCGAACACCCAAAGTGCCAGCATCAGTATCGGACGGCATAGCGTGAACCAGATCACCCAGCCGATCGTGGTCATACTCCATTCCGTCCGACGACGAATCTTGTTGAGCGCGTCCGGACGATCGATGATCAGCGGCTGCCGGCTCATGTCGTCACCCCACGGTCAGGACTCTCCCATACCGCTGGACGTCCCGGCTTGCGCACCATCGCCATCGGGAAACCGATAATGGTCACCACCGCGTTGAGCATCCAATAGAGAAACGGATACCAAATGAGCCAGAAGAACATCCGATACAGTCGCGGCTCGAAACGGCTGTCGATGACCAGACCCACCAGCGTCTGCAAAAGACACGACACTGCCAGAATCGATCCCGTCCACCCGGGAATGAGACTGTGCACCACGACATTCTCCGGTAGCGGCACGACGAGCCCGAGCAGAAACACCAGCACCGTCATCGCCATACAGTAGCCCCAGAAGACGCTCATGCCGTACTCGATGTACACCGGCCACATCCGCCGTTGCGTCCACGAGAACATGCTGCGGCTGTACTTCTTCAACACCTCGCTCCCGCCCCGCGCCCACCGCAGCCGCTGCCGCCACAACCCCTTCAACGTCTCCGGCATCAAGATCCAGCAGAGCGCCGTCGGCTCGTAGCGGATATCCCAGAAGCCGAGATTCAGCTTCCAACTCACGTCGATATCCTCGGTGCACATGTCGTTGCTCCAGAACCCGACCGACTGCAGCGCCTTCTTCCGGAACGCGCAAATGACGCCGGAGATCGTGAAGATCTTGCCGGTCACGCGCTGCGTCCGCTTGATCATGCCGACGATCGACGAGTACTCGCCGACCTGGATCTTGCCGATGATGCTCGTCCGGTTGCGCACGCGCGGATTGCCCGTCACCGCGCCGACCCGCGGGAACTTCAGGAAGTGCCACATCATGTACTCGATCGCGTGCTCATCGAGCAACGTGTCGGCATCGACGCAGACCAGATACTCCCCGCGCGCCGTCATCGCCGCCATCGTCAGTCCCATCCCCTTGCCCTGGTTCGTCGTCATCGCCACGATCCGCAGGCGCGGCGTCTGCGCCTGCAGCTGGTGCAGCACCTCCAGCGTCCGATCCGTCGAGGCATCGTCCACCGCGATGATCTCGAAGTTCGGATACGCTTGGCGCTCCAGCAGATGCTCGATCGTCTCCCGGATCCCCCGCTCCTCGTTGTGGCAGGGAACCAGCACCGAGACCAACGGCGTGGACGGCAGATCGACGATCACCGGATCCCGACCGCGGAACCAGTGATAGATCAGCGCGCCGGCGATCTGGCAGAACGCCATGAACAACGGATAGTGGAAGACAAACTGGTACAACCACTGCATAGCACGCTACCTCACTCTACTCTATGACTCCGCTTCTGCGTCTCTGTGTGAACACCAATCCACACGCACGACGCAGCAACACAAACAATCACGGCTGCACGAAGCCGTCCCGTTTCACCGGAAAATCCTCGATTGACATCATCAAACGAATCGTCTCGGCGTGCGGTTGCTCCTGCGTGTAATCATCCGGATAGTACGCCACATGACGAGCCCCTGCTGCCACCAACCGTTGCAGCCACCGATTGAGCGTCTCGGCCTCGATCCATTCATCGCGCTCCCAATCATAGGCCTGAATCTTGAACACCGTCTTCTCCAAACCCTGTGGATGCGCCGCCGCGATCCGCACCAGCCGCTCCAGCCACCGCTCGGGCCGCGCCACCTCTTCCTGCCGCGGATACGCCATGATCACCACGAAATCGTACGCGTCTAAACTCCGCGCATAGTTCTGGGCAAACTCTTCCTCCTGCTCAGGGTCGGTTACCACCGGAGCGTAGAGCGTCCGCGCAAATCGGGCGTACGGCCCAAACAACGCGTACGGTCGATGTCGCACCACGGCTTCCCTAAGCGCATCGGTGACATCAATCAGCGCCTGCGTCTTCACCGATGTCCATCGATGCCGCTGCTCCTCCGTCAGCTGCTCCGGATCACGGTCGGCACCACCGGCAATCGCCGCATAGATCGGCAGCGCATCCGGATGAAAATCCTCGCGATCGCTGAGGTACCCGTCATCCAGAAACAGCACGCCGTCGATCTCCGCATACCGCGCGAGATCCTCGTAGAGCGTCGCGAGCTTGGCGCGCGCTGGCGCGCTGAACGGCGACAATCGCTCCGGATACCACGCCTCCGTTGGCGCTGAGCCGCCCGCGTGAAACTCCCGTACCCGCAGCGCCGCCTGCTCCGCCGCATCCGGCAGCACAATGTTGAGCATCGGCAGCCACGCGTAGACCTGAATCTCCCGCGCCGCGAGCTGATGCGCCACCCGGCTGAAGAGATCCGCGCGCATCGGCAGCACCCGGTTCGGGAAGTACACCTCCCGAATGCGGCTATCACCCTCCGGATCGGCAAACGCCTGCAGATACACGGCGCTCGGTTTCATCGCGACGATCCGATCCATGAACTGCCCGAGATTCTTCTCCGTCTGAGCCGGATCCGAGTCGTAGATCAGATCGAGGTCGGTGTGCACGATCCGCTGATGCTCTGGAATTTGGAAATGGCGCTTCAAATCTTTGGCGATCATCGAAACTGCAGGATTCTTGTCGAGGATGACGCGGTTGATCGCCGGCAGCTCGCGCACGGATGCCAACTGGTTGGCGAGACGGAACAACACGCTGAACCCCGCCTGCTGCGCCTCCTCCGCCATGAACACGTTGTATCGTCCATAAGGCCAAGCGATCGCCCGCAGCGGCACACCCAACTGTTGCTCCAACGTCTGCTTCACGAGACGCAGATCCTCGAGCAACCGCGCCTGAAACTCCGCATCCGACTCGTACTGCCCCGTCGCCGGGTCGTACCGCCGACTCACCAATGCCGCCCCCTCATTCCCCTGTGGATTGTCCGGAATACCATGGTGCAGATCGTGCGTGTGCGACGCGATCTCCACCAACCCGCTCTGCGCCACCTCGCGCAGCTGCTCCCACGTCATCAGCTCCTGCTTCACATTCGACGGCTTCTGATCGATCCATCCCGAGACGACCGCCAGCACCGATGGATAGCCGTACTGCCGCAACAGTGGAAAGACAAAGTCGTAGAAGCTGGCGTAACCGTCGTCAAACGTCAAGAGCACCGACCGCTCCGGCAGCGGACGACGCCCCTCGCGCGCGGCCATCACGTCATCGATGCCGATAAAGTGATAGTCATGCGCCCGCAGATACTCGATTGTCTCGATGAACGTTCGCCGGTCGACGGCGTATCGATCGTTGTGCTCGATCACCTTTGGCACATCGTGGTAGCAGAGCACCAGAAACCGCTCGGACGCATCCGGCAACACCAGCGGTGGCACCGGATCACCCGGACGCCGCCATGGCACATCGCCAAACGCCTCCGCCCCCATCCCCACGCCGAACATCACCAGCATCACTATCATAAGCGAACGACCGGCGCAATGAACGACAGCGCGAGCGGCACGCCGAAACGGCGAGCGAGCACGGTGTCCCGCCAAAGAGTGCGGCATGACACACCGCAAGAAGAAGTTGAAGAGGCTTGCCAAACAAACTCGATGCTGAGATATCAACTCGACGGCGGGACGAGCGAGCCGTTTCGTTGAGCGCAGCGCGACGCGCTGGGTCGCGCAAGAGTTGCCGCGAATGCTGCCGTTCATTGCGCCCAACTGATCACACTCGTGTGCTCTTCGGACATTCGGCGTCATCAGAACCTCGCTCGCATCGTCGTATACCCCGTCAGCGTGTTAATATCGTTGCCGCCGTAGCGCGGCTGCGCGTACGTCACGCCGAACAGCCACGACCACGTATCGGAGAATCGATGATCCTGCTCGTACCGCAGATACCAGACCGTGCCGGTATCAGACGCCTGCTGCCACCGCTTCCCAAGTCCGGCATAGAATCGATCCACCAGCGCCCGCTCGTAGCGTCGGAACCAGACATGTTCCACCATCGGCACCAGGTACGCATCGTAGACATAGCCCGGGCTGAAGTAGCCGGCTCCCGTGTCGGCGTTGCGCGAGGCCGAGGTTTGTGTCAGCAGCCGCGTCTTCCAGTACGCCGAGGTCGTGAGCGCCGTGTCGGTGTTCCAGAAGTACGACCATGTCTCGTTCCCATCCGATAGATCTCGGTACGACGCCCCAGCCGTGGTGGAGAAAAGCTCGCTGGCGCGGAACGTGGCTGAGCCGAACGTCTCCCGCCCGTCGATGCCTGCGGCGCGCGATCGCACGGGGATGCCGAGCGTGAACGAGTCGAAGCCGCCGCGGAAGCTCCAGTGATCGGTCGGCGCGTACTCCCCCTCCAACCGCACGCCGGTCTCGTCGCCCGAATCGTACTCCGCCGAGATGGCGGCGCTGAACCGATAGGTGATATTCGGCGCCCACTCGATCCCGAGTGCCGCCCGTTTCATCAGAATATCGCCCACTGGATCCGACGTGTCCCGATGGAAGTATTCGGCGAAGATCTTGTGATGCAGCGTTAGCGGCTGCCGACCGATCACGTTGACTGACCACTCCTGCACACCCGGATGCTCCGTCGTGATCGCGGCGTTCACCTCCACTTCGCGCATCTCCTCGATCGCAAACTGCCGCGCGGTCCGCTGCAGCGCCTTGTTCCACGGCTGCTCCTTCAACAGCGCCTCGTTCAGATCGCGCGCCTCCTGCTTCCGGCCGAGCGTGTTGAGCACCAGCGCGTAGCCGTTGGCGGCCGGCACCAGCTCCGACGTCATCGTCCGCACCACCTCCAACTCCTGCAACGCGCGTCGCGGCCATCCGCGCCAGAAGTGATCGTGCGCGATGGCGTGTCGTACGTTGGTGTTGAACGATCCGATGCGCTCGATCTCATGCAGATACACCTCCGCTTCGGCCAGCCGATCCTGGTACATCAGCCACCACGCGCGGCTATAGGCGAGCTCCGCCTTGAACCAGTTATCCTGCAACACCCCGCGCTCCACGATGCGCGCCGGCGTTTCCTGATCCAACGCATCCAGCACCTCACCCGCCTCACGGAAACGCCCCAACTCGATCAACGCATGATAGCGCGACGCGCGCGCCTGCGGCGACTTGGGTCTGACGTTGAGCACGTAGTCGTAGATCGCCAGCGCCCATTCCGGCTGCCGCAGATAGAGGTAGGCATCGCCGGCTGCCTGATGCACCCAACCCGCCAGCTCCACATGCCGATCTCGCAGCTCCTCGTACTCGTCCACCAACTCCTGCATGCGGCTGGCGAACCGCAGCGCCAGGATGCGATCCTGACGAGTCCGATGCTCATACTCCTTGCTGGCCTGCGACAGACTGCCTGATCGTTTGCTATCCCCCACCGCCAGCGCCCCGGGGCCGAAGTCCTGCTCGATCTCACCCAGCAGATGGACGGTGCGCGTCATCGCCCCAGCACGCTCCGAACCCGATGCCGCCGCGCTCACCAATGCTACGGAGCGACCCTCCTGCTCCCGCTCTCCCGGCATCGTCGGCAATTCCTCCCACCGAATCCGGTACATCATCGCGTTCCCCTTCGCGCGCGCCAGCAGGATCGGATCGACCTCGCGGCTGACATCCTTCATCTGCTCCATCGCCAGACTGTTGGCACCCATCTCCATGAGCGACCGAAGCTTGAGATTCTTTGCGCCCCGCTGATCCGGACGCTCCGCCAGGATCTTGTCATACACCTCGATCGCCTTCAAATATTCCTCCTGCGCCTCCAACAACGACCCCTTCAGAAAGAGCATGTCGATGTTGCCCGGATCAAACGCCAGGATCGCATCCACGATGCGGGTCGCCTCCGCTTTGTCGCCGCGGCGCTCCGCCAGCCGTGCCAGCCCGGCCAACGCTCGTACGTCGACCGTCGTCTGCTCCAGGATCGACCGATACACCGCTTCCGCATCCGCGTCCCGACGTCGCGCCAGCAAGAGATCGCCGAGATCCGACTGCAGCGCGAGCGGATAGGTCTGCAAGACGGGCCTCATCCGCTGAAACACCAACGCGACGTCATCGTCAGACGTTTCGGCCTGCCGCGCGTACGACACACAGAGCATCGCTTCCGCAACGCTCAACGATCGACCGAGCGGCGACTCCCGTACGATCCGTTGCACGCGCAACCACTCCGGCTCCTGAAACGACGGTGTCATCTCGCCCAGCCGCGCTTGAGCCCGATCCCACTGACCCGCCACGTCACCCGTCAAGCCGAGCCACCGCTCCAGCGCCTGCCCTACCCCGTCCGACCGCTGCACCAGCTCTACATCCAGCAGCTGATACTCCACGTTGCCCGGCTCAGCCGCCAACAGCGCCACTATATGCTGACGCGCCTCCTCAAACCGATACTGCTCCATCGTGATCGCCAGCAGCGCCCGACGCGCATCGACATCGCCCGGATTCAGCGCCACCAACCGCGCATACAGCTTCTCCGACTCCCCCAGCTGCCCGGCCGCCCGGTAGGCATGCGCCACAGCGCGCAACACGTACGGCGGCTGATTCATCCGATCGGGGATCGTGTTGAACTGACGGATCGACTCCTCGTACCCCTCGCCCCACGACCGCACGACCAACTCGTCGATCTTCAGCTGCTCCGACCGGTAGCCGATCTCTCGAAGCGTCGCGAGCATCTCCACCGCCTCGGCATGCCGCCCGGCCTGCGCCAGCTCGATCGCTACCGGATGCGCCAGCTGTCCCACCTGCTGGAGCTCATCGATCGCCGCCTGATCCCACGCGCCCGCATCCTGCAGCTGCCGCGCGCGCTGCCCCAGCGCCAACGACTCCGCCCATCGCCCGCGCCGGGCCTCCGTCACCGCCGCCAACGACACCCACCGCGCCATCGACGGCTCCTGAGTCATCCGCCGCTCCAACTGCTCCCGCGCGCCGTCCAACTGCCCCGCATCCAGCAATGAGAGCACCAACCCGGTAAATGCGTCCCGGTCATCAGGTCGATCCGCCATGGTACGCTCGTAGAGTCGCACCGCCTTGTCGTATTGCCGCAGCTCACGGTAGCAGCGAGCCACCTCCGGCAAGACGTACGTCGGTATCGCCGCCTGCCGCTCAAACTGCTCGAACACCTGAACCGCCCGCTGATGTTCCTGGCTCCACGCGAGGATCACGATATAGTCGGCTACCACGGCGGGATCCCTGCCGGACTCGTCCATCGCCTGTCGGATGAGTGTGAGCGCTGTCTGGAAGTCGCCGCTGCGAGCCGCTTCGACCGCTTGGCGATGGCGCGACGCTACCGGCTGCTGCTGATCATGCGATGACGCGTTCTGAACCGTCAGCGTATCTGACCACGAAGGCGTGGCGATCAGCAGTAACGGGAGGAGTGGAACAAGTATTCCATTTTTTGGAGAAATTATCATGGCAACACGTGTAATGTTTCAACCGATAACCCGAATCATCCTATCTTTTCAATGAAAGAGGTTAATTATTAAATCAACTTTTAAAAGTAGACACTATAAGAAGTGTAGCATACGTTTCGATCAAAAGACCCGAAAATTCTATCAGATGTCTACGCGATAACCCGAAGCAAATATATGACTTGCCGCATCGACACGATCTCGGAGACCGGCAAAATACCACTCACTCTTCCGGCTTCACAAATTGCAAGGCAGAGGAGTTAATGCAGTGGCGCTGGCCGGTTGGCTGCGGCCCGTCATCAAAAACATGTCCCAAGTGCGCATCACAGCGGGCGCACAACACTTCAGTACGTCGCATCCCATGACTGTCGTCTTGCTCAAGGCGGACGCCGGTTGGTTTGACGGGTGCCCAGAAGCTCGGCCAGCCGGTGCCGGAGTCAAATTTCGTCTCCGAGCTATACAGCTCGGCGCCACAGGCCATGCACCGGTACATTCCCTTCTCGTGATTGTTGTAGTACGCTCCGGTAAACGCCTGCTCTGTTCCCTGCTGCCGCATCACACGATACTGCTCCGGCGTCAGCTGACGCCGCCATTCCTCATCCGTCTTGCGGACCTTATCCATCCCCGTCTCCTGCCCCAGCTGGCTATCGCATACCGCCGCTGACGGCTGCTCGATCGTGTCTCGAGAGTCGACTTCGGCAGCTGGCCGATGATGCTCCGCTGCAGCCACCGCGCCAACACCAACCGCCGCGAACACCACGATCACACCCCATCGCTGACTCTTCTGGCTCCACTTTCGCGCCATCAGGCCATCTCCCAAGTGAAATATGACATGACCAACGCCAAAGATAGTAACACCAATAATCGCAGATGTTTACCTCTACACTTCATGAAGCAGGCAGTGGCTCGACTTTGAGCGGAATCACTATCAAAGGATGGATAGAACGCTCAGCCCAGACGTGACTTGAAACCTGTTTCTGGCGCTTGCCCCCTGATGCTGACGGGTTCGTGTTCGAGCGATCCGCCAATGTCCGCCATCCGCCAACGATCTGTGGCGGAGCGGATCCGCCACGTTGTTTGGCGGAATCGTTGGCGGAGAGTCGAGAACCCGTGGCAGCTTCTCGACTCCGCTCCCTGCGGTCGCTTCGCTCGAAGACGAACCGCTCATCATTTACGGGCAATCCAGTACTAGGAACACAAGCGCGAGGATTGGTCTATTCGTAAATGTGCGTCGCCTCGGTCTCCTCGACCGGACGAGTCAGCTCATCGCTTGTCAACGTCACCTTGGAACGGGTATCGCCGGGACTCACCCCTTGCAACACCACGCGCCAGACGGCATCCGTCTTGGGTGGCAGACTCTGCAACGGCTCAAACACCACCGTATCGCCCTGCAGCGTTCCGATCGTCGCTCCGCTGGACGAGACATACTGGAGATTCGGCTCGAACCAGAACGTGACGCGCACATTGGTATCGACCGCCGAGCCCTGATTCGTCACCTTGATGGTGTAGGTCTCGGATTCGCCCACCGCCACCGGATCGGCCTGATCCGCCAGCTCCAGCAGGATCGCCGAGATCGTGCTGATCGCGGTCTGTACCGATGACGACACCGTCCCAGAGCATCGAGCCCTCACCGTAGCCGTGCTGTTCAACGTGCCCTCTCTACTAGCCCGCAGCGTTACTCCAAGCCGAACGGAGGCACTCGGCGCCAGGGAGCCCAGCCGCCATACCACCTTGTCGCCGGAAGCCCATCCTCCCTCCGTCGCACTCACGAACGCCGCGTCCGCTGGAATCTGATCTTCCACCACCACCTCGTCCGCCGCCACCTCACCGGCGTTGAGCACCGCGATGTGATACGTCAGCTCGCGATGCACAAACTGCCTTGCCGGCCCCGTCTTGGTCACCACCAGCTTCGGCTCCTGTACCTGCACGACAACGGTCGGCGATGCCGACACAACGCCGAAGCCGGTGGAAGCCGTCGATGACAGCGTGTACGTCCCCGACTGCGCGGCCTTGGCCATCGCCGAGAACTCCCGCAGGTGGCCCGGAGGCAACGTCCCCGCGTCAAAGACAAGACGGCCCTGCCCATCCGCCGTGGTGAGCCCCGGCGGCAGCACCGACTCCACCGTCACATCGCCGGCCGTCCCGGTACCGACATTCCGCACCGCGACCTGTAGCGGAATCGTGTCGCACAACAGCGCCGACGCCGGCGCGCTCATCACTACCTGCACACTCGGTTTCACAACGGTTGTCGCCAAACAGAGTCGCGTATCGTAGGTCACCGATCCGCATGGCTTCAACAACTCCTCCGCGTTAGCCGACCCCTGCACCTCAATCGTTTTGAACGCCCGGGGCAGCAGCTCCCCCAACCACCACTGCGCCTCGCCGCCTGACAACGCCTGCGGCTGCGGCTCCGCACCCGCCAGCACGAAATGCTCCGGCAGCCAATCCGTCACCACCACGTTCTGCAGCACCAGCTGATCGGTCAGGTTCGTCACCTTGATCGTGTAGACGAACGGCTGCCCCACCTGCACCTCGGACGGCGCGAACTTCTCCAGCAGCAACACGCTCGATGCCTTCTGCCCCGTCGGATGCGCCATCCAGGCATACCCTTGCCCACCAACAACATGACCACCGGCAGCCGGCTCAACGGCCACTGGCTTCGGCGCCCGCTCCGATGGATCCGGCCTCGAACTCGCGTACACGTTATGGTAGATCAGCTTGCCCGACTTGGTCTCCAGCTTATCTTCCACGCTCGCCGCCAGTGCCGGCGTTGCCAGCGCGACAACCCCCACCCAGCAGGACAACCCAATCCCCCACAACGCACGCCGCCAAATCATGACTTTCACTCCTCTCTATACCTGGTGCTCCGTCCACATAACATAGTGCTGACGGGTTCGTGTTCGAGCGAGCGGAGCAAGTTGAGAACCTCCGATAGCTTCTCGACTTCGTCCTTCGACTCGCTTTGCTCACTCAGGACTTCGCTCGAAGACGAACATGTCCGTTTCACGGTGATGAAGTGCCGGCATACACAACGCCACGCCGCCCGTGGCCACCACTGCGCTCGCTACGCCAGCGCCGAGGTGCACTGCGGGCACTTGGTGGCTTTGATCGGAATCACCGAGCAGCAGAATTTACAATCCTTCGTCGATGGCGCTTTCGGCGCTGGTGCCGGCTCCTGCCGCTTGATCCGATTGATCTGCTTGACCACCAGAAACACGACAAACGCCACAATGATAAAATCGAGCAGGGTGTTCAGGAACACGCCGTAGTTCAGCGTTGGCGCCCCAGCCGTCTTCGCCGCCGCCAACGAGGGGTACGGCTGGCCGTTCAAGCTAAAGAAGAGACTCGAGAAATCGACTTTGCCCATCAACAACCCGATCGGCGGCATCAGCACGTCTGCCAGCAATGAGCTCACAATCTTCCCGAACGCACCACCGATAATGACCCCGATCGCCATATCGAGGACATTGCCCTTCATCGCGAACTCTTTGAATTCCTTGAACATCGAGCGTTCCCTCCTGCCTGGTCAAGGTCGGCCAACATCACACCAACCCTGGCTGTAGAACCCCCTATACCCATTAGAGCAGCTTCGATGCCAACAGCTGCTCCACGCCAAAGATGACGCGGGGCCACAGCGCGCATACGACGCCTCTGTGGCCCCGATAACTGCTACAACTCAATTACTGCCAAACGATTAGAATCCGAGCTGCTTCTTCGCATCTCCTACGGCCTTCTGCGCATCGCCAGCCAACTGCTTCTGAATCTTCTCCAGCAGATCCGACGCCGCCTTCGAGTTGGAGTCGACACTTGAGAGCACATACTGCACCGCCTGCATCGCCTCCTGGTACTCCTTGGAGTTCAGGAACGACCGCGCCTGCCCCACCAGATAATCAGCCTGTGCCTGTGGCGTCGGTAACGTCTTGGCATGCTCGATCGCCTCGGACGCTGACTTCGCCTGCTGCGCGCACCCTGCCACCAACGACCCAACTACCATTCCCGCCACCACGACCATTGCTACAGCACCGCGCATCTTCATAAGTTCCAGCTCCTTCTGTCTTCCACACCACCACCCATCCCACACCCTCGTACCCCTATTCGCCCACACAACGGCGACCTCGGCACGCTACACACACAACACCCTGACAAAACAAGGGCTGGATTATAACACTTGGGCAGTCAACAAGCGTATGGGTGTGATCCAGTTTTCCGGGTGGCTCCGGAGGGGAGGATCTTGTTCCCCACGAAGTACCGCAGCGGAGCGAGGACACTTCGTGGGGGCCCCAACGTTACTCAACCACCCCAACGTCTCCATCACTGCGTTGATACCTCGGACGCCTTGGACCCCAGCGCAAGGTGATGGCTAGAGCTGCGCCGCGAGGACGGTGGACTCCCGAAGGCGCCAGGCCCTGGCCCACGGGATTCACTACTGTCCGCGGAGCCGCCGACAACAAGAGCCCTGCAGCGGACTGCTACAGGGCTCTTGAGCTGTACTCTCTGATGTAACGCTTGCTCGCGTTACTGCGCCGGGGTCGTCAGCGCCTCGGCAGCCGCTTCCGCCTGCTGTTGAGCCGTCTGTGCTTCCTGCTGCACGGCCGCTGCCGCTTCCTGCGCCTGCGTCACCGTCTGCTCCACCACGGCTCCCGCCTGCTGAGTCGCAGTCTCGACCGCATCGGCAATCTCTTCCTCATCCGTCAGCGTCTCCTCCGTCAACCCCTCGAGGAACTGCTGATCGGCGGGCGCTACTCCGCCCTCTGTCACATCGACCGGCCCCTCGGCAGGATTCATCTGGCTGATCACCGCCATCGTTGCCAGAATCGCGAACGCCGCCACCGCCACAATAACCAGTATTTTATTCATCAGATCTGCCTCCATGATTAACCGCGACCGACGATCCATCTCTATAGAAGCCCCACGGCACACCCGCCCACACTACCGCAAAGCGCGCCCATTGTATCACGGAAGCCTCCACACTTCCGCATGAGGAACGCAAACACCGCCTGCCGACCTCAACCATGATTGCGGAGCATCAACTCGCGCGGGTGCGGACGAGGTGGAGCCCCGCGGACAAGCATGCGGCCCCACCAAGCGATCGCCCGCTGGACGGAACTCCTTCTTCGCTCTTCGAGCTTCGAAGCGGCTGCTGCGAAGTCTCGACGAAGCAGAGCGTGCCGAAGCCCTGCTGCGTCCGCCACAGAAGCGTGGGCGGATTTCGCAGAGACGCGCCTCGCCGCCAAAAGACAGCGCTTACGGCGAAGGCGGGCGAGCCGGTGCGGCGGCTTCCCCGCCACCGACCGGCAACACCGCCTCCAGCCGGCTGGTCAGCTCTCGATCCATCGGATCGGTGCGGGAGCCGAAGCGCGCCACCACGCGACCATCCGGTGCGACGAGAAACTTGGTGAAGTTCCAGTTGATCGGACCGTTGAACCCGGACTGCTCGGTGAGACAGCGGTAGAGCGGATGCATGCCGTTGCCCTTCACGCTGATCTTGGCAAAGAGAGGAAACGTCACATGGTACCGTGTATCACAGAACGCCCTGATCTCGGCGTTCGTCCCCGGCTCCTGCCCCATGAAGTCATTCGCCGGAAACGCCAGCACTTCGAAGCCGCGGTCGTGGTAGGTCTCGTAGAGTCGCTGCAGCGACGCATACTGCGGTGTGAAACCGCACCGGGAGGCGGTGTTGACGATCAGGATCGCCTTGCCGCGGTAGACAGACAGCGACTGCTGACGCCCATCGTTCATCGCCAAGCTGAACTCATGCACGTTGATCGCCGCCCCCATGCTCTCTCCGATCATCCAGAACGCAGAGAGCAGAACGCAGAGAGCAGAAATCGCGCGGACGAGTGGTGCTTGGGCCACTTTCTGCCTTCTGCCGTCTGCCTTCTGCTTTCTGCTAGCTGCCATCTGCTGACTGTACGCTGTCGCTCCCTCGCGGCGCGTCATCCGTGCCGCCGCGCAAACTCCTGCATGAACACCACTAACGCCTCCACGCCCTCCGGCGGCATCGCGTTGTAGATCGAAGCGCGCGCGCCACCGACCGAGCGATGCCCCTTGAGCCCCGTCATCCCCTGCGCCTCTGCCTCAGCGATAAACGCCGTCTCCAGCTCCTCCGATGGCAACCGGAATGTCACGTTCATCTGCGACCGACACTCCTTCGCCGCTGTCGGACGGTAGAAGCCGCTGTCGATCACGCCGTAGAGCCGCTGCGCCTTGGCGCGATTGCGCGCGCCGATCGCCTCGAGGCCATCCTGCTTGAGCAGCCACCGCGTCACCAGCGCCACCACGTAGATGGCGAAGCACGGCGGCGTGTTGTAGAGCGAGTCTTCCTCGATATGCGTCGTGTAGCGGAAGATCTTCGGCACGCGCTCCGACACGCGCACCGCCACATCCTTGCGGATGATCACCAGCGTCACACCGGCTGGCCCGATGTTCTTCTGCGCGCCGGCGTAGATCAGCGCGAACCGTCCGGCGTCGATCGGGCGCGACAGAATGTCCGACGACATATCGGCCACCAGCGGCGCCTCGGTCTTGGGAAACTCCATCCACTGCGTCCCCTCGATCGTCTCGTTGGACGTCAGATGCACGTACGCCGCTCCGAGCGTCAGCTTCAGCTCCGATAGCTTCGGAATGCGGCACGGCCGCTCCTTCGACGTATCGGCCGCGACGTTCACCCGTCCGACGAGCTTCGCCTCCTGGATCGCCTTCGACGCCCACGAGCCAGTGTGCACGTAGTCGGCCGTCTGCCCGTCAGCCAGCAGATTCCTCGGCACCATGGCAAACTGCATGCTCGCTCCACCCTGCAGAAAGAGCACCGCGTGGCTGTCGGGCAACCCCATCAGCGTCCGGACGTTGGCCGACGCCTCCTGATGGATCGCCATGTACGCCTTGCCCCGATGGCTCAACTCCATGACCGACGCCCGGCTCTTGCCAAACTCAGGCAGATCGGCCTTCACCTGCTCCAACACCTCCTCCGGCAACACCGCCGGCCCCGCGTTAAAATTCCATGCTCGACTCATTGCACGACTCCTTTATATCAACGTAACGGACACAAGATACGAGATCACCCAATCATAAGGACAACGTAGCCTGCCCATCCACCTGGGACACTGCAGTCGGCCTAGCTAGGTAGGGACAGCACGTCAGCCGGGCTGCTTGGGGACAAGGGACGAATGCCCTTCACCTCACGTCCCCGGTTTGCGTCCCCAAGGTGCCAAGCTGACCGTCTCGTCCCCACCCGTTCAGACCGCGTTCTCTGTCCCCAACCGGACTAGACGGCTGTCACGTCCCCGCGCTCTCTGACGCTCGCACCAACGCATGGCGTACCACTCTATCACGAG